>Ga0075522_10003854_pt1 | contig 10871 bp, 10 predicted proteins | sample NGEPerA_FD_74796 | JGI IMG/M metagenome (GOLD analysis project Ga0075522, IMG submission 74796) | Arctic peat soil microbial communities from the Barrow Environmental Observatory site, Barrow, Alaska, USA - NGEE PermafrostL2-A | ecosystem: Environmental > Terrestrial > Soil > Wetlands > Peat ...
GGCCGCAGGTTTTCATCGGGTGTTGGATTGAAGAGATTGAATTGGCTTTTATCGATTTTGGTTTCCGCCGCGCTCGAATTCTGGGCAGGCTCATCTGCATTCTGACTTTGGGCATATGCCGCGACAGAAAACGCGACACTGCCCAATACGAAGAAGCAGACGGACATGGAGGCTCTGCGGACCGCAAAGCGGCGCGCGAGGAAGTCGCGCACATCGGTGGCGCAACGGTCGGGCGCCGCGTCGCAGATATTGTGCGGCATTCCCTCGTAGGTCTTGAATTCGGCGTCCTTGAGGCGGCGAAAGGGCTGGTAGTTTTCGAGCGAACCCACCGTCTCGGCGCCGGGGATCACCACCAGCGTCGGGCACAAGATGCGCTGCACCTCGCCGCTCCAATCGTAGCTCGCCATCAGCAGGACGAACTTGCCGATAAAGCCCGGGTCGTTCTTCGCCGCCTCGTCGAGAAACCACCCGACCAGCCCGGGATCGGCGTCGGCCGGCAAGCGGTCGCGGATCGTCTCGGCGAGAAAGCCGCGCATCCCTTTCGCCTGGATTTGCGGGATCCAGCTCGCCGCCTGGCTGTTCTTGAGGCCGGGAGTCGAGCCAAACAGGCTGAGGCTCGTCACCCGCTCCGGCCGGGTCATCGCCAGCTGCTGACCGAGATAGCCGCCGGCCGAATTGCCGACGACATGCGCCGCGCCGCAGCCGAGCTGGTCGAGCAACTCGGCGACGTCGCGCACCAGCCGGTCGAGCGTCAGCTCGCGGTCGGGCTGCGGCACCTGCGACGCGCCGTGGCCGCGCAGATCGAGCCGCACCACCCGGTACTCGCGGCACAGATGCGGGACCCAGCCGAAATAGCGCCGGGCGCTCCCCATCGCCGCGTGCAGCAGCAATAGGGTCGGCGCCTTCGCCCAAGGATCGGTGAAATCGTCGATGGCGTACGCGAGCCTGAGTCCGTCGCTGGTGGTGAAGGTTTTCATGGCGCTCCCCCTATACGCGGCGCCGCATATTAACCTTGCGTCCTTCGAGACGCCCGCCGCGCGGGCTCCTCAGGGCGACCGAAGGGAGCGTCTCGAAGGACGCACGCAGCCTATGCAGCCTGACCAGCACTGAGAAACGCCTCCCAACCCTGGCGGCGCAAATCGCAGGCCGGGCACGCGCCGCAGCCATAGCCCCAATCGTGGCGCCGGCTGCGCTCGCCCCGGTAGCAGCTGTGACTTTCCTCGCGGATCAGCTCGACCAGCGCGTCGCCGCCGAGGTCGCGCGCCAGTTGCCAGGTCGCGCACTTGTCGCGCCACATCAGCGGCGTGTGAATCACGAAGCGATGGCCCATGCCGAGCGACAGGCTCGCCTGCAGCGATTTCAGCGTATCGTCGCGGCAATCGGGATAGCCGGAATAATCGGTCTCGCACATGCCGCCGACCAGATGGCGCACGCCGCGCCGATACCCGGTCGCCGCCGCGAAGGTGAAGAACAACAGGTTGCGGCCGGGCACAAAGGTGTTGGGCAGCCCGCTTCCGGCGAACGCGATCTCGGCGTCGCGGGTCAGCGCGGTGTCGCTGATTTGGCCGAGCACCGAGAGATCGACGAGGTGATCCTCGCCGAGCTTTCCCCCCCATTGGGGAAACTCGCGCCGCAGCCGCTCGGCGATCCGCGCCCGGCAATCCAGCTCGACACGGTGGCGCTGGCGGTAATCGAAGCCGATCGTCTCGACCCGGTCGAAGCGCGCAAGCGCCCAGGCGAGGCAGGTCGCCGAATCCTGACCGCCGGAAAACAGCACCAATGCGTCTTCTGCTTGGGTCAGCCGCGTCATCGCACTGTTATAATCCCGTTTCCCGTTTCCCGGAGGCGGCATGAGCACCAACCCCTATCTCGCGCTCGGCGTCAGGCCGTTCATCAATTGCTGCAGCGTGCGCACGATGCACGGCGGCAGCCTGATGCTGCCGCAAGTGCTCGCGGCGGTCGACGCGGCGTCGCGCCAGTTCGTCAATCTCGACGAGCTGATGGCGGCGGCGAGCAAGCGTATCGCCGAGCTGACTGGCGCCGAATCGGGGATCGTCACCTGCGGCAGCGCCGCCGCGGTGGCGCTCGGCACCGCCGCGTGCGTCGCCGGCAACGATCCGGCGAAGATGCTGCGCCTGCCGTTCACCGACGGCATGGTCAACCGCGTCGTCATCCCGGCGAAGCAGCGTTTCGCCTACGACCAGGCGGTGCGGATGTGCGGCTGCAAGATCGTCGAGATCGAGACCCGCGCCGATCTCGACGAAGCGTTGTCGCAACCGGTCGCGCTCGTCGTGCTGCTTGGCAAACAGGAGCATTTGACCAGCGTGCGGCTCGAGGAGATCGCCTCGGTGTGCCGGCCGAAAGGCATCCCGATCATGGTCGACGCGGCCTCCGAGCACATCGAGCGGCCGAGCCCGTGGCTGGCGCGCGGCGCCGACCTCGTCATCTACAGCGGCGGCAAGTTCCTGCGCGGCCCGCAGACCAGCGGCCTGCTGCTCGGCAACAAGAATCTGGTCGAGGCGGCGTGGCGCAACGGCTCGCCGCACCAGGCGCTGGGCCGGCCGATGAAGGTGTCGAAGGAGGACATCATCGGCGTCCTCGCCGCGCTCGAACATTGGTTCGAGGAGCGCGACCCCGACGCCGAGCGCGCCAAATGGGATGCGGATTGCGCGGCCATCGCCCAGCGCATCGCGCAAATTCCAGGAATCACCGGCGAGGTCATCGAGCCGGCCGGGGTCGACCGCGTGCCGCGCCTCACGATCGCCTGGGACCGCGAGCGCTACCCGCTCGACGGGCTGGGGCTGCGCCAGCGCGTGCTCGACGGCGAGCCGCGAATCATGCTCGACGACAACTCGGTGACCGAAAACTCGATCGCGGTCGACCCGTTCCAGCTCCAGCCGGGCGAGGCGGAACAGGTCGGCGACGCGGTGGTCGCCGCGCTGCTCGTCGCCGCGCAGGCCGAGAGCCTTCCGGCGCAGGTCCCTGCTCTGACCATCGCCGGGAATTGGGAACTGCGCGTCGAGTTCGTGCAAGGCGCGCGAACCCATCGCCTCAACCTCGAACAGAACGGCGCCAAGCTCAGCGGCCACCAGAAATCGGCGCAGTTCGACGGGCCGGTCGCCGGCGCGCTCGACGCCGACATCGTGCGCTTTGCGTTCGAGAAGCGCTACCAGGCGAGCCGGCTGTCCTACCGCTTCGAAGGTCGCATCAAAGACGGCGCGATGGAGGGCACCGTCTTGCTCGGCGCGGCCAGCGACCAGAATGGCGGGATCGTCAACCGCAGCCAGTTCGGCAGCGGCGCCTGGCAGGCGAAACGGGTCGCCTGAACGCGCGCCCGGCTAGGCGGCCTGGCCGAGCGCGGCGGCCGGCGGCGGCCGGTCGGCGTAGAACGAGGCGTTCTGGCGGCCAGCGGTGCATTCGCGCCCGAAGCGGATCAGGTGATGCGCCACCAGCGCGGCGGCGATCAGTTCGTCGATCCGGCCGCGGCGCAGCGCCGGCAGCGCCATGCGCCAGAACACCCGGCGGTAATCCCCGGCGATGCCGATCTTGGCGAAAATTTTCGCCAGGGTGACGAGGCCGCGCCGCAGATTGGCGGCGCTGAGCCGCGCCCGGCTCAATGGCGGGCGGACGCGGTTCGGATAGGTATGCCGCGAATTCCAGGCGAAGCGGCGGTAGATCGCCTCCGGCGAATAGGCGGCGCGCACCGCGAGGCGCCAATCGGCGAGCACGTCGTCGTAACCGCGGGCGAAGACGACATTGGATTCCCGGCTGTCGTCGGCGTCGATCCGCCCGGCGGCGCTGAGGCGATCCCACAGCGGCGTCTTCGGCAGCGCCTGCAGCAGGTTGATGGTCAGCAGCGGGATTTGCGAGCGCTCGATAAAGTCGAGCAGCTTCGCCGCGGTCGCCGGGGTGTCGGTGTCGAGGCCGAGGATGATCCCGGAGACGACCTCCATCCCGTAGCCGTTGATCGCGCGGATCGCGTCGAGGATCGGCATCGTGTGGTTGTGCGACTTCTTGATCGCGTCGAGCGCGCCCAGCTCGGGCGTCTCGATGCCGCAGAACACCGCGTAGAAGAACGCGTCGTGCATCAGCGAGAGGATGTCCGGGCAGGCGGCGATGTTGAGCGTCGCCTCGCAGGAAAACTGCACTGGGTAGCCGCGCGATTTCTGCCAGGCGACGAGATGCGGCATCAATTCGCGCGTCGCCTTTTTGTTGCCGATGAAATTGTCGTCGACGAAATAGACCGAGCCGACGATGCCGGCGGCGAGCATCGCGTCGAGTTCCTCGACGATCTGCCCCGGCGTCTTGTAGCGCGGCTGGCGGCCGTAGAGCGCCGGGATGTCGCAGAACTCGCATTGGTAGGGGCAGCCGCTCGAATACTGGATGTTGCCGAGGAAATAGCGTCGGCCCTCGATCATCTCGTAGGCCGGGATCGGAAAATCGGCGAGCGGCAGGCGTTCGTCGGCGGTGAGGATGCGTTGGGCCCGCGGCGGGCGCGGATCGTCGTCGAGCGCGGCGATCAGCGCATCGGTCGCGTCGCCGAGCTCGCCGATATGCAGGTAGTCGAAGCCGGGGTAATGCTCCGGACAGGACGACACCGAGGGGCCGCCGAGCGCGCTCGCCTTGCCGAATTCCCGGGCGCGGCGGCCGATATCGGCGATCGCTTCGCGCTGGACATGCATGCCGCTGACGAAGACGGCGTCGGCCCAGTCGAAATCGGCGTCGCTCGCCGGGCGGATGTTCTCGTCGACCAGGCGAACCTCCCAGATCGCCGGGAGATAGGCGGCGATGACCAGGAGGCCCTGCGGCGGCATGAACGCCCGCACCCCGTCCATCAGCTCGTAGGCGTGCTGGAAGGTGCCGAATGACAGTGCATAGCGCGGAAAGACGCAGAGAATGCGCCGCTGGTTCTTCACCCCGACCCGGCTTTTCACACGCGGCCTCGCTCTGGCATCATCCCCTAACGTCACATGACGTAATGCTTTCGCGGGACGAGAGTTCCCCGGAGATACGCGGAGGAAGCGGGAATGAGCCGGATTTTCGGCGAGATGCGGCAAATTGGCATCGTCGTGCGCGACATCGACAAGGCGATGAAGCACTGGGTAGAGGTGTGCGGCGTCGGCCCGTGGTTCTATGCCGAGCGGCTGCCGCTGACCGGCTACCGCTACAAGGGCCAGCCCTACGACACGCCGCATCTGTCGATCGCGCTCGCCAATTCGGGCGACGTCCAGCTCGAGTTGATCCAGCAGCGCTGCCGGACGCCGAGCCTCTACTGGGACTTTCTCGACGCCGGGCACGAAGGCGCGCAGCATTGGTCGAGTTGGCCGGTCAACTATCACGAAATTCGCGAGAAGGCGCTGGCGAGCGGCTGGCATGTCGGCCAGGAAGGCGACAGCGCGCGCGGCCCCTTTATCTATTTCCTCGAAGAAGGCCACCCCGGCACCGTCATCGAGATGGCCGAGGCGACCCCCGCCCGCATGCGCATCTTCGACCAGGTGCGCGAAGCCGCAAAAAACTGGGACGGCAAGGACCCGATCCGGATGGAGTGGCCGAAAGGGTGATCGAACCTCGGCCTGGTCGGCCGCATGCAGTCAAATGTCCTTTCTCCTGCATAGATACAGTATGTTTGTTAGTCCTGTCTGATACCAGAAGATCCACTCCTGTATCTTTCGCCGGAATCCAGACATTCAAGCTCCGAAAATGACGATCAACGTAATCTACAACAAGAAATTCACCTGCGTGAACTGTAAACAAAGGTTTCACGTCTATCTCCCATCTGGTTCCAATCCAGAAGTCGCCCGACGCCTTTAAGAAGATCAGCTCCATGCCCTTCGCTCCTCATCGATCGAGGCATCGATTTCTTCTGCGGAGCGACGTGCATATGCGGGTAGCGGGTGCTTCGCGAGCCAGTCGAGGATGTGCCGACCGTTGCCAATGTCGGCTCCGGCTTGCGGTTCTCCAGGCGACACCAGGCACGCGACTGGCTTGCCACGATTGGTGATGACGATCTCTTCGCCGGCTTGCACGCACTTGACGAGGTGCGACAATCGATTCCGCGCCTCGCGAATGCTTACCTGCATCAGTCGCCTCGGCTTCCGATGTCCCGCCGGCAGAAGCCGCCCGGCCAATCGATCGCATCGACTGCGCGATAGGCGCGCTCACGCGCGGCGGCGAGGCCTTTGCCGGTCGCGGCGACGCCGAGCACCCGACCGCCATCGGCGAGGATGCGGCTGCCCTCGCGCTTGGTGCTGGCGTGGAAGATCTTGATGTCGGGGTCGGCGCCGGCGGCGGCGAGGCCGCGGATTTCCGTGCCGCGCCGCGGGTCGTCGGGGTAGCCGGCGGCGGCCATCACCACGCAGATCGCGGCGGCGTCGCGCCAGCGCAGGTCGATGCGGTTGAGGATGCCGTCGCGGGTCGCCATCAGGGCCGGCACGATGTCGCTCTGCAGGCGCATCATCAGCGCTTGGGCCTCGGGGTCGCCGAAGCGGACGTTGTATTCGAGGAGCTTCGGCCCCGCTTCGGTCAGCATCAGCCCGGCGAACAGCACGCCCTTGAACGGGCGGCCGGCGCGCGCCATCGCCCGTGCGGTCGGCAGGATCATGCGCTCCATGACCTGGCCTTCGATCTCGGGCGTCATCGCGGCGCAGGGCGAATAGGCGCCCATCCCGCCGGTGTTGGGGCCGGTGTCGCCGTCGCCGACGCGCTTGTGGTCCTGCGCCGCGGCAAGCGGCAGCGCGTGCTCGCCGTCGCATAGCGCGAAGAAGCTCGCCTCCTCGCCGGCGAGGAATTCCTCGACGACGATCTCGGCGCCCGCCGCGCCCAACCGGCCGCCGAGCGCGGCATCGACCGCCGCGTTGGCCTCGGCGAGGGTCGCGGCGACGACGACCCCCTTCCCCGCCGCCAGCCCGTCGGCCTTGACCACGACCGGCGCACCCTGGGCGGCGATGTAGGCCCGGGCGGCAGCGGCGTCGGTGAAGCGGCGATAGGCGGCGGTCGGGATGCCCTCGCGTGCGCAGAGGTCTTTCATAAAGCCCTTGGAGCCTTCGAGCGCGGCGGCGGCGGCGCTCGGCCCGAAGGCGGCGATGCCCTCGCCCTCCAGCGCATCGACGAGGCCCGCCACCAGCGGCGCCTCGGGGCCGACCACCACCAGATCGATCGCCGCCCGCTTACAGAACGCGATGATCCCGGACGTGTCCATCGCGCCGATCGGCACGCACTCGGCGTCCTCGGCGATGCCGGCATTGCCCGGCGCGCAATAGACGCGGTCGATGAGCGGCGACGCCGAAATCGCCCAGGCGAGGGCGTGCTCGCGGCCGCCCGACCCGACGACGAGGATGCGCATTTAGCCGGCCCCGCCCCAACCCTCCCCCGCAAGCGGGGGAGGGAGCTGGCTGGCGCGCGTGGCAAACTCCCTCCCCCGCTTGCGGGGGAGGGTCGGGGTGGGGGCTTGTCCGCCATGAAGATGACAGGTCCGCACCCGCATCGCGCTTCCCCCTCCGCTCCGGTAATATACGGCGATGAACGACCTGCTCGCCGCCCCGCCACAAACCGCTATGGCCGTCCAGACCAACCAGCCGGAATATACCGTTTCCGAGCTGGCGGCGGCGCTCAAGCGCTCGGTCGAGGAAAATTTTTCGCTGGTGCGCGTGCGCGGCGAGGTCAGCGGCTACAAGAAGCACGGCTCGGGCCATTGGTACTTCGCGCTGAAGGATTCCGACGCGGTGCTCGACGCGGTGTGCTGGCGCACGACCGCGATGCGCCTCACCGTCCGGCCCGAGGACGGGATGGAGGTGGTCGCCACCGGCCGCCTCACCACCTATCCCGGCCGGTCGAAATACCAGCTCATCGTCGATTCGCTCGAGCTCGCCGGGCGCGGCGCGCTGTTGAAGCTGCTCGAAGACCGCCGGCTGCGGCTCGCCGCCGAAGGGCTCTTCGCCCCCGAGCGCAAAAGGAAGCTGCCTTACCTGCCGGCGGTGATCGGCGTCGTGACGTCGCCGACCGGCGCGGTAATACGCGACATCCTGCACCGGCTGGCCGACCGCTTCCCGCGCCGGGTGGTGGTCTGGCCGGTCGCGGTGCAGGGCGAGAACGCGGCGGCGCAGGTCGCCGCAGCGATCGAGGGCTTCAACCGGCTGCAACCTGGCGGGCCAGCGAACCACGGGGTGCCGCGGCCCGACCTCATCATCGTCGCGCGCGGCGGCGGCAGCCTCGAAGATTTGATGGCGTTCAACGAGGAGATCGTCGTGCGCGCCGCGGCGGCGTCGGCGATCCCGCTGATCTCGGCGGTCGGGCACGAGACCGACACGACCCTTATCGACCACGCCAGCGACCGCCGCGCACCAACCCCGACCGCCGCCGCCGAGATGGCCGTGCCGGTGCGGCTCGACCTCATCGCCGAGCTTGACGGCAAGACGGCGCGGCTCGCGCAGGGGCTGTCGCGGCTGTTCAGCGAGCGCCGGCTGCACCTCGCCGGGTTGGCGCGCGGCCTTCCCGACCCGCGCGACCTGATCGGCGGCGCCGCGCAGCGGCTCGACGACCGCGCCGAACGGCTGCGCCTCGCGATCCGCGGCCGGCTCGACGCTGCGCGCACCGGGCTCGCCGCCGCTCGGCTGCGGCCGGCCGCGCTCGCCGCCGACATCGCCCGCGCCCGCGCCCGGCTCGACGATGTCGCGCCTCGCCTCGCGACCGCCGCCGGCCGCGCCGTCGCCGAGCAGCGCCGCGTCGTCGAGGGGTTGGGCGGACGGCTCGCCAGCCTTTCAGACACGCACGAACGGCGTCTGCGCGAGGGTTATGTCGTCGTCCGCCGCGGCGACTCGGTGATCGCCGACGCCGCCAAGGTGACGCCGGGATGGCTGGAGCTTGAATTCCACGACGGCAAGGTCGATGTCGTGGCGGGCGCGCTCGCCCGGCCGCGCCGCTCCGCGCGGCCGAAAATCCCCCTGCCCGGCCAAGGCAGCCTCTTCTAAGCTGGAGACATAAATGCGCCCCTCCGGACGCTCCCCCGATGCAATGCGCGCCGTCACCCTCGAAATTGGCTTCTCCAAATACGCCGAAGGCTCGTGCCTGGCGAAGTTCGGCGACACCCATGTGCTGTGCACCGCGACGATCGAGGAACGCGTGCCGCCGTGGATGCGCAACAGCGGCAAGGGCTGGGTGACGGCGGAATACGGCATGCTGCCGCGCTCGACCCATACCCGCACCGATCGCGAGGCGGCGCGCGGCCGGCAGAGCGGCCGCACTCAGGAAATCCAGCGCCTGATCGGCCGCTCCCTGCGCGCGGTCACCGACCTCGTCGCGCTCGGCGAGCGGCAGATCCGCATCGATTGCGATGTGCTGCAGGCCGACGGCGGCACCCGCACCGCCGGGATCACCGGCAGCTATGTAGCGCTCCACCGGGCGTTGTCCGGCCTGGTGACGGCGGGACTAATCCCTGCCGTCCCGCTCACCGACAGCGTCGCGGCGATTTCATGCGGCGTCTGCCAGGGCGCCGCCGTGCTCGACCTCGACTACGCCGAGGATTCGGCGGCCGAGACCGACGCCAATTTCGTGCTGACCGGCGGCGGCAGGATCATCGAGATCCAGGCCACCGCCGAGGGCGCGCCGTTCGACGAGGCCGAATTCTCCGCCATGCTGCGCCTCGCCCGCGGCGGCATCGCCGAGCTCTGCCGCCTGCAACTGGCGGCGCTGCTGGTCAGATGACGCGCCGGTTCGACGGCGGGAAGCTGGTCATCGCCAGCCACAATCCCGGCAAAATGGTCGAGATCGCCGCCCTCCTCGCGCCCTACCGAATCGAGACGCTCGGCGCCGCCGAGCTTGGCCTCGCCGAGCCCGAGGAGACCGGCGCGACGTTCGAGGAAAATGCGGCGCTGAAGGCGCACGCCGCCGCCGAGGCTACCGGGTTGCCGGCGCTGGCCGACGATTCCGGGCTCGTCGTGCCGGCATTAGCTGGCGCGCCAGGCATCTATTCGGCGCGCTGGGCGGGGCCGGCCAAGGATTTTTCGCACGCCATGGCGCGGGTCGACCGAGAGCTCGGCGACCACGACCGGGGCGCCGCGTTCGTCTCGGTGCTGGCGCTGGCGTGGCCCGGCGGCGAGGAAGCGCTGTTTCGCGGCGAGGTCCACGGCCGGCTTTCCTGGCCGCCGTGCGGCGGCAACGGCTTCGGCTACGACCCGATCTTCATCCCCGTGGGCTATGCGCGGACCTTCGGCGAAATGCCGGCCGAAGAAAAATACCGGATCGACCATCGCGCCCGCGCTTTCGCCAAGCTGGTCGCAGAATGTTTCGGAGCGGATGAATAAGCGAGCGGCGGCAGCCCCCATCCCGGCCCTCCCCCGCAAGCGGGGGAGGGAGCGCGTTTGCTGCGTCGGCCGTCGTCAACTCCCTCCCCCGCTTGCGGGGGAGGGCCGGGGTGGGGGCTAGGCGCCGATGGCCCGGCCGCCGCTGGCGATCTATATCCATTGGCCGTTCTGCCGGTCGAAATGCCCGTATTGCGACTTCAACAGCCATGTCCGCGAGCGGATCGACGTGGACGCATGGACGAGCGCGCTGCTCGCCGATCTCGACCGGCAGGCGGAATTGGCGCCCGGACACGAGGTCGCCTCGATCTTCTTCGGCGGCGGCACGCCGTCGCTGATGCCGCCGGAAACCGCGGCGGCGCTGATCGAGCGCGTCAAGCAGCATTGGCCGGCCGCGCGCAAGCTCGAAATCACCCTCGAGGCCAACCCGAATTCCGCCGAGTCGCGGCGATTCGCCGCGTTTGCCGCGGCCGGAATCAACCGGCTGTCGCTCGGGGTGCAGGCGCTCGACCCGGCGGCGCTCAAGTTTCTCGGCCGCGGCCATGACCGCACCGAGGCGGTCGCGGCGATCACGAT
>Ga0075522_10003855_pt1 | contig 10869 bp, 11 predicted proteins | sample NGEPerA_FD_74796 | JGI IMG/M metagenome (GOLD analysis project Ga0075522, IMG submission 74796) | Arctic peat soil microbial communities from the Barrow Environmental Observatory site, Barrow, Alaska, USA - NGEE PermafrostL2-A | ecosystem: Environmental > Terrestrial > Soil > Wetlands > Peat ...
TCCTCGTTTTTGCATTGTCGTCTGCTGCACAGAAACGCCCGATTTTCTTGATGTTCACAACGACTTCTTCCAAACTTATCGCTCTATAAAATCCAATTATACGTCAACTACATAATCCCACTTCCGGCAGGTTGATTTGTCTGGAATTTGACTCTGGCATTTAGGATGCTTGTTTTAGAGGCTGGCGGTTCCGGCAGGCAATTCGTGAACGATAATTGTAATCATATTTAACCAGCCTGCCGGGTGTTCACACCGCGTCATAAAAAATGAAAAACACCCGAACAACCAGTTTGGGCGGGTTCACGCTGGTGGAAATCATGATTGTCGTGGCCATCATCGGCCTGCTGGCGGCGATTGCGATCCCCAGTTTTATTCATGCCCGCGCCAAGTCGCAGGCGACCGCCTGCATCAACAACCTGCGGCAGATTGAAACCGCCGTCCAGCAAGTCGCCATCGAACAGAACAAGCACGTCGGAGACGTCCTCGTTTATCCGGATGATGTGTCGCCTTACATCAAGCTAAACGCGAATGGCTATGTTCCGCCTTGCCCGGCGGGCGGCACCTACAGCCTGCTGCCGGTGGGAGCCGATCCGCAAACGGTTTGTTCGCTCGGCTCCACGGTTGATCCGCCGCATATATTGCCGTGACGGCGGCGGGCCGACGCGGAGGAATGATTGACTCGCCCTAAATTTTCCATTATGAAAACCCGGGTGCATCAACCGTTCAGCCACCAGCCATGACGGCGATTTTGCAGACTCAAAAATTGCGCGTCGAATTTCGCACCCGCGAACTGCGCCAGCCGGTCAAAGTCGCCTTGCAAGGACTTGATCTTGAGGTCAACGCCGGCGAAGTCTTCGGCTTCCTCGGCCCGAACGGCGCGGGCAAGACCACCACGATGAACGTCCTGCTCGGTTTCGTCCCGCCGACGGGCGGCTCGGCCAGCCTTTTTGGAATTGATGTCCGCCAGCCCATCGCCCGCCAGCGCATCGGCTACCTGCCGGAGATGACCTACTACTACAAATTCTTGACGGCGGAGGAACTGCTCCGCTTCTACGCAAAAATTTTCAGCCTGTCGCGCGCCGAAACGGACCAGCGGATTCCTGAACTCCTCAAACTGGTCGAACTCGAACACGCCGCAAAACGCCCGATCAAATCTTATTCCAAAGGAATGCAGCAGCGCGTCGGCCTCGCGCAGGCGCTCATCAACAATCCCGACCTGCTGATTTTGGACGAGCCGACCAGCGGCCTCGATCCGCTCGGCCGCATGAAAGTCCGCGAAATCATCCAGCGCCTCAAGAACGAGGGCAAAACCGTTTTCTTTTCCTCGCACGAACTCGGCGAAGTCGAAACCGTCTGCGACCGCGTGGCCATCATTCATCAAGGCGAACTCAAGGCCGTTGGCCGCGTTCACGAAATCACCGGCCGGCACGCCAGCCTGGAAAAGGCGTTTCTGGAAATCATCGGCTACCCGCCGCAAACCGCGCCATGAAAAATATTTTCGCCGTCGCCGGCATCGTCATCAAGGAGCTGTATCGCCGGAAGGACTTTTACGTCCTGTTCATCCTGACCGTCCTCGTCTGCCTGATCATGGGATCGGTCAACATTTTCAACGACAAACAAATCGTCCGCTACCTCAAGGAACTGTGCCTGCTGCTCATCTGGATTTCATCCCTCGTCATCGCCATCACGACGACCGCGCGGCAAATCCCGGCGGAACGCGAACAGCGCACCTTGCTTCCGCTGCTCGCCAAGCCGCTGACGCGGACGCAGTTGATTTTCGGAAAATTTCTCGGCTGCTGGCTCGCCTGCGGGCTGGTGCTGCTCTGCTTTTACATTTTTTTTGGCGCGCTCGCCGCGAGCCGGGATCACGCATGGCCGCTGCTGAATTATTTTCAGGCCGCGTTTTTGCACTGGATCGTGCTCGGCGTGGTCGTCGCGATGACACTGCTTGGCTCGCTCGTTTTCGCCGCGCCTTCGTCCAACTCCACCATCTGCTTCGTCATCGTTGCGACCATTTTGTGCGTAGGCAGATACCTCGACGCCGTCGCGCTGGCGCAGGCCGAGCCGTTCCGCTCCATTCTTTTCGCGGTTTATTTTGCCATTCCACACCTCGAAATTCCCTTTGAAATGCGCAATTTGATCGTCCACGACTGGCCGTTGATTGAATGGAAATTCATCGGCCTCGACACCCTTTACCTGCTGGCTTACGCGGCGGCTTTTCTCGTCGCCGCGTGCCTGGTTTTCCGCCGCAAGGCCGTCAATTGAAAAATGAATTCGCCGAGGACATTTTTTCTGCTGCTGATCGCGCTGCTGGTTTTTTGTTTCGGCCTCGCCGCCGATCTGGCGCCGCAGTTTCAAGCCCTGGAATACCGCCGGCACCAGTCGGATAATTTTTTCAGCCTGCTGCTCGGCGACAGCAGCCGGATGTTTGCGAACAGTTTTTTTGTCAAGGCGGACGCTTATTACCACAGCGGTTATTACCCGACGATCTTTGACAACAACGAAGCCTTCAAAACACCGCACATGGCCGAGGACACCGGCGCCGTCGCCAGCCACAATCAAGGCGAAGAAACCAGCTTCATGGGGCCGCCGCGCGACTGGATTGATTCCTTTGGCCGCCATTTCATCCCGAACCGCCACACGCATCTGGACGAAGGCGGCCCGACGGACGACTTGAGCACCAGCGACAACGTGCGGGAAATTTTGCCGTGGCTGAAACTTTCCGCCAAACTCGATCCTGACAATGTCCAGACCTACACCGTCACCGCCTTCTGGCTGGGCGAGCGGATGCACAAGACTGCTGAAGCCAACGAAGTTTTGCTCGAAGGATTGCGGAACAACCCCGACAGCGCCGACATCCTCTTTGCGCTGGGCCGGCTTTATGACGAGAACTATCACGACGCCAGCCGCGCGCGGAACGTCTGGGAACTCGCCGTCCGCAAATGGCTCGCGCTCGGACCGGCTGAACAAAAGGAAAACAGGCTCATCTTCGAGCAGACCACCACGCACCTCGCCAAATTGGAGGAAGACGCGGGAAACCTGCCGCACGCCCTCGACTGGTTTCACGCCGCGCAAAAAGTTTCGGAAACGCCCGATGCCATCCAGCGGCAGATTGACGCCCTCCAGAAAAAAATCGCCGCGCAAACAAATGCTCCCGCCGGCACGGCGCATTAAAAAACTGTAGGAGACGACGTAAGGAGTCTCTAATCAATTCCCGATTTTAGAAATGAGCCTCGTCACCCCGTCTCCTACAAAATCGAGATTGCGCTTTGTTTTTTGCGGACAATTTTGATTCAATGGCTTCAATGAAAGCCCGGCAGGCAAAAATCTCGCGCAAGACGAACGAAACCAAAATCGCCGTCCGCCTCAATCTCGACGGCCAGGGCCGGGCGCGGATCAAAACCGGAATTCCCTTTTTCGACCATATGCTCACGCTGTTCGCGAAACACGCGACCGTGGATTTGGAGCTTCATTGCGACGGCGATCTGGAAGTGGACGCGCACCACACCGTCGAAGACTGCGGCATCGCGCTCGGACAGGCCTTCGCCACCGCGCTCGGCGACAAAAAGGGAATCCGCCGCTACGGTTTTGGTTTTGACCCGAAAAATCCGGCAGAAAGTAGGACAGGCTTCCAGCCTGTCACTGGCGAAGCGTTTGTGCCGATGGACGAATGTCTCGCCCGCTGCGTCGTGGATTTCAGCGGACGACCGCACCTCGTCTGGCGCGGGCTGGACAAATTTTCGCAGAAGAAAATTTCTGACGCGGAAAGAAAACAAGACGCCTCCAGCGCATTTCGTTTCGGCCTCGCACGCGAATTTTTTCAGGGCTTCGCGAACGAGGCGCGCTGCAATCTGCACCTCGAACTGCTTTACGGCGACGAGCCGCATCACATCGTCGAGGCGCTGTTCAAGGCGTTCGCGCGCGCGGTGGACGCCGCGCGCCGGCACGATCCGCGCATTGCCGGCCAGTTGCCCAGCACCAAGGGAAAACTTTGAAGCCGCTTGCATCGGTCGGAAACATTCATCCGGCCGGTCTGTGAGACAGCAATAATTCTGGTTGGGAATTTTTTGTTTTTTCTATTGCCTTTATGTGGTTTCATAGTATTCTTAATTAAAGAATCCACCGAAAAGTTGCCATGAAACTATTGTCATCGTCGCGCCCGTCGCGAAAAGCATTCACCCTGATCGAACTGCTGGTGGTCATCGCCATCATCGCCATCTTGGCGGCCATGCTGCTGCCGGCGCTGGCCAAGGCCAAGGCCAGGGCCGTCAAAATCCAGGATATGAACAATCTGCGTCAGCAGGGATTGGCCTTGGCTGTCTACGTCGTGGATTTTAATGACAAGCTGCCGGTTTGTGCCAATAATAACGGGGATTCCGCGAATTGGTGCTGGGATTGCCCCTGGCATGCAGCTGAAATCATGCTGTCCGCCATGGGCAAATCAAAAAAGTCCTTTTATGATCCGGGGACTTCTCCCCGTTTTACGGATAATCAGAATTTTGTTGATAAGGGATTGGCTCCTAATGGAAATCCGGCGAACCTTTGGGACTTTGGTGCTTATCCGCCTACCACGGCCACTTCGGGTTTCCATATTACCGGATACATATTTACCTTTTCCGGTCCCCTCAGCATACTAAATCAAACCAACCAGAATGTAACCTTGCACGATGAACCGATACACCATGAAGCGGCGCAACCTGCGCTTCCTGCCGGCATAGCTGCACAGGGGGTTTCTGACCGGGTTCTGGTTGCTTGTGCAACGATTTCTGGAAGCTACACCGATCAACAAGGACCGTTGGTTGGCACCTATAATTATACGCAAATTGTCGGCGGTTTTTATCTGCACCATCTTAGCCCGCACATGAAAGGTTCAATTCCTGAAGGCGGCTCGATTGCATTCAAAGACGGCCACGTTCAATGGCGCAAATTTCAAGACATGCAGGAACGTGCCATTTCCGATAGTGGCTTCTGGTTTTAGAATCATTTCAAGCTTCAAGCGTCCTGCTTTAGGGCCGGACGCTTTTTGTTTTCCCGACCTTTGCTTTGACTGTTATGCTTGTCGCCATGCGAATTTTGTCAGGCATCCAGCCCAGCGGCGCGCTGCACCTCGGAAATTATTTCGGGATGATGCGCCCCGCCATCGAGCTTCAGGAAAAAGGCGAGGCGTTTTATTTCATCGCGGATTATCATTCAATGACCTCGCTGTTCGACGCGGACGAACGGCGCAAAAACACCTTGGACGTGGCGCTGGACTTTCTTGCTTGCGGCCTCGACCCAAAAAAATCCGTCTTCTTCAAACAGTCCGACGTGCCGGAAGTCACGGAACTTTCGTGGCTGCTTTCGACCGTCACGCCGATGGGTTTGCTTGAACGCGCGCACAGTTACAAAGACAAGGTTGCGAAAGGAATTTCGCCGAGCCACGGTTTGTTTGCGTATCCGGTTTTGATGGCGGCGGACATTTTGATTTACGATTCAAATGTCGTTCCGGTCGGACGCGATCAAAAACAGCATGTCGAGATGACGCGCGACATTGCCATCAAGTTCAACGAGCAATACGACCAGACGTTCGTGATTCCCGAACCGCAAATCCGCGACGAGGTCGCCGTCGTTCCCGGAACCGACGGCCAGAAAATGAGCAAGAGTTACGGCAACACGATCGAGATTTTCGGCGACGAAAAAATCATCCGCAAAAAAATCATGGGCATCACCATGGATTCGCGCCCGCCCGCCGAACCAAAACCTGACGCGGAAAAAAATCTGGCGGTGCAGCTTTTGAAACTGGTCGCGCCGCCGAATGTCGGAAAAGAATTTGAAGAAAAATTGCGCGCTGGCGGCCTCGGCTATGGCGATTTGAAGAAGGCGTTGTTCGAGAACTGCTGGAATTATTTCGCCGACGCGCGGAAGAAACGCGCCGAACTCGAGGTGAATTTGGATTACGTCAATCAAGTTCTCGCCGACGGCGCAACGAAAGCGCGGACGCTGGCGCAAACGGTTTTGCAGCGCGCGCGCAAGGCGAGCGGGCTAGAATAGTTGGAGTTCAAGCTTTAGCTTGTTCCGGTGGCACGCTAAAGCGTGAACTCCAACGGCGCATCCGCCGCAACTCATGCCCATAAATCACGGATGAAAAATTCACTGCGCCTTCCAGATGCCGCCGCAACCCAACCTGCGGCGACCCGTCTGCGCCTGCGCGTCACGGCGGCGGCGGAAACCATCGTGCGCTCCGGCCATCCGTGGCTTTTTGCCGACAGCATCCATGAATCAAATCGCGCCGGCCAGGTTGGTGAACTCGCCGTCATCTACGACCGCAAAGACAAATTTCTCGCCGTCGGCTTGTTTGACCCCGATTCGCCGATCCGCGTCCGCATTTTGCACGCGGGCAAACCGCAAACCATTGATTCTGCTTGGTGGAACGCACGCCTTGAAAAAGCGCTCGCCGTGCGTCGCAATCTGTTTGACGCGCAAACGAATGGCTTCCGTTTGATTCACGGCGAGAGCGACGGCTGGCCGGGGTTGGTTTTGGACAAGTATGATTCCACGCTCGTGCTGAAAATTTACACCGCCGCGTGGCTGCCGCGATTGGAAGAAATCGTTTCCCTGTTCAAAGAAAAAATTCCATGCGAACGCATCGTTCTGCGTTTGAGCCGCAACATCCAGTCAATCGCGGAAAAACAATTTCAATTGCGCGATGGACAAATTCTTTTCGGATCAACGCCAAACGCGCCGGTGATTTTTTTGGAAAACGGAATTCGTTTTGAAGCGGACGTTTTGCGCGGACAGAAAACCGGATTTTTTTTGGACCAGCGCGAGAATCGCGCCGAAGTCGAAAAGCTTTCGCGCGGCAGGAAAATTCTCAATGCCTTCAGTTTTTCCGGCGGCTTCTCGGTCTATGCCGCGCGTGGTGGCGCAAAATCCGTGACGGATTTGGACATCAGCGCGCACGCGCTGGAATCGGCCAAACGAAATTTCGCGCTGAACAAAAATTTTCCCGGCGTGGCGGCGTGCCGGCACGAAACCGTGCAGGCGGACGCGTTTGAATGGCTTGCGTCCGGCGGCGAAAAATTTGATTTGATTGTGCTCGACCCGCCGTCGCTTGCCAAACGCGCGACGGAGCGCGAAGGCGCAATTCACGCCTATGAAAGGCTGAATTCGCTCGGCATAAACAAATTGGCGGGCGACGGGATTCTCGTGGCCGGTTCGTGTTCCGCGCACGTTCCGGCGGCGGAATTTTTTGATGCCGTGCGGCGCGCGGCGGTGAAATCGGGAAGAAAATTTACGGAATTGAAAACCTTGCAGCATCCGCCGGATCATCCGGCCACGTTCAAGGAGGCGGAGTATTTGAAGGTGATTTACTTGCGGCTGGTGATTTGACTAAAAGTTGTAGGAGACGAGGTGACGAGTCTCATTCCAAAAAGTTTAAAAAGTCAGAGACTCCTTACGTCGTCTCCTGCAATTATGGCGAAAGTTTTTCGCGGTGCGGCTGATGGTCGCGATTCCAGCGGCTCAAGGCTTCGTCGCTGGTGTCGGCAAAAAGAAATTGCAACGTCGGCGATTCGACGTGGCCGTCGCAAAAAACCACGTTGGCTTTGCCTTGGTGGCGGACATAAGCTCTTACCGTTTCGTTTGTCCATGGAACGGAAGCTCTCATATTTACATATTCCCGCCAGAAGAGCGCTAGCCTGGACTCACCAATCATGTTGTTGTCGTGTCCCTGAAATCCATCGCCGATGACCATCATATCACTTGGATTAAGAACTTCCGATTCATTCACCGGCGGTTTGAAGTTCATGATTTGAGCCTGCACAAGTCCGCTATGCCCTCCCAGACCCAACGCATTCAAATTCGTGCCGATACCCCATGAATTGTATCCGTAGGAAGCATTTTTGGATTGAACTACGGGGCAATGCCAGATGCCGGTGTTCAATAAATTGGTGCGATTGTTTCCATAGCCTAGCTCATGACTAATGACGTCCTCCCACCTAATAACATTCGTGACGACATTGTTGCTGTCAAATTCGACTTCGGCATAGAGAGGATAAACATGATTGTCCCCGACAAACAATTGCACAGCTAGTCCGAGTTGCCGCACGTTGTTGGCGCATTGAATTCGCAATGCTCTCGCTTTGGCTTGAGAAACCGCCGCCAGCAAAAGCGCGGCAAGAATTCCAACGATGGCGATGACGACCAGCATTTCAACCAACGTGAATGCCGAGCGTTTCATGGCCTACATGATTTTCAACTTCGGCAAGTCCTGCGAATCCACCAAACCGACCGGCTCACGTTTCGAGTTCACCACGATCAAGTCGTCAATGTTCCGTTCGTTAAAAATTTTCAAGGCTTCGACGGCGAGCGCGTTTTCCAAAATACAGATCGGTTTCGGCGTCATCACTTTTTTGAGCGGCTGCGACAAAAGATTTTCGCTCGCCGCCATGTGCCGCCGGAAATCGCCATCGGTGAAAACGCCGGTGAGTTTTCCGCGCGCGTTCACCACGCTCAAGCTGCCGGCCTTCGCGTGCGTCATCACCAGCAGCGCTTCCTTCACCGTGAGATTTTCGCCCGCGACCGCGTTGCGATTGCCCATGCGCATGATGTCGCCGACGCGCAAAAGCATCGCGCGGCCAATCGCGCCGCTGGGATGAAATTTCGCAAAATCTTTCTGTTTGAATCCGCGCGCCTCCAGCACGGCCATCGCCAGCGCGTCGCCCATCACGAGCATCGCCGTCGTGCTGCTCGTCGGCGCGAGATTGTAGGGACAGGCCTCCTTCGGCACTTTGACGTTGAGCGAAATGTCGCTGTGCTTGGCGAGCGACGATTTTCTATTGCCGGTGAAGGAAATGATTTTGATGGAAAATCTTTTGAGCGCGGGCAGCAGATTCAGCAGTTCCTCCGACTCGCCGGAATAACTCAAAGCGAGAATCACATCGCCGTCGTTGATGATTCCCAGGTCGCCGTGCAGCGCGTCCACGCTGTTGAGGACGACGGCGATGGAGCCGGTGCTGGTGAGCGTGGCGGCGATTTTTTGCCCGACGTTGCCGGATTTGCCGATGCCGACAATGACCATTTTGCCGCGCCGTTTCAAAGTTTCGACGACGGTTTCAACGGCGGCATTGAACGACGAATCCAGTTGCGCGCGGACGGCCTTGAGCGCGGCGAGTTCGATGTCGAAAACTTTTCGGGCTTTGACGATGTGTGTCACGAACGGGAGCTTGCCCGCAAAGGAAACGGATTTCAACCGTGAAGAATTTTCAGCGGACGCCGCTGGCGGAGAACTGCTGCGCGATGCGCGTGAGCCGTTTGTTGTCGGCGCGGATGCGGGCGGAAAGCGTGCGCGCGGTGGCCTGCAAAAACGGCGTGGCCAGCGCGGGCGCCTCGCGCGTGAGGCGGTCGAATGACGCGGAGGAAATCTTGAACAGCGTGCTGTCCACATTGGCGAGGACGTCCGCCGAGCGCGGGCCGTGGTCGAACAGCGCCATGTCGCCGAAAAATTCGCCGGGGCCGAACGTGGCGAGGATGGTTTCCTTGCCGCCGACCATCGTGCGGGCGCGCAGTTCGCCGCTCATGACGAGATACATCGAGTCGCTGGCGTCGCCCTGGTTGAAGATCACCGCCCATTGCAGCACCGGTTGCAGTTCCAAAAAATCCGAGAGGTGCGCGAGCTGCGCGTCATTCAGGCCGGCGAGGATTTTAATGCGGCGCAGCATTCCGGGCGTGATCCCCTTGTTGAACGGCTTGTTGAAATCGGGCTGGGCAACCGCCAGTCCGAAATGATTTTTCAGGCCGGCAATTTCCCCCGCCCGCTGCCAGTTGCCGGCGTTGCGCGCGAACACCCAGGTGTCGGCCAGCACGCGCTCGTCCTTGATCCAGTCCAGCAGCACGGGCAGCTCGACCGGCCCGTAAGGCGCGTCGTCAATGCCCCAGATGAAATAAATGTTCGCTGTTCCTGCCTGTTCCATGGCAGTTTTTTACCATCAGCCGCGCGGCTTGGAAAGGGAAAAATCGCGTCAGTCCGTATTCGGATAGGAGCCGAGGATTTTTACGAAATTGCAGTGCTTGCCGAGAATTTTGATCGCGCCCGCGACTTTTTTGTCCTGCGCGTGGCCGTCGCAATCTATGAAGAAGAAATATTCCCACGCCTTGCGTTTGCTCGGACGCGATTCGATCTTCGTCATGTTGATCTTGAATTTGCGGAACGCGGCGATGGCTTCGTGCAACGCGCCGACTTTGTCGGAAACGCTGACCATCAAGCTCGTGCGGTCGCTGCCCGTCGGCGGACTGCATTGGCGGCCGAGCACGAGAAAGCGCGTCGCGTTCGCGGCGTTGTCCTGGATGTCCTGCTCCAGAATTTGCAATTTATATTTTTCCGCCGCGAGAATTCCCGCGATGGCCGCCGTGTTTTTTTCTTTCGTGGCAAGTTCGGCAGAACGCGCGTTGGACGACGTTTCAATTATTTCCACGCGCGGCAAATGATTTTGAATCCAGCCACGGCATTGTGCGAGCGATTGCGGATGCGCGTAAAGTATTTTGATTTTCGTGCGCGGCGAATTGCTCAAGAGACATTGCTGCACTTTCAAAACGATCTGCGAAACGATTTTCAGATCGCTGTCCATGAACATGTCGAGCGTGTGTGTGACGACGCCTTCGGTGGAATTCTCCACGGGCACGACGCCGTAATCCGCGCGGTTTTTGGCGACCTCGGTGAACACGTCCGCGATGGTTTTTTGCGACGCGTAGCGCAGGCTCGAACCAAACCGACGGATCGCCGCCTGATGCGTGAACGTCGCCTCCGGGCCGAGATACGCGATGGTCATGGTCTTTTCGAGCGCGAGCGCGCTGGACATGATTTCGCGGTAGATCGCGCGCAACTGCTCGTCG
>Ga0075522_10003856_pt1 | contig 10869 bp, 8 predicted proteins | sample NGEPerA_FD_74796 | JGI IMG/M metagenome (GOLD analysis project Ga0075522, IMG submission 74796) | Arctic peat soil microbial communities from the Barrow Environmental Observatory site, Barrow, Alaska, USA - NGEE PermafrostL2-A | ecosystem: Environmental > Terrestrial > Soil > Wetlands > Peat ...
GAATCGGCAGCATCACCGGAGAACGCCGCAGCAGCCACGCAAGCGCAATCTGGACAGGGGTAGCGTTTAGTTCGTTGGCAGCATCAGCCAGCGCCGAGTTGGCTTCACGAATCTGCATTAGAGGGGCCCATGGCATAAAGGGAATACTAAGTTCTTCGCAGCGATTCAACAGGAAATCCCATTCGCGGTCCGCAAAGCTATAGCGGTTCTGCACGGAGACGATCGGCACGATTCGCATCGCCCGTTCGAGATGCTCGAGGGTGACGTTTGAAAGGCCCACATGCCGAATCTTGCCACTGTCCCGCAGGCGCGCCAATGTTTCCATGGAGGCGTCGAAAGACACCGCGGGATCGGGCACATGTAACTGATAGACGTCGATCCGCTCCAGCTTCAATCTCTTCAAGCTTGCTTCGACGGCCGACTCCAGATGTTTTGGAGACGCGTTATGGATCCATTGTGCCGGGCCGACGCGTTCCCACCCACCCTTGGTCGCGATCACGAGATCCTTCGGATAAGGTGCGAGCGCCTCCGCTATCAGCTCCTCAGAGACGCCGGGGCCGTATGAATCGGCCGTATCGATCAGGTTGACGCCGAGCTCGACGGCTCGACGCAGAGTGGCAATGGCGCCGGGCTTATCGGCAGGAGGGCCCCAGACGCCCTTCCCGGTGATCCGCATTGCGCCGTAGCCGATGCGATTGACGGTAAGGTCGCCCAGTTGCACTGTTCCAGCAGATGATGCGTGTACCGGCATATTCAGCTATCTCCCGCAACATGATGGCAGACGAACGCTGCAAAGAGCAAACCGGTAGGGCCGAGACCCATGCAGCTTACAGAATTGTTGAGGCAGCAGATCGCTTTCGATTGCTTGACATGGGTAAAATCCACGTTAAAGTTCGCTGAGAAAGGTGGTTGACCATTCCACAATTCATTCACGATGACGTAAAGCTCAACTATGAAGTGGCGGGTAACCCGGACAAGCCATGGCTTTTCTTTTCTCATTCGCTGGGAACAAATCTTTCGATGTGGGACCCGCAACTCGCCACTTTTTCAAGCTCTTTCGCTTTGCTGCGTTTTGACCACCGCGGCCATGGTCAAAGCTCCGCGCGGCCCGGAGACTACACCGTTGAAAGCCTTGCGGAGGATGTTCTCGCTCTGGCGGACCATGTGGGAGCGGAGCGCTTCCACTTCTGTGGACTCTCCCTCGGCGGGCTGATCGGTCAGTGGCTTGGTCTTTATGCGCCGGAACGGCTAGGGAAGCTTGTGCTCTGCAACACTGCGGCCAGGATCGGCTCCGCCGAGGGGTGGACTGAACGCATGCGCGTTGTTGAAAGCGATGGCATAACGGCAATTGTTGAAAGCGGGCTACAGCGCTGGTTTACGCCCCAGTTCATTTGTCAACACCCAGACATTGCGGAACGGTTCAGGTCGATGATTCTCTCAACGGTTTCGGAGGGCTATGTTGCCCATTGCGCAGCCCTCAGGGATACGGACTTTCAATCGAGGATCCATGCGGTGCCGGTCCCCGTGCTTGTGGTCTGCGGCAGATACGATCCCGTCACTACCGTTGCGGAAGCGAATTTCCTGGTCGATTCCATAGCGGATGCCCGGATACTGCAGCTGGATGCAGCGCACCTGTCAAACGTGGAACAGGCCGATGAGTTCAACCGGACCGTGGCGCAGTTTCTCGCTTAGCGCGGCAGAAGTTTGCCAATTCAAAGCCAAGGCAGTTTTAGGGCAGCGCTTCGATGCCGCCCGCCGATCCGCCGATGACAACCACGTCGCGATTGGCCATTTTCCTCCCGAGGTGCTTCCGGTTCGATTGGCTGTTGGCGTGTGCGGTGGACCTCTAAAGCGTTGAAAACCGGTATTTATTTACTGGGATGCAGAAAAGTAGGCCCCAGTTGCTATAGTCTGGGGGAAGAACAGTTCGGGAGCGTCCAGATGAACGCGACAGTGAACGATCCGGTGGTTTTGGGCTGCTGGAAAGAAATCGCACAGTACCTGGGCAAGGGCGTCCGCACCGTGCAGCGCTGGGAGCGGGAGTTCGGACTCCCCGTGCGCCGTCCTGAGGGCGCGATCCGTAAGAGCGCTGTGATTGCCGACGGCGACGAGATCGATGAGTGGTTGAAGCAGCGATGGTCGCGACGCAATGCGATAGTCCATGCCCCCGCTGCATTGAGGAGCGTTGAGGAACCGGATCTGACCGGTTTGCGAGTCTTGATCCAAAGCAATCAGGTGCTGCGAAAATCGCACCATGTACTGGTGCAGGAGCTCTCCTTCACCGTGCACGCATTAATGGACAATTGCAGCCGTATATCGCGTCCGGATGGCTCCTGGGGAACGTCACCGCCCGCAGCGTGAACGAATGAGCAGTTGAGTCTTACAGTCAGAACAAACTGCTGAAGTCGCGCCATCATTGCGAGTCGCCTGCGCCACACCTTACAAAATGCATCGCCCTGCTTCGTCCCCGCGGCGGGACTATAATTCAGCCTTATTCGGTCTTATCCATAGGACGATGCCAGAGAAATTCAAGGGCGGCCTGAGGGTACAACGACTCATCTCTCCGGCTGACGGGACACCATGAGCCCTCGCAGGCAAAACAAAGAGAAATTGAACGGACCGCCCGCGACAGGCGGACAAGTGCGCCAAGTCCAACGTCCGGAACGTCGCGATAGCTTCCCCATCGTCGGTATTGGCGCTTCGGCAGGCGGGCTGGAGGCGTTCACCGCGCTGCTAAAAGCTTTGGCGCCCAATCTCGGTATGGCCTTTGTCTTCGTGCCTCACCTCGATCCCAAGCGTGAGAGCGCGTATTCAGAAATTCTGCCCCGTTCCACGTCCATGCCGGTACAACAGGCAACGGAAGGCATGTTGGTGGAGCGGGACCATCTCTACGTCATCCCACCCAACCAGGACATGAGAATCGAGGACTGCCGCCTGCGCCTCACTACGCGGGAGGAGCCGCGTTCACCCGCCACAGCCATCGATACGTTCTTTCGGTCGCTGGCTTCCGAGCAGGGGCACAATGCCATCGGCGTGGTGCTGTCCGGCACGGCGTCGGACGGGACGCTGGGGCTGACGGCGATCAAAGGCGAAGGTGGAATTACCTTCGCCCAGGACACCGCCACGGCAAAGTATGACGGCATGCCATCCAGCGCCGTAGCTTCGGACTGCGTGGACTTTGTCCTGCCGCCGGAGGAGATTGCTACAGAGCTGGCGCGCATCAGCCGGCATCCCTATGTCGCTGACGGCCATCTTCTGGGACGTTCCGAAGCCGGCGGCAGGGAGCCTGAGACCTATATGGGCCAGATCTTCCGGCTGCTGCGCCGGGTGACCAAGGTGGACTTCTCCGAGTACAAGCCCCCCACGATCGGGCGCCGCATCCAGCGCAGGATGGTGATGCGCAAGATCGAGCAAATGGGTGAGTACGTGTCCCTGCTGCACCGCGACCGCGCGGAGGTCAATGCGCTGTATAACGATCTGCTTATCAACGTGACCAGCTTTTTCCGCAATCCAGAGGCCTTTGACACGCTGAAGCAGGTCGTCTATCCGGCGATCCTGCAGGCGCGCGGTCCCTCCTCTGCTTCCATCCGCATCTGGGTACCGGGCTGTTCCACCGGCGAAGAGACTTATTCTCATGCGATGTCGCTGGTGGAATTCCTTGGCGAGGAGCGCACCGAAGTGCCCATCCAGATCTTCGGCACAGACCTCAGCGAAACCGCAATCCAGCGTGCGCGCGCCGGTATCTACAAAGCGAGTATTGAGGCAGACGTAAGCCCTACGCGGCTGCGGCGCTTCTTTCACAAGTCGGATGGCGGATACCAGATCAGCAAGACGATTCGCGACCTTTGCATTTTTTCCACACAAAACGTCTTCAGTGACCCGCCCTTCTCACGGATGGACCTGGTGAGCTGCCGGAACGTGATGATCTACCTGAGCCAGACACTGCAGAGGCGCGTAATCCCCATCTTCCACTATGCTCTCAATCCAACAGGCTTCCTGATGATCGGAAGCACAGAAGGGCTGCTGGGCGCGGGCTCGGAATTATTTGAGATGACTGACAAGAAGCAGAAGATCTATCGCAAAAGACTGGTGTCAACACCCGTGAGCTTCGGGTTCTCCGTCAACCACCCTGACCATAATGGCGGGGGCGGCGAAGCTCCGCGGGCGTCTGCACCACCGCCCGACACATCCAAAGCGCCTGTGGAGTTGCAGCGCGAGGCGGACCGCCTGCTGCTGGCCCGTTACACGCCTCCGGCCGTGGTGATCAATGACCAGTTGGACATCATCCAGAGCCGCGGCCACACTGGAGCTTTTCTGGAGCTGCCCACAGGCAAGGCCAGCCTGAACCTGCTGAAGATGGCGCGGCCGGGGCTGCTGTTCGAACTGCAGAGCGCGATCGACGAGGCGCGCAAGAACGGCGTCGAAGCCCAACGCCAGAACGTCCGCGTGGGGGACAATGGCCCTGCAAAAGACGTAACTTTGCGGGTCATTCCATTCAAGACTCCGGTGCACGACCAGTTCAGCTTCCTGATCGTCTTTGAGCCGCAATTGTCCGCCGACGCAGTGCGGCCGGGCGACCCGCCGTCGACGTCAGCGCCACTGACCAAAGCGAAGCAGTCCGAGCGCGATAAGCAAATCGGGCAACTGAAACAGGAGCTGGCAGCGACCAAGGAATACTTGCAATCGATCATCGAGACGCAGGAAGCAACCAACGAAGAGCTGCAATCGGCCAATGAGGAGATTCAGTCCGGCAACGAGGAGTTGCAGAGCACGAATGAAGAGTTGCAGACCTCCAAAGAGGAATTGGAGTCCGCGAATGAGGAGCTGCACACCGTCAACGAAGAGATGCAGCATCGCAATGAGCTGTTGACGCAACTGAACAACGATCTGAACAACCTGCTGAACAGTGTGAACCTGCCGATGGTCATGGTGGGTCAGGACCTCAGTGTTCGCCGCTATACTCCGCAGGCCGCCTCCATCCTGGGGCTGATGGCGAGCGACGTGGGACACGCCATTCCGCGGCTGAAACTGAAGATCGACGTCGGCAATCTGGAGCAGACGATGCTGGAAGTGATGCAGGAGGTGCAGCCGAAGCAGAGCCAGGTGCAGGACCAAAAAGGCAAATGGCTCAGCCTGCGGATCACTCCCTACCGTACCCTGGACAATCGTATCGATGGAGTGGTGCTCAGCGTGGTCGAAGAGTCGAGTCAGGATGAACGCTCTCGAACGAAGAAGCCGAAGAGCAAAGGGCCGCCTCCATCAAGCAACGACAAAAAAGCGAAGGCTCCGCAGGGCCGCAGCGCCAGGCGCCGTTCTTAGGTTGAGTGCATTTATCTTCATCAACAGAGAAGGGCCAAGCCATGCAGGAGCCAGGTTTAACGCGGCAGGACGAGCACACCCCAAGGTCCTGTGCCGCATTTGATCTTTTTGGTAACTTGACTGGTTGCGAGATCGACCACTGAGATGTCGTTCGAGGGCCCATTGGCTGAATATAGAGTGCTCCCATCCTGGGAGAGCGCGATGCCCCATGGACGGCCTCCAACCTCAACGGAACCCAGCACCTTGTTGGTCTTTGTGTCGAGGGTTACGACCAGGTGCCCGCGTCCTGTGCTGATGTAAAGCCTGCTGCCGTCGGGAGAAAGAATCACATCCATCGGCTTGATGATTCCCGGCTTGCCGATGCTGATGGTCTGGACCACTTTATGCTTCACGGTGTCGAGCAGAGCGACGGTGCCATCGTTCTCCGCGTTCACGTAGGCATGACGGCCATCGGGCATAAATGCCACGTTGCGCGGCCGGTGTCCCACTTTGAAGGTGGTTAGTATTTTTTGAGATGCAGGGTCCAGGACGGAGATATTGCCTTCTTCTTCGGAAGTTATATAGACCTGCTTGCCGTTGGGAGTTACCTGCACGCCTTCGGGCTGCGCGCCCATCTTCAGGCTGGCGATGACTTTCCCGGCATCGACGTCAATGATGCTGACGGCGGAGTCGTCTTCGTTGGAGACGTAGATCTGTTTGCCGTCTTTGCTGACATCGAAGTTTTCGGGATCGTTGCCGGCGGGGATGACCTTGACCAACTTTCTCTGCTGAACGTCGAAGACTCCGATGCCGTCGTACTTGTGGTCCGCGGGAGGCAGCGTGCTTTCATCCACGCCGGGGCCGCCAATTGGCGATCCGCTGAGAGCGATGTAGATCGTCTTGTGGTCTGGACTGGCATGGATGCCGCGTGGGCGCTTGCCAAGCGGGACTGTGGCGATCACCTTGTTAGTGCCCGAGTCGATGATCGTCATGTCGCCCGAGACTTCGTTGTCGACGTAGATGCGCGGAGCATTCGATTCCGGCTCCGGCTGCTGAGCAGATTGGGTTGCAGTCTTGCTGGAGCAGCCCGAGATCGCGATCAAAAGGACTGGCAGGAGAGAGAGCAGCTTACGGTTCGGCATTTACTGTCCTTTGAAAACAAAGTTTACCGCGGTGTTGTTGCCCGGAGTGACGGTAGCCTGCTGCCGGGAGGTGCCGAGCTTCTCCTGCCAGACTGCAACGGTGTAGGTCCCTGGCGGCAGGTTCGGCAAAGTGAATGAGCCATCTTCTCCCGTGGTGGCGAAGTACGGATGGTCCAGGACACCGATAAAGGCATGCATCCAGCTATGGATATTGCATTTCACCGGGATCATGATCTCGGGTTTGGTGAACTTGCGCGTGATGGGGTCATCGCCCGGGCCCTGGCTGTGGTTCCACTCATGGTTCATCGATGGCATGGGATGGATGTTATGCGTGACCGGATCGGAGTTCACCACCTCGAGGGGCTGTCCTACCTGAATGCCAAGCACGCGCGGACGGAACCAGCATCCTCGCTGGTCGATGATGACCGGTCTCGTGGGTGTCTCAAAGACCTTCCCCTCCAGCCCCTTCTCGATATAGACGAATGCGTTTACGACTGCACCGTGCGGGCCGATGATCAGCGATTCATCGTAGGCCTTTCCTTTATGCGCTTCGACACAGGCGGGATCTTCGCTCATGTCGATCAGCTTGGCGGCAGGCTTTTTGCCGGTAAAATGTATGGACCCGTGAATTGTGCCTGCGGTGGCGGGGTCTACCTTGAAGTATTGTGGCGCTGGCTGGCTTTGCGGCGAAGGCGCTGAGGCCGTCGAGTGGCATCCTAGCGCCAATCCTGCCGCGAGTGTGAGGAGGCACGGATGCAAAGCTTGAATTGATCGCGTCATTTATTTCACCTTATTGGTTGGAGGGCCGATGTTGGCTGGATAATCCCCGCTCAGTGATTCGAGGAACGCTACGAGATCCTGGCGGTCCTGCGCGCTCAATTCAATCTTCTTGATCTGCTTATCGAGATACGGATTGGAATTGCCTCCCCCGGCGTAAAAGTCCACCACACCTTTCAGGGTCTTGATGCTGCCGTCGTGCATGTAAGGCGCAGTGCGCGCGACATCGCGCAACGAAGGGGTGACAAACGCGCCGCGGTCGGCGTCAGCTTTCGTCTGTACAAATCTTCCCACATCGCTGAATGCCGAGCCGTCCTCCGCGCCGACACCGATGTTGTGGGCTTTGCCATCGGTGAAGAGGGCGTACTTGTCATTCACAAGGTGGCAGGCGGAGCAGTTTCCCCGCTTCGGGTCGGTGAAGATTTGCAGACCGCGGAGCTGCGAAGCGGTGAGAGCGGTCTTGTCGCCGCCGTATTCATAGCGGTCGAAGGCCGAGTTCCCGCTGAGCGCGGTGCGCTCAAAGCTGGCGATGGCGTTCTCGATCCTCTCAAGTGTGACGCCTCCCGGCCCGAACGCCTGGTTGAACAGGCTGGCGTAGTGCGGGTCTCTTGCAAGTTTTCCTACGGAGACATCGTGCGGCTGATTCATCTCCACAGGATTGGCGATCGGGCTGGCCGCCTGCTCTTCCAGGCTCAGCGCGCGACCGTCCCAAAACTGGAGCGGAAGGTACGCAGCATTGACGATGCTGGGCGCATTGCGCACACCGTTCATTCCGCCCACACCGCGCGATACCTTCCCGGCATCCGCAAAGCCCTGCGTGGGCATGTGGCAGGAGGCGCAGGCGATGGTGTTGTCCTTAGAGAGCCGCTTGTCGTAGAAGAGCAATCGTCCCAGGGCGATGGTTTGCGCAGTGGGCGGATTTGCCGGCGGTATGGGCACGGGCGGCAGGCCAAGCGGCGGCGTAATGGTGACCGTCTGGCCGATGGGCGTGGCGCTGACGGAGCGCTTGCAGCCGGCCATTGTGAAGAAGCAACCCGCCAGCGCAAAGACCGTGAGGCCGGCGGCGACCGTGCTGAAGGCGTTGCTGCCGCCCAGCAAGCGACGCGTCCTGTGAAAGATGCTGCTCACAGTATGATTCTCACATTCATACAGACGCCCGCGCCAGGGAACGGTGTCACTGGCTGCTATGAACCAATCGCCGTCCACGCAGAGCCGTTGCGCGATGACCGGAGCACCGCATCGATAAAGCGAATGCCGTCGACGCCATCGTTGACACCAGGAACCAGCGTTGCCAGCGGGTTGGGCTGACGTTTCTCGATGCGCGCGGCAATCTGTTCGGCGAGGTCGGTATAAAGCTGTGCGAAGGCTTCGAAATAGCCCTCAGGATGACCGGAGGGAATTCTTGTCGCGTATCCGGCTGCGGCCCCCGCGCCGGGACCTCCGCGCGTGATGCTGCGCGGTTGCTGGCCCAGGGGAGAGAGGGTGAGGTAGTTGGGATTTTCCTGCTCCCATGTGAGGCCGGCCTTCTCGCCGAAGATGCGCAGGCAGAGGTGGTTTTCATTTCCGGGAGCGATCTGCGACGCCCAGAGGCTGCCCTTGGCGCCGCCAGAAAACCGCATCATCACCTGTACATTGTCGTCGAGCCGTCGGCCGGGAACGAAGGTGGTTAGGTCCGCGGCCACCTGCTCGCAGGTGAGACCAGTGGTGAAGCAAGCGAGGTGATAGGCGTGCGTGCCGATATCGCCCAGGCACCCGGCGGGACCACTGCGCGCCGGATCGGTGCGCCAGTCGGCCTGCTTCATGCCGCTGAGTTCAAGCGGGGTCGACAACCAGTCCTGGGCGTACTCCACCTGAATCATGCGGATGGGGCCCAGTTCTCCGCCGAGTACCATCTCTCGCATCTGACGCACCATGGGATAGCCAACATAGGTGTGCGTCAGGCCGAAGATCAATCCGGTTTGCGCCACAGTCTTCGAAAGATCCTCAGCGTCTTCGAGTGTCGTGGTCAGAGGCTTGTCGCATATGACATGGATGCCGGCCTTGAGAAAGGCCATCGCCACGGCGTGATGGACGTGGTTGGGTGTAACGATGGCGACCGCGTCGATGCCGTCAGGACGCTTTGCTTCCTCTACCGCCATCTCGGCAAAGCTCGAGTAGGCGCGAGGGATGAGCAGCTCGCGGGCTGAATCGAGTGAGCGTTGCGGATTGGAAGAGAGAGCCGCTGCGACCAGTTCATAGCGGTCATCGAGGCGCGCCGCTGCGCGATGCACTGCGCCGATGAAGGCACCCTGACCGCCGCCGACCATGCCCAGGCGAATGCGCCTGGACAGCTTTGAACCCTCAGTGCCGCTCACTCCCATCACTTACCCCTTAGGACTTAATTCCCAGCAGCTTGTCGATCGCTGCCCGATCGACCTGCGCATCCGCAAAGTCGTCGAACGACCGCTCCGCCGCCTGGATGATGTGCTTCTGGATGAAGGGCGCGCCTTCCGCAGCGCCCTGCGTTGAGCTCTTGATGCAGCACTCCCATTCCATCACCGCCCAGCCTCTGAAGCCGTACTGCGTGAGCTTGGAGAAGATTGCCGGGAAGTTGACCTGCCCATCACCCAATGAGCGGAACCGGCCAGCGCGATTGATCCACGATTGAAAGCCTCCGTAGACGCCCTGCCGTCCCGTGGGATTGAACTCGGCGTCTTTGACGTGGAACATCTTGATGCGGGAGTGATAGAGGTCGATGTACTCGAGATAATCGAGCTGCTGCAGCACGAAGTGGCTGGGATCGTAGAGAAGATTGCAGCGCGGATGGCCTTCCAGCAGATCGAGGAACATCTCGAACGAAACGCCGTCGTGCAGATCTTCGCCGGGATGGATCTCAAAGCAAAGGTCCACACCGTTCGCATCGAAGACATCCAGAATCGGCTTCCAGCGGTTGGCGAGTTCCGCGAAGGCAGTTTCGACCAAGCCGTTCGGCCGTTGCGGCCAAGGATAGACATACGGCCACGTCAGCGCGCCGGAGAAGGTGGCGTGTTCCGTCAGGCCGAGTTTCTTTGAGGCCTTCGCCGCAAATTCCAGCTGCTCCGTAGCCCATGCCTGCCGCGCCGTGGGGTTTCCATGGACCGCCGCGGGCGCGAAGCTGTCGAACAGGGAATCGTACGCAGGATGCACGGCGATGAGCTGGCCTTGTAGGTGGGTGGAAAGCTCGGTGAGCTCCAGCCCATTGCTGGAGAGCACGCCGCGTACCTCATCGCAGTAGGTCGCGCTCTCCGCCGCGAGCTTCAGGTCAAACAGGCGAGCGTCCCAGCTGGGAATTTGCACGCCTTTGTAGCCCAGGGCGGCAGCCCACTTCGTAATCGAAGCGAGATCGTTGAACGGAGCGGAATCTCCCGCGAACTGCGCAAGAAAGATGCCAGGACCTTTGATCGCGTTCATAGTATCTTTTCCTCGCGCGCTTTCTTTCAGAGGCGGAAGTTCATTGGCTTACTTCGCGGCTGGGGCGGGAGTGGCTGGAGGGGGAGCCTGACCAAAACCGGGACGGCCCCCCCCAGGACCTCTCGCCGGCTGGGATGGAGTGTCCAGCGGATTCAGGCCCTTGCTCGCGTTTGGATCCATTGAGGCGAGGTCCGCGCGGTAGGCTACGGTGTTCGCGTCGGGG
>Ga0075522_10003857_pt1 | contig 10867 bp, 10 predicted proteins | sample NGEPerA_FD_74796 | JGI IMG/M metagenome (GOLD analysis project Ga0075522, IMG submission 74796) | Arctic peat soil microbial communities from the Barrow Environmental Observatory site, Barrow, Alaska, USA - NGEE PermafrostL2-A | ecosystem: Environmental > Terrestrial > Soil > Wetlands > Peat ...
CGAGCGAAGAATCAAAGCGTTCAGTCATGGAAGTGTTCATCAATGTGGTCATGTACGGGTCCTGCCTATGTACTCTAAATTGCCCAAGACAGGTGTCTCACTTGATGCTGACACGGGGGGGGCCAGGGTTAGATCTCAAGATCTTAGGACCCTCCAATCCTTTGCAACAAAATGCAACATCGTCGACTGATGAACCCGAGCTCTGGACGGGGGACAAAGGTGGTCCACATTCGCATGGAGCCTTTGCGCGAGCGTCTTGATGGTTGTACTCTGCATTGTAAAGTAATTGTCGATGGGCAGACATCGGCTAACCATCGGGTGAAGAGTGGTCAAGTTTTTGGGCGCACATCGCCTCGCCGAAACACGACTGCGCGCAGCAGGCGGATGGCCGGCAAAGACATTGTTGGCTGCTGCGATGCTCGTCGAGGTGAGTGTCAGCTGGTGTCAAACGGCACCGTACGATAGTGCTGCCGCCTTGACCTCGAGCGGCAACGCATCCTCGACATCGCCGCCGGCAGTCATCGGTGACATCGAAGCGTACTTCACGGCTCCGCTGCATTGGACAGAGGGCGAATGGTTGCTTTTCGGTGGCGCGCTCGCGGGGATCGGCGTAGCGCACATCTACGATAAGAGAGTACGAGCTCATTTCGTTCGCGAGCTCGGACCCAAGGGGACGACAAGCTCGGATGATGTGCAGGATGCAATCCCCACGGTCGCGGTCTTGACGGGAACCTGGGCCTTCGCGACTCTCATCGATGACTCCGCCGGCAAGAGCGAGGCCTGGACCATGTTTGAAGCGGCGGGGCTGAGCACGCTGACCGCTTACGGTTTGAAGTATGCGGTTCATCGCGAGGGACCGGCTGAGACCAGCGACCCCAATGCCTGGGGAAGGGGTCACGGCGACACTTTTCCGTCAACGCATGCGACCGCCGCATTCGCCGTCGGTACCGTGCTGGCGGAATCGGGTAGCGATGACTTTCGGTGGCTGCGGCGCTTTTTGGGCTACGGTCTGGGACTAGCTACCGACTACGAACGCCTCAAGCATAATGCGCATTGGCTGTCGGATGTGGTTGCAGGATCAGCACTTGGAGCTGCGAGTGCGGCCTTCATGATGAACCGCAGGGAGCGCAATGATGAGATGACGCAAGTCATGCTCACCCCCACGGACGGCGGTGCGGAGCTGACCTTCAAACTGTCGCTGCGGTAGTGGTGTCCGGCGACCAACCTATTCAAGCACTACCGCAGACACCAATAATACTCAGCAACCGAAGGACATCCGATGACGACACTCGCAAGCTCGCAGGGTTCGGAGCAGGGCGTCAGATGCCGCACAGCAGCTTTCGGGCCTGTTTGATGGGTGCAGCTGGCGAACTGCCCTCTTGATCGATCGAGCGGTGGATCTGCGAGCCAGTCAGGCCAGTTGGATCAGTCGCGTCCAGCGATAGGTGCTCGGAAAATCACGTTAATTCGATCAAGAGGAAGAAAACACGCCGCTGTCCTTGTCGAATCGGCACAGGATTGGGGTGGCAGCATCTGCACCGCTTAGCGGCCAAGATTCAGATATGCAACGCCCTGCAACGGAATGCAACACCGCAAAGGGGTCAGTCGCGGGTTCCGGTAGCCTAATGAGGTTCGCCGCGCCCGGCGGTCGGTGACATAGCGCCCGTGGGTTACTTTTAACCTTTAAGAGCGGAATGCCTCAGGTCTTATCAGCTTGTCCATTTTCAAGATCCGCGGGCACAAACAGCTTTCCCCTACAGATTGTGCATCAGCATGAGCTTGAGCACACAGGAATCAGTCGCGCGCGTGAGGCCCTTGCCGACGCCGAATTCGATTCCGTTGCTGCTGCTGCCGTAGTCGAGCACGCCAAACAGCGTCTGCGACTGCGCTGATGCGGCTTTGAAGTGCTGCAGCGGGCCGAAGTCGGCGTAGTTCTCGATCGCAACGGCGAACTTCTTGCTGACGTTGTAGGCGACGCGCGCCGCCGGCGCGAAATGGAGTCTACCGACGCCGTTGAAGTCCGTATCCAAAATGGGATTGGCGATGAGATCGAACCGGCCCAGGTGCGCGCCGATAATCGGGCGCACCTCTCCCGAGAAACGGCTCGGTTCCCAATGCGGCGTGTTGTAGCTGAGCTCGAAGTTCAAGCCGTAGAATACCGTGCGATCGTGCGCGTCTGGGACGACAAACAGAGCGCGCAACTTGACACTGTCAAAAAGCAGTTGGCCATTGTTGGTGAGCGTGTAGACCGGCAAATAAGTCCCGGCTTCAAACCAATCCGTGACGCCATAGGCCCATTCGGGCACCCCGTTGAGCGCGTGGTTGGGGACGATGCCACCGGGGAACGCAGGCTGCGTACGTCCGGATGGCGTGAAGTTGTTATGCCACGTGAGATTGAACTCCCCCCGCGCGGTGATCTCGGCGTCATAAACCTGTATCTCATCGGTTTGCGCCCAGGCAGTGGGGGTGAAAGACACCGAGCACGCCAACAGTGCCAGGTACCTTATCCTGCGGGGGCGCTCGGGCATCGGCTGGGCTACGCGGCTGACTGGTTCTGGGTTCGCACGGCCGTGAATGGCAGCCGGACCGTAACCACGAGCCCCGTGCCGGCAGCCGGCGCCGACAGCTCGATGTCGCCGGCCAAGAGCTCGACGACCCGTCCGACGATCGAAAGTCCGAGACCACTTCCCGCTGAGGCGCTTCCCGGTATTCGGTAGAAGCGCTCCAACACGCGCGAGCGCTCCGCGCTCGGGATACCAGGTCCGTTGTCGCTGATCTCGAGCACAGTGGACTGCTCGTGCTCGATCACCTTGAGGGCGACTCGGCCTCGTTCACTCACGTGACGGATGGAGTTCTCCAGCAGATTGCGAATCAGCAGGTACAGAACCTCGGCAGAGCCCGGCAGCCATTGCAGACATCCCTCGAGCGTGATCTCGACCTGCTTCTCGCGCGCCGCCTGCGCCAAGTCTTCCAGAACCAGATCGACCACGACTTTCGCCTGCGTGGCCTGGCCGGTACTGAAGGAGGATCCCGGTTCCAGGCGCGCCAGCGACAACAGCTGGGTCATGAGGTGCGTAGTGCGGTCAATGTTCGCTTGCAGCTTGTCGAGTGCGCGCCGCGTCTCGGAGGGCGTCGCGGCGCGCGCGGCGACCTGTGCCTGTGCGCGCAGTGCGGCGAGCGGGGTGCGCAGCTCATGTGCGGCATCGGCCGTGAAGCGGCGCTCGCGCGCTAGGACTTCCGCGTGCCGGGCCAGCAAGCCATTGAGCGCAACCCCGAGCGCATACGTCTCCACCGGCATCTCCGCTGTGTTCACCGCGGAGAGATCATCGGCACCGCGGCCGGCCAAGTCCGCCGCCATGCGGCGCACCGGCCGGAAGGCACGCTCCGTCACCACACCAATCAGCACGGTCAGCAGCACCAGCGCAAAGAGCAGCGGCAGAGCCACCGCGTGCAGCGTGCGCGACAGCGCCGCATCGCGGTATTCGAGCGGCTCGGCGGTGTGGATCACCAGGTGGGTAGTGCCTGAGCTCAGCGAGTACACGCGCCAGGAGCGCCCGTCGAGGACCGCGTTGGAGTAGCCGGGCCCGCTCCCGATAGCGAGAGGCGCTTGCGGTGAGCCCGGCGAGCGGTAGAGGAGTTGATTTGCGCCGGTCGTGATCTGGTAGACGACGTCGAATGGCATTGCCCGGGCGGTCGCGGCGAGCGGGCGTGGGACCACGCTCTCGCCTTCCTCGTACTCATGATCTGCGTAGCGCAAGGCGAGCGCCGCCTGCTGCTGCAGCGTCTCGTCAAACTGCGCAGCCGTACTGCTGGCCACCGCGCGATAAACGAGGAATCCCAGAATCAGAAACACCACGCAGGCCGCGACTGCGATGGCGATCGCCATGCGCCGGCGCAATGACCACGGCCGCACGGCTCTAGCGGCCATTGTCGACGCGATAACCGCGTCCTTTGACGTTGGTGATGAAGAGCGGACCGAGCTTGCGCCGCAGGTTGTGAATGTGGACCTCGATCGCGTTGCTGGCGATATCATCATCGAATCCATACAGCTCCTCCTCTATCTCGGCGCGCGAAGCCAAGCAGCCTGCCTTGCGCATCAGCAATTCAACTACCGCGTACTCACGTGCGGTCAATGCTGCCGGCTCGCCGCGGTAGGTGACGAGTCGCTGGCGCAGGTCGAGCATCACGTCACCCACGGTGAGCATGGACTCGGCGCAGCCGATCACGCGGCGAGTTATGGCGCGCAGCCGTGCGGAAAGCTCATCGATGTCGAAAGGTTTGATCAGGTAGTCGTCTGCGCCGGCATCCAAGCCCGTGATGCGGTCGGTGACGCGATCCCGCGCGGTCACAATGACGACCGGTGTGGTTTGTCCGCCCTGCCGTAGCCAACGCAGCACGCTGAGCCCGTCTCCTCTCGGCAGACCCAAATCGAGCACCAGGGCGCTGAAAGCTACCGCCGATAGCGCTGCCAACGCAGCGCTCCCATCCCGCACCCAATCGACGACATAGCTCTCCTGGCGCAGTGCATCCCGAACTGCCTCGCCGAGCATATCGTCGTCCTCTACCAGCAGAATCCGCATGAGCGCTTTTCCCTTCACCTGTGGCGCGATTTCAGCACGCGTCCGCTTAAGTCCGCCTTAAGCATGCGTCCTCTATTCTGCGCCTCGCCATGCAAGTTCAAGTTACGACACCTCTGCGCCTCGGCGGCAAGCCCTCGGCGCGAGCCGCGTGGGTCGTGTCGCTGCTCCTGCTCCCAAAGGTAACTGCGTGCCTTGCCGGCGGGGGTCCATTTGGCATCGATCACGAGTGGGCCTATGACAACAGCGGCATTTGGAAGCGTAGCAACCAGGAAGTACTCGAGTACGGGCTGATTGGCGCTGAAGTGGTCGGGGCACTGTGGGAGGGCGGGGAAACACGCTTCGGCCGCACGAGTTGGCAGTCAGTGGATGCCTCGGCGGCCTCGGGCATCGTAGCCTTTGCCATGAAGTACGCCTTCTCACGCGTGCGGCCCAACGCGAGCAACGGCGATCCGAATCTGTGGTTCAAAGGCCACGGCAACGAGAGCTTTCCGAGCGGGGAGGTGACCGAGGTCAGCTCGATCGTCACGCCGTTCGTACTCGAATACGGTCCCGATCACCCCCTCACCTATGCGCTTGAGGCACTGCCCATCTACGACGGCATCGCGCGCATGAAAGTTCAAGCTCATTGGCAATCGGACGTCATCGCCGGTTACGCGATCGGCACTACGGCGGGATGGCTCATGCACAGAAACCTGGATTCGCCCTATATTCTGCGCATCATGCCGCACGGGATCTATGTCGGCATCGGCAAGAAATTCTAGCGCGCCTCAGCGAAGCTGCGCAGCACGGCGCCATGCATGTGGCGGGCGCATGCATGCGCTCATAGCGCTCGCGGCGGCGCTGCTGCTCCTCATTGCCACGTCGCCGCCTGCAATTGCGCGCAGCGCCGGTGACCTGCTCGACCTGGCTGCGTTCAAGGGCCAGGTCGTGTATTTGGATTTTTGGGCCTCCTGGTGCGTTCCGTGCCGGGAGTCGTTTCCCTGGATGAACCGCCTGCAGGACGAACTCGGAAAGGACGGACTGGTGGTGATTGCAGTCAACGTCGACCGCGAGCGCGCCGAGGCCGACCGTTTCCTGCGCGAGCACCCCGCCCAGTTTCGTATCGTCTATGACCCCGACGGCCTGTTCCCCGAAAAATTCGGGGTGCGCGGCATGCCGACCAGCTTCCTGATCGACCGCAACGGTCACGTTCAATCGCGGCACGAGGGGTTTCTCCTCGGGAACCGCGATGCTCTGACGCAGCAGATCCGCGCGCTGGTGCGCGCTCACTGATATCTACGGAGATCTACTTCCATGCGCATCGAAATCTTCGGCCGTCTTACGATCCTCTTGGGCCTGATGCTGGCTGCGTGCGGCTGCAGCACGCTCGGCGTCAAACCCTGGCAGCGCGAAATCCTCGCGCGACCCGCGATGGCGCTCAACGCCGAGCCGATCGATGCGGCTATTGATGACCACATCTACTTCAGCAAGGAAGCGGCGAGCGGAGGTCGCAGCTTCGGCGGCGGGGGTTGCGGATGCAACTGAAGCGACCGCCATCGCCGCTGCACCTCGGCCTGATGGCGGCCAGCTGTGCGCTGCTGTCCGGCACGGCGCGGGCACAGGCGGCCGATGATGCCGAACAGCCCCTGCAGATCGACACAGACGTGCTGTACTACAAGGAGAATGCAGGCCGGGTCCAGACCATCGAGCCGGTGGTGAACCTGAAGAAAGACTTCGGCGATCAACGGCTCCTCGATGGAACGCTGACGCTCGATACGCTCTCAGGCGCCACTCCCAATGGCGCCATCCCTGCGCGCACGCCGCAGACTTTCGCGAGCCCCTCGAGCACCACTCTCACGCCCAAGCCCGGCCACAAGACCACCCTCTATACGATCGCACCAGGGGACTTGCCGCAGGATCCGCATTTCAAGGAGCAACGCGTTGCGGGCGACCTCGACTGGTCGCAACCCATCGGGCTCGACAACACTCTTTCGTACGGCGGGCACGCTTCGACCGAGCACGATTTCGAGTCGGTGGGGGCGCACGCCGGCCTGAGTCACGACTTTAACGAGAAAAACACTACACTCTCGGCGGGGATCAACGAGGAGTACGACCGGATCCATGGGCACGGCGGCAACCCGGTACCCGGCAGTGATTACGCGCTCTACGAGAAGGAGTCGAGTCAGACCAAAACCGTTACCGGCGGACTTGTCGGTGTGACGCAGGTCATGCGCCGCAACTGGCTCATGGAGCTCAACTACGCCTATGACCACTCACAGGCGTATCTCACCGATCCGTACCGGATTATCTCGGTCGTCGATGCCACGGGAGCTGTGACCGGTTACCGTTACGAGAGTCGGCCCGATAACCGCACGCGGCAGAGCCTCTATTGGGTCAACAAGGTTGCGCTCGGGCCGACCACGCTCGACCTGTCATACCGGCGCGGCAAGGACAGCTGGAGTATCGGCTCGGATAGCGTCGACGCGAAGCTGAGAATCGACCTCGGCTCCGGCATGTATGTCGAGCCGCACGCGCGCTGGTACCATCAGTCCGCCGCAGATTTCTATAATCTCTATCTGACGGGACCGAGTCCCGCGCCTAATGTCATGTCCGCAGACCCCCGACTGGCAGCCTTCGCTGCCACGACCTTCGGAATCAAGTTCGGCGTCACCACCGGCCGCAACAGCGAGGTGAGCCTGCGTCTCGAGCAGTACGAGCAAATGCCCAGCGACCAGTCGAGCGCACTCGCCGAGCTCCAGGGCCTCAACCTCAACCCGAATCTTAAGGCGACCATCGTGCAGCTCAGCTGGCACACCGAGTACTAGCCATGAGCCTGGTGTGTGCCGCAGCCGGCGGTGCATTGCCGCCTCCACATGCGCCAGAGTTTGAAGTCCTACCGCGTGAGGGTGGTATCGTCGCGGTGTGTTTTGTCGCGATGGCGAGTCCCTGCGAGCTGCTGCTTGAGACAGCCGACGCACACACGGCGCGCGACGTGGGCCGCATCGCGGCGCAGGAAGCATGGCGCATCGAGGCGAAGTTCAGCCGCTACCGCCCCGAGAGCATCGTCAGCGTGATCAATCGCAGCCGGGGTCACGCGGTAGTGGTGGATAGCGAAACGGCCGCGCTGCTCGACTACGCCGCACAGTGTCACGAGTTTTCGCAAGGGCTCTTCGACATTACCTCGGGGGTCCTGCGCCGCTGCTGGACTTTCGACGGATCCGACCGCCTGCCGGAGGCCGCCGCAGTGGCCGCACTCCTGCCGCTCATCGGGTTCGAGAAGGTCCGCTGGCAGACGCCCCGCATCACTTTGCCTGCGGGAATGGAAATCGACTTCGGTGGCATCGGCAAGGAGTACGCGGTGGATCGCGTGCTGGGCCTCGTCGCTGCGCGCTTTGCCGGTGCCGCACTGGTTAATTTCGGCGGAGACCTCGCTGCCAATCGCTCACCCGGTGCAGCTCCCTGGCAAGTCGGCGTGAAACGCCCTGATACCGAGCGCGAAGCGCGCCTGCTATTGGAGCTCAGCCGAGGCGGTCTTGCGACCAGCGGGGATACGTACCGCTTCCTGGTGCGCGAGGGGGTGCGCTACGGACACATTCTCGATCCAAGATCCGGCTGGCCGGTCCGCGACACACCACGCTCGGTGACCGTGGCCGCGGCGAGCTGCGTCGAGGCCGGAATGCTGGCAACCTTTGCCATGCTCCAGGGCAGTCGCGCAGAGTCGTTTCTGGAGGAACAGGGCGTACGCTACTGGTGTCTGCGATGAGCGCAGACTGGCAATGAGGGCTCGCGTATCAGGTGCGCTCCAGCATTAGGAGAATCAAGTATGTCGCAAGATTCGCAGCCGTCTGAGAAGTCATATCATCCTGTTGCGAAGGCGCTCCACTGGCTCGTTGCGCTCCTCGTAGCGCTTCAATTCGGCATAGCATGGACGATGCCGGATATTGGGCCGCACACCAGGCTGGACCGTTTAATCAGCTTGCATCTGACGGTTGGCACCCTGATCGGGCTCGCCGTTCTGGTGCGCGTCTCCTGGCGATTGCGGCACAGTGCACCCGGCGCCATCGCAACCGAGCCTCGTTGGCTACGCCTAGGTGCACGAGCGACCCACGGTACGCTCTACGTCCTGCTGCTTATTGTGCCACTGCTCGGGGTGGCCGCCGCATCAGCTCGCGGTTGGCGCGTGTTTCTTTTTCCTCGCCTGGCTCTGCCTGCATTGCTGCCACGTGGGTCCAAGTCAGGGTTTCTAGCAGGGGATGTGCATGCATTCCTGGCTTACACACTGCTGGCGATTGTGGCCCTTCACATTGCCGCGGCGCTTTACCATCGGCTCATCTTGCACGACCAAGTACTGGCGCGAATGCTCCCGCGCAGAACATCGACGCTCGGCACTCCTGATAGCACCTGACCAGCCTCAAGTCTTCAGCGGCCAGGCGCGTGTAGAGCCGCGAATCGCAATTCGCTTTGTCCGACGCCACAGGCGCCGTCGGATCAGTCAGCGCGCTGGTCCGAAGGACAGCTTCGAGGAGAGCCGTGGGTAAAATTCAGGGCCGCGAGCCCTGTCAAACAAAAAGGTCTGGGCCACAATAAAGCGCAACTTTGAGCACGCCAGCATGACATCATGGGCTGTCGCCCTGGCGCTGTTGGAAAGCTACGTGAAGCAGAAGGCTGACGGACTCTAACGAGTCTTTGAGGGGTAGATTTGAGGGTACGGGGCTCTTAGCGCGATGGCGTGGACTTTAAGAATCCGTAATTTACGCGTTCAGTTCGATCCCGTCAGCACATTTAAATTAGGTATTTATAATTTTGACATGACGCAGTGCCCACTGTTTGTGCACTATCTATGGGCGAGCGTAGCCACGGGTTCGATCGCCTAATTTCAGCGAGAGCGCCGGTGAGCGACCGCAATTTATCCGAACGCTCGTTGTGGCGCGCTCGCCGTCGCGGACGCCGTCAAAAAGACAGTTTGTCCCTCCTAAAGCGATAGCGTGCAGTGCGCGTTCGGCCCCCAAGGGGCATCAAGAACCCCACAACGCTCAGATATTCAATCAGCGTCAGTGTGGAACAATGGCCTCGAGGGATTGGAATATACGTCTGTAGCAAACTTTGAAACGCTTCCGTTATTGGCGGACCTCTTTGGAAGAAGTGCTCTGGCTGAACAGTTGATTATGTTCTGTAATTCTGAGTATTTGAAGATGCGAAGCACATAGATCTGGCCTGTCAATTTCTGGGCATTTTGTAAATCGAACTCAAATGGCGTTTTGTGCATACCTGGCGGCCGCAGCGGCAGTTTCGTTCTCTATGCCGACGCAGTCTCGACGACGCCGCAGCTCAAGGACTACAACGATGACTTTGGAGTTCCATGTGAATTACGACGCTCTCGCAGCTTTACGCCGATTTGCGACTCGTCGGTGCGGTAGCAAACTTTAAGGTCACTGCTATCGGCACGGTGCTCGGTCGCATCGACGTTGATGCCGAACCAGTGCGATCGACTTCCTTTGAACGGCCGCTCGGGGGTGCATGAAGAACGATAGGCCTGCGCCTAATAACAGCAGCCCAATCGATCCTTAGGACGCTAGCGCCCAGCTGCCGGTCAGGTCAAGCAAACCGCCGAAGACCATCGGCGAGATGATCCCGGCGATGCCGAAGCTGGAATCGAAATTCATCATGCCGCTGGCCGATCTGGCCTACCGCGGGGCGATGTCCATCGGCACGGACCAGATCGGCGGCGCTCTAGCCCGCAGAGTCTCCCCGCATCGGCAACGGTGACTACTGCTTCAATACTCCGTGTTTCCGCAGAATAGCCTTCAATTGATCCTGCGGCAGCGCGGGTACGACCCAATAATTCGGGCCGACCATCGTCCTGGCGGCTATGAGCGCATTGTCGATGGCTTCTTCCGTCGCACTCGTCACCGCAGCAAACAGCGGATCCATGTCCCAGCTGGCTAATCGCTGCAGTGCCACGCCTTTGGCCGTATGTGGATGGCCTTCGTCCGCATCGCTATTACCGTTATCCGCACCGGCATTTGCCGTGGAGAACGCGAGAAAAATATCCCCGGACCCATTCATCTCAATGGCGCCAGCCCTGCCGAGCCCTAAAGGCACGCGTCTCGCCAGACGCTTTAACTGGTCCGGCGTCAGCGGCGCGTCGGTCGCGACGACGACGATAATTGAGCCTACATCGCGCGTGTGCGGCTCCTCAGCGGCGCTTAGCAACTCCCGGCCGCACACCGGCGCAGCCTTTCCATCCGCGTCCAGAGTCGGCGGGTTCAGCTGTTTTTGCACACACCGCTTGAGCGGAACGTGCATTT
>Ga0075522_10003858_pt1 | contig 10865 bp, 10 predicted proteins | sample NGEPerA_FD_74796 | JGI IMG/M metagenome (GOLD analysis project Ga0075522, IMG submission 74796) | Arctic peat soil microbial communities from the Barrow Environmental Observatory site, Barrow, Alaska, USA - NGEE PermafrostL2-A | ecosystem: Environmental > Terrestrial > Soil > Wetlands > Peat ...
ACGAGGCTTTCAAGGTAGAGAACGGGTCATACCGCTACATCGAAATGATGCTGCTTGAAGTGCCATTCGCGACCCGGCCAGCGTGGCTCAAGACGCCGAGTTCCACGCAGGAGCCAGTTAACGTAAGGCCACCGCCTGCGCCGGTGCAATCCACTAGTCGCGCGGCGCTCACGGGACTGGTCGACAGATTCCTGAATGCACTGGTGAACTGCTGTCCCTGCGATTTGCCGCTGGCTGAGAACATCACATACACGGAGAATGGCGTCCGCGTCGCGCTCGGCGATGGACTATGGAAGTCGGTCAGCGGCCGCGGCGCATATCGCGTGTACGCCGCGAATCCGGTTGCCGGCCAGGTCGGCTACTACGGCGATCTTGACGAGAACGGCCGGTTCGCCCTCATAGCCGTGCGCTTGCAGCTGAGCGGCGGCCTGGTGACGGAGATCGAAGTCGTCATTGCGCGACCAGAACAGGCCAATGAATGGGGCCAGTTGAATCAGGCCACCCATAGCATGTTCATTGCGCCGTTGTTGGCGGACGTGCACCCGCTGGCGTTCGCGGCATCGGCGCCACGCCCGCGCAATGCACCCGCCGCGGCCACATCGGGCAGCGATCTACTGGCTGCGGTCGAACGCTATTATGAAGGTTTGCAGAAGCGAGAGAGTGCAATGGTCCCTTTCACGCAGGATTGTCAGCGCATCGAGAACGGTGTCGCTGCGAGCAACAACCCGAATGCCCCGATCGTGGACGCCAAGCATCCGGAATTCGGCGTGTTTGCGGCGAGTCTTTCCGAACAAGTTGATCTCGGTTACCTCGCGCGTTTGTCCCGCGTGCGCCGCCGGCCCCTGGTAGTGGATACTGAAGCCGGGCTGGTGCTTGATCTCGCGTTGCTCGACTATTCGGGCGCGGTTCGATCGGTCGCGATCAAGGGCGTCGGCGAAGTCGCCGCGGCCGCGTCATTCGCCTCGCCCTGCACCGACATTCAGGTGCAGCTCTTCTGGCTCGAGGCAGGCAAGATCGCTCGCATCGAATCGGCCGTGCGTCGGGTTCCCTACGGGCTCAGGTCTCCGTGGGATCAGCCGCTGACATCGCAGTGAGCTTTCGGACGCTGACTCGGTTCCATAGCTGCGTTTGATCCCGGATCAGGGCGAGTAACGGCCATGGGTACTCGGGCGATAACAGCCCGAACGGAGCAGCCAGGATGAGCTTGCCGACCCGTTCCGGGTGCGCCATTGCAAAGTGGGCGGCCATGAATCCGCCGAAGGACGCACCGATCAGCGGCACCGATAGCTGGAGCAGATCGAAGAGCGCGACGTAGTGAGACACGTAATCATCGAGCGAGCCGATCGTCGGGTCGTGCGCGGATTCTCCAAACCCGGGGGTGATAGGGCAGCAGAACTCTGTAGTGACTCTGAAGCTCCCGCACCCACGCAAAGCCATGCCAGGTGCCGCGGCCGTGCCAATACATCACCGATGGGCCTTCACCGATGCTGTACACGACCGTTTGAACCCCGCGCACGAAGTACTCCGCGCGTGAAAAAGCCACGCGTATCGAACGGCGAACCTGACATGGCTTTAGAAGATACCTCTACGCACTAATGCGCCATGGCGGCCAGCGCCGCGGCGTCGAGATGGGCAATGGAGCGGGTATCCTGGAAGGCGCGGATGCCTTCGATGCCCTGCTCGCGGCCGATACCCGATGCCTTCATGCCGCCAAAGGGGGCGCGCAGGTCGAGGCGAGTGGCTCCGTGATCGTTGACCCAGACATAGCCGCATACCAGCTGGCCGCCGACGCGATTGGCGGTATTGGGATCGGCTGTCCAGACTGAACCGCTGAGACCGGCCCAGCTATCATTCGCCAAACGGATGGCTTCGTCTTCGGACTCGAATGGGATCACCGGAATCACCGGGCCGAACTGCTCTTCGGTCACCACGCGCAGCTTGAGATCCGGATTGACGACGATGGCCGGGCGAACGAAGTTGCCGCCCTGCATATCTCCGACCGGCAGTTCGCCGAATTCCAGCACCTCGGCGCCGGACTCCTTTGCTTCCTTGATAAGGCTGTCGACGAAGGCTTTCTGCGCCGGCGAATGCAGCGGGCCCATCGTCGTGCCCTTGTCGAGGCCATAGCCGAGCTTGACCTTCCTCAGCCGGGCAGACAGGCCCTCGACCACCTCGTCGATACGCGGCTTGTGCACGAACAGTCGCTTGGCGTTCATGCAGATTTGGCCGGTAGTGTCGTAGATGGCCGCGAACAGGCGGTCGAGGTGCACGTCGTCGAGGATTGCGTCCTCCAGTACGATAGCCGCATCGTTGCCGCCGAGTTCAAGCGTGACGCGAGTGAGATTGTGCGAGGCCATTTCCATCATCTTCTTGCCGCTGCTCACCGAGCCCGTGAAACAGACCTTGGCCACGTCCGGGTTTCGGATCAGTGCACTCATGTTGGCATCCGGGCCGGTCACGACGTTGAGCACACCGGATGGCAGCTGTTTGGCGATGCGCTGCACGATGCGGGCCGTGGCCAGGGGGGCCGTCAGAGGCGGCTTTACAATGACCGTATTGCCAGCCAGCAGCGCATGCGGCAGCGCGGCGCCGAGAATGGCGACTGGCCAGTTGAAAGGCACGATGATGGTGACCACGCCCAGCGGCTGGTAGGCCACCGTGGTTTCCACCGGAATAGCGCCTGGAATGGGGGGCAGTACTTTCGACGCATTGACTTCGTCGGCGTGGCTCAGAGCCAGCTTCCAGCGCAGCTCCAGCACCAGCGAATCGATCCAGGCTTCAAAACGGATTTTGCCGTTCTCCTGCGACAGGATGGCGGCGTCGTCATCGCGGTTCTCGGCAATGCCCGCGAGCGCCGTCAGCATCTTCCCGGCGCGCTGCTGCGGCGACAGGGCGGCCCACGCCGGGTAGGCGGCCTTCGCGGCGGCGACGGCATCGCTGACATCCTGAATGGTGGCCGCGGCGGAATAACCGACGACAACACCTGCTTTGGCGGGATCGGCAATCGCCGTCTTGTCCGCGGTCTGCCGTTCCTTGCCCCCAATGTACAAAGGAGTGGTCACTGATTGTGACATTGATGGTTACCTCTTTATGGTTGCGTCTGGGACGTCCGGAATAGTGGTGGCAGGTTACCCTGTCTGAGAAACGAATTCGCGAACAAGCGATCAGTGCCCAGGCCAAGAAAATCCCTGAGGGGAAGGGGTGGGGTTACGTCCAGTTCCTCAATAATCGAAATGCCGCTGTCTCGATGAAATTGCACGCACTTGCGAGCCGCATTACGAGATTGACCCTCACAAAACCGTGTTGATTGTAGTGATCCTGTTTGCAGCGCCGGAACATGCCGGCCCGGTAAGCGTCTCGATCGATAGCCGGCAGAGCACCGATCCGGTCAGCCGGTACGAATATGGAGCGTTCATTGAACCCATTGGTGGACTTATCGCGCGGAGCCGATCGTTCCGGAAGCGAAGGATCCGCCGCTACCGCAGAGCGTTGAAGGCCGTCCCGGCATCATCTGTCGGAAGTGGCGGCCGATAGGCGGGGACGATGCGGTCACGATGGACAGCCAGGACCGCTACGTCGGCGCGCGAAGCGCCAGCGTCGTGGTCAGTGAAAGCATGCCGCGCGGTTTTGACCAGAGAGGATTCGGGATTACCAAGGGTAGGGTCTACGACGGTCACCTCGTAATGCGCAGTGACGTGGGCGCGAAAGTACAGGTGGCGCTGCTCTGGGGTTCCGGTTCGGATGATCGTCAGATCGTTACCCTCCCGTCCCCCGGTCCGAATTGGCAGAGTATGTCATTCGAGTTTGCGCCTGGCGCCGATGCACGCCTTGAGATGACCGGTACAGGAATCGGAAAATTCCGCGTTACCGTGGTCTCTGTGGAAATTCGCCGCAGCCCGAGCCGAAGTTCCCGACGGGCTTCGATCACCCAAAGGTTCGCGCGGGCAGCTCCACCTACCCGCTCGATGTAATCGCGGGTTTCGGTCCTGATGGGAGGACGCTCCGGATCGCGGTGGTCAACGCCACTGTCAAGTCACAAACTCTTGCGATCAACCTCACCGGCATTAACACGCGCGGAGGCGGCACGCTTTGGAGACTCAACCGGCATGAGCCTCGACGCGGCCAACAAGGTTGGACAGCCACCGGGCTGCCCCGGAGCCTAAGCCTCCCGCCTGTTTCCACTTCGATCTTCGAATACCCTGTCGTCGATCTCGATGAGCGCGTCCGTCTCTCGCAAGCGAGGCAGGGGTACCCGGCATTAGTGCAGCCTAAAAACAGCGCTCGCATGAGCCGGAAGCTGGACGTCGATAGCCGTTAGCTTGCCGATTCGCTGGGCGCTCAGAACGTCGAGTACCGCTCGGTTGCCTGACCCCAACCCGAGTGCTTGCCAATTAGCCCGCACAGTCCTGGGTTGGGATCCGAGATTGAACAAGGCGACGATCGTGTCGCTGGTGGGGACGTCGGGCTGCGTTGCAATCCACACGCGGATGCTTTCATAGGCTGCCGGCAAATCGGCCAACGGCCGGCTGATCCATGCACCCTGATTAATTTCAATGAGCCTGCGATTAGTGATCAGCGAGTGCGTGAAATCATCCAACTGGGTCAGGTTGCTGCCGAGGATGAGTGGCGAGTGTGCCACGGCCCATAGCGCAAATTGCGTGCGTTGCTCCTCGGGAGTGAGTCTCGACGGGCGGGCATCGCCCCAGCCCGGATGCGGGGCCAACCTTCCGATTGGCAACATGTCCGCGTCCGGCCAGTGGCCGGCTCGCACATACGGAGCCCAGAGGGCCAGTTTGTCAAAGGCCGAGACGATTCCTGTGGGAAAGTCATCATCGGGTTTGTCGTGCTCGAACGACCAACCGTCCCAGATGTCGTTCGAAATCCGCCACATTTGCGCATAGCGCCCGACTTCTTCAGCGTGGGAAACGTCGGTAGGGCCAGGTGAAAGGCTGAGAACCATGGGCCGACCGGCGTGTTGAATCGCGGTAGCGATTTGCCGTATTTCCGAGGGTCTGTACGGCCGATTGGCGATACAGTCAACTTTCACAAAATCAATTTTCCACGCTGCATACAATTTGAACATGGAGTCGTAGTAGGCCTGCCCGGCCTTGTTGTCGCGCACACCGTAGTTGCCGTCGTCCCATGGACAGGTATCGGCAATGTCGGCGGCATCGGCCGCCTGGAAGATAGAATCAGCGATCGGCAAGTTATCGCGCACAGCCTGGCGCGGGATTCCGCGCACGATGTGGATTCCCAGCTTCAATCCGTGATGGTGAATCCAGTCGGCGAGGGATCGCAGACCTGCGGCATTCGCGGCCGACGGAAAGCGATTCAACGCGGGAATGAGCAGTCCGTGACCATCCAGTTGATATTCCCGCGCCGCCAGGTTCGCGCCCGCCGGGTTCTTCATGTACCAGCCTTCATCGATGATTGCGTACTTCCAGCCGTAGCTGCGCAACTGAGCAAGCACGGCAGCGTTGGCCCTGAAGTCTGCTTCATCAATGGCGAAGCCATATGCGTCCCAACTATTCCAACCCATGGGCGGCGACGTTGCCATTCCTGCGGATAAGCCGGTGCAAGCCGCGAGGGCCGTCAGCGCGAGCGCGGCGAAAAACAGAGCAATAAAGTACCTGGCTGTCACGCGATACGTTGTGAGGTAGCCGTGAAATCGCGGCCACGGTGAGTGGTTTTGTGCGGGCACCCGGCGATTTTAACATCTAGAATGAATTGACAATTATTCTGCAAGCACTTGATTATATTGGCTCCCATGGTTGGAGCCACAATTACGCTGAAAAGGCCGGAAAATCTAGGGATTTCGTGGTTGCCGTCTACGAAGATACCCCCACGGATACCCGCGCCGATATGCGGCTCTCACTGAACATATGCAGTTGTTCCTGGACGTCGAGCATTGAAAGTCGCGCATCCCGCTGTGCAGCCTTCGATCGGTGACGGTTTTGACCGCATGTGGTAAAGTAATACTCTTGCTACACGAGGTATTACATCGATGGCGACGAATGTAACCAGCAAAGGGCAAGTAACCGTGCCCAAAAGCGTCCGCGACTATCTGGGACTTAAGCCCGGCGTGGCTGTGATATTTGAGCGTCTGTCGAGCGGGGAAGTAGCCCTACGTCCGGCCAAGCGAGGTGCGAAGCCGCGCCCAAGTGTCTTTGCACGACTGCGCGGACGCGCCACGGTAAAGATGAGGACAGAGGACATTCTCGCTCTCACACGCGATAGCTAGCCGGCGGCGTGATTCTCGTCGACACCAATGTGCTGCTCGATGTGCTGCAGGACGACCCCAAGTGGGCCGACTGGTCGCAGGGTCAGCTCGAAGCCGCGAGCCTGACCGAACGGCTAGCGATCAATGCGGTGATCTATTCTGAACTCTCGATGGCCTTCGCGCGAATCGAGGAGTTAGAGGTAGTCATCGCCGATGCCGCGCTGATGCTCGAGCCGATTCCGCGTGAAGCATTGTTCCTGGCAGGTAAGGTGTTTCTCGAGTATCGGCGACGAAAGGGCACCAAGCAGGGTGTACTGCCTGATTTCTACGTCGGCGCCCACGCGGCCGTGTGCGGCTATGCAATCCTGACGCGCGATAGCGCTCGCTACAGAAGCTATTTTCCCACCGTTGAACTCATCACTCCCGCCCAAGGGTCAGAGGCGGAATGACAAACTAAGTCTCCCCCTTGTAGCGCGAGCAATCTGACGCTAGCCGCCCGGTCCTTCAATTTGGTATTCTGGAAGGCTGGGTAGGCTCCAGCCGTCGCCAACCCTGAGCGGCGCACCTCATGACAGGAGCGCCAATGCGTCCGGATATGGCAAAAGTCTTGGTCGAGCGACCCCGGCCGCCGAGCCGCGTACCCCGCGGCCGTGATGGCCGGAAGTTTCGCGACAGGAGCGAGGCCGCGTTCCTGCCGATGAAGGCGGGTTATCGGGATCTCAAGTCCCTCAATGAAAACCTTCGGCCGCTGGAGCGGTATTTGTCGCGCCAGGTAAACCGTCCCTGGGACATTGTCTATCGGGAGATGTGCGCGGTAATTGACGGGCGCAGCGCTGTCCAGCGCCACATCCTCGAGCATCTGCGTCAGTATGTTGCGATTCACACGTCTGTGGTCGATGGAGAACTCATCGATCGAGGCAATCGCTTTTTCGGCCCGGGGCCCATCTGGCAGTCGCTGTACGTTCACCCCAGGACCGGACTGCTGCGCACGAACTCACAGGATGTGTCGTGGCGCCGAGGCTATCGCGAACGGCAGCAAATCGCCAAACGTAAGCGTGCCAACCGCTGGCGCGAACTCTCCCCCAGTCGCCAATTGCACCGGCTCGATGGGCAATGGTTCATCGTGGAGATCGTAGCTCTGCCGCCGGCCCCTGCGACGGTGTGGGATGCGGTGCGGCGCCGTCGTATCACGCAAGGAACAAGCAAGACGCGCCGCGCGATGGAAGAAAGATATGCGCAGCAGCTCTTCGGCCGGTCGGGCGTCTACGCCGCCTCGAAGCGTCAGCTGGCGTCACGAGAGATGCGCGACTATGGGCTTCTCGACTCCGCATAATCGATCCGCCCCCTGAAGGCAGCCTACACAACATTCTTCTGACCGTCTTGTCGGACGCGCCCGGTTTCATCGTGACGTGCAGAATCGCGTAGACGTAGCTATCGGCTCCATCGGCCACGGGGCGCCAGTGGCCGACCGCCTATGGCATGGAGCGCATCCTATGCGCGAGCGGCGAGGTCGGCAAATGTTAGGCGCCGCAAGCGCTGCCCAAAGACAAATGGGATGCGGCCTGGGCCGAATCCGAAAGGACGGTCACCGATTATTTTGTGGTGAAGCATTGAGTGGCGGCCATCCATAGGAGATGGCGCCGCAGGCGCAGAAAAGAGCACATATGGCGGGTTCTGTCGTTCGAATCGGTTCTACTTAATAACACCGTCATACGAAAGGGATTACATGCAACGTCAAGTCAGGCTCATTATGGTCACGGGGCTCGCGGCGATGGTGACGGTGCTCGCTAACGCGGCAGGTGGGCAGGAAACGATGACAGGGCTGCCGCTGCCGGATGCAGCGTCCGGCATGCGCGTCGACCCGCCGGCGGTGGACATGCCTCCGGCCTCGATCTGCCGCAGCACGATGAAATCGGTTTTTTACTCCGTCTCCGGATTTCGGATCAGCACTGCTCTCGCCTGGTATGGCGCCCATCTGAAGGGCTTCAAGCATCTGCATGGCTACGGCGCGGGCCGCACGCAGGATGCGTTCCTGAGTGCGGACGGCACGCTGTACGTCGGTATCACCGGCAGCCCGGGCAAGGATGGCGCGGATAGTGAGGCGTACGCCGTCGTCTACGCGACCTTCAAGCCGGCCGTGTCAGAAAAGGGACTGCTGGGAATGCTCACGCAGCACGGCGGCTGCTAGAGCGGCTCACAAGCAACCTTGCTCATTTCAAGGAAGAACCCAATGAGAATTCTGTATCTATCCATGGCACTGTCCTGCCTGGCGACGAGCGCATGGGCTGCTGACGATCCGCTGCCGGCGGGCGCGATCCAACGTGGCACGCTCGCCAATGAGAAGCTCATCGCGGACACCAAGCTCGGGGTCGCCAGCAAGGTCGGCACGATGGGCTGCGAGAAGCTCGGGGATGTCGCCACCTATGTGACGCAGCTGCCGACCGGTGCTCCCGGCCACCGGCGATGGAAAGAGCTGTGGATCGTATCGGGCTGCAATCACAAATATCCGGTGAACATCGAGTTCGCCACATCCGGCAACGACGCCGACTGGACGATTCGTTAGTTCGATGTGACCCGCTCGGGAGAAATCGGACCAACTGGAATATGAGTTTTGCGACAAAGTCGGGTCTTGGAGGACGGAGGTTTTGTCGTGAAGAGGAAGCGGTTTTCGGTCGAGCAGATCACGAGTATTCATACGTGTGATGTCAGCCTGTGGTTCCGGTTCGCTTCAGGGCAAGTTGTCACGTGAAGCAACGCCACCTTTCTTGCGCGGAAGATGCAGGCGGGGTTTCGGAGTAAATCCAGTGATACCCCGGCGGTAGGTCTTGTACCGGGACTGGGTTCGAGCGCGCCATGCTTGAAGCGGTACAGCCTCGTAGCGCGATGGTGGACCAAGCGTTCGATCTACTTGACCTTGTGCCCTGTCTGGTCGAACGAGTTACCTTTCGGATCCTCAAAATGGGCGTGCATGGTCACGCCATCCGGGTCGACCGACCAACGTGTCCGCATGCGGAGCTGCCCCTTTTTCGTATATGTTTCCTCGATTGTGTTCGGGCTAATCATCTTCACCGATACCTGGTCCCATCGAGGATCGCCTGTGTAAGGAGCTGGAGTACCGTCGAGCTTCGCGATATACGAAGACCCCTCAATATCATTTCGCTTCAACGATCCACCGATCACTTTGAACGTTGTCACGTCAACATTGTCGGACGTTTCCGTTTTTGTGAGCTTCCAGCTGCCGGAGATTGCGTGAGAACCCGCAGGCCCGGCGGCAACCCGCACGAAATACTCAGTTACAGTGAAGGGTTGAGGCCCGACGTCGAAGATGATCTCGCTGACCGTCTCGGTGTTTCCGTCCGGGGAAACGGCGATCGTGGAATCGAATGATTTCTTTCCCTTATTCATTTCGGTCATTGCGACCGAATGCTCGTCGACAGCGCGTACGCTTCGCGTATCAACACCGGAGCCAGGCACCGGATGCTGCGCGCCGTCGGCCTTGAGTTCGCAGGGCGGTTCGCAGGTCACGTATTTGTAGGTGCCCTGCATCAGTTGGCGCACTTCGGGCTTGGCGTTCCGTTCATTCTTGCCCAAGTCCGCCTTCCATGTTCCGTCGAACACGCTCGCGGCATGACTGGGAACCAGTGACCAGGATATAGATAAGGCTCGACGCCGCTGAGAATTTAAAAGCCATACACGCCCAAACTGAAGAGGGCTCACGCCCCTGGGGAGGCTATCTTGTAACTCTACGCCGCGAGCTTAGCACGGGATTGAAAAAAACCAGCGTCAAAGGGATTCAGGCATGGAAGAGCTATTCGTGGACCCATCCTGCGCATGACTTGGCACCGCAAACAATGACCGGCGGCCTGCCGCGGATACCCGCGCCGATGGGTGGCTGTGACTGAACATACGCAGCTGTTCCTGGACGTCGATGCAGTCACCGACGTATCCGAGTGAGGCGGCAGCCAATCGCGCCAGTGTAGCAAGGCTGCGCTGCCGCTAACTTCCTGAAGCAAGCAGGTAGCGCACGCTACGCCCCCCACCTTGCATGCGAAGTATTCTACGTTCTACGAGCTCGGCAAGATCACGCTGTGCCGTGGCGGGACTGATGTGAGTGAGGTGCGCGTACTTCTTGTTGGTCATTCCGCCGACAAATCCTTCAGGGCCGGCATCGAGCAATGTGTTGAGTAGCTTGCGCTGGCGCTCGTTGAAGCCGGATCGCGAATGATGCATCCAGAAGCGGGCTTTCTGCAGTACGCGCTCGACCGTGCCGGCACTCTCAGCGCAAGCGGCCACGACCTGCTTGAGAAACCATTTCAGCCAATCCGTTGCGTCGAGATCGCCGCGCGACAGCGCCTGTAATGCCTCGTAGTACTCGCTGCGAACCGCCATGAATCTTGCTGAAAGGCTATAGAGCCGCGTTGACCGGTGCTCATCCTGGGCAAGCGCACGATCGAGGAGGGCACGACCGACGCGCCCATTACCGTCTTCGAACGGGTGAATGAGCTCGAACCAAGCATGGGCCAAACCGGCGCGCGCGAGTCCATCCACCTCCGCCGGTGGCTTGTTGAACCAGTCAAAAAAGCGTTTGAGTTCCCGCTCGAGCCCGCGCCGCGGAGGCGCCTCATAGTGAACCTTCTGCCGACCG
>Ga0075522_10003859_pt1 | contig 10864 bp, 9 predicted proteins | sample NGEPerA_FD_74796 | JGI IMG/M metagenome (GOLD analysis project Ga0075522, IMG submission 74796) | Arctic peat soil microbial communities from the Barrow Environmental Observatory site, Barrow, Alaska, USA - NGEE PermafrostL2-A | ecosystem: Environmental > Terrestrial > Soil > Wetlands > Peat ...
GCTGACGACTTGCGCCGTGTCGAGGCGCACCGGGCAGGATTTGTCGCGTAAGCTAAATGCAATGCGATGTTGGATCCTTCGTCCATTCCGGAGTTCCCTGAGGCTGTTGTTGAACCGGCGGCCCCTAATGGGGGAAAGCCCGCAGCTCCTGCGGGCGAGCCTTTCATCTCGTTCAGTCATGTAAGTATCGCGTTCGATGGCCGGCCTGTTCTGGAGGACGTGAGCTTTGAGGTGGAACGAGGCCAGACGCTATGCATTCTTGGCCGCAGCGGCGTGGGCAAATCGGTGGCACTGCGGCTGCTGATGGGTTTCTTGAAGCCGGACTCAGGGTCGATTCGCGTTGAGGACCAGGAGATCACGGGCCTCGACGAAGAGGGGATGAACGCGATTCGAAAGCGAGTTACGATGGTCTTCCAGAATGGAGCCCTGTTTGATTCGATGAGCGTGCGGGAGAATGTCGCTTTTGCACTGCGTGAGCGCGGCGGACTGGCTGAGGACCAGGTAGTTCATATTGTGGAGCGGTTGATCGGTATGGTGGGCGCAGAAGACGTGGCGGACAGCTTGCCTGCCAGCCTGTCTACAGGACGCAAGCGCGCCGTCGCTATTGCGCGCGCCCTGGCAGCGCAGCCCGATGTTGTACTGTATGACGAGCCTACGACGATGGTGGACCCCATCATTGCTCGCCGTTTGGGCAACTTGATCCAGCGGCTCAAGATGCAGCTTGGATTTACAAGCATCGTGGTGACCCATGACATGCGCTTTGCCGAGCGGCTTGCGGACAGTGTGCTTTTCCTCCACCAGGGCCGTGCAAGCTATTTTGGACCGTTGAACGGGTTCCTTGCTTCGAAAGATCCGAACATTCAACAGTTTTTAACTCTCGACGCCTATTTGTTGCCTTCTTAGTTACGGAGTAATCAACATGTAACTAAAGTTGTAGACGAATTCCCTTGCGATCACATTGCGATCAGGTGATTCTTATCGTGTCAGCACTTCCCGATGATGGTCGAAGTCAAGCCGCAGGGGAGCACCTGCGGAGGGCCCGTTGAAAGAGCGCGGGTAATGGTTTGTTATAATTGCCGTATTGTCAGTAAACTCCGTCCTCGGTTTCCTTTTTTTGAGGCACGGTAAGAGCTGTTCCCTTTTATACGTCAAGTAATCGTATTCGGATGCTGCCGCTGTCTGATTTCTGCTGGCCGTTAACGCCGGACTCCCGGCTGCGATACGCGGTGAACGCATAACGCGACGCGGAGTGTGAGTTGCACCTTGGTAAAACCGGAACGACAGGGCCCAGAAAAAAGTTTTGGAGCGGGTTGCATTGAAATGGCAATCCATTGTCAAAAAAACGACATCCAATCAGTTATAGCGACTGACGCAAGCGATTTTCAGTACATTGCTAATCTTGAGCAGGGAATTGATCCCTGTCCTATCCCATAGTTTTTGAACACTTGAGGCCTGCGGACGCGAATGGCGACTTCGGAATTCTGGCAAAGACTATCCGCTACTATGGCTTCTTCCCACGAATGGGAGGGAGGCGTGGCGGGAGAACCCGCGCGCGGAGTGCGGGGCACGGCAAAGCTCTGGATGGTGATGGATGTAATTTCAATTGCTGGTGCAGCGACTTTAGCCACGATATATAAGTCACATACGGATGAAGGCGACGGGGTGCGGGGCCTGTGGGACGACACTCTGCTGCATGGCCGCTCGGTGTGGATTCTGTTGACGCTTTTGTGCGGGTTTGCGATAGCGCTGATGATCACCAGTAGGCGGTTACATCTTTATTCTCCGACGCGGTCGACCGGCATTTTGCATGAGCAGAGGCTTAGCATACAGGCCTGCTTCACCTCGGGCTTGCTGTTAACAGGCGCGCTCTACGTGCTTCGTGCAGATGACATACCGCGCAGCATCATATTGATCACCGTGGGACTTGTAGCTATCTCGCTTGGCCTGCGCAGGCTTGTGCACCGGGTCCTGCTCTTTAGCCGCTACAATCGCGGCGTGGGCACTCGCAATGTGCTGATCCTCGGTACCGGGCCAGAAGCGCATGCTTTGCGCCACCACCTGGAGAGCATCCGGCATCTTGGCTATACGTTTAAAGGATTCGTCGACTTTCCCGGATCGAGTTCGCGCGTTTCCTCGGCATCAGCCGACGTAGTGGGCTCGCTCGACACTCTATTCCAGCGCGCGCGCACACTGTTTGTAGACGAGATATTCGTTACCTCGCCGTGCGACCGCGAACTGGTGCAGAACGTGCTCGAGCAGGCTCAAGTCCACGGGGTGGATCTGCGCATCGTACCCGACATGTACAACGGATTGCCCTGGAACAGCCCGATTGAGTTCATTGGGCAGTTTCCGACAATTCCGCTGCATTGCGGCCATGTGCCCGAGATTGGGTTGCTGTTCAAGCGCGCATTCGATATTGTGTTCTCCGCTCTTTTGCTGATCTTGTTTGTGCCGCTGCTTCTGATCATCGCGATCGCCGTGAAGATGGATTCGCCGGGGCCCGCTCTGTACCGGTCAGAGCGCATCGGCAAGAAGGGCCGTGTATTCGGTTGCATCAAATTTCGGACGATGGTGCGGGATGCGGAAACGCGCCGCGCCGACGTGATGCACATGAACGAGCGCGATGGCGTGCTGTTCAAGATCTCAAACGATCCTCGGATCACGAGGCTGGGCCACTTCCTGCGCAAGTATTCGCTGGATGAAATACCGCAGTTCTTCAATGTGTTGAAGGGCGAAATGAGCATAGTGGGTCCGCGTCCACCGATTGCCAGCGAGGTGAAGGAGTATAAGCTGAGTCACCTGCGGCGGCTCGATGTCACGCCTGGGATCACCGGGCTGTGGCAGGTGCAGGGGCGCCAGGATCCATCGTTCGACAGCTATGTTTCGCTGGATGTGACTTACATCGATAACTGGAGCTTCTGGTTGGATTTCAATATTATCGTGAGGACGATCGGCGTGGTTTTTGCCGGGACGGGCACGTAGGCAATCGATAAGTCATTGAAGAAAAGAATGGGCCGCCTCCGAATGAGGCGGCCCATTTGTTTGCCGCTGTAAACTGGAAGTGTGAAGATCGCATTGGCCCAGATCGACCCGACGGTCGGGGATTTTACTGGAAACCTGGAAAAGATCGTCGCTGCAAGTAGGCGCGCTGCCGCTTTGGGCGCCCGTCTTACCGTGTTTTCAGAGCTCGCGATTTGCGGGTATCCTCCCGCCGATTTCCTTGAAAAACCAAGCTTTCTGGCCCGCTGCCGCTCGGCTGTCGATGAACTGGCTGCGGCTACGGGTGGGATGTCAACCGCGGTGCTGGCCGGCGTGGCGCTGCCGGCAGGCGGCGACAGCGGCAAGCCGGCGGTGAATGCCGCTGTTCTACTGGATGGTGGCCGGCTGCTGCTGGAACAGAACAAGCGTCTGCTGCCTTTTTACGACGTGTTCGATGAGCAGCGGTATTTTGCGCCGTCGCGCCCGCAGCAGGTGGTGGAGTTGGACGGCATCCGGCTTGCAATTACCATTTGCGAAGACGCGTGGAACGACAAGAACTTCTGGCCGCGCAGGCTTTACACGGTGGATCCGGTGGAAGAACTGATGCGCCAGAATCCTGCTGTGCACATCAATCTTTCTTCGTCGCCGTTCTGGCATTCGAAGCGCGCTATCCGGCGCGAGATGCTGGCGGCGATTGCGCGGCGGGACGGCATTCCGGTGCTGATGTCAAACCAGGTGGGCGGCAACGACAGCCTCATCTTCGACGGCTCTTCGCTGGCCCTGAATGCGCGGGGAGAATTGATTGCGCAGGCGGCCTCGTTCGAGGAGGACATGGTGGTGCTCGATCCGTTCGATGCGCCGCCTATACCTGTCCCTGAGGAAGACGATACCGAGGCAGCCTACCGGGCGCTGGTACTGGGAACGCGGGATTACGTGCGCAAGTGCGGCTTCAGGAAGGTCCTGGTGGGGCTCAGCGGCGGCATCGACTCCGCGCTGGTTGCTGCTATCGCCAAAGACGCACTGGGCGCGGAGAACGTGATTTGCGTGGGCATGCCCAGCCCCTATTCGTCGGCGGGGTCGATCGACGACAGCCGGCAGCTAGCGGCCAATTTGGGCATTCGGTTTGAAGTGATTGGAATCAGCGGCCTTTTCAGCGAGTTTACGCGCGCGCTGGAGCCGCAGTTTGCTGGAACGAAGCCGGATACAACGGAGGAAAACATTCAGTCGCGGATTCGCGGAGCGCTACTGATGGCGCTCTCAAACAAGTTCTCGGCGCTGGTGCTCACCACCGGCAACAAATCGGAGATGGCAGTAGGATACTGCACGCTTTACGGGGATATGGTGGGCGCGCTGGCGGTGATAGGGGACCTGGTGAAGACGCGGGTGTATGCGGTGTGCCACTGGCTTAACCGGGCCGGGGAAGTGATTCCGTTGCAGATCCTGGAAAAGCCGCCCTCCGCAGAGTTGCGCCCGGACCAGAAGGACACCGATTCGCTGCCTCCTTACGAGGTGCTGGACCCGATTTTGGAAGCTTACGTGGAGCGCTACGAGACGCCTGAGCGGATTTCCGAACAAAACGGATTTCCGCTTACGCTCGTCCAACAGGTGGTGCGGCTGGTAGAGCGGTCGGAGTACAAACGCCAGCAGGCCGCCCCGGTGCTGAAGGTTACGCGTAAATCGTTTGGAATGGGGCGCAGGTTCCCCATCGCCGTCAAGGTGCAGGTATAGCCGCCGATGTCGGGGTATAAGCCAAGGGTCGATGTCGGGGTATAAGCTAGAATCTGGGAAGATTCCCGCGAAATAAGGAGAAATAGCTTGATTCGTCCGTCCGTCCGATTTGCCAGCGCAGCGGTGCTGGTCGCAATGTCCCTGTTCCTGATGAAGGCTTCAGCGCAGACACAAGTTCCGGCAGCGCCGGCGCAAACGCCAGCCGCTCCGGCTCCAGTAGCCGCACCTGCGTTTCCAAAGCCTGATCCGCAATACTTTACTGCTTCACTGCCCACCAAGGAGACCGTCAATGCCTTCCTCAATGCCAGCTGGGGCTACGAGGAAGCTCGTATATGGCAGGTGCAGGCCATTCTGAAGACCCCGGTTGACGGGATCAGCAAAGTGATTGTTTTTGTCGGCGACAAGACCGGCAAGGAAAAGCCCTCGGCGCTTGATTTCTTTGCTCTTCCCGATGGGAAACACATCATTACCGGCGACCAGATCGTGGCCTTTGGGGCAACGCCATTTGCCGACTATCGTGCCCAGATGCAGCAGAAGGCGAACGGACCTTATCGCGGTGCGGCGGGCAAGGATCTGGAATTGGTCGAGTTCGCGGATTTCCAGTGCCCGCATTGCAAAGAGGCACAGGCCAATATGGACAAGCTGCTGGTAGATTTTCCCAAGGCCCGTGTTGTCTATGAAAACGATCCGATTCCCTCGCTCCATCCCCAGGCTGTGACAGCCGCTTCTTATGGCGTATGCGTGTCCAAGCTGGGGGGCAGCACAGCATTCTTCTCGTTTGCTTCGGTTGTGTTTGAGGGCCAGGATGGTTTGGCGACGGCTGATGGCGCCACACTGACGCTGAACAGCGCTGTTACCAAGGCTGGACTGGATCCGGTCAAGGTTGCGGCCTGCGCCGCGACTCCGGAGACCAAGGCGGACGTGGATGCATCGACCAAGCTGGCAAGCGATCTCGGTATTGGCCAGGTGCCGACGCTGGTGATCAATGGCCGCGAGGTTCCCGCGAACGCCCCGTACGAGACCTTGAAGAAGATCATCACGTACCAGGCCAAGCTGGACGGGATCACTCTGTAGGAGCCGGCAGGGATCACGGATCAGAAAACCCCCTCGGTCGAGATTCGTGCTATCCCACCCTTTCTGCAGAAACGGGCGGAAAGGATGGGGGCGGGTGGCCCCACCCTTGACCCACCAATGAAGTGGGTGCCCCATCCTTCGCTTTTTTCTAGCGAAGGGTGGGAAACCACGACCCTCAACCGGCCCTCTCTTGTTTCCCGAACAGTGGACCGGTCTACTGTGCCGCAGCGCTCTTTTCCACGCGCATCATCGGCGAGTGGCCGCTGGCTTGTGTGCCGCGAATCACGTGGGGCGTGATGATGATCAGCAACGTGGCGTAATTCCTCTGCACATCTTTATCAGTCAGGTTGTTCAGGCCCGGAATCTCGCTGATTCCCGGAGTTCCGCTGATGTTGCGGCTCTCTGATTTGTCCAATTGGCTGGCCACAACGACTGCTTCTCCCTGTTTAATGGTCACTACCCCGGAGTAGGCACGGTTGTTGATTATCGGATTACCGTTGATTGACCCGCCGGAGAGCGCAGTGATCTTCATGTCGACGGTGAGCGCGACATCGTTGTTGCGCATCACGTTGGCGGTTGTCTTCACGGTAAGTCCCAGGTCCTGATACTCCACCTGCGGAACCGAAGGCACAGCACCCTCAAGCGACGAGAGCAGTGAAGACAGGCCGCCAGAGGCTCCAGCGCCGGTCAGGCCCGGAATATTGGGGACACTGGCCGACAAGCTCGAAAAAGACGAGGTCTGGATGGGATAACGCTCGCCCGACTTAATGGTCCCCGCTTCGCCATCGCCGAGGCGCAACTGAATCTGGTCGAGCTGGCGCGAGTCAGAGGAGTTGAGGTTGAAGTGCGCCGTTGCTCCGCTGGGGGACAGCGCGGATTGCGTGATCCCGCCGCCAAAAAGAGCGATTCCATTTGAGAACAGCGAACTCGATACCTGGCCGGAGGCGAGCAGAATGCCCAGGATCGTCAGCGTATCGCCGGGGGCGGCAAGGCCCGAGGAGATAATCTGCTGGACGAGAGCCTGATTCGCGTTCAGGATGGATTGTTCCGCGGCATAGACGTTGAACGCTGAAAAGCTCTGCGGCGGCTGGATGCCGGTGTTGCGCCCGCTAATGTGTGCGATCTGAATCAGGCGTACGTCGAGCAGCACCTGGCTGTGTCCGTCAATCAGTTGATGGATGGTGGAGTTAAACGCCTTCAAAGTAGCAGGGGGAGCGCGGAGGGTGATGGTGCTTGCGGAGGGCTCCGGCACCGCCTGCTGCACATTGAAGACCTGCTTGGCGAGATTGGTGACCTCGGTCATCTCGGCCGCATTGAGGCCGGAGAGATAGACGGTCTCCATCTCCTGACGGGAGAACTGCTGGCGATTTGCAGTGGTGTCGCGCGCCACCAGAACGCGGTGCGCATCGATTGGAACGTAGAAGCTTTTGGTCAGAAGGGCCAGGGCGCGCGTGGCTTGTTCGAAACTTGCATCGTCGATGTCGAGGCGGGTTCTGGTGGGTTGGATGCTGTCATCCGTCGTGGCCGCGATGCCATAGGCTCTGAAGACCTCCTGGATGGCCTGGTGCTGGTCGGTACGGAGGTGGAAGCTGTGCGGTCCGGCCACTGGCGCAAGCGGCACCGCTCCGCCGGCATTGCCTGCAGTCTGTTCGTACAGGGGCCTTGACTGGCTACGGATGGAGTCGTCGCCCAGTTCGTACAGGTGCTGGGTAGCTTCAATGCTTTTGGGGTCCAACTCCAGCGCGTGGGTCAGGGCGGCGCGGGCGGCATCCGCATCGCCGCGCAGTCGGGCTTTAGCCGCGGATTGAATCAGGGCCGTTACCGCGTGGCTACGGGCGACGTCGGCTGCCAGTCGATAATTCGGATTGGTGGGGTCGAGTTTCGCAGCCTGTTCGTAGCTCTGGATCGCTTCTTCAAAGCGCTCGTCCATGAAGAGCTTGCTGGCTGCAAGGTATAGCTTGGCTGCGCGGCGGCGGTCGCCGTTGCGTGGCTGTCTTGCATCGCTGGACTGAGTGGGGGCAGGCTGGGTGGTCTGGGCGGCAGTTGGCGGGTTTGGAGTCTGGGCTTGCGACAGGCATGCAACCAGCGCCAGGACGGCTGCCGCCAATGAGCACGCCTTGGAGCGTTGCGCGATCACGATGCGGTCCGCGTTAGCGTGAGCAGGTCGGCCAGCGAGGAGGCGCAGACCTCAGGCTGAAGTTTGTGCAACTCGTCGAAACTGTAATTGCCGGTGGCGACGGCAATCACCGATAAGAAGTTGGCGCGGGCGGCTTCAATGTCGCGCGGCGTGTCGCCGACTACGCAGATGCCGGCGCCCTTGCCGGCCATTTCTCTTGCCTTGTTTGCTGCCTGGCCGATGAGTTCCGAGCGGATGGAGAAGTGATCGCTGAAGCCGCCAAAGCGGAACCACTCGCGCAAACCTGCCTGCTCGATCTTGATCCAGCCGATGGCTTCAAGGTTTCCGGTGGCCACGCCCAGCAGCGCGCCTTTCCCGGCCAGGTATTCAAGCACCTTCTCCACACCTGGCATGCGATAGAGGTCCATCTCGTTGCGTTGTTCGGCAACGGCATGGCGCATCGCTTCCAGGATGGCCTCGGTGCGCTGTTCCATGATTTCGGCGGGGATGCCAGCCTGTTGGCAGGCTTCGCGGAGAATGGCGGTGTCGGTGCTGCCGTGAAGCAGGATACCAGCCAGCGTGATTTCAAAGCCCGTTACTCTTTGAACGCTGGAGGCGAAGGAGTTGAAGTGGATACGGTCACGGCTGCGGAGTAGCGTGCCATCTATGTCGAACAGATAGGCATCCTGCGCATCCCAGGCAAAACCCGGCTCGATGGCAACGCGCGCTTCCTGGCTCGGTGGAGTTGTCGGCATGATTGTTCAAGCTGCGCTGACGGCCGTGGCGATTGCTCTAACGGTAGCCCTGGCGGAAGGCGCTGAATACAGGACGTTCGCTGCGGACCGGACGCTTGAGCCCGGTGCGCACCTCGGCCAGGTCCAGACCGAGTTCTGCCATGGCACGGCTCAGCGTATTGCGGTGCATTCCCAGCTCTTCGGCCGCCTTGCACTGGTTGCCCCGATGTGCCACCAGGACTTCGCGCAGGTATTGTTTTTTAAACTCGCGCACGGCCTCCTCGTAGGGAATGCCGCTGGAGTGCATTTGGGTAACCAGGCTGTCGAGTTCTCGTTTCACGTCCACCTCTTGAATCTACACCAACTTGATCTTTTCTTTTTCCGCCGCGTCATTGTTTATATCAAACTTAGCCGGCCGGCGGATGCAACCATTCGGGAGCATGTTCTTCCATGAGGAGCAGACCGTGGTGCACACGGTCGCTGAGATCCGCGGGAGTCACGTGCGTACTGAGATGACAGACTCCGAAAAACAACTTCGGCAGCCTGGCATCGGCCAGCGATTGGGCCTTTGGAAAGAAGGCGAGGACCACCAGGATGCCAATCGTGATCAGCAGCGCGCCCTGCAGAAATCCGAAAACGCCGCCGGCGAGCCGGTCAAGGCAACCCAATCCCAAGCGGTGCACCGTCTTTGAAATCACCGCGCCAATAATATTTGCAACCGCCATCACCAGCAGCGCGATGAGCAGGAATCCGATAGCATCGGCAACTGCCTCGATGCGCACAACGGGCAGCAGGAGGGCGGCGACGCGGGCATAGTGCCATGCGGCGACGATGAGGCCGAAGATCAGGCCGCAGAGCGAGCAGACAGCGCGGAGGAAGCCCTGGGAGAGTCCTCCCAGCACCGAAATCACCAACACGATTACGATTGCCCAATCTACCCACGTCATACCGCACTCCGCACTTCTGTTACAGACTCAGTTCGCGCCCCGTCAAGCGGCGGAATGCCTCAAGATACTTGGCCTGTGTCCGCTCCGCCACATCGGCGGGCAGGCTTGGCGCAGGGGCCTGCTTGTTCCAATTGATTGATTCAAGATAGTCGCGCACGAACTGTTTGTCGAAGGATGCCTGCGCGCCGCCTGGTTTCCAGGCCGAAGCTTCCCAGAAACGCGAGGAGTCAGGCGTCAAAACCTCATCGGCCAGAATAATTCCTTCTTGCGTTCTGCCAAACTCAAATTTTGTGTCGGCAAGAATCAGGCCGCAGGAAGTGGCGTGGTTAAGCGCCTTGCCATAAAGTGCCAGAGTCAGGCGGCGGAGCTCAGCGGCATCGGCGTTGCCCAACAACTTCTCTGTTTGGGCGAAGGAGATGTTCTCGTCGTGGGCCCCGTCCTGGCTCTTGGTGGCGGGTGTAAACGCCGGCTCTGGCAGGCGCGAGCCATCCAGCAGCCCGGCAGGAAGAGCGATGCCACAGACGGTTCCGGCGCTCTTGTACTCTTTCCATCCCGAGCCGGCCAGGTAGCCCCGGGCGACGCACTCAACCGGGAACATGTTGGCGCGCCTGACTAGCATGGAGCGGCCTTCCAACTGATCGGCAAAGGGCTGCAGGGAGGCGGGGAATTCGCTCACCTTGGCGGTAATCAGGTGGTTGGGCACCAAATCCTTGAGCAGGTCGAACCAGAACAGGGAAATCTGGGTGAGAATTTTGCCTTTGCCCGGAATACCGGTGCCGAGCACATGATCGAAGGCAGAAATGCGGTCCGTAGCGACCATGAGCAACGCGTCGCCGACCTCGTAGAGATCGCGCACCTTGCCGCGCCCAAGCAGCGGCGTAGCACCTAGGTTGGTCGTGAGCAATGCAGTCACGGGAGGGTCCTTACCTCGGAGGGAGTTGAATCTCCGATTGTCGAGCGAGAGGCAGGGTTTGTCAATGTGTCCCTGGCCGCGCAAAGCGTATTAGATTGACCAGACTGCGAAACGGGGAAGCGCCTAATCTGAGCTGGAAAGCTGGCTTGAACAACTGCACATAGTACTGTGACGGCCGTCACGGACTAGGATTTCCGTTTGAGAGAAACTTCGATTGTCAACAAGGTTCAGAGGGTGAGTACGAAGACCCTCTTAGAGCCGGGCGACACGAGGCAGCAGTGGAAAGGGGAAGCCGCGGCTAGCTTCGTTAGTGCAGGGATCGCCAGTAGTCGCATGCTACCGACCTCCAGCGTCGGCTACTGGTCCCCCTCTT
>Ga0075522_10003860_pt1 | contig 10864 bp, 4 predicted proteins | sample NGEPerA_FD_74796 | JGI IMG/M metagenome (GOLD analysis project Ga0075522, IMG submission 74796) | Arctic peat soil microbial communities from the Barrow Environmental Observatory site, Barrow, Alaska, USA - NGEE PermafrostL2-A | ecosystem: Environmental > Terrestrial > Soil > Wetlands > Peat ...
GGGAGATCCTTCAGCGAGCTGGAACAGCGGGAATCCGAGTGATGTAAATGGATCCGCGTTCTTTGATGGGGCTGGATGGTGGAAAGATCAGGTAGGTCTTCGTCCTGGGCCGGGCGATACGGCCAGCAAGGTCGCCTTCGATGCCCCGGCGGCGGGGTGGTATGACGTATCTTCCTGGTTTTATGCCATGGAAGAAAGCTGGTTGGCGCCCAAGCAGACAACCAGCGATGTAGCCATCTGGGTTGTTCGACCCCTGGGTCCGGTCGGCAGTTCCGGCTATTTGTTTGGTCCTCAGAATATCGCGGGCAACTGGGCCGGCGGCCCGTCCACAACGAATACCCTGCAGATTTACCTTACAGAACAGGATCAACTGCAATTCACTGTCGGTAATGGCCCCGATGGCCTTGCCTGGGATACTACGGGCCTTGACGTCCACATTACATACGAAGGCAATAATCCCGTGCTTGTCACGAGCCCGACGGCCATCAGCGCGGTGGAGGGTGCCTCCCTCATCGACCAGGTGGTGGCGACATTCACCAACAACAGTCCCGACGCGTCTTGGGTCGGGTACGGCCGGCCAACCGTCGATTGGGGGGACGGCTCGCAGAGCTACGGAAGTGTTGTCTTGGATAGCATCACCGGGCGATACGACGTTTTAGCAAGCAAGCCAGCCGGCTATTCGACCACGGGGCCGCAAAGAATCACGGTTTCTATCAATGATTTCGAGGGAAACAGTGGGTCAATCGTTAGCACGGTTCAGGTTACGCAACCTGCCCAATCACATCAAATGATTGCAACTTGGGATCTCGCCAAAGACTTCAGCGCCACTCAAAATCCAAATGGGCCGTGGTTATACGGCACAACATCTTACGGCGGAGCGGGGGGTGGTGCGCTGGGTGAGATTTTCATGCCCGGCCCCGCGACGGCATCTCAAAGTCCCGGCGCTGGCGGCGATTATGATTTCTATGGAGGCCTTCAATATTTTCCGACCGGTTACAATTCGCCTGACATTATCATAGCAAATGGGCTGATCATCCCCGCCGGCGCTATCTCTCTTCAGCCTCCTAACACAGCAGGAACCGCTCCCGCCGCGAGTTGGACCGCACCCGCCGACGGGAATTACTATATCAATGCAACTTTCCAGGCATATGACGGCGCTACAACAGATGTCCATATTTTCGAGCGACCGCATAACAGCCCATCCGGCTATTCGCTATGGGATGGCGCCATAAATGGTTTCGGAAGCATTCAGAACTATGCGCCTGGATCGCCAATTCATCTCCAAGCCGGTGATAGCCTTGACTTCGCGGTCGGATATGGAAGCAACGGCAACAATGCTTCGGATAACACCGGATTGAGCGTCACGATCGGCCAAGCCCCCGCAGTGCAAGAAACCCGCCCGGCTTACGATCTAGGAACGGATTGGAGCGAAAGCGAAAATCCGGACGGCGCATGGATGTTGAGCGCGGGCGATGCAGCACTCAACTATCAGAGCAACTGGCAGGGAACCAGCCAATCGGGATGGACCGAGCCGGGCGACGTCAACGGCACGGGCCCGTTTCTGTTCAAGGATGCCGGACTTCAACTCCCGGATGCCCAGCCCGGAGATATCGTCGTTCAAACCGTAGTCAGCAATCAAGCCTCTGGCGACGCACCGGCAACTATAAGTTGGACCAGTCCGGCCGATGGCTTTATCTCGATCTCCGGCAGTCTCTGGATGGCCAAGGACACCGGCAATTCCGATCATTGGGATCTGCTGCACAACACGTCCATTGTGAGCGAAGGAGCGCTGGCAACTGGCGAATACACGCGTGACGCCCAGTTCGAGCTGTCAGCCGGGTCAGGCGGACCCGGATCGTTGCAGAACATTCAAGTCCATGCGGGTGACACGATCACCCTGCGCCTGATCAGCACATCCGGAACAGCCGACGATCTTGGCGTGAATCTCAGAATAGGAGTCACGAACGGGAGCGCTCCGTCCTATACGCTGGGCAATATTCCCACTCATTTCTATGCGCAAGGGGAGCCGGTGAGCTTCTATGTCGTTCCGCCTTCCGGCGACAGCGCCCCGCTTTCGATGCAGGTGTCATCCCCGCCGCAGGGCGACGCCACGTTCGACCCAGCGAGCGGCTTGTTCACCTATACGCCGGCTGCCGCCGACAAATATGATTTCAACGTTACCTTTCAATCCGCGTCGGCCATCGCTGGCGCGGAACCCAACGCGCAGCTAACTACGATCTCTCCAGTAACGCTTGCTCCGGAATACGATGTACTGGAGACGGGCGTGCCGGCGTCACCGCCTGCGGACACCAACAGTGATTATGTCACCAAAACGGTTCACGATGATGGGACAAATTTTTTCAACATCAGGTCGCAGGACACCAGCGACGTGGCGATCTCCGGGGTAACCATAACGCTTGCCCCCGGCGCCACGTTCGGCACGGGGCTGCCGCTCGATTGGGATGACACGACAGCGGGCGTCACCAACATTCAGAACCTCACGATTTACGCGCAGAAGGTGATAGTCAGCGGGCATTTTAGGCTTCCGAGGACGAACGTCACGATTTACGCGCAGCAACTGGATTTCCAGGATCCGGCGACGGGAGACGCCGCATCCCTCGATACAGCGGCGGTGCCGTTTTCAAATTCAGATCCAGCGCCACTCGGCCAGAACGGCGCAAATGGCGAAGCGGCTGGGAATATCACGCTTCATATTCAGACCGTTGACGTCAACGGCAACGCATGGATCAATGCTCCATCCGGCCAGACAACGGTTCCTCGATTCATCCTGAACGGCGGCGCTGGCCAGGGAGCGGCGACCGGCGCTCCGCCCAGCGCAACGCAAACGGGACCCGGCCCGGGGCAGGATGGTCCGGTTACACTGACCGTCTCGGGCAGCGCGGTGAACGCGCCGGGCAATGGTGGCCCAGCAGGACATCTCGCGTCCTATGACGGCATCGATGTTTCTCCGCTCACGGTCGCGGACGGAGGCGATCCCGGCGCCAAGTCGCAGTATTCAGACCCCACTTGGGGAGCGGGATATCCCGCACGCGGCCCGACCGGCGCCTCCGGCGCGCCCGATCTCCCCGAAGTAATCCCGCAAGCGCAGAGTCCGATCAACGACTGGCTCACCCCTCAAGCGCTCGCCGCGCTGGTGCAATACAGCAAGGACGTCTATCTCGCCGGCGAAATTGAGACGGCAGGACAACAGTTCAGCCAATATCAGCAGTGGCTTGATGTATTACCGCCATCATCGGCACAGCAGTTCGCGACGTTGCGGCCCGAAATCAACCAATACGCCAGCCAGGCCGCGATGAACCTCGATTACTTCGGCAAGCCGGCCGGCTGGGTTCCGGCGCTGTCGTTCGCGGCAAATTACGACGCGTATAAGAACGAGGTGGAAAATGATCTGAGCGTCGAGTTTCTGTCGCACATTATTCTAGACACAAACACGAGCCAGCAGAACATGCAGCTTGCGATGACCAACAGCATCGCGCAGCTGGGCACGGACATCAATCTGGCGCGAGGCCAATACGCCGGCGCGGAAAATCAGGTTGCCCCGCTGAACGCAAGCCTGGCAAAGGTTCAAGCGGACACGGCGTCGGTTCAGAGCCAGTTATCCGCGGAGCTGAGCTATCTTCAGGCAGAAGCAACGAAAAATGTTGCCGATCAGCACAAGCTGCCGTTCTGGAAAGAGGCGCTGGGGGTCCTCTCCACCGTCGCAACGGCGCTGACACCCGTGAACCCTGTTTTTGGCGCGGTCGGCGCGGGGCTGGGACTGCTCTCGGCGGGAAGTTCGCAGGCCTCGGACAACACTCAGTTGGCTGGCATCGCGACGGCAGTGAAGTCCTCGAATCTCGCCACGGCGGCCCAAGACCTCGGGAAAGTGATTAACGACCCATCCAAAAATACCGCCCAGATCATCGCTGTCATGTCGGATTATGAAACGGCAATGATAGATATCTCACAGGCGAGCCAGCAAACCCAGGCGCCCATGAGCGAAGTGGACGCAGAACTGAAATCCCTTGAATCGCAAGACCCGAGTTTCACGTCATTGGTCGCGCAAATCCAGAATCTGAATGCAGAGAAGGCCCAATTTCAGAAGACGTTAGCTGAAGCGATGCAATCCATCGCCAGTGCATCCGATCGGATCGTTTCCGATTACTCGACCGAGGATGCGTTGCAACGCCAACAGGCCGATTCAGCGGCAGCACTTACCCAGGACACGGTTCGACAGATCAAGGAAATGCAGCGACAAGCGTCGGATCGCTTGCTGGCTTACCAGTATTACATGGACAAGGCGTATGAATACCAAACACTGACGTCTTTCCCACTGAATTGGGACCTGAATCATCTGTCCACGGATATTTACAATCTGCTATCGGGGCCGACGCCGAAGGGGCCGTCCGATTTCAGCTCGACAGCCGTCATTCAGGCACTGGAAACGCCATATGAGAACAGCCTTCAACAAATCGGCTCCCAGCTCGGGTCCGTTCTCAACGACGCTCACCCAGAACAATCGCACCCACAGAACTTCCATCTTACTCCCGATCAGCTTGCGCAGCTCAACTCGCAAGGACAGGTCACAATGAACCTGGTTGATAGCGGCCTGATTCCGGCGACCGCCAACGCCACGATCCTGGAGATGGGAATAAGCCAGATGAGCGCCGCCCCCCTTGGCAATCCCTCGACGGCGGACGTGACCGTCGAGTTCGATCATAGCGGGACTTCACTTATGGAGTGGCAGGGACACCGATACCTGTTCCGCAACAACCTCGCCGCCGACCCAATATCATGGTCCACCGATTTTGATGCTATTCAAGGATATCAAGGCCAAAAGCCGAACGCGGTTGATCCGACTAGCGTGGCGAACGCGGCGACCTTCATGGGGCTGAACGTTGGGAGCCTCAGCAACGATCCGTCCCTGACGGAGATGCTTTACTCCGAGCCCGGCGCGTGGGGCGACGTCACCATCAAGTTGCTGGTGAACAATCAGCCGCTGAGCCCTACGTCCGTAAGAGTGAACATCAGCAACGCGACGTTCTACGCGACATGGGTGGCTGGCCGGTCACAAGACAGCGATTCACTGGTCAGTGTGCAGCCGACTGGCGCCCTCACGCCGAAGATCCTCGTCACTGATCCGACCACCGGTACACCTTTGGTCGACGACAGCGGCCGATCCGATGGCGTCGGATCATTCACGCGCGCCTTTTCCTCCTTCGGACAAAAGGTCGCCCTGACCGCCCAGCCGGCTTACGGCTCGCTCGCTTTCACCGGCTGGCAGGACGTAAGCGGCAATCTTTTGAGCACCAGCACGACGTATACAGTGCCGATGGATGGCGGCGCCCAGATCGTGCGCCCGGCCTACTCCGACCTCACACCACAGGGCGTCACCGCCGCTGCAAACGCCAATGGCGGCATCGACCTCTCCTGGACGGCATCGCAGGGTGCGGCTAGTTACAATGTCTATCGGTCCACCACGCCCGGCGGCGAGTATTCGCCCGCATTTGTCAGCGGGGTCGCCGGCACGTCATTCATTGATCAAAAAGCGACGCCGGGAGCAACGTATTATTACATAGTAACGGCGGTGAGCAATGGGGTGGAGAGTCTGTACAGCAGCGAAGTGTCGGCTGCGCCAACCGCAGCCGTCACCCTCCTGTCCACCGCCTTCGGCGATGGCATCACCACAAATACCACCCAGCGCTCCGAAGTCCGCACGATGACGCTGAAGTTTGACCAGCCGTTCGCGTTGGCGGCGTCCGATCTTTCGCTGTTCATGCTGAACACGGGAGGCAGCGGGCTTAACGACGGGTCGGCTCCGACGCCGATGGATGGTTCGGTGATTGGTTCGATGACCAGCCCGGATGGCGGATTGACGTGGGTGGTGAGCTTTGCCAAGAACACCGCGTATACGGATGCGAGCGGCAGTCTCAATGATGGGATTTATACTTTGACGATGAACGGGGCGGGGATTGTGCCGGTGGCGGGCGGGAGCTTGTCCACGACGTTCCATCGCCTGTTCGGCGACTTCAATGGCGATGGCACGGTGAACCTGACGGATTATCGCGCGTTTAAGGCGGCGTTCCTGAGTCAAACTGGCGGATCGACGTACAACCCCGCGTTCGATTCCAATGGGGATGGCACCATCAATTTGATCGATTACCGCCGGTTCAAGGCCAATTTTCTCAAGACACTGATCGGAGGATAGCTGTCTACCCGGCATCCGCTTGTATGCCTGTTGCGCGGGTGTCGTCGGCGCCGAGCGGTGCGTTCCGCGGCTGCTCATCCGGCGCGCAAAACCAGCAGGTACCCGGCGACGGGTTGATCGGCGTTCATGCGAACCGTCACGTCGGCGAAGGAAACCTCGGCCATGCCGTGCATCTTGGCGAGGATCTGAATGTAGTGCCTGGAATGCGCGAATCGGAGGCTGGGGTGGCGCATCTCGAAGCGGTCGCCTTCGGCGGCTTCGAGGGTGAAGGCGAAAAGGCCGCCGGGGCGGAGGCAGGCCTTGGCCGCCTCGATCAGGGGGGAGAGGTCGCCAAAGTAAATGAGCACGTCGGCGGCGACCAGCAGATCAAAGCCGCGCGGGGCGGCGCGCAGGGCGGCTACCAGGTCGATGAGTTCGAGACGGTCGTAGATTTGCCGGGCGCGGGCCTTTTCGAGCATGGCGGGGGAAAGATCGACGCCGACGAGGGTGCGGGCCAGTGGGCGCAGCAACGGGCCGCACAGGCCGGTGCCGCAGCCGAGGTCGAGAATGTCCAGGGGGATCGGCGGGTGGGCGGCCTGGATGGCCGCGACGATCATTTCAGGAGCGCGATATTGCAGGGTGTCGCGCAGATGCTCGTCAAATCGGTCGGCATATTTCTCGAACAAATTCACCACCACCTGCGGCGGGACCTGGGCTGGAGGGGCGACGTTTAGAACCGCCGCCATCGCAAAATGCAGCTGATCCGCGTCCGGCGAGGGCGCGAGCTTGCGCTCCAACTCGGCGACGGCACGGGCGGATGCCGTGGGAATGTGAGGGCGGGTGCCTTGGGAAATTTGAGCCGCCAGCGCGGCGGCCCGCGCTGCATCCGATGGTTTGCCGGCGGCGCGCAGCGCCTGGGCCAGATGTTGGCATGTGGCGGCATCCGGGCGGACATCGACGGCTTTGCGGAAATGTCCCGCCGCCTGTTCGTATCGGCCCTCCTGGGCTTCAAGCATCCCCAGCGCCTGCCAGGCGCGGATAAAATCGGGATCGAGTTCGGCGGCGCGGGCGAGGCTTTGACGGGCTTCCTCGATTTTTCCCTTGCACCGCTGGGCGAGGCCCAGGCGAAGAAACGCCGAGGCATAATCACACTTCTTTTCAACGGCGGATTGGGCCGCGGCGATGGCATCATCGAATTTGCCCGCGTTCAGACAGGCCACCGCAAGGTGGTGAAAGCCCTCCGGCGAATGATCGCCGGCGGCCTGGGCGCGGCGGAGCAGGTCGATGGCCGCGCCCGCATCGCCGGGCGCTTTGCGGGCGAGATGCGCCAATGCGAGGGCCGTGAGCGTCTGGGCGCGATTGGGATCGAGGGCATCGGCACGTTCGAGCGCGGCGATTGCGTCATTGCCCCGGCCCAGCGCCAGATACGCCTGCGCGAGGTTATGATGGAACACCGGATCGCTCGGGCGCAGCGCGACGGCGCGTTCGAGCAGAGGGAGCGCCTCTCGGGCCCGGCCCGCCTGGCAGAAAAGCACGCCAAGCCAGTGCATCGCGTCGGCGTGGGCCGGGTCGGCGGCGATCGCGGCGCGATAGCCATCCCGCGCCGCGATCAAGCGACCGTATCGGTGATGTTCCAGGGCGATTTGAAACGGGTCTGGAGGCATGTTAACGGTGCGTGTCCGAGTCCACGTCCACACGGTTGGGTCACTGCTCTACGGGCAAACGCTATAGCAACATGGTAACACCGCAGTTCCTCTACTCCCGCGCCATCCGCACGGGCGAGGCGCCCGTGATACGTTCATCCCATTCCTCCACATATCACGCCACGTTGCATTCGGCTGAAGTGCTACGCAACATAAAACTTGCTCGAGTGCCGAAAAGCGCGACTGCCGGTATAGTGCGATATAGTGCGATTCCCGCTCGCCCGGGCAACGCGATCCGATGCGAAAGTGTACAAGAAACAATTGGCGCAGACGATGCGCGGCAAGGCAGGCATGATAGTATGCCGATCCATTCCACCCCAAGGGTAGAGGAGGTTTCATGAAGCGGTTTTCGGTTCGTAAATCGTCGGCGCTGTTTGGCGCCGCAGTTTTGGCGCTTGCGGGCGTGTTTGCCGTCGCGCAGGAGGCGCATGGCCCCAAGCAGCCGTGGTCGAAGTATTTCGTGCATGACATGCAGCGGCCCGCGCCGCCGGTGGTTGATCCGGGAACGGCCAGCACGCCCGACCAGCCCGGCAAGCCGCCCTCAGACGCAATCGTGCTGTTTGACGGCAAGGACATGTCGCACTGGCAGGCGGACGGCGGCGGTGAGCCGACCTTCAAGCTCGCGAACGGCGTGATGCTCTCTTACGGCCCCAAGGATCTGCAATCCAAGGACAAGTTCGGCGACATCCAGCTTCACGTCGAGTGGGCCGAGCCCACGCCCGCCAAGGGCTCCAGCCAGGGCCGCGGGAACAGCGGCGTGTTCCTGATGGGGCTTTTCGAGATTCAGGTTCTGGATAACTACAAAAACCCCACCTATCCCGATGGCCAGTGCAGTGGGATTTACGGGCAATATCCGCCGCAAGTGAACGTCTGCCGGCCTCCGGGCGAATGGCAGACGTATGACATCATTTTCCACACGCCGCGCAAGGGTAGAGCGACCGCCGCCAGCGAAGCAAAGCTGCGGCCCGCATATGTGACCGTGTTGCAGAATGGCGTGCTGACGCAGGATCATCAGCGCATCGAAGGCCCATCTGGCCACATGATCGTCGCCAAGTACCCGGAAAACGTCGGCAACACCGGTCCCATCAAGCTCCAATTCCACGGCAACCCGGTTCGCTATCGCAACATCTGGGTGCGCCCCCTCGCCCAACTGCAAAAGCAGCAGCATACCGGCGAAGTGGCGCAAGCCACGGAGAAGGGAACCGAGGGGCAGGAGAAATGACTGCGGGGATTCGACACCCGCGAGCAACTGACAGGATCTCATGGCCCCGGATCGACAATCGATCCGGGGCCGCTTAAATTACAAGGCGATTGCCGCCCCGGCTCTCGAAAATTTCCCGCACGACGGCGTTGATCTGGAAGGTAGTTTTTGATTGGCAGGCAACCTGGCGGTTTAGGGCTGGTTGGAATAAAAAAAGCCGTCCTAGGCAGGGACGGCCTCATGGGGCTGTGAATGAGTTCCTGGGGTTGTGTAACAGGAACTCGTTCTCAGGGAGGAATAGTTTTTGTGAAAGAGAACGCGCGTGCCGTCGAATCCCTTTCACTACAAACGAAATTACAATTGGAGTGCCATATCTTTCCAATTTCACGATGGTTCCATTCGCCGGCCACTCATAACTCAATATAATTCCATGCGTTAACTTATTTCTCATTGCGTTCTAATATGCCATTCGCTGGAAGCCGTCGGGGCACACACCACGACGTTTGTGCCGGCTGTCGTACTTGTTGTTGACAATGTGACATTGCGCGAGCAAATTGAGGGCGTTCAATCAGTTCGGGCTCTGGTGGGGCTATTGCGGACGACATTCCCGACTTTTGCAGACTCGCCTGTGGAGTTTTGGCCGCATCCTGCGATATTCGAGCAGGTTGGACGGCTACTTTCAAGGAACACTTGTGCGAATTCTCATCACCGGCGGCGCCGGGTTTATCGGGTCCAACCTCGCCCGGCGGCTCGCTGCCGAGCGGCATGCCACCACTGTTTGCGATGACTTCTCATCGGGGGCATGGACCAATCTCATCGACTATCCCGGCGACACTCTCACGCTGGACGTGGCCGACGACATTGCGCCGCTGGCGGCGATGGAACGCTTCGACGTGATCTTCCACCAGGCTTCCATCACCGACACCACGGTCATGGATCAGCGGAAGATGATGCACAACAATGTCGAGGGGTTTCGCAATGTGCTGGAACTGGCGGTGAAGTGGGAGAGCCGGGTGGTGTGGGCCAGCAGCGCGGCCACGTATGGCCGGGGCCCATCGCCCAATCGCGAATCGCAAACGCCTGAGCCGTTGAATGTTTACGGCTATTCCAAGTTGGCGATGGAGCGGCTGGCCGAGCGATACGCCAACCGCCTCACGCATCCGATCGTGGGCCTACGCTATTTCAACGTGTACGGCGCCGGCGAGCAGCACAAGGGGAAGTTTGCCAGCATGATCCATCAACTCGCCAAACAAATGCGGGCCGGCAAGCGCCCGCGCATCTTCACCGATGGCGAGCAACGCCGGGATTTTGTGTATATCGACGATGTGCTCCAGGCGAATCTGCTGGCCATGCACTCCAAAGCCGCCGGCGTATTTAACGTCGGCAACGGAGCGGCATGCAGCTTCAACCAAGTCATTGCGGAACTGAACCGCGTTTTGAAGACTGATCTTCAGCCGGACTATATCGAGAATCCGTACGATTTTTTCCAGACGTGGACGGAAGCCGACCTCGCGGCTTCGCGAAAGGGGCTGAAGTATGAGCCGAGGTTTGATTTGCGAAAGGGAACGGAGGCATACTTCGCGTCGGGATCGCTCGGGACGGGAAATGATAAATGACGAAGGGTGAATGCCCAATTCGAGCGTCGAATGCGTCGGTCGTATCACGGGCGTCTCGCCTCATCTTTCGTCACATTTTTTTGTGTCCGCCAGCGAGTATAACATATTGGTGGCATTATCGTTCGATTGATTCAAAGGAGTATTGGCATGGAAGCCA
>Ga0075522_10003861_pt1 | contig 10862 bp, 8 predicted proteins | sample NGEPerA_FD_74796 | JGI IMG/M metagenome (GOLD analysis project Ga0075522, IMG submission 74796) | Arctic peat soil microbial communities from the Barrow Environmental Observatory site, Barrow, Alaska, USA - NGEE PermafrostL2-A | ecosystem: Environmental > Terrestrial > Soil > Wetlands > Peat ...
TTCTTCGCCAAGGAGGTCGGCGCCGACATCACCGAAGGCGTCTATGCCGCCACCGATTTCTGGTGGACCCTCGAGGACAAATTCCCGCTGGCGAAGATGTTCGTCGAATCGTTCCAGAAGAAATACGGCTACCGGCCGGAATGGGGCGCGGAGAACGCCTATATGGAATTCGCCATGTGGGCCGACGCCGTCGAAAATGCCGGCACGTTCTATCCGCCGGACGTCATCAAGTCCTACGAGGCCGGCCGCAAGATCAACTCGATCGTCGGCGAGGTCTATTGGCGCGGCGCCGACCATCAACTGGTGCGGCCGGTCATCATCGTCCGCGGCAAGGCGCCGAAGGCGATGAAGAACAACGAGGACTTCTGGGAAGTCACCGAAATCGTTCCGGGCCTGCCGCTGATGCAGGCGCCCGACGCGTTCGGTTGCCAGCTCGGGCCCTATACCTGAGCCGGGCGGGGCGTCCGGTGACGCGGGCGGCTTCGGCCGCCCGCGTCGGCGGACGCATAGCGGCTCAGGGCCGCGTTTGCGTGAGCCCGTGGGTTTGCATGATCGGCGTGCATGATCACCTGGCCTAATTTCGTCTCGCAATGCTTCAACGGCCTGGCGCTCGGCGCGCTCCTTGCGCTGATCAGCTCGGGCCTGACGATCATTTACGGCACGCTCGGCGTGCTCAACCTGGCGCACGGCGCCATGTTCATGCTCGGCGGCTATGCTGGCTATGCCGCCTATGAGGCGACCGGGTCGTTCGCGATCGCGGTCGTCGCCGGCTCGCTGTTCCTCGCCGTGTTCGGCGTGCTGATGGAGCGGGTCGTCATCCGCAATTTCTACGGCCGGCCGCACGAGGACCAGATCCTGGTCACCTTCGGTATCGGCATCTGTCTGGTCGAGGTCATCCGGCTGTTCTTCGGCAGCCTGTCCAAGACCGTGCCGCCGCCGTCTTGGGCGGCGGGCATCAGCTCGCTTGGATTCATGTTCTATCCGACCTACCGGCTGGTCGTCGTCGGCATCATCGCGGTGGCGCTGTTGGCGCTGTTTCTGGTGCTTTTCCGCACGCGGCTCGGCCTGATCGTGCGCGCCGGCATCGAGGATTCGGCGATGGTCGATGCGCTCGGCATCAACGTCGACCGGGTTTTCATGGTCGTGTTCGGCATAGGCGCGATGGCGGCGGGCTTCGCCGGGATCGTCAACGCGCCGGTGGTCTCGCTGACGCCCGACATGGGCGACGCCATCCTGGTCGAGACCTTCGTCGTCGTGGTGATCGGCGGTGTCGGCTCGTTCACCGGCGCGATCCTCGGCGGATTGATCTCCGGCGAAATCCTCAGCCTGACCTCGATGGTGGATCCGAGCTATTCGGGCGTCATGCTGTTCGCGGTCATGACGCTCGTGCTGCTGCTGCGGCCGCAAGGGCTGCTTGGCGCGCGGGGCCGGACATGAGGAGCGCCGGTTGATGCTCCGCCGCCGCGCCTTTCTGGTCGAGTTCTTGACCGCGCTCGGCCTGATCGCCGCGCCGTTCGTGCTGCCGCCGCTCGGCTTCGCGCCGGGCACCGTCAACCAGATTTTGATCTGGGGCCTGTTCGGCATCGGCTTCGATCTGCTTTTCGGCTACACCGGGCTGTTGTCGTTCGGGCAATCGGCGTTCTACGGCACCGGCGGTTTCGTCGCCGCCTATCTCCTGACGCGTACCGGCCTGTCCAACGTCGTGCTCGGCTTGACGGTCGGCATGATCGCGGCAGCGGCGGCCGGCTACCTGGTCGGGCTGATCGCGCTGCGGCGCACCGGAATCTATTTCGCGATGATCACCGTGGCCATCGCCGAGACGTTCTTCTTTCTCGAGAATTCGCCGCTCTCGGCCTGGACCGGCGGCGAGAACGGGCTTCCCGGCGTGCCGACGCCGGACTTCGCGCTGTTCGGATTCACCTATCGTGTCGGCACCGGCTGGTCGATGTACGGCTTTCTGGCGGTTTGCTATTTCATCGGCATCGTCATCGCGCTGCGCATCGTGCGTTCGCCCGTCGGCGCGATCCTCAGCGCCATCCGCGAGAATCCGTTGCGCGCGGCGGCCGTCGGCCACAACGTCCACGGCTACAAGCTCACCGCCTTCGTCATCGCCGCGGCCTACGCCGGCTTTGCCGGCGGTCTGCTCGGCGTGCTGCAGGCGTTCATGCCGCCCGAGGCCTTCACCTTCGACACCTCGGGTCAGCTCATTATGCAGACGGTGATCGGCGGCACCGGCACGCTGTTCGGTCCGCTGCTCGGCGCCGCGGTCTGGCTGTCGTTGCGCGATTTCCTTCAGACAACAATCAATCTCGGCGCGGCGTGGAAACTCGCGCTCGGTCTGGTCTTTGTCCTGCTGGTGTGCTTCCTGCGGCGCGGCCTGATCGGCGGCCTGCGCGACGTTGTCGGGTTTTTCGCGGCGCGCCGGCGTACCGGCGAGGCGGAGCCGGAAGCACCGGCGCCGCTTGCGGTCGCGGCGATGGCCACCGTCGGCCCGTCCCGCCGCCGCGACGAGACACCGTTTTCCGGGCCGGTGCTCGAGGCGCGCGGCGTCACCAAGTCGTTCGGCGGCCTCGTCGCCAACCGCAACATCCAGTTCTCCGTCAATCAGGGCGAGCTGCGCGGCGTGATCGGGCCGAATGGCGCCGGCAAAAGCACTTTCTTCAAGATGCTCACCTGCGAGCTGCCGCCCACCTCCGGGCACATCATCTTTCACGGCCGCGACATCACCGGCATGGACGTCGCCTCGGTCTGCCAGCTCGGCCTGACCAAGAGTTATCAGGTGAACCAGCTTTTCAATCGGCTGACGGTGCGCGAGAACGTCGTCGTCGCCGCGCTGGCCGAACGGCGCGGCCGCTTCTCGCTGGATTTTCTCCGGCGCATCGAGCGCGTACCAGGTCTCGCCACCCAGGTCGAAAGCACGCTGGCGCTCGTCGGCTTGACGGCGCGCGCCGACGTGCCGGTCTCGGAGCTGGCTTACGGTGAAAAGCGGCGGATCGAGATCGGGCTGGCGCTTGCATCGTCGCCGTCGCTGTTGCTGCTCGACGAGCCGCTCGCCGGTATGAGCCCGCGCGAACGCGCGGAGACCGTCACTCTGTTAAAGAACATCCGCCGCGGACGGACGCTGGTGGTCGTCGATCACGATATGGATGCGATTTTCGAACTCGCCGAGCGCATTACCGTGCTGCACGAGGGCGCGGTGCTGGCCGAGGGCACGCCGGCGGAGATCCAGCGCAACAGCTTCGTCCAGGAAGCCTATCTCGGCGGCGTCGCGGCATGAGCGCGCTGCTCGAGGTCGAGAACCTGAACAGCTATTACGGCGACAGCCACATCCTGTTCGATATTTCGCTGCACGTCGCCAAGAACGAGGTCGTGGCGCTGCTCGGCCGCAACGGCGCCGGTAAAAGCACGACGCTGAAGAGCCTGATCGGCATGGTGCGCCCGCGCTCGGGCCGCATCGTCTTCGACGGCTCGCCGATCCACGGCCTGAAGTCCCACGCCATCGCCGTGCGCGGATTACAGCTCGTGCCCGAGGATCGCCGTATCTTCGGCAGTTTGAGCGTCGAGGAGAATCTCGTCCTGGCGGGGCTGACGGCGAAATCGCGCTGGCCGCTGGATCGCGTCTGGGAGGTTTTTCCCCGGCTGCGCGAGCGCCGCCGCGGCCGCGGCACCGATCTGTCCGGCGGCGAACAGCAGATGCTGGCGATTGCGCGCGCGCTGGTGCGCGACCCGAAGATCGTGCTGCTCGACGAGCCGTTCGAGGGATTGGCGCCGATCATCGTGCGCGACCTCGTCGCCACCTGCCGCACCCTCGTCGAAGCCGGGCAGACGCTGGTGATCGTCGAGCAGAATGTCACCGCCGCGATGACGCTCGCCGATCGCGTCTACATCATCGGCAACGGCCACATGATCGAGGCGATGAGCGCGCAGGCGGTGCGCGATCAGCCCGAGGTGCTGCACCGTCATCTCGGCGTTTAGGATCGGTCAGCCATCGCCGATTCGCAGATGACTTGCGCTTGATCCCGCGATAGACCCTGCCGCCAGGAGGAGAGGGCATGGCCGTTCCGGCCCCAGGGGCGCCGCGTCCGCCGGCGCCGCAATACAGCCATCGCGAAGTGCTCGGCATGCTGAGCGGCGCGCTGCTCGGCCTGCTGCTCGCGGCGCTCGATCAGACCATCGTCGTGACGGCGCTGCCGTCGATCGCCGCCGACTTCAACGGCCTGGAGCACCTCGCCTGGATCGTCACCGCCTATCTGCTGACCTCGACCGCATCGACGCCGATCTACGGCAAGCTCAGCGATCTCTACGGCCGGCGGCGCCTGATCCAAATCGCGATCGTGCTGTTCGTCGCCGCCTCGGCGTTTTGCGCGCTGGCGCAGGGCATGGGTCAGTTGATCGCGGCGCGCGCGCTGCAAGGCATTGGCGGCGGCGGCCTCATCAGCCTGTCGCAGGCGATCATCGCCGACATCATCGCGCCGCGCGAACGCGGCCGCTATCAGGTCTATATGAGCGGCGTTTGGGGCGTGGCCAGCGTCGGCGGCCCGGTCGTCGGCGGGCTGTTCGTCCAGTACCTGACCTGGCGCTGGGTGTTCTGGATCAATCTGCCGATCGGTCTCCTCGGCTTGGCGCTCGCCCACCGCGCCTTGAAGCGTTTGCCGGTGCGCCGCGTGCCGGCCCGCATCGATTATCTCGGCGCCGCGATCCTGACGCCCGCCGTCGTGGCGTTGCTGCTCGTCTTCAGCTGGGGCGGCGTGGAATTCTCCTGGCTCTCCCCCGAAATTCTCGGTCTCGCGGCCGCCGGCCTTCTCATGGTCGGTCTCTTCGCGCTGCAGGAGATGCGCGCGCCGGAGCCGTTGCTGCCGCCGCGTCTCTTCCGGAATCCCGTGATATTGGTCGGCAATATCATCGGCTTCGTGGTTTCGGCCGGCATGTTCGGCGCGACCGTGCTGCTGCCGACCTTCCTGCAGCTCGTTCTCGGGATGAGTCCGGGCAATACCGGCCTGCTGCTGATTCCGCTCATGGGCGGCACCGTCCTCGGCGCCTATCCGACCGGTCAGTGGATGCGCCATAGCGGCCGGTACAAGAAGGCGCCGCTCATCACCCTGTCGCTTGCCGTGCTCTCCTTCGGGCTGCTCGCCACGACGGGCTCCTCGACGCCGCCCTTGCTGGTGGCGTTCTATATCCTGCTGCTCGGCGTGGGCGTCGGCGGCGCCATGCCGGCGACTTTGGTCGCGGTACAGAACGCCGCCGAGATGCGCGACACCGGCACGGCGACGTCGAGCGTCACCTTTTTTCGGTCGCTCGGCGGCTCGTTCGGCGCCGCCATTCTATGGTCGATCTTGCTTGCCACGGTGGAGGGGCAGGTGGCGGCGATGGGGGTTGCCGGAACCGGCTTGCCCCGCGATTTATTGCGCGGCGGCACCCTCGGGCTCAGCCCGGCGGCGCGCGATATCCTTGCGCAATCCTTCGATTGGGCCTTCGCCGGCGGTGCCGCGATGATGGTGGCGGCGGTTCTCGGGACGTTGGCGTGGAAGGAGATTCCGCTGCGCGAGAGCCTGACGCGGAGCGAGCCGCCGATCGAATTCTGATTCGGAATGCCTAACCGGCGCCGGCGAATGCCGGCTTGGGCGAGGACGGCTTGCGGCCGACGCCGACGCGCAGGCTGAGGAACGCCGCCAGCATGGACAAGGCGCCGGCACCGAAGAAGGCGGCGTTGTAATTGCCGAGCTCGACATGGAGCAGCCCGCTGCCATAGGCGGCGGCGGCCGCGCCGAGCTGGTGCATCACCATGATCCAGCCATACATCATGCCGGCGTTCTGCACGCCGAAGGCATTGGCGGCGAGCCGCACGGTCGGCGGCACGGTGGCGATCCAGTCGAGGCCGTAGAAGATGCCGAACAGCGCCAGGCCCCAGAAGGACAGATCGAAGGCGTAGGGCAGGAAGAGCAGCGACACGCCGCGCGCGGCGTAATAGAAGAACAGCAGCCAGCGGCTGTCGAAGCGGTCGGTGAACCAGCCGGAAATCGTGGTGCCGACGATGTTGAACACGCCCATGAAGGCGAGGATGCCCGCCGCCGTCGTCTCGGGAATGCCGTGGTCGAGGCAGGCCGGAATGAAATGCGTGCCGATCAGGCCGATCGTGCTGGCGCCGCAGACGAAGAAGCCGGCGGAGAGATACCAGAAATCGCGATGGACGACCGCGACGCCGAGCGCGGAAAACGCCGCCGCGAAGGGATTGGCCTTGGGCGCCGGCGGCGGCACCGCTACATCCGGCGGCTGGCCGTATGGCGTGAGACCGATATCGGCCGGGTGATCGCGCATCAGCAGCCAGGCGAGGGGAATCGTCGCCAGCACAAAGGCGCAGCCGATGAACACCGAAACCCGCCAGCCGTAATGCGCCACCGCAGTGGCGAAGAGCGGCAGGAACACGAGCTGTCCCGCCGCCGTGCTGCCGGTGAGGAACCCCATCACCACGCCACGGCGCGCGACGAACCAGCGGTTGGCGACCACCGCCGCCATCACCATCGCGGCGGCGCCGGTGCCGCTGCCGAGCGCCAGGCCCCAGATCGGCCACAGATTCCACGGTGCGGTGATGAACGGCGTGAAGCCCATGCCGATCAGGGTGAGCGCCAGCGCGCCGACCATGGTGGCGCGCAGGCCGAAGCGGTCGATGCAGCCGGCCGAGAACGGTCCGATCAAGCCGTAGGAGAAGAGCTGCAGCGCGATGGCGAGGGAAATGGTCGCGCGGCTCCAGCCGAATTCGCTCTCGAGCGGCACAATCAGCACCGTCGGCGCCGAGCGCATGCCGGCCGCGATCAGCAGCACGGCGAAGGTAACGCCCATCACCACCCAGCCGTAATGGAGCCTCGTCCGTCCCGATTCGATTCGCGTTTCGGCCATCGCGCGCCCGATCCTCATGGCAGTCCCCGTCATCGACTCTCGCCCAGGCGGCCGGGAAACGCCAAGGATTCAGATTGCATGGCTGCGCTGCGGCCGGCGGGATCACCGCTTCTTCGTCCGTTTGGTCGGCGCCGCCGCGAGCGGGTCGTCGGGCCAGGGATGCCGGGGATAGCGGCCGCGCATCTCGCCGCGCACCTGCGGATAGGTGTTTTTCCAGAATCCGGCGAGATCCCGGGTTACCGCCAGGGGCCGGCCGGCCGGCGACAGCAGATGGACGACCAGGTTGATGCGCCCGCCCGCCACCGCCGGGCTTTCGCGGGCGCCGAACATCTCCTGCAGCTTGACGGCGAGCACCGGAATCTCCTGGCCGTAATCGATCGCAATGCGCGAGCCGCTCGGGGCGGCGACATGTATCGGCGCGAGCCGGTCGAGCGCCTGGCGGTCGCCATACGACAATCGCGCCGCCAGCGCCGCCCCGAGATCGACGCGGCCGAGCTGTGCGCGGCGCGCGATGCCGGCCAGATAAGGCGCCAGCCACTCCTCGAGTCCGGCGAGCAGGGCCGCATCCGACCAGTCGGGCCATTTCTCGCCCTCGCTCCGGCGCAGGAAATCGACGCGTGCGCGCAAGGATTCCGCCTCGCCAGTCCAGGGCAGCGCGCGGATGCCCATCTGCCGGATGCCCTCGACCAGCGCCGCCGCGACGGAGGCCGGGTCGGCATTGACGAGCGGCTTGTCGTCGAGCGCCAGCGCACCGAGCTTGCGCCGCCGCCGCGCCAGCACCGTCTCGGTGCGCGCATCCCAGCCGATGGTTTCCTCGCTCTCGATCCGGTCGGCGAAATTCTCCTCGATCTCCTCGCGGGTCAGCGGCGCGGCGAGAAAAATGCGCGCCACGCGCCTCTCCCCATCCAAATCGGCGACGGCCAGGTAATCCGCCGCCGCGAGCGGATCGGCCGGCGGCAGCTCGGCGCCTTTGCCGTTGGCGAGCAGGAACTGCCCGGGCATGTCCCTGCGCCGCTGCGCGACGCGGTCGGGATAGGCCAAGGCGAGGACGCGGCCGGTCTGTCGCGCATCGATCGCGTCGCCGCGAATATCGAGCCGTCGCGCGAGCTGCTTTGACGCGTCGCGCGCTCGCTCCACGCCGCCGCGATCGACGCTCAGGCCGGCCGGCAGGTGCCGGGCGGCACCGCGTTCCGCCAGGAGTTCGACGCGCAGCCGGAGATCGGCGTCGCGCAAGCGCGGCGCGGCGCGGACGATGTCGCGCTCCATCAACAAGGCGGCGATGGCGACCGCGAGCGCGCCATGGCCCTGTGACTTCGCCGCCAGCGCCATATGCGCCAGCCGCGGATGAAGGCCGAGCGCCGCCATTTCCTTGCCGTGGCGGGTGATCTTGCCGCCGGCATCCAGGGCGCCGAGCCGGCGGAGCAGCGCCTGCGCCTCGGCATAGGCCGCCTCGGGCGGCGGCTCGAGGAAGGCGAGGGCGCGCGGATCGGGCGAGCCCCATCGCGCCAGCGCCAAGCCGAGCGGCGCCAAATCGGCTTCGAGGATTTCCGGCACATTGAAGGCGCGCAGCTGCGCCTCCTCGGCGGCGGGCCACAGCCGATAGCCGATGCCCGGCGCGAGCCGTCCGGCGCGCCCGCTGCGCTGCTTGGCCGAGGCTTGCGAGACCCGCACCGTCACCAGCCGCGTCATGCCGCTGCCCGGCTCGTAGCGCGGCACGCGCATCAATCCGCCGTCGATGACGATCCGAATGCCCTCGATCGTCAGGCTGGTCTCCGCGATCGAGGTCGCCAGCACCACTTTCCGCCGGCCTGGCGGCGCCGGGGCGAGGGCCTCGTCCTGCGCGCCGGGCGCCAGATCGCCATAGAGCGGCGCGACGACGATCTCCGGCCCGAGCGCCATTTCTTCGAGAAGCCGCGCAACGCGCCGGATTTCGGCGCCGCCGGGCAGAAAGACGAGAACGCCGCCGTCCTCTTCCTGCAAGGCGCGGTGGATCGCGGCGGCCGTCGCCGTCTCGAATCGCTCGGGCGGCGGCCGGTCGAGATGGCGGATCGCCACCGGATGGAGTCGTCCCGCGCTGCGGATCACCGGCGCCCCCTCCAGCAGGCGCGCCACCCGGTCGCCCTCCAGCGTCGCCGACATCACCAGCAGGCGCAGATCGTCGCGCAGATGCTTGCGCGTTTCGATCGCCAGCGCCAAGCCGAGATCGCCGTCGAGGCTGCGTTCGTGGAATTCGTCGAAGACGAGGCAGCCGACGCCGTCGAGGCTCGGATCGTCCTCGATCATGCGCGGCAGGATGCCTTCGGTCAGCACTTCGATACGCGTATCCTTGCCGATCCGCGTTTCAAGGCGGGTGCGGAAGCCGACCGTCTCGCCGGCGCTCTCGCCGAGCAGCGCGGCCATGCGCCGCGCCGCCGCGCGCGCCGCCAGCCGGCGCGGCTCGAGCATCAGGATTTTCCGCCCGCTCAGCCACGCCGCGTCGAGCAGCGCCAGCGGCACCAGCGTCGTCTTGCCGGCGCCGGGCGGCGCCTCGAGCACGGCCGCGCCCTTTTCCGCCAACGCCGCCTGCAAGGCGGGCAGCGCCTCGGCGATGGGCAGATCGCGCAGGTGAATCGCCAGATTTGGCTTGGCCACCGCGCTCACAAGCCGGTGACGAACTTCGCCATCACCACGATGATCGCGACCTGCAGGGCGCCCTGTAGCCCGGTATGACGGACATAAACGCGCATCAGGCGGCCGAGCCTCGCGAAATCCGGCCGCTCCTTTTGCAGCTCAAGACAGGTGATAAAATTGGTGGGCAGCAGAACGCCGAGCCCCTGAAGGGTGAGGATGGCGATGATGACCAGGGCGGCATCGACCCACAAATGCTCGGGATAGCCGATTTCGAGAAATCCCAGGCGTCTGGCCAGGACGTAGCCGGCCGTGCCGGTGAGGATGGCGAGCGACGGCATCAGGAACAGCATGCGCGGGATCAGCTTGACCGCGATCGCCCGCCGCGCCGGAATCTCGATCTGGCGCAGCGCGGGGCCGAGCACGAATCCGACGAAGATGTCGATGCCCGTCCACATCACGCCGCACATGACGTGGATAAAATTGAGAAAGTAGATGCTGTCCGTCAGGATCGCCGCCGCCAGCGCGGCGAATGCCAGCGCCACCCAGCGCAAATGACCCCAGCGGATCAAGCCGGCTTGCGCGCCCGCTGCTTGCGAAATTGCCATGATGCGGATGATAGCTCAATTCGCCGCGGGCGGAAGGGCGCGCGCTTGCGCCGCTTACGCGGCGCGCGCCATTATTGAGGCTCGATGAAAGCCGCCCTTGCCATCGTTGCCGCCATCGTCGCCGCGATCGTCCTGTCGCAGCTGCTGTTCGATTTCTACGATTGGAACCGGCAGCAATCCTGCGCCACCGGCGGCGGCCGCAATTGCGGCCAGCTGCGCATCCCGCTCAACGGCCGCTGATCAACCGGCAAGCATCACGCCGATCAGGCGACCCACCCCATAGGTGATCGCCGCGGCCCCGAGGCCGATGGCGAATTGGCGGCATCCCGAGAAGAACAGGCCGCGGCGCGTGACGAGGGAGGTCGCCGCGCCGATGATGAACATGACAACGCCGCTCAACCCGGCGCCAACCCAAACCGCCGTCGCGTCGCTCATGAACAGGAAGGGCAGCAGCGGCACCGCCGCGCCCGCGGCAAAGAGCAGGAACGACGTACCGCCGGCGATCCAGGCCGAGCCGCCCAGACCCTCCGGATCGATGCCGAGCTTTTCGCGCGCGACGACGTCGAGGGCCACGCGCCGCCTGCTGAAGAGGCCGTCGACCACCCGTCCGGCCTGGCGCTCGCTCAGGCCCTTCTCTTCGAAGCTCCCCGCGAGTTCGCGCTTTTCCTTTTGCGGCGCCCGCTGGATCGCGCGGGATTCGGCCGCAACTTGCGCCTCGTTGAATTCGCGCGACGTGTTGACCGAAAGCCA
>Ga0075522_10003862_pt1 | contig 10857 bp, 8 predicted proteins | sample NGEPerA_FD_74796 | JGI IMG/M metagenome (GOLD analysis project Ga0075522, IMG submission 74796) | Arctic peat soil microbial communities from the Barrow Environmental Observatory site, Barrow, Alaska, USA - NGEE PermafrostL2-A | ecosystem: Environmental > Terrestrial > Soil > Wetlands > Peat ...
TCCGGGGAGGGAACCCAGGGGCGAGTGGCGAGACCCTCATATTCCAACCTCGCTGGTTTAAGCCATTGATCTGGCAGAGCGGTTGCCTGGGCCCCGCTGTCGCGGGGGAGACGACAACTTTCTGATTTCGTTGGCTCCTTTTTAAGTCAGACCCTCAGCATGGCGGACTTTCTTTATGCCCCGCTATAACCAAACCTCTCAGGAGCGCTTGAAAAGCGCGTCTCGAAGGACGCAGGCTGGTTCGGCGGTCTAGAGGCAGGACATTCAACCAAGGCAATTTTCAGATGGCCCAAGCCCATTCCAATCGCAAAATCCTCGTGCTGCCGGGCGACGGCATCGGCCCCGAGATCATGCGCGAGGTGATGCGCGTGATGGAGTTCTTCGACCAGCGCCGCATCGCCAGCTTCGAGGTCAGCGAGGGCCTCGTCGGCGGCTCGGCCTGCGATGCCGACGGCGTGCCGCTGACCGATGCGACGCTGGCGCGGGCGCAGGCGAGCGATGCGGTGCTGTTCGGCTCGGTCGGCGGGCCGAAATGGGAGACGTTGCCGTTCGAACTGCAGCCCGAGCGCGGCCTTTTGAAGCTGCGCAAGGAGATGGACCTCTTCGCCAATCTGCGTCCGGCGCAGGTCTTCGAGGCGCTGGCCGACGCCTCCAGCCTCAAGCGCGAGCTGGTCGCCGGGCTCGACCTGCTGATCGTGCGCGAATTGACCGGCGGCATCTATTTCGGCGACCCGCGCGGCATCGAGACGCTGCCCGACGGCACCCGCCGCGGCATCAACACCGAGGTCTATACCGAGGCCGAGATCGAGCGCGTCACCCGCGCCGCGTTCGAGCTGGCGCGCAAGCGGCAGAAGCGCCTATGCGAGGTCGACAAGGCCAATGTCATGGAATCGGGCCTGTTGTGGCGCGACATCGCCAACCGGGTAAAGTCCGACTACCCCGATGTCGAATTGAGCTTCATGTACGCCGACAATTGCGCGATGCAGCTGGTGCGCCAGCCCAAGCAGTTCGATGTCATCGTCACCAGCAATCTGTTCGGCGACCTTTTGTCCGATTGCGCGGCGATGTTGACAGGGTCGCTCGGCATGCTGCCCTCGGCCTCGCTCGGCGCGGCCGACCCCAGCGGGAAGCGCAAGGCGCTCTACGAGCCGGTGCACGGCAGCGCCCCCGACATCGCCGGGCAGAACGTCGCCAACCCGCTCGCCTCGATCCTCTCCTTCGCGATGATGCTGCGCTATTCGTTCGACCTCGGCGAGGAAGCCGACCTCGTCGAGAACGCGGTGCGCCAGACCTTGGGATCGGGGGTGCGCACCGGCGACATCGCCCGCGCCGGGCAGACCCGCGTCTCGACCCGCTCGATGGGCGACGCGGTGCTCGGCGAGCTGGCGAAGGCGGTCTGAACCCGCCGGGCCGGCGGGGTTGCGCGTCGCCGGCTTGCCAAATACGCGCACAATCGCTCCGCGGCGCGAGCCAGACCGCCTTTGTGCCCCGGCCTATTCACGGCGGGGTTGCTTTCTGCCGCGCGTTCGGCCCTGCCGGAACCAACCTCGCCCAGTTTCGTTGGGGGATTGTCATCAGAGCCGAGGAAGGATTTCCCAATGCACAAATCAGCACCTATCGCCCTTGCGATCCTGTTAGGCGCAGCGCCGCTCGCCTACGCGCAAACCATGAGCCAGCCGGCGCCGGCGTCTTCCCAACCGTCGCACGCAACATCCGCCACATTCACCACGCAATCGGGCGAATTGCGGGCCAGCAAATTGATCGGCAGCAGTGTCTACGACGTGCAGAACCAAGACATCGGCAGCGTCAAGGACATCATCCTCGACAAGAGCGGCCGGGTCGCCGGCGTGGTTGTCGACGTTGGTACGTTCCTCGGGATGGGCGGAAAATACGTTTCCGTTTCCCTCAACGACATGAAGATGAACAACGATCGCATTACCCTCGACCGTACCAAGGACCAGCTCAAGTCGGCCCCCGCCTACCAGTTGTCGTCAAACAAGTCGTAATTTGCCGCCCTGTCGACTTTATCTAAACGGCCGCCCTGGGTAACCGAGGCGGCCGTTTCTATTAAGAGCCTTAACGCATCACCTCGCGCCGGCTGGCGTGGAGGTTGCCTGCGCGAAGGAAATTAGCATCGCGTGATCGCCGGCGATGGGTCAGGCGATCAAGGGCGGCAGGCCGATCCCGCGGCATCGCGCCCGGCGGCATCGCGCCCGGGCGTTTCTCGGCCGGGCTGGTCACGTTCGTTGGTCGCCTGTGACGGGCCTTGTCGCGAAACCCTCTTCTAACCAGTTGAAAAAATTGGCGCGCCCGAGAGGAGTCGAACCCCTAACCCCCAGATCCGTAGTCTGGTGCTCTATCCAGTTGAGCTACGGGCGCATTGGGCCGCCAGGCGGCCGTGAGGGCGGGAACAACTACTCTACCGAAGCCCCTGAAGGCAAGATCGAACGGCCCGGATCGGTATTTGGGCGGCGATGGCGTTTGACACCGGCGCGGCGTTGGCCTAATCGCCGCGCTCCGCCGCGAACGCCCGGATGACGAACTTGGACACTGTTGCAACCGCTGCCGACCCGGCAGCGGGGCCGGACGACGATCCCGCGTCGCGCCCGTTGGTCATGCTGCTGCCCGGCGGGCACCGCCGCGCCGAGGGCGGGCACCCGTGGGTGTATTCCAACGAAATTCAGATGGATGCGGCGGCAAAGGCGTTGGCGCCCGGCGTTCTCGTCACCCTGAAGCGGGCCGACAGCCGCCCGCTCGGCGTCGCGATGTTCAACCCGCACACGCTGCTCGCCGCGCGTCTTTTCGACCGCGACCCGGCGCGGCCGATCGGCCGCCGTTTCCTGCTGCGCCGGCTCGAGCGGGCGTTGAAGCTGCGCGAGCGGCTCTACCGCACGCCCTATTACCGGCTCGTCCATGCCGAGGCCGACGGGCTCCCCGGTCTTGTCGTCGACCGGTTCGGGCCGGTGCTTGTCATCCAAACCCACACCGCCGGCATGGCGCTGCTGCAGCCGCTCGTCGTCGATGCGCTCCGCTCGCTGGTCGCGCCCGACGCTGTCGTGCTGCGCGACGACAGCCCGGCGCGCGCGATGGAGGGGTTGGCCGCGGCGGTGCGGGTCGCGCTCGGCCGGGTCGACGGCCCGGTGCCGGTCGAGGAGAACGGCGCCTTGTTCGGCGCCGATGTGCTCGCCGGCCAGAAAACCGGGTGGTTTTTCGACCAGCGCGACAACCGCGCCTTTGTCGCCGGCCTCGCAGGCGGCGCGCGGGTCATCGACCTTTATTGCTATTCCGGCGGCTTCGCGATCGCGGCGGCGCTCGGCGGGGCCGCATCGGTCAGCGGCATCGACCGGTCGGAAGGCGCGCTCGCGCTGGCCTCGCAAGCGGCCGAGCGCAACGGCGTCGCCGGCATCTGCGAGTTCCGCCGCGCCGAGGTCTTCGCCGAGACCGCCGCGCGCGCCAGCGCCGGCGAGCGCTTCGATGTCGTGATCGCCGACCCGCCCGCCTTCGCGCGCGCGAAACGCGACGTGCCGGCGGCGTTGCGCGGCTACCGCAAGCTGGCGCGGCTCGCGGCGGGGCTTTGCGCGCCGGGGGGCTTCACCTTCCTCGCCTCGTGCTCGCACAATGTCGGCGCCGCCGAGTTCGCCGAGGCGGTGCGGCGCGGTCTTGCCGATGCGGGTCGCGTCGGCCGCATCCTGCGCGAGGCCGGGGCCGGACCAGACCACCCGATCCACCCGGCGCTGCCCGAAAGCGCCTATCTCAAGTCGCTGACGCTTTCACTCGACTAGGGGTCTTGGCGGCGGATTTCTTCGCCGCCGGCACCGTGACCTGGAACACCGTGCCGGCGCCGGTCGAGGCGACCAGCACGAGGTCGCCGCCGTGCAGTCGCGTCAGCTCGCGGGCAATCGCCAGGCCCAGCCCGCTGCCGCCGGGACGCGCCGAGCCGGCGAACGGGCGGAACAAATTCTCCCGCGCCCGCGGCGCCAGGCCCGGCCCGTCGTCGGCGATTTCGATCGCCACCACGCCGTCCTCCGTGCCGTCCCCTGGCGCGGCGGCGATGCGCAGCCGATGCGCTCCGGCCTCGACCGCGTTGCGCGCCAGGTTGAGGAACACCCGGTAGATCTGGTCGCGGTCGGCCATGACCGCGAGTTCGGCCGGCAGATCGAGCGCGATCGCGAAATCCTCGCCGGAGACCGCGAGACCGGGGCCGATTTCCTCCAGCAGCGAGCGCAGCACGAAGCGGCTCGGCGCGAAGGGCGGCGCGCCCTCGCGCGAAAAATCGAGCGTGCGGCTGCACAGCGCGACCGCGCGGTCGATGGCGTCGATGAGGCGCGGCGCCACCTTGCGCACCTCCGACGCGGCGCTCGTCGTCAACCCATCGGTGACGAGGCGCGCGGTCGCCAGAATGTTGCGCAGATCGTGGTTGATCTTGGTGACCGCGGTGCCGAGCGCGGCAAGCCGCGCGCGCTGGCCCAGCGCCTGGCGCACCGTCTCCTGCATCGCCGCCAGCTCCTTCTCGGCCACGCCGATCTCGTCGCGCCCGCCACGCGGCACGATGACGCGCGATGCGTCCTCGGGGTCGCGGCTGAACAGCGCCATGCTTTCGGTGATGCGACGCATCGGCCGCACCAGCAGCCACTGCAGGCTGAGATAGACGAGCGCCGCCGCGATCAGCGAGAGAATGATCGAAAGCTGAAAGATCCGGCCACCGAATTTCCACATCTCGTCGCGCAGGGGAGCTTCATCGAGCAGGATCTCGATCTTGGTGCCGGGGTCGAAGGGCGATGTGCCGAACACGCGCATCACCCGATTGCCGCTGCTGAACAAGGTCTCGAACGAGCGCTGGATCCAGATCGGCGGGCTGCCGCCGCCGAGCGCGAAGGTGATGTCGGGCTTGGGCGGCTGGGGGCCGTCGAGCATCTGCAGCATGCCGTCGGGCCGGTGCAGCGTGATCGAATGGGCGCCGACCTCGGCCAGAAGCTCATCGGTCAGCGCCTGGTCGAGCTTGCCGGTCGGGCTGGCGATCAACGCCAAGGTCGCGATATGTGCTGCGGCGATGTGGTCGTCGAAATAAGTCATCCGGTATCGCGCGACCGAGGGCACGAAGATCAGCACTTCGCCCAGCATCACGAAGAACACCGTCAGCACCAGGAGGCGGGCGGATAGGCTGCGCGGGAACATTGCCGTACTCCTCAACCGAAGCGCGCGAGCAGGCGGACCAGCCGGCGCGTGCGCGGCGAGAACAGGGTCGGGGTATAAAAGCTGCCGGCGGCGCGCTTGCCGGCCTCGCCCCGGGTCGGGTAGGGCATGATCAGATTGGCGACGGCGCCGATCTTCAGCCGTTGCGAGATCGCCAGCGCCCAGGCCGCGATCTGGTCGCCGGCCCCGGCCCCGAGGATCGCCGCGCCGAGAATGCGCCCGTTGGCCGCGGCGACCACCTTGACCATGCCGGCGGTGTCGCGCTCGGTCTGGGCGCGGTCGTTCTCGGCGAAACTCCAGCGCAGCACGCGGATTTTGTCGCCATGCGCGTCGCGCGCGGTCGCCTCGCTCATGCCGGCTTGCGCCAGCTCGGGATCGGTATAGGTGACCCAGGGCAGCGCGCGGTAATCGACCCGCGCCGGCAGACGGAACAGTGCATTCCGGATCACGATCCCGGCGTGATAGAGCGCGACATGGGTGAATTGCGGCCCGCCCGCGACATCGCCGATGGCGTAGACCGCCCGGTTGCTTGTGCGCAGCCGGGCGTCGACGGTGACGCCATGCCGGGTCGCCGCGATCCCGCCGGCGGCGAGGTCGAGCGCCGCAATGTTGGGCTGCCGCCCGGCGGCCGCCAGCAGATGCGAGCCGGCGATGCGCTCGCCGCTCGCCATGACTATCGCGACGCCGCTCGCATCGGGTTCGACCGCGGCGATCGCCGTCGAGGGGCGCAGCGCGATACCCTCCGCGGCCAGCCGCTCGGCCAGCAGCGCCGCCAGCTCGGGATCGTCGCGCGGCAACAATGGCCCCATGTCGATCACCGTCACCTCGGCGCCGAGCCGGCGGTGCGCCTGCGCGAGCTCGATGCCGACTGCGCCGCCGCCGATCACCAGCAAGTGCCGCAGCGCCGCCCGGTTGGCGAAGATCGTCTCATTGGTGAAATAGGGGACAGTATCGAGCCCGGCGATCGGCGGGACCGCCGGCGCCGAGCCGGTCGCGATCACGAAGCGCCGGGCGCTGATCGCCGCATCGCCGGCGCGGACCGTTCGCGGGTCGGCGAACTTCGCCTCGGCACGCAAGATCCTGACACCAAGCCCTTCGAATCGCTCGACCGAGTCGTTCGGGGCGAGGCGGGCGACGACCCGCGCCACGCTGTCGCTTACCGCCGCGACATCGACCCGCGGCGCCGTACAGAGCACGCCCATATCGGCGCCTCGCCGCCAGCCATGCGCGAGCCTTGCCGACGCGAGCAATGATTTCGACGGGACGCAGCCGACATTGAGGCAATCGCCGCCCATCTGCCCGCGCTCGATGAGGACGACGCTCGCGCCCATCTGCGCCGCGCCGGCGGCGACCGCGAGCCCGCCGGCGCCGCCGCCGATCACGCACAGATCGGGCGTCAGCGGCGTCATCGCGCCGCCTCCCGCCGGCGTCCGTTTCCAGTGCTTGTAGGCGACCGGCAGCAGCGCCAGCGCGGCGAGGCCGATCAGCGGCAACAGGATGGCGGGCCGCAGGATCGCGTTGTGGTCGGGATGCTGCCCGGTCTCGATCAGGGCGCCGACGCCGCTGCCGATGCTGGCGTAGACAAAGGTGCCGGGAATCATCCCCAAAAATGTCGCGGCCACGTAGGTCCCGAGCCGTATTCCGGTCGCGCCGGCGACCAGGTTGACGAGCCAGAATGGAAAGAGCGGCACCAGCCGCAGGCACAAAAGGTAGCTGAACGCATCCTGGCGAAATCCGGCTTCGAGGCGCCGGAAGCGCGCGCCGGCGCGCTCGGCGAGGCCTGCCAAGCCGGCGCGCGCGCCCAGAAACACCGCGCTCGCGCCAAGGGTCGCGCCGATGAGGGCGTAAAGCGTGCCGAGCCAGGGCCCGAACAGGAAACCGCTCGCCAGCGTCATCAGCATCGCCCCCGGCACCGACAGCGCGGTCAGCCCGGCATAGAGGAGGACAAAGCCGATGGCGGCGAAGACACCGCCCCGCGCGACCAGCGCGACGAGAAACTCGCGATGCTCCGCCAGCGACGCGAAGGGCAAATAGCGGTGCCCGCCACCCAGGACGAACGCGCCGCCGGCCGCGACCAACAGGCCGAGCGGGATCAGGCGGCAAACCGAAAAGCGGCGCGGGCTGGGGTCGGCCATGGCGGCATTGTTGAGGCGATCGCCGGCCAATTGCTACTTTTTGCGAGCGGCGCGGCTCATTTTCGCGTGAGCGGGCGCACCGTGCTCAGCGCGAGAGTCCGAACCGAATGGTCACCGACACCTCGATCTCCGGCTCGGTCATGCTGGCCGGGAAAGGCGGCATCGTCGCGCCGCGCATCATGTTTTCCACCGCCGCATCGAGATCGGCGAACCCGGTGCTGCTGACCACCGCGTAATCGATCACCCGCCCGTACCGATCGACGCGGAACCGCAGCACGGCGCGCCCTTGCTCGCCGCGCTGGCGTGCGTCGTCGGGGTAGCGCTTGTGCGCTTCGAGCCAGCCGCTCAGCACCGTGCGGTAATCCGGGCTGATCGTCGGCCCCGGAGAGGGGGCGGGCGGCAGGCGCGGGACCGCGGCGACCTGCGATGCCGGCGCGGGAGCCGCCGACTGTGTCGATTGGGTCGGCAGCGGCAGTTGCGGCATCGGCTGCTCGACGGGCTTCACGGGTCGCGGCCGCGGCTTCGGCACGGGCTTCGGTTCGGGCTTGCGCGGCGCCGGCGGGGGAGTTTCGCCCACCGAGGCGAGCGGCGGCGGCGGCTCGATCGGCAGCGGCGGCGGCGGCTGCTCCGCGGCCGGCCGCGGCGGTGGCGGCGCCGGCGCCGGCGCCGGCATCGCGAACACCACCTCGACCGCATTCGACAGGTCGATCCTCGGCGGCGCGGGCACCGCCGCGGGCAGCAGAAGCAGCAGCGCGACGATCGCGAAATGTCCGGCGGCGGAAAGGGGCAGCGCTGCCTTCAACATCGGCCCCTAGAAATGCTGGGTCAGCCCGGCGAGGATCGTCCGCCGCGGCCCGAATTGCGGCGCGCCGACGCCGACGCCGGTGCCGTTGCGGATTTCATAGACCTCATCGAACAGGTTGATCACGTCGAGCCGCGCCTCCGCGCCCTTCAGCCAGCCGGTATCGATCTTTTGCACGATGCTGAGATTGACCTGGTGGTAGTCGGGCAGGCTGTTGCCGTTCGGCGCGCTGCCCTCCGCCCTCAGCCCGCTGCCATAGATCAGCTCGGTCGACACCCGGGTTTTCGTCGTCGGAAAGGTATACGCGATCCCGGCCGAGGCCGTGTATGTCTGATCGTGGTCGAGATGGATGTAGTTGTCGGCGATATAGGCGAGATCGGCTGGCGAAAAGTTGAACTGGGCCGAATCGATGTCCTCGCCCTGCGCCTTCGACGCTGCGAAATTGCCGTAAAGCAACAAATTGTCCCGGTCGTAGGTCACCGACAATTCGGCTCCGCGTACCCGGCCTTTGGCGTAGTTGAATGGCGTAAGCAGGATCGGCGCGCCGAACTGGCCTTCGTCGAGCAGGTTGCGCGCGATCTTGTAATAGCCGTCGACGACGACCCTGAGGCCCGGCAGCACGATCTGGGTCGCGCCGATGTCGAAGTAATGGTCCCGCTCGGCTTTGGCGACGCTGTCCCGGGTCACGGCGGGTGCGGCGCTGGTGTTCGCGAACGGCGCGATGTCGGTGGGGCCGATCAGCTCAAACGGCGGCGGCACGAAATAGCGCGCATAGCCGGCGATGATCGTCATCGTGTCGGTCGGCTCCCAGACGATGTTGAGCCGCGGGCTAATCTGGTTCTCGTGCGTATATTCGTCGACGAGATCGAAGCGGGCGCCGAAATTGAGCGTAACCTTCGGCGTCATCTTCCATTCGTCCTGCAGGTAGACGCCGTAGAGCCAGCCGGTCTTGCCGCTGCTGTCGAGGATCGAGACCGCACTGTCCGAAACCTGCGAGCCGTCGGGATTGAGCGCGATCGCCAGCGAGGCGGTGGCCGAGGTCGAGCGCTCGCCCTGGATGAAATACCCGGCGCGCAGCGTGTGCTCGTCGTTGATCCTGTAGCTGCCGTCGCCTTGCGTTCCGGTCGCGACGCTGCGGCGATAGGCGGTCTGCGCGATGCCGTTGAACAAGATGTCGCCGAGTGGATCGGGGCTGAAATAAACGCTCGAATAGCGGCTGAACGCGGAGACCTGGAAGTCGACATCGTCGAGCTTTTTCTGTAGCGCGAGGATGCCGTAATGCGTGATCTCGCGCTGGTTCTCGTCGAGGTCCGTTGAGTCGAAAGTCGTCACCCCGTTGACCGTCAGGCCCAGACCGGGCATCTGACCCGGATTGTTCGGGATTTGGTATTGCCCGCGCGAGGTGCCGAGGATCGCGGAGACGCGCGTCGTCTGGTCGACGATGCCGGAAAGAAAGGCGAACGCGCGCTTCTGGTCGGTCTCGTCGTGGACCGCGTTGAAGCTGCCGGTGGGGTTCTCGATGCCGATCGAGTTGTGGAGGAAATCGCCGCTGATAAAATAGTTCACCTGCCCGACATATTCGATGCTTGGTTGCAGCCAGCCCTGCTGCCCGCCATACATCGAGATCGAGCCGCCGGGATCGAGCAGCCCGGTCTTGGTCTGGATGTCGACGATCCCCGCGGTGCGGAAGCCGTATTGCGCCGGCAGCGCGCCGGTGATCAGCGATACCGAGTCGGCGAGCCGCGTCTCCAGCGCCTGGCCGAAGACGTTGATGCCTTCGGGCAACTGCACGCCGTCGATGCGGAATTGCAGATTGGCGTGGTCGCCGCGCACATGGACCTGCCCGAACGAATCCTGCGCCACGCCCGGCGCCTGCAGCAGCACCTGGTTGAAGGGCGCGTCGTCGCCCTGCGTCTGGCTCTCGATGGTCTCTCGCTTGAGTTGGTAGACCGTCGCGCCGAGGCTCGGCTGGATCTGCCCGCGCGCCTCGTCCAGCGCTTTGGCGATCACGTCGATCTCCAGCGAAGTGCCCGGTTTGAGGTCCGGACCCGGAGACACGTCGTCCGCGACTGCGGGCATCGCCATTGCAGCAGGAAGGCAGAGGCCGAAAAAGGCGACGCCGGCGCTGTGCCGCGCCGCGAGGCGGTTGCGCATGAGATTTACCTCATTCTTAAAGTTGGCCGCGTGAATTCGGGGGGAGTGAACGCCGCTAGCGTCCGGCCGGCGCCACGGCATTTGCCTCGGCGTGGTATCGGTCGCGGGCCGCTTGGTAGGCCGCCTTCTCGGCCGCGCAAGGCGATGGCGGCCGATGCGGTTGGTTCCGGCATGCTTCGTAATCCGCCTCGGCGGCGACGTAGCTGTGCCAAGCGCTCTTGAGGCCGGGAGGCGGTGCGCAGCCGGCAAGGACGCCGGAAATGAGCATGGCGGCAGAGCCGGCAGCGGCGCCAAAGCCGCGCCGGCCCGCACGATTGCGGTGGGTCATAAAACACCTCGTCTTGAAACTGCGCCGCGGCGTCACCGCGGCCTCGGTCAATCAGCCGATGGCAGCGTCAAGCGAGCGGGGGCGCCCGCGCCCGAAAGGGACGGGCAACCGCAGGTATGAAAAAGCTAGCGGTGCCGAAGGCCGGAGCGGCCGTCACGTTGAGAGACGGCGGGGCGACGGCGAAGTCGACGCTTGCCACGGCCTGGTTATGCAGGACCTGACAGATCTCGCAGCCGTCTTCGTCG
>Ga0075522_10003866_pt1 | contig 10846 bp, 9 predicted proteins | sample NGEPerA_FD_74796 | JGI IMG/M metagenome (GOLD analysis project Ga0075522, IMG submission 74796) | Arctic peat soil microbial communities from the Barrow Environmental Observatory site, Barrow, Alaska, USA - NGEE PermafrostL2-A | ecosystem: Environmental > Terrestrial > Soil > Wetlands > Peat ...
TCGTAAAGCTGTCCATGTTGTCGCCGCCATCGAGCAGGTAGTTGGTGGTGTTACCTGCGCTGCCGGCAACGGCGATTGACTGCGATGTGTAAAAGCTCTTGTTCCCGGTGTTGGTGCCGTCGGAGTGGTTGATGGCCGCGCCGGAGATGGTGATGAGCTGCGTGGGGTCGCGTCCGTTGAGGGGCAGCTCGACAATGCGCTCCTGATCGACGACCTGAGAAATGGAGTTCTGCTGCGTCTGCACCATATTGACGTCGGCTTCAACTTCCACCTTGTCAGATACCGCGCCTACCTTCAGGGTCACGTTAGCCTGTGCGGCCTCATTCACCTGCAGACTGATGCCCTTCTGAGAGTATGTCTGGAATCCAGGCGCGGAAACTTCAAGTGTGTAGGCGCCAATGGAGAGGCTCGGAAAACTGAAGAGCCCGTCTGATCCTGTAACCGCGCTATAGACGGTGTTAGTGGAAAGCGCCGTAATTTTTACCTGGGCGCTGCTAACTACGGCTCCGCTCGGATCGGTGACGCGGCCGGTAACCGAAGCAATCGAAACGGACTGCGCCTGGATTTTTACCGCGGTTGCGAGAACGAGAATTGCCAGCAATGCGCTGGTCGCTGTTACCAGTTTTCTGGCCAAATTATGCATGGTTCTAGCCTCCTGACGAGCATTGAATGTGTGTGCATTGAGGGGAAGTGCCCGTTGTGCCGGCGTTGCTCGATCAAGAGCAATTAAGTCGGCTGTTAAAGGTCGCTGGTGTATTTCCGGAACGTTTTCAGGATCTCCATAGGGAATTGGCGGACGTGCAGTCTACGAACGACTGGATGGTAGAATGGTCATACCAACAGTGTCAAGAATAATTTTTCCCTAATTCTCGCGGCCATTTTTGCTGCCCACAGTTGCTGCCGATTCCGGTATTTTTATGCCCGGCCCCTGGATGGGCGAGTACGGCTCAAAATGTGTGGGAAGGCCGGAAATAGGGAGCGCTAAAGCGCAATATCTCAGCGCCGCGCTTCACTCTTTCTGCTGAAGATGGAAAAGGAAGAAGATTTCGCGATTGCAGGCACGTATCGACGTTTGAAGTACGGCGGGGACCAGGTTGGGCAGATCGGGCGCCTACGGAATCGCGCCCAATTGCTTACCCGTTCAGACCATAGAAATTTTGCAGCAAGCCGCGGTGTCCGTTGCACAGCGCATAGAGACGCAAGCCAAGGCTGCTGGGAGTGATATTGATCTCCTCCGGCGGCAGCAATGACCTTGACCGGACACTCTGTTCAAGCAGCCCCAGATCGGCAAGGTGAAAAACGTCGCGCTCAATCTTGGCAAGGCTTTGTACTCTCGATATCTGTTGAAGCACCTTGACCTCGCATATGAGCGGCTTGGCAGCGACCACCCAGTCGTCGGTTTCAAACTTTTCGGCCTGGGTGCAGGCAGCCTTGAAGATGCGCAAGTGAACGGGAGCCAACTGGCTAAACCGATCGGCAAGATCCGAATCCAGTTGATCCTTCGGATTAACGGCGCAGGAGGTGGCTAAAAGCCCCGCCCAAAGCTGCTTGATCCAATCTTCATCGGCCCACGATCCGTCCGCTATGATCCGCTTGATGGTCCCTGCGTCGGCGCGCATCTTGTACCCATTGGGGTCTGAAGCCAGCATGGCCGCGGCTTCGAGCGCGATTTGCACTGAGTTCGCCATCCGCATATTTCCCAAGCCGGTGCGCACCAGGAGAATGATGTCCTGCGCGGCGTGGGGACACAAATGGATAAGAAATTCAAGAACCTTGGCCATCCTGAACGGTGGCAGAATATCTTCGGAGGGCGTATGGTCCGCCGAACTCTGCAGCGCCGCTTCCCAAAGTTCGAAGTTGATATCCTCTGGGAGGGTAAAGGCCAATCCCACGCCATCCTCTCCCCAGCGAACGACCCTCGATTTTAATGTGACTCGCTGCTTCGAATCCTCCTCAAACGGGCCTCTCCTCTGCAATGTGAGCAGAACATGCGAGCCGGGAAGCCAGCGATTCTCGGTGAGCAGGTACACTCCCGTGGAACTTATATCCTTGATGTCGGCAGATTGCGGGGCTTCGCCGTCAGGAAAATACACGAAAAACTCAGGTACCGGCCTGCGCTCATGCCTGAACCGGTGAGGGGCCAACATTTCGTTGAGAGCTTTGAGCAACCCCATATAGGACTCCCGGTAAAACTACGATTCTTCAACAAAGCCCGTCTGAACTCGCGCGCTGACGCGCACAGTTTGATGATGGCGATCGGGCCGCTAATTTTATTTCATACCAGGATTCTAAACTCTTTATTTTGTGTCAGAATCAAATACCATGAAACGAGTGACGCAAGCTGTATTGCTCCGGTCGAACGATCGTCAGGCTTAGGATACGCGCGAATCGACCTCCGCCGTATCACCCGAAAAGGGCATTCTCGCAACCTAATAGATTCCCCGTTTTGGGATTTGGCGACCTACTGTAGCGCTATTTAGCGCAATTCAGAACGGCACCAGCTATCAAATGCAGCGGCAGAATTTTGTCGACACCGTTCAACTTGATGGCTTCCTTCGGCATTCCAAAAACAACACAAGTGGCTTCATCTTGCGCAATCGTGACGGCTCCCGCCTGCTTCATTTCCAGCATTCCGCGCGCGCCGTCGTCGCCCATCCCGGTAAGGATCGCACCAACGGCGTTGCGCCCGGCATAGCGGGCGGCTGAGCGAAACAGGACATCGACTGAAGGCCGGTGACGGCACACCAGCGGGCCGTCCTTGATCTCAACGTAATAGCGCGCGCCGCTGCGCTTGAGCAGGAGATGGTGATTGCCGGGTGCAATCAGCGCGCGACCGCGAATCACGGTGTCATTGGCGGCAGCCTCTTTTACGGAGATGTTGCACAGGCCATCCAGCCGGTTGGCAAATGCGCGCGTGAAAAGTTCGGGCATGTGTTGCACAATTACAATTCCAGGCGCATCGGCCGGCAGCGATTCAAGGAGGGTCTTCAGCGCTTCAGTACCGCCAGTGGAAGCGCCAATGACGACAACTTTTTCTGTCGTTTCTGCCATGGCGTGCGTTGCCGGAGAGAGAATCGCGTCGGCCGTAAGCTTTGGTTCCACCACGTGGCTGGGACCAAGTACCCGTAATCGTGCTCCTGCGGCGGCCTTGACTGCTTCACACAACGAGACGCGCGAGTCTTCAAGAAATTGCTTAGTGCCCAGCCGCGGCTTGGTCACGATTTCGACTGCACCATATTCGAGCGCTCTGAATGTGCTCTGCGCACCCTCCTCGGCGAGGCTCGAGCAAACCACCACCGGGATAGGGTGCTGAGTCATGATCTTCTTCAGGAAGGTGAGTCCGTCCATGCGGGGCATCTCGATGTCGAGAGTAATGACGTCAGGGATTTCTTCGGCGATGCGTTCAGCGGCGACAAAGGGATCACTGGCGGTCGCAATGACTTCGATCTCAGGGTCCGACTGAAGTACTTCGCAAAGCGTTTGGCGGACGACGGCGGAGTCATCAATGATCAGAACTCGAATCTTCTTTGCGCTCATAGACTGCTCCCTTAGTACTTCCTATTGCAGCTTCCCTGACGGCGATAGGGTTAGTCAGCATCTACAGCCCGCCTTGTTTACAGAAATCGCATGAGGTAAATCGAAATCACGAGTGCCGCTGCAACAGCACTTCCCCAGTTTCCGTGTTGAAGATAATATTGACTCCGCGTTGGCCGCCCAATGAAGATGCCATAACGCTAAAACCTTCTTCCGCAAGCACCCTGATGGCTATTTCGCTGTTCAGTCCAGGCTGCCGTGGTGGACAAGCTGCTTACCAACATGGCTGATGTTGTACGCGCCATGGCCGAGCCGCTCGCCAAGGTAGACAAGATCACAATTGTCTCCACCGGCGGTGATGCTGCAGGTGTGAACAAAATCACCGGCGACATGACGAAGATTGCCGCGCAGGTTCCCGCGTTGTTTGAAGCGCTGAGTGGCATGGACATCAAACAGTTGATGTCCAACATTACGGCCATCCAGACCAAGCCGGCTAACGGAGCCTCAAGTTAACTGGACTGCACTTCTCAGCCCCGGCAATCGCCGAGTAACTTCGGGAGCCGGGGCTGCAACATTGGTCGAAGACGAGAAAGACAACGAACCGATATCGCCGCTGCCAACGCATAAGCGGCCAGACAGTAATGAAGGAGGAAGTCATGACACTGCTGGATAGAGTAAGCACGCTTCTCCGTGCGAATCTGAATGACCTTGTCGAGAAAGCTGAAGATCCTGAGCGCCTGCTCAAACAGGTAGTGCTCGATATGGAAAATCAGCTCCTGCAAGTCAAGACGCAGGTGGCTATCGCCATTGCCGACCATCACCTGTTGGAGAAGAAGCACAAGGAGCATTTTGACCAGGCTGCGGAATGGCGCCGCAAGGCCGAGTTAGCGGTCAAGAAGGGCAACGACGATATGGCTCGCGCCGCACTGGAACGCTCGCTCAGCCAGGATGAGCTCGCCGCCGGATTCGCTCTGCAAGCCGAAGATCAAAAAGCACGAGGCCGACGGACTACGCGATGCGCTGCGCAAGCTGGATCAGAAACTGAATGAAACACGAGCGCATTGCGAGATGCTGGTGGCTGAACATCGCCGCGCCAGGGTGGTAGGCCGCGCTGCAAAAGCACGCCATGCCGTGGGCACGGAACAGGAAAGCACTTTGAACAGGATGAAGAGCAAGGTGCACGTGAAATCCGCAGAGACTGCAGCAGCCAATGAAGTGCTCACGCCGGAGTCTCTTGAAGACAAGTTTCGCGCTCTTGAAAATACCGACCGCATAGAAGCGCTGCTCAACGAGATCAAAGGCCGGCACGCGGTGAACTGAGATTTTCGGTGCCGGAAAGAACTAGCGCGGGCTCTGAGCAGCTTTGGCGAAATGGAAGACGCAGTTGACCTCGTGCGCGGCGGGGTCAGTCTTCACATCGTAAGTGGTGATGACTGTCTGCAGCCATTTCGTCATCTGCTTGTCTTTCTTTGCGGCCTGCGCCGTAAAGTTTGCGACGTAGCTTTCGTCAAACACATCGCCGGGCGCCAACTTCCATGCAAGCTTTAGTTTGGCGGTCATTGCGTCAGGCGCTCCGTCGAACTTGATTGAGGCCAGATGATACTGCGAACCCGGAACGATTTCGAGGTTGTAGTTCACTATGTGGGTAGTCTCGTTGTAGGCGGCATGTGAAACGACCGAGCAATCGAGATAGCCAATTGCGTGGTGCGCGTCGCGGACTGCCAGTAGAAATAGATCGAGCGGCCGCCCGGAACCAGCTGGATATTTCGACAGAATTCTTTCAACATCTGCGCGCTTCACCATCGAGCTATTCGGGAAATCGATGGTTCCGAGTTTGTAGACCCCGCCTTCCTTGATCGCGACAGAAAAAGGAATTTCGACGGACTGGTCAGACACCATGGGAGGCTCGACCCGTGCAACATCAACCTGCACCGCCGCGTAACCCTGGTCCTGATACAGTTCCTGGAATGCGTGCTGAAGTCCGATGGCCGTATTCTCTGTGTCGAATTCGTTTCCCGTTTGGCCGGCGGCTATCAGGCTGGCCTTGGCCTGCATGGCGGGTGAAACGCCCGCAAGCTGAATGCGGCCGACGTGCACTGTCGGCGACACAACTGTGAAGTTGATGGCCGTGATCTTTTTGGGACCGAGGCCGCTGGTGAGTGCGGCTTTCACTGTTGCCTTGATGCCTTTTGCCGCCAGCATTTCTTCCAGCATCTTGCAGACTCCGTCGTCTACCGAGCCGCTAGCCGGCAACAGGCCGCGATAGAGCGGGTAGCGCTCGTGGATCATTGCGTCGAGCTCTTTGCCGGGCGCCAGGGGCACGTTCTCCAGATGCATGGGGAAAAGCTGGCCTGACGGCGTCAAAGTAAACAGCAACGCCTTGCTGCCGGGGACAAACTTCACCTCGTCGAAGAAACCCGTATCGCTGAGCTGCTTGGCGTGAGCTTTCCCTTCACGGGCAGTCACCCGCGCATCTATCTTCAGGCCGGCGGCTGCAAGCAGTTCTTGTTGCGAGTATTGGGTTGCGCCCTGAAAGCGGATCGGCACAGGTGGAGCTTTTTTCTGCGCCGGCAAAGGAACGGAACAAAACAGAAGCAAAGCGATACCGAGTGCGCCAGGCCGTTTAATCATCTTGCGCCAAGATTAGCAAATACGCCTCAGTTCAGTCAGTGAGTTTGGCGGCAGATCCGAAAGAATCACGTTGCCTGTAAAGCCTTGTCTCCGATGTACGATGACCTGGGGTTTGTTCATTCATCCGTGCCATCTGATTCGGCTCCTGGCAAAGTGAGTGAAGGATCAAGGTCGAAAGTGGTAGTCTCCGGGGTGCGGCAGAATATGCTCTTGAAAGCGGAGCGGATTTAGAATCCGATTCAAACAAAGAACAACATCCGGTATGCACTCAACTCAGCCTGAGGGAAAGGTCTCGTACCAAATGCAGCGATTATTGGTGAATGATTCGGTTCTGATGGGCGGTCCATGCCGCCTCCGGCAGCTTCTGAATGCGGCGTTCGTGTGGGCATTTTTTGGGATCCTGCTCACCTCGGTTGGCGTGGTAAACGCTGGAGCCCAGGACGAAAATGGCAAGTTCGTTCTGGCGCGTGAAAATCGGACGCTCGTGCTGGAGCCTTATGGCCCTGGCATTATTCGGATCACATTGAGCCACGCAAAGGATGCTGCCCTTGCGGCACCCGGCTATGGAATTGTGGGCACACCCTCGATAACCGGCTGGACACATACGCAGGATTCGGATGGATACGACGTTATCCGATCTGGCCAGTTGGTCATTCGCGTTGCGCCGCAAAACTTGCCGCTGCCAGGTCACCTTCCACTCGATCCCATCAATCAGAAACTGAGAGATATTTACTTTCCACCCGGCAATCGCCGGGGCGGCCCGAGCAACGACACCATCTCTGTGACAACCGCCGCCGGCAAGCCACTGTTGACGATGGGGCGTTGGTCCATGTTTCCAAATCGCCCTGATGCGGCAGCAAACCAAGCTGATAAGGATAAGGAAGGCCCCGGTTACCGTGTTTCGGCAACTTTTGATTCGCCGACCGACGAGCACTACTACGGCCTGGGACAACAGCAGCATGGTTTTCTAGATCTGCGCGATCACCGTATTGAATGCTGGCATGCTTACGGTGCTGTTGGCGGAGAAAACCTCTGCGTTCCTTTCATGGTGTCGAGCCGTGGCTATGGCCTGGTATGGGACAATCCGTCGAAAACCACCGTCGACCTTGGTTTCAATCAACAGAACGTGTGGTCATCCGAAGTGGGTGAACGCGTTTCCTTCTTCGTAATTGCGGGCGAAAAAACAGATGAGATCTATCAGGGATATCGTCTGCTCACCGGCGTCACGCACCTGCTGCCGAAGGCCTCGTATGGATATATACAGAGCAAGGCCATCTATCCGACGCAAGAACAGATACTCGGCATCGCAAAAGGATATCGCGATCGCAAGCTTCCGCTGGATGTACTGGTAGTCGACTTCTTGAATATGACGAGACAGGGCGAAATGGATCTCGATCCGGTGCGTTGGCCTGACCCCGCGGCAATGAACAAACAGCTCAAGTCGATGGGCATTACGACACTGCTGAGCGTGTGGCCGCACTATGCTCCCGGAACGCAGTTTTATGACATGCTCAAGCAGAAGGGCTGGCTGATAAGCAACGCGGAAGGTGTTCCCGATACCAGGGGCTACGCCAGCGACGTTATTGGACCCAATATTGATACCACCAACCCTGAAGCTGCGAAATGGTGGTGGGAAAAAATCAGAGATCGCTACGTCAAACCGGATGGCTTCGACTACATCTGGCTTGACGAAACCGAACCTGACATTGATCCCTATAACGACTTCTTCTACGTCGGCTCGGGCAAGCGCTACTACAACGTCTACCCGCTCTTCCATACAGCTTCGGTTTACGACGGTTTCCGGCGCGATTTCGGCGATAGCCATCGGGTGATGAGCCTGGCCCGCGCGGCATACCTTGGCGCGCAAAGCAACGGCACAGTCTTCTGGTCGAGCGATATCTACTCCACCTGGGATATGCTGAAGCGCTCAATCCCGGCCGGTTTGAACTTTACCGCTAGCGGCATGCCTTATTGGGACACGGACATCGCCGGTTTCTTCTCACCGCCGCTCCCTGTCACCTACCATGCTGCGCACAAACCTCTGGTCGATCCTTCTGACGCCAAAGACAACGTGGCCAATTACGAAGATTATCCCGAATTATTTGTGCGCTGGTTTCAGTGGGGAGCCTTCCAGCCCGTTATGCGCGCGCACGGCGAGCGGATGCACAATGAGGTCTGGGCGTATGGCAAGCAGGCCGAGACAATTCTGAGCAAGTATCTGCGCATGCGCTATCAGCTGATGCCTTATATTTACTCGCTCGGTTATAACAGCTACCTCACCGGCGCGCCATTTACGCGGGCGCTCTTCATGGATTTCCCGAACGATCCCAAAGTCGCCGACATTCCAGACGAGTACATGTTCGGCCCGGCGTTTCTTGTAGCGCCTGTCACGGAGCAAGGCGCAACCAGCCGCAGCGTTTATTTACCGGCGGGTTCCGATTGGTACAACTACTGGACGAATGAACGGATCAAGGGGGGGCAGACGATTACGGCCGCTGCGCCCATCGATACGATTCCACTCTTTGTTCGCGCGGGTTCCATTGTGCCGCTCGGAACCACAATTTTGAGTACGAGTGAAAAACAGGACATTGCAAAAGTCCGAGTCTATCCGGGTGCGAATGCCGACTTCACGCTCTTTTCAGACGACGGCACTACGTACGCCTACGAGAAGAATGCCGGTTCCATCACAAAACTGCACTGGAACGATGCGACCGGAAAGCTTTCAACCGAAGGCGCCAAAGCGTGGACAGAATCAGACAAGAATTTAATTGAGGTGATTGGCAGCAAAAAGAAATAGCTGAGTGTTAGGCGGCGCAGCTTCGGAGGGCACGATGGGAAAACTCAGAATGCGCAAGTGCGTAGCTGCAGTGCCTGGAGAGATGCGGTAAGTATTCTCTGCTGAACTGGAAAATACTTACCGCCTATTGTGGATGGAAGACCACAGATTTATTCGACCATCGGAAAGATTCTCATTTTTCCGATGGTCGAGTTGGTGCATGGATCTGAACTACTTCGGCATCGGAATCGATTCGGCCTTGCCGATCGCGCGTTCCGTAAACCAGAGAGTATCGTTCGCAGGTTCAATTCCTGTGGGTGTCTTAAGTCCCTGCTTCAGTTCGGTAACGTGAGCTCTGTCTCCACTAACTTCGAGTGAGGCAATAACGCCGCTACCGTTTTCAGCCACGTATAGCTTGCCATTGGCTGCGCGCATGCCGTCCGGCCCTTTGACTGGCGCATCCATCCAGATGTCGATAGGTGCCCCCGGTTTTCCTGCGGCATCAACCGGAATGCGATAGAGCTTGTTGAAGAACACGTTGTTCACATAAAGTTTTCCGTCCAGAAACGTGATGCCGTCGACGCCAACCAGGTTTCTGTGTTCCAGAAAAAGCTCCGCGGCAGTGGCTCCAGCGGGCAATCTGAAAATTTTTCCGTTGGTTGTATCTGTTATGTAGAGCGCCTTGTCTGGTCCCACGGCGAAATCGTTGCATGTGCTGTCGTCACCGGGCAGATCCCAGCGCAACTTCGGTGCGCCGGTCGAAAGATCAAACGCTCGCAGCGCAGTGTGCTTCTTTGCTGGAGTAGTTCCAGGCACCGGAGTCAGTTGGCACGCCCACAATGTCTTGCTTGGAGCATCGGCCAGCATACCAAAGAACCAGGTTCCCGGCGGTTGGTCACTCGCGTCCACAAATTTCTCGGCGGTGGTTGAGCCAGATGGCACTTTATAGATGAATGGCGAGCTAGCGCTACCCACGATCAGCGTACCGTTCGGCGCCACAGTGAGACTTTCGGGCTGTGATTTCGCATCGCCGATCAAGATGTCGGAGGCGGTGGCCAGTTTTGTGAATCCCAGAATCAATACCGCGCAAAGAGCTGCACGTCGAACGTTCAACTTGAACATCATGGAAATCTCCTCAGTGTCAATCCAACAGACAATCTTGAATTATCCACACTGAGAGGCAAGAAAGATAGAGAAACCATTGCCCGACTGATCACCGCGCGCAAGAATGGAGTGCGCCATTTAAACGTCGTCGCTAAGTTTCAACCCGCTACTCCACTCTCCTGAATAAAATATTCGAACTCTTGAGCCGGACTCTGCAGGCAGTTTTCAATATTCTTTGCGTCATTGGCGCCGCAAGCAATGACTTGATAGTTCAGGGCCGCCTGTTCGGAAATCAGGCGGGCGAGAAGATCATTCGACGTGGGACCGGAGTTATAGAGTGTGGCGCTCATTCCGGGTCTCGCAGTGAAAACCAGTAGAATCTCCGCCAGCACCACATGCAGCGTACCGGGCGAAGTGCAAATGGGCCAAGAAGTCCATCGAATGGACGCAACTCAGCTGCTTTGAATTTAACCGAGTTGCACCGTGGGCAGGCGCGGCGAAACCATATAATTCGCGGTAGCCAGTCCGGCCAGGTCATGGCATCGATGTTCATCCTAAACTCCTTTCAGGGAGATGGCGGTTTGCATCATTTCGCTAATTCGACTTCCGTAGCGCGATTGGCATCCAGCCATAAGAGAAGGCAACGAATACTCCCCGTAGCCAGAGCCACGCAGGAATCAGCAGCCCCGTAATAGAGATAAATTGTGTCTCCATCCGCGCCGATGGTCTGGCCGCACGGGAAGACGACGTCACTCACATCTCCGCCACGTTCGTACGGTGCTTCCGGGCCGAACATCCAGG
>Ga0075522_10003867_pt1 | contig 10845 bp, 3 predicted proteins | sample NGEPerA_FD_74796 | JGI IMG/M metagenome (GOLD analysis project Ga0075522, IMG submission 74796) | Arctic peat soil microbial communities from the Barrow Environmental Observatory site, Barrow, Alaska, USA - NGEE PermafrostL2-A | ecosystem: Environmental > Terrestrial > Soil > Wetlands > Peat ...
TCACCACACTTCGGCTCAGCCAGATACACATGACCCTGCAAAGGCTTACTGAGCAGCGGCGAGCTCACTTCGACCGTCCCGAGCTTCGACCCTTCCGGACAATGACCCGGTTCCCCCGAACCGGGATCGAGCTGGGATTCGCTACAGCCTTCAAGGCCGTTCGCCGCCGACGCCGAAACCGACACGCCCGCGGGCAGCGTCACCGTCGCGCTCTTGAGCTCCGGACGCGATAACGTCCCGAACGTCTCCAATTGGGGGATCTTCAACCGGCCTTCATACGCCGAAGGCTCATCCGCCTGCGTCGTACCACCCGCCGCGGGCTGATGGGTGCCTTCGAGCAAGCCGCTCGGCGCGAGTTCGAAATGCGACGGGTTGAATTCAAGCAGGTTGCAGCCTTCGACTGGCGGCAGCACCGTCGAGGCTTCCTTCCAGCTCAGGTCGCTGAAGTTCGGCGTGCCGTCGGGGTTGAGCGCACCGGGGTGATCCCAGGAGTCGACGTGCATCGTCAGCGTGCGCTGCGCTTCGCTGGCCTGGCAGTCAGTCGAGTTGATCAGGAACGGCAGTTCGTCGGTGTCTTCGAACGGTCGCCCGTCTGCGTATTCGCCGGGCTGGCTAAAGACCCCAACCGGGTTACCGAAGAACGTAGTATACACATTGTACAGTCCGACCCTCGGGGTCGGCACGACGAGACGCACGACATTCCCAAGGGGGGTGCGCACCACCTCCCCATAGAGCACCACGAGGGCAGAGCCGACCGGGTTGAACGCGAACTCACCTGGGCGACCAGGTTCCGGAACGACATTGAACAACGCAAACGGCCCCGAGAGACCAGGGCTGCCTCCTTTGTAGCTCAGGTAGACTATGCCGACCTGGGTATCGCGCGGACAGAACGTTGCGCCGTCCCCCCCGGGCACGAGGGCCAGCGGACAGCGCGGGGCCGCCAGCGGGTTCCCGACCAAGCCGAGAGGGAGATCCACCGCGATTTCCCGCGTATCATCTTCAGCAGCAGCATTTCTGGTGCTTTCACCACTCGGTGCAGCATCCACCTTCCCGGGTACGAGTTCCTGGTTGAAGCCGAAGCTCGTCGTCACGGCGTAAGGGTGCCCGCCCGCCTGTGTAGACGGGGCTCCCTCTTCGTTGCTGACCAGCGCATCGAAGAACGACACGCCGTACGCCAGCGGCGTCGAGGTGTTGACCGGGTTTGGCGTGCTCACAGAAGCGCTCGCCGGCGCGCCACCACCCGAGACCGTCGCGGTATTCGTAACACTCCCGGAAGCATCGGCGGAGACAGTCACGGGGATCAGCACTTGAAATAGGCCCACCCCCCCGTCACCGCCAACAACATTATTGTTGTAGGAAGCGCCGGGGCCCGACGCGACCGCCGGTTCGCCCGTACAGGTCACTTCGCTCAGACCAGCCCCAGAACTGCAGACGAAGCCCGGCACAAAATGCAAAGTGCCCGTTTCTCTTATTTTTGGTTCGGGCGGCCCGGCTGTCGTCACACCGGGCGGCAACTTATCCGTGAGAGTGATCACACCACTAGAGACGCTACCGCCGATATTCTCGACCTGCACGTCGTACTCGTCTTTTGTCAACCCGGTGGTCGTGCTCGTGACCCCCGCGGTTCCTCCGCCACCGCCAAGGGTCAGCGACGAGCCGTCAGCCTTCAACGCCAGCGTGCAAGAGACGATACATCTACCCTCTGAAACCCCACGTAGCTTCCCGCCGAACGTCACGACGTAGGCATGTTCGCCGAGGTCGTTGCCCGGGTCTTCGGTGACGGTTATGCCCGCGCCGATGCTGCTGAGCGCATCCAGTTCTGATTCGACGCTCGACGCGATCGCGTTATACGCGATCGCGCTGGTTGTCTGGCCTTCGAAGGTCAGCGTGAACGTTCCACCGGTCGCATTGACCGTCACCTTCTGGACGGCGCTGACAGCATCTGTGCTCTGCATCGCTGTCGGCGCGGCGACCGACTGGATGCTCCACTCCGGCGGCGACGCAGCGAGAACAGGCGTAGCAGAGAACAAAGCCACGGCAGCGACACCCGCAGCGAGCAGCCCACTCCTATAAACACCAAAAGCCCTCATCGCTTGCCCCCCTGGCTCGAAGATTTCCTGGTCTTGCGCTTTGCCCTACGCTTACCCTTCGCCTTGGCCTTGGCGCCATAGCGCTTGTGCGCCGTTGCCTCGCACTCAGCGCGCTTCCTCTTTGACTTGTCCTTCTTACACGCCTTCAACGCCTTGGCGAGCTTCTGCGCCCGCGTCAGCAACTTGGGCTTGGCTTTTATCGCTGGCGTGAGGTTGCCTGCGCCGCTTGACGAGAGGCTGCTTGGCGCCACTGGCGCAAGCGAGGCGGGCAATGTCCCCTGGCACGCTTCGCCAACGCATTCAGTCACCTTGGGCGCCGGAAAGCCCCCGTCGATGCGAGCGTCATAGAGGTTTGGCAGTTCGTCGATGTCTTGCCCGACGAGGTGCGCCTCGGTGACGAAGAACACGTTATCCCCCGAAGCATCGATCCCGACAAGACCCGCGGAATGCACGCCGGCGAGGGCCGGGCGGATGCTTTCCCCGGCGGGCGTGCCATCGGAGATCAGAGACACATTGCCGCCACGCCACAAATACACATTGTGTTCTGGTTCGCCGTGGACCTGCGCCGTCAACGCCTCGCTGCTTTCAAAGACCACCATCGAGCCGTCTTCAGAGATCGTCCTGCGACCACCTTCGGCGATGCTGGCGGCGTTGGTCGTCGTGTTGCCGTCGTGGTTGAAGCCGTCCTGGCCCTTGGAGACCCGTACCAGCGCTTCGTGCTGCGCTTCGTAGAGGAAGACCTGCGCGACGGTGCTCGTGTCATCCGGTGTCAAATCCGCGGAGCTCGTGAACACAAACGAGTCACCGTCAGGCGTCGCCTGCACTTCCCCATCCGCGAATGTCGCGGAGGGCAACGTCGCGATAAACGCCGTGTGTCCCTGGGGATAGCTCGAGCTGGGTTCCTGCCACACATACAGGTTGTCCTTGCCGAGCGCCGGACTGTTGTGTTCCGCGTTCTCGCCCGTCAGAACACCCTTCGCGATGAAGTACACATGCGACCCGTCCGCAGAGACCGCTGCGACGCTCTGCACGTTCGCATTCTCAGACCCAGGCGTACCGGCCGTGCTGCTGCCAGCCGATACCTGGATCAGGTCCTCCGGGCACGGGTTGACCGGGGCCACCCTCGTCAAAGAGGCACCCATGTCACCCGGCAGCCTGCACTCATACAGATCGCTCGTGCTGTCCGTATCGCTGGAGACCAACGGCTGTTCGCTGGTGAAGAACACCTTCGAGCCGTCAGTCGAGGCGCCCTGGTACTTGACGGCCTTGGTCACGTTGCAGGAGTCAAAAGTCGCAGTCGCACATTCCGAGGTCCCCGCGACGTTGACCGTCACAGCGCTACCGACCGCGGTGCCGGCACCTGGTTCGCCAACGCGCGCAAAGACCTGGTCGGCTTCCGGGCCTGTACCTTCTCCGGTGCTGCTGCTGACATGGCATTCCGCCCCCGCAGCCACTGCCGTGAAGAACACAGTCGAGCCGCCCGAGGAGATCGCACGCGCTTCGGGTCGCTTTGGGTGAACTTTGCCTATTAGGGATTCTCCCGGTTCCGTACCACACTGGCTGATCAGGGCACCAGTGTTATCGACCCCTACGAGCGTGGGAACACCGCTGCTACCTTCACCGGTGTGGCCTGTCCCAGCGTACTCGTACAGCGAGTAGATGCCCGGGTTGGAGGGAGCAACCTCGGTTTGGTCAAACGGCCAGCGGAAGTCCCCGACACTGAATAGCACACGCGAGAGATCCGTTGACGCGCCATCAGATTGCACTTCTCCAGCTCCTTCGACCTTGGCGCCAAGGTCCGACAGAGGCACCGAGGGGCCAACCTCAGCCAGAGCACCGTCGGGTTCGAGCAGATAAAGGTTGCCCTCTAGATTGGAAAATAGAGTGTTAGCTGTGATGGTCGATTCAGTAGGCGCAAAACCGCCGCCGCTCCAAACGCCATTGGGACTCATATCGGCCCCGTTGGGGACGATGAAGGGTATGTAGGCATGTAGATCTGAGGCCGACGGCACCTCTGACTTGAATCCCCAGCCAGATTCACCACGCGTGAGCTTGTATCTGACGCCTTCGGCGGCGCTCGTCGCCGCCAGATCATTGTTAGCGGGCTGTTCTTCTTTGTCCGGCCAGATCCCCGTGGAGTTGACCAGTATGGTGGAGCCTTCCAAGCCGACACGACTCACGATGCTCCCCGCCCCGATACCCTGGGAAACCGCACTGGTAAACGACGCCCCGTTCTTCAACGGCGGAGAGACCATCTCATACGCACGGCATTCAGGGAGCTGCATCGAGAACGGCTTTCCCGTCTCAGGGTTGATGGCGCTTTCCTTACGGACCTGTTCGTTGGGGCAGCCGCCCGCCGCTTCGCCGCTTGAGAACGTCGTGAATGTCTGATCGGTGGTGGTCGTGGGCGATTCGATGCCGTTGCTCGCGACGACACGGAAGTGGTAGGTCGTGTCGGGCGCAAGGCCCGTGAGCATCTGGGCCACCGGGGTGGGCACGCCGCTGTCGACGTTGCCTTCCCCGGCGGGTACGGTGGTGCCATATGCGGCTGTGGGCCCGTATTCAAAGCGGTAGGACGCCGTCGGCTGGCCTTCGGGGTAGATCGTCGCGTGCAGCGTCGCTTCGCTGGCGGTGATATCTGTGGCGCCGGTCCCGGACACCCGCGCTGGGCTCACCAGGGTCAAGAACGGGACTTCCCCTGAGGTACTGGGCCCGACACGGTTGACAGCGACCAGCCGCACCTGATAAGTGGTGTGGCCATTCAGTCCGCTGATCGTCTGGCTGACCGGGACTTCGCTCGTGCCTTTCCCAGCGCTTGCTTCTTCTTCGGAGGAGACCCAGGGTCCCCCGTTGCTGGAGTATTCGACGTGATACTTAGTTTCAAACCCGTTGGGGTTGACCTCCCCTTCAACAGTCGCAGAATGAGCGGACACCCCCGTGACCGTCGAGATCACCGCCGACGGACGCAAAACCGGTGTCGTGGAGAACAGATCGACAACTTCCCCACTACCGACGTAAACTTCTTCGCTCGCATTGACCGCGAGCGCCCCCGCCTCGAAGGATTCTTCCGGTGTTTCGCTGCCATCGAACTGCGAGATATAGTTCCCCGTGGCGCTGAAGCGGTCCACCACCACCTCCACCTCCACATTATTTTGGCGGCGGCGGTCAGTGATATAGATTTCGCCGTTCGGGGCGACCGCAAGACCCAGGATTGCGAAACTTTCGAACGCACCCTGGGGCGTTTCACTACCGTTTATGCTGTTCAGTAGCTTGCCGGACGGAGCGAACTCAGATACCCCGTTTACATAAGCGACAAACACATCACCGCTCGCGTCAACAGCTAGCGCCATCGGGAACGTGATACTTACTTCGCTATTACCGGTGAATTCCGCTATCGGTGGCCCTGTCCCTGTGGGATTGAACTCATCTATGACTTCATTGCCACTCCCGTCGGCGACGTACACGTCGCCGCTTGAGTTCACGGCCACCGCGCTCGGTTCAAAGGGAAATCGATCTTTCTTCTCGCTATTGGTTTCACTGCCGTTGAACTGGGAAACGTATTTCCCAGCAGCGTTGAACTCGTCCACCACACCCTGTGTTTGGTCGGCGACAAACAGGTCGCCGCTGGCGTTGACGGCGATCCCCGCCGGTTCGAACGATTTTTCCGGCGTTTCGCTGCCTTTGAATTCGACCAAGGGTTTGCCGCTGCCAGAGGCGTTGAACTCATCAACCACACCAGACCCTTGCGAACTGGCGACGAACACATCGCCGCTGGCGTTGACGGCCAGCGCCGAGACAGAGAAGGATCCCGCTTCCGTTTCGCTGCCGTTGAACTGCAACTGGAAGAGGTTGCTGCCCGGGTTGCCCGTTGCGAGCAGCCGCTCGTCGTTGCCGTAGGACGTTCCGTTGGCGTTGGTCGCCACGAGACGGTAGTGGTAGGCGGTCCCGTAACGGACGAGGCCGGTCAGTTCGGCGCTGACAGGTTTGGCGCTGTTGCCCGTGAACGGGACCGTCTTTGAGCAGGCTTCGCTGTGGCCGTAGGAGGTGCTGGTCCCATATTCAAACTTGCATTCGGTCACCGACGTTTCGTCGGGGTTGACCGTGCCGTTCAGTGTCGCGCCACCCGGCGTCAGGCTGGTCGGCGCTTCGGTGCTCACGTCGGGTATGACGACATCGGGGCCGAAGAGATCGACAACGCCACTTTCGTCAGCGACGTAAAGATCCCCGTCGGTGGGATCGACCGCGATAGCCTGCGGACGCGTGAACGGCACGAGCGCGCCATTTTCGCCGGTGGGTGTGCCCGTCACCTGCCCGAGATATTCTTCTGAAGCGGACGCGCCAAACTCGTCGACCGCCTGAAATACGGTCGCCGCAACATACACGTGGTGTGTTGTGGGGTCCAGACCCACGTACACATAGCCGCCGCCGAACGATCCGTCGGGGGTGCCCGCGCCGTGCCATTCCGGCGGAACAAGGCTACCCGAGGAGCCAAAGACATCGACGGTGTCCGACCCGGAATCCCCGACATAGGCATCTTCGCTCAGATCGTTGAGCGCGACGCTTTCGCCATAGCTCCCGCCGAGAACGCCGGCGCCGAACTGTGACACATACGCTCCCGTCGAGCTGAACACGTCGACGACTTCGCTTTGAGGGTCGGTGACATACAGGTCGTGGGTCGACTGGTCGACGGTCAGGCCCTGCGGATCCTTGAAGGGGCCATGGATCGGGGCACTCGCCGGGACTTCAGTGATCTGCGAGAGGTATTGCCCGGCTGAGCTGAACACGTCAACGACATGCGCAGCGCCGTCCGCAACATACACGTCGCCCGCGCCTGCGCCCGTCGAAGCCTCGTTGACCGCGACACCATCGGGGCCTTCAAAGGAGACCAACGTACCCCCGGCACCTGTCGGCGTACCCGTGAGCTTCGCCCCTACGATGTATTCCCCCGACGCCGAGAAGGCGAGCGGCGAGAACACGGGCGGGGTACCCGAGGAGCTGAACCGGTCAACCGTCTTATCGGCGGTATCGACGACGTAGACGTCACCCGAGGCGTCGAACGCGACCGCGGTCGGGTCGCCAAAGCCGGTGAGCTGCGAGAGATAGCTATGCGACAGCGCAGCGGAGGCCGGCCCGGCCGCGAGCATGAGCCAGCCCAGGACACACAGCGTCAATGCCACCGCGGATACAGTGCAGCGCGATCCCAGATCTCTACTCAGCACGATGAGGCCTCCCTGAACGAGCCCCACCCGGGGCATGATTGAACCGGCCCCAGCCCACAAGGCCAGGCCCTTCCCCTAAAAGACACAGCCACAGGCGCACAGACACACACGCGAGGACGCACCAGCGACGGAGCGACGATCGGGGAGCGCCGCGGCCCTGGGTCAGAGCCACGGCGCTCAGCGCAACAACCATCGCGTGTGGGAGCACGCGACGGAGCCTCCTCGAACGTCACCGCCAGATGAGGGAAATGACAGCGGCGCTCGAACAGGCACCGAAGCCGGGAAACGTTGCCTCGAGGCGCGTAGGTCATCGCGCCGCTTCCGAAATACTCGTGCGGCCGTTGGCGCACTGGCTGTGGGGACGGGTCGCGTGCACTACCTGCTCACCGTGTGGTGTGAGCTGCCAGGCGTTTGGGACGCCCTGGGTGTGACCCCCGGTGTTCTGGAGCAGCCCGAGGCCCTCCAGGCGCGAGAGCAGCTTCGATATCTGGCCCTGGTCTGAGACCTGTGCCCCGTCGGAGACCTCGCGGTTACTGGGATTGGATCCCCGCCCGCCCAGCTCGGCGACGGCGGCGAGAACCATCTGCGTGCGATAGGTCGGACGGAAGTCAAAGAGCCGCGACTCGCTCCCCAACCGCCGTGCAGGCGCGCCACCGCCGTTCAGGGCAGAGGCGTTGATGGGCGCGGGGCGCGCAACCTCTCGCGCAGCGGCGGCATGCCCGCGGTAGGGCAGAACGATCATCGCCATCAGCGGGTTCAGCAACTCCCCCAGCGGCTCGGCGTCCTGCTCGGTCAGCCGCGCGTGGATCACGCTGAAAGCGGCGCCGACGACACCCTCGGCGGTGAGCGGCGGCAGCTCCCGGCCGGCTTTCACACCCGCGCGACCCTGATCGACCGCCCGCTTGAGAGCGCCCTGTACCTCGGCGCGACGCTCGAGCACCCGCGAGCCGGCGCCAAGCGCCTCCACGAAAACGAGCCGACACAGCGCTGGTTCACGATCGAGGAAACCAAGCAGCGCTCCGAGGCCCGCACGGATGCGCATGGCCCACTCCCCCTCGCTCTCATACGCGGGGAGCACGACCGCCGCCAGCTCGTCGACCGCCTCGTCAAACGCCGCCAGGAAGCAGTCTTCGCGACCGGCAAACAGGTCATAGAACGTCTTGTTCGACACACCCGCGCGACCGGAGACACGCCGCGCGGTCAGCCGCCTGTACCCACCCTCAGAGACAACGGCGAACGTCGCGTCGAGCAGCCGCACACGCTGAAGCTCCGACACATACACGCCACCACCACGCGGACCAGGGGCACCCGCGTTGCGTATACGCACACGCCCAGGGGAGGCCATCAAAACCCACCACCCAAAGACGGCGCAACCCGAGAAATCGGGTAGGGACCGGGCTTGCCCCGGCCCCTCCCACACCACCGGGCGTGCGGGTCCGCACCAGGCGGTTCGCTTAGCGTTCCCGGAGACGGTGGCGTGTTTCGGTGAATCCTTTCAGGCCTACTGTGTCTTGCCAGTAGCTGTTGGGCAGTGCTGTGTGGAGTGTCGCTGCCCGTGAGATGCGCCAGTATCCCTTTTTCGAGCGTGCCCACTTGCGGGCGTCTTGCTCTGGGGTACCGAGAGCCCGAAGGCTCCGATAGCGCGTTTTCGGGCGTTTCCATTCCTTCCAGCGGATCTGCCGCAGCCTGCGGCGTAGCCACGAGTCGAGCCTCAAGAACGTTTTCGTGGGGTTGGCGATATAGAAATACGCCGTCCACCCGACGATGAAGCGGTTGATCTGTTTGATCCGCCACTGCATCGAGACACCCCAGGTACGCGAGGTCAATCTCCGTAGCCGCTCCCTGACTCTTCTCAGAGCTTCCGGTGCGACTCCGATCTTGACTGTCTCGTCCCGGCCACGGTAGAAGCGGAACCCTAGAAAGGTCCGCTCCAGGGCCGGGGCCAGCGCCGACTTCTCGGCGTTGACACCCAACTTCAGGTGCTGTTCTATGAAGCTCGTGATGCTCTGCATGACACGCTCTCCCGCGCGACGGGAGGCGACATATATCTGACTGTCGTCTGCGTAGCGCACGAAATCGGTGACCACGCCGGTCAAGCTCCCAGTCAAGGCCGTCGAGCATGACGTTACTGAGCAGCGGCGAGAGCGGAGAGCCCTGGGGCGTCCCCTCCCCCGTTGCGTGCACTATCCCGTCAGCCATGACGCCCGCTTCCAGGTATGCCCGGACCAGCTTGAGCACCTTCCTGTCATGCACCCGTCGTGCGACCCGCGCCATCAACACGTCGTGCTGAACCCGGTCAAAGAAACAGTCCAGGTCTAGATCGACACACCACGCCGCGTCATCTGCGATGAACTGGCGTGCCCGCTCGACCGCACCATGCGCCGAGCGCCCCGGGCGGAACCCGAAGCTATGGGGATGGAAATACGGGTCAAAGACAGGCGTGAGCACCTGCGATAAGGCCTGGCAGATCAACCGATCTACCACCGTCGGTACCCCCAGCATCCGCGTCCCACCCGAAGGCTTCGGGATCATCACCCTCCGCACAGGCCGCGGCCGGTAAGTACCCGCATCAAGCATCGAGCGGACCTCCAGCCAATGGTCTTTCAACCACGGCCGAAGCTCCGTCGTGTTCATCCCGTCGATGCCAGCAGCACCGGCGTTCCGCTCGACACGTCTAAGCGCCAAAGTGAGATTCTCACGGGCCAAAAACTGCTCCCAGAGACCCACCGAGGCGGGGTGAGCAACGGTGTCACCCGGCGCCGGGGAGCCACTACGCCCTAGAAGGAGGTCCTCAGGTTTCACCCGTCAACCCCCAATCCAGGCCCCTCAAAGGAGGGGTTAGCTGCGATCAAAGCGGCCCCCACGAGCCGAAGCGTCCTGCTACTCGGCTTCGCGTTCGGTCCTTCCCGGCGACCAACGATCCCGTCGGTACTACGACCTCTGCTGACTTCTCCACGGCGAGCAACAGCCTTTCGACCATCGCCGTCCCATACCACCCGACGAACACGCAAAGCGCGGCCGGGCATCCCGGGACACCCACGGAGACCTCCCTGGATAAGACCAGCAACTATCCTCGCGCGCCCGCCGCGTTTACGAGACAGCCCATAGGTGGCATCGGGCTTCGCCATAGTCGGCTGGCTCGCCCAAACTGCCTCGCCTCCTACGCGGTTCGTGTTCCTCAGGCCGCGATTTTGCCTCCGGCTTCCTTCCCACCCCGCCTCACGACGACGCAGTTGCCCTCGACTAGTGGTTGGTGCCACCAACCCCCACAGGGGACTCACACCCCCAAGCTGCCGACCATGCCAGGCGTACCGACGAATACCACGCCGGGAGGCGCGGCAGGCACCGGCTAGAAGATCGCTATGGGCGCCCCGAAAGACGCCAAAACTAGGCTTATTGCCTAAGAGACCCGGAGTAGAGAGAGAGAGAGAGAGAGAGAGATGTGTCAGCAGCGCTGACGCATCTAGCTAAGGCACCCGTCGGGCGCAAAGCGATCCCCATCACATCTGTCCCGATTGGACTCACGCGAAAACAAC
>Ga0075522_10003868_pt1:7500-10844 | contig 10844 bp, 2 predicted proteins | sample NGEPerA_FD_74796 | JGI IMG/M metagenome (GOLD analysis project Ga0075522, IMG submission 74796) | Arctic peat soil microbial communities from the Barrow Environmental Observatory site, Barrow, Alaska, USA - NGEE PermafrostL2-A | ecosystem: Environmental > Terrestrial > Soil > Wetlands...
CGACCCCCGCGATGGGGGTGTCGACGATCAGCTCGTTGAGACCGGCGATCTTGCCGCGCAGAAACTCGCCGAACCCGCGCGGCGGGCGCGGCGCGCCCAAGAGCTGGTGCAGCGGGCCGCCCGCTGGATCGGCGTCCAGCGCGACCACCTTCTTGGCGGCTTGGGCCAGGTAGACCGCCACGTTGGCGGCCAGCAGCGATCGCCCGGTGCCGCCGCGGCCCGAGGCGAAAGCGATCAGCCGGACCCGCGAACGCGGCGCCGCGGTGGGCGGCGCGACGGGCTCGACGGCCTCGATGACGGGCGCGGCGTCGTCGGGACCAGCGGGCACCTCCAGGTCGGGGGGCGACTCAAAGTCGGCGGAAAACTCGACTTCCGACTCGATCACCGGCTGGCCGGCCGGTGCAGCCTCGGCGACCAGCTCGATCTCGAGGCTGGCCAGCGCCGCATCCCCCCCGCCGCCGTCTTCCGAGGATTCCGAGGATTCCGAGGATTCCGACGATTCCGAGGATTCGCCCATCCGACTAGTCTTTGAGCTCGACGTTCCAGTAGGACGCGTCGGCCAGGCCCAGGAACGGTAGCCACTCGCGGTATCGCACGCGACCCCCGTTGGTTCGGAAGGTGGGCGTCCAGCGGGGGCGCACCGGGATCTTGAGCAGCTTGAGCCCCGCTTGTTCCGGCGTCCGCGCCCCCTTCGACAGGTTGCAGTCGATGCAGCAGCAGACGACGTTCTCCCAGGTGGTCCGTCCCCCCTGCGCGCGCGGGATGACGTGGTCAAGATTGAGCTCGGCGCGCGGCAACTCCTCGCCGCAGTACTGACAGGTGCTGGCGTCGCGCATGTAGATGTTGTGGCGCGAAAACCGCACCTTGGTCTTGGGGATCCGATCGTAGAGCTGCAGCACGATGACCCGCGGGATCTTGATGGCGCGGTTGACCGTGCGCATGACATCGTCGCCGCTTTCGAGCTCGACCGAGAGCTCCGCCCAGCTGTCGAAGTCGAAGGTCTTGAACTCGGGATCGATGACGCGTGCGACGCCCAGGTAGAGCAGCGAGAAGGCTCGCCGCGCGTTGGTCACGTGGATCGGCTGGTAGTGCCGATTGAGGACCAGGACGGCGGCGTTGGTCACCTTCACACCATAGCAGGCCGCCCCGAGGGCGGCAAAACCACGCCCACCCGCAATCTGGGCTAAGATCCGAGGCGCTTTGAGCATCCAGCCGGTCTCGGCGTTGGTCGCGGCCATCGTCAGCTTCGCGATCGGCGGCTCGGTTCTCCTGCGCGAACCGCGCCGCCGGGCGCACGTCCTGTTCGCGACCTTTACCTTCAACATCGCGCTGTGGAGCGCGCTGTCTTTCGTCGCCAAGCGCTTCGACTCGCCGATGTTCGCCTGGGTCTCGCTGCTGGCGGCGGTCTCGCTCCCCGCGACGGCCCAGCGTTTCTTCCAGGCCTTCCTGGGCGACGAGGCCGGGCCCCCGCCGCTCAGCCGCTCGACCGTCTTCGGCGCGGCGATCTTCTACGGCATCCTCTGCTTCTCGCGCTTCATCGAGCCCGTGCAGAGCACGCTCTGGTTCGGCGCGGCGTTCATCGGTTACGTCTTCGCCGGCCTCTACCTGTCGGTCTTCTATCTTTACCGGCGTTACCGGGCCACGCCGTCGCGGGTCGAAAAGACGCGGCTGCTCTACCTCGTGGTGGGGGGCTTCGCGACCGTCACCGCCTCGCTGGCCGAGACCATCCCGCGGGGGCCCAGTTTCGGCAGCGTCTTCATCATCATCTACCTCTACTTCCTGTCGCAGAACCTGGTCCGCTACCGGCTGCTCGACCTCAACGAGCTGCTGGGCCGGATGGTGGTGCTGGGGACGCTGGTTTTCATCCTGACCTTCATCTACGGCGTGCTGGTCCGCTGGGTGGGGCCCGACGAGCAGGGGCTGTTCTTCTTCAACACGCTCTTGGCCTCGGCCACCATCGTGATCCTGATCGAGCCGCTGCGCAGCCGGGTCGAGGGGGGGATTAGCCGCTGGATGTTCCAGGAGAAGTTCGAGCTGTCACGCCGGATCGAGATGTTGCGCGCCGAGCTGGCCAACGTGATCGACATGCGCGTGCTGGTCCCCCGGGTCTTGGGCGCGCTGGAGGACTCGCGGCGCATCACCCACGCTTCGATCTATCTGGCCGATCCGGACGGTTCGGGCTACGAGCTGGCCGGGCAGGTGGGCCCCAAGCCGGAGCTGCGTTTCGACGCCATCACCCACCGCGCCTTCTTCGAGCGCCTGCGGCGCGCCGGCGTCATCTCGCTGGAGGGGATCGAGCGCGAGGTGGCCGCCCGCCGCGGGGTCTCGAGCGAGGAGCAGGAGAGCCTGCAGCTCATCCTGCGCACGCTCGAGCAGATGAACGGCTCGGTGGCGCTTGGGTTCTCCAGCGAGGACCAGCTCCTCGGCGCGCTGGTGATCCGGGACGATCGCCTGCGCGAGGCCTACTCGTCCGACGAGATCGAGCTCTTTCGCGGGGTGGCCAACAGCATCGGCATCACCCTGCAGAACTCCCAGGTCTACGAGCGAATGAAGGAGCGCGATCGTCTGGCGGCGCTCGGCCAGATGGCGGCCGGCCTGGCCCACGAGATCCGCAACCCGCTCGGGTCGATCAAAGGGGCCGCGCAGTTCCTGCAGCCGGGCCACACGGCCGAAGGAAACAGAGACACCAAAGACGGGAAGGACGGCAAGGGGGAGAGCACGCGCGAGTTCCTCGACATCATCATCGAGGAGGTCAACCGACTGAACAAGATCGTGTCACAGTTCCTCGACTACGCGCGCCCCTACCGCGGCGAGCAGCGTCCGCTCGACGTCTCGGATGTCCTCAAGAAGACCCTGTCGCTGCTCCCCGCGGCGCAGCTCGAGGGCGCCGTCGAGATCGCGACCAACTTCGCCGAACGGATGCCGCCGGTGCGCGCCGATGCCGAGCAACTGGTGCAGGTCTTCCTGAACCTCTCGCTCAACGCGATCCAGGCCCGCACCCCGGGCGACGCGCCCGGCAAGCTCATGATCTCGACCGCGCTCCGCCGCGCGACCCGGCGCGGGGCGGCGGCGGCCTTCTTCGAGGTGCGTTTTCGGGACAGCGGGGTGGGGATCCCGCCGGGCGATCTCAAGAACCTCTTCATCCCGTTCTTCACGACCAAGGAGAAGGGGACCGGCCTGGGTCTGCCGATCAGCCAGCGCATCATCGAAAACCACGGTGGGACGATCGAGGTTCGCTCGCAGCCGGGGGAGGGGGCGACCTTCACGGTGCTCCTGCCGATCGAGGCCGACGCCTACGCCGCCCACCTGGAGGTGACGCGCGTCGATGGGCCGCGCCGTACGCC
>Ga0075522_10003870_pt1 | contig 10844 bp, 11 predicted proteins | sample NGEPerA_FD_74796 | JGI IMG/M metagenome (GOLD analysis project Ga0075522, IMG submission 74796) | Arctic peat soil microbial communities from the Barrow Environmental Observatory site, Barrow, Alaska, USA - NGEE PermafrostL2-A | ecosystem: Environmental > Terrestrial > Soil > Wetlands > Peat ...
GTAATAATTCAGCCCGCGCAGCGCGTAGGTAATCGAAGGCACACCTGCAGCCAGCATTCCTGTGTCCGAAACGACCAGCGCGTCCGCTTTCAGCCGCGCCTTATTCTTTGTCACAAAATCCCACAGGCTTACGCTGCCCACTTCCTCTTCGCCTTCGATCATCACTTTCAAATTAATGGGCAGTTTGCCGGCGGTTTTCATGATCGCGTCCAGCGCGCGCATGTGAATGTGAACTTGTCCTTTATCGTCAGCCGATCCGCGCGCGAACAAATTGCCTCCGCGAATCGTCGGCTCAAATGCCGGAGTGGTCCACAAATCCAGAGGCTCGGCGGGCTGCACATCGTAATGCCCGTAAAATAAAATGGTCGGCTTGCCGGGCGCGCGCAGCGATTCTCCATAGACGAGCGGATGCATTTTGGTAGGCAGGATTTCCACGTTTTCAAGGCCCACGGCCTTGAGTTTTTCAGCCACCCATTTCGCTGCCAGCTCAATGTCCGGCTTGTGCTCGGATTGCGCGCTGACGCTGGGAATGCGCAGGAATTCGTAAAGCTCGTTCAAGTGTTCGTCGTGTTTGGAGTCGATGTATTCAGTTAGATTCATTTGGTAGCCTCCGGAAAATTGCCGTTTCAGTCTCGTCTCGCGAAATCATAGCGCGTAATGCACGTGCAGACATCCGCAAACGTAGCGCGGGCTTCAGCCTGCGGGGTTTGGTATATGCAAAGAATGCAAAACTCTAGCAGTTTCACGCCCTTCATGCACGAACCCCCGCAGGCTAAAGCCCGCGCCACGTTGTAAGGCGGGAACATGCGATGGACACGGATGTTGACGGTGCGCTGCGTTTGACGCAGCATGGAAGCATCATGGCTGAGAGTCACTTGGACAACGCTCGCCGCAGCACCCGCGTCTTCATGCGAGTTCGCGTCGTTGTGGCCGGAAAAAATTCCGACAACCGACGCTTCCGCGAAGCCTGCGAAACCATCGTGATTAACGCCCATGGTGGTTTGCTCTATTTGAATCAGCCGATCGACACGGATGCTATCGTCGTTGTCACCAATCCATTTACTCAGGAAGAGCAGGAGTCCCGCGTCGTTTTCATCGGGAATGCCACGAACAAAGGTCAACGCGTTGGCGTCGAATTCCTCACACCCGCGCCACATTTCTGGGGCGTGGATTTTGTCCCCATGGATTGGCCCGCGCCGCCCGCAGTAACTCGCTCAAACTAATTCTGAACTTGCGTTCCCTTTCTCCCGCATCTTTTGTCCTCGCCGTTACTTTTCGGAAATCTGTGGGACGGGATAAAAAACGTGCTCGGAGTTTTAGCGCAATTTCCCCTGCGATTGCTCAATCTGCTGTTGCACTTTCGTTCTGAATTCCAGCGGGCGATCGATCATATTAAAAATTTCAGGCGTGCCACCAGTCCCGTGGACAATTACCGTACCGTAGCCGAGCATTCTCCCCATCACGCTTTCCTCGACGCCAATGCTTTCCACTCGGGACAAAAGCAGTTCCACCGTTCTGCGCGCGGCCATCCCCACTTTAATAAAAACGCGTTTGTTGGTGACCGTCATTTCCGTCGCGTTGCGCACCACGACGCCGCGCAGAATGGAGAGAAGCGCGATCACAAAAAAGACGATTCCCAGAATCATCGTCGGCTGATGCGCCGCTGCGCGATCGCCAGTAGCCCGCGCGGATAGCACAAACATTCCCACTCCCGTCAGCGCGAAAAGAAGAGCCAGCACAACGGGCGCAACGAGGATGATCCAGTGCAGGCGAGTCTCGTAAACTATCGTCTCACCTTCGAGCAGATGCTTTTGAACGTAGCTCATGGCGCTCCTTGGCGATTTGCGGCCTGCCCATTATCAGCCCGCGAAATGCGGACCCGCAAATTAGCAATATAAAGCAAAGCCAGCAGCGGAGTTGTGATTTTTGTGGCGTCGGCACCTTGCCGGAGGGTTTGATTGTGTGGCGGGCTGGCGAAAAACCGCGGGCGGGGCGCTGGCGCAACAAAAACCGCGGAGCCGAAAACTCTCTTCAAGAGTCGGTAACTAAAATTCGGTTACAATGCCCACACGATAGAGAATGCGCTGTGGATGTCCTCAAGCAAAAGGCGGTAAGAAGGACTGCGTACTTATGAATTTTAAACAACACGGGTTATCGCCAGTAACGAAAACCGCAGAGACGCTGGGCCGGCGGGTCATTTTGCAGCGCGCCGCCGGCGCAGTCGCCTTCGCAGGCCTGTCGCGCCTGACTCTGTTTGCCGAGGACTCTGTCAGCCCGCCGATGGCGAGGCTCAGCTCTTACATGAGCGATGCGCGCAACCATCCGCTGCCGGACGAAGTAACGGAAAAAGCCAAGCACCACATTCTGGACACATTCGCCGCCATGGTCTCCGGCTCGCAACTTGTGCCCGGGCAGGCGGCGCTGAAATTTGCGCGAAATTACGGCGGCGAAAAAATTGCTACCGTAATTTGCTCGAATGTTTTGTGCGGCCCCATGGAGGCTGCGCTCGTCAACGGCGTGCTGGGCCATTCGGACGAAACGGATGACGCCAACGCTCCCTCTGGTTCGCATCCCGGCGTGGCGATCGTCCCCGCGACGCTTGCGGTCGGCGAAAAATTTGGCATTAACGGAGCTGACTTTTTGCGCGCCATCACGCTTGGCTATGACGTAGGAACGCGCTTCGTGATGACCATGGGCGGCGCCGCCATTCAAAGCGAGCAGCACCGCAGCACGCATTCCATCGCCGGAATTTTTGGCGCCGCGGCTGCCGCCGCGAGCGCCGCCAGCTTGAACGAACAGCAAATGCGCTGGGTGCTCGATTACACTTCCCAGCAATGCTCCGGCACAGCCGCATGGCAGCGCGACACCCAACATATCGAGAAAGGTTTTGTTTATGCAGGCATGCCCGCGCGCGGCGGCGTAACCTCCGCGCTGCTCGTGCAATCCGGCTGGACCGGCGTGGATGATGTGCTTGCCGGCGCCGACAATTTTTTCATGGCCTATGCGCCGCAGTCGAATCCCGCAACGCTCGTGGACAAACTCGGCGAGCGTTTTGCGATTACCGAAACGGATATCAAGAAGTGGACAGTCGGCGCTCCGATTCAGGCGGTGCTCGACGCCGTGAAAATTCTGATCAAGCGCAAAACGTTTTCAGCGGACGACGTGAAGGAAGTTACCGTCCGTCTTGCCCGCACGCAGGGCGTGGTGGTGAATAACCGCGAGATGCCGGACATCTGCGTGCAGCACATGGTGGCCGTCATGCTGATCGATAAAACCGCGTCGTTCAAATCCGCTCACGATAAGGCGCGAATGCAGGATCCTGCGGTGCTTCGCGTCCGCGCAAAAGTGAACCTGGTTCTCGATGACGGCGAATTGCAGCGCGCGCTCCCTCGCCGCGAAGCCATCGTCGAAATCACGCTGAACGACGGAACGCAGCTGAGCGAACACGTAAAAGCTGTGCGAGGCTCCGCCGCAAATCCGATGACGCGTGAAGAAGTGGTCGCCAAAGCGCGCGAGCTGATGACGCCAGTCTTAGGCGCCGCAAACGCCTCAAGCCTGATCGATAAAATGTTGACTCTGGAAAAGGTAAAAAGCGTCCGGGAATTACGCCCGTTGCTCCAACTCACCTAATCTTAATTTTGCCTTTAAGTAGCGCGGGCTTCAGCCTGCGGGTTTTAGGCCTACCTAAGGACCAACCCCCGCAGGCTGAAGCCCGCGCCACATAAGCCTACCTTGTTCGCCGCCGCTCGCTATGCTCCAATGTCCACCCATGCTAGCCGCGGTCACACACAAAAATTCCGTAACGGTCATACAAAAGCCCCTCCCGCGCCTGAAACCAGGCTGGGCCCTCATCCGCGTGTGCCTGGCAGGCATCTGCAACACAGACATAGAAATCCTGAAGGGCTACCACAATTTCCAAGGCACGCTAGGCCACGAATTCGTGGGCGAGGTCGTCCGCGTAGCCACCCCAAAACACCGCCACTGGATCGGCCGCCGCGTAGTCGGTGAAATTAATTTGTCCTGCGCAGGCTTGGGCTTTCGCAAGCCATGCAGCTACTGCCGCCTCGGAATCCCCACGCACTGCGTGCGCCGCAAAGTCCTGGGAATCATCGGCCACGACGGCGCCTTCGCCGAATTTTTAGCGTTGCCCGTCATAAATCTGCATCGTGTCCCGGAAAATGTCCCCGACGAGTCCGCCGTCTTCACCGAGCCTCTCGCCGCCGCATGCGAAATCCTGGAGCAGGTAAACATCCGCGAGCACCGCGAAGCCGCCGTAATCGGCGACGGCAAACTCGCGCAGGGAATTGCGCGCGTCCTCCGCGCCGCCGTCCCGCACGCAAGCCTGCGCGTAACAATGATCGGCAAGCACGAAAATAAATTGCGCCTCGCGCGCGCCGCAGGTATCGCCACGAGAAATCTCACATCGCCCGCCACTCATCGCGCCGATGCATTCACTCTGACGGTGGAAGCCACCGGCTCCCCCTCAGGCCTCGCGCTGGCCCAGCAAATCACCGCCCCGCGCGGCACCCTAGTCCTGAAATCCACATTCCACGGCCCCGCCAACGTAGAAACATGGCCCATCGTAGTAAAAGAATTGACCGTCGTCGGCTCCCGCTGCGGCCCTTTCCCCGTCGCGCTCAAATTGCTGCGCTCAGGCCGCATAGACCCCCGCCCGCTCATTTCAAAGATATTCGAATTGAAAAATGCAGCCAAAGCGATTCGCTACGCGCAGGTGCGCGGCGTGATAAAAGTCCTGCTGCACGTTTCTTGAGAAAGTGGCTTAGCGATTTTCGGGGTCTGTAGGATGGAGTTCTCGTACCCACGGGGCCGTCGGTGTTTCTCTCTTAGCGCACCACCCCACTGGCAAATCTGCTAATTCCGCGATTGTCTTATCTTTATCTGTTATATGGTGAAAACAAACCAACGAAGCGGACTCGATCGATGAATCACTGGGCCCGTGAAACTGCCACGCCCCGTCTTCTGCATCATGATACACAGATAGAATCGGCTCTTTTCCATCCATAATCCGTTTGGTTGTATACACTCCGGTGTGGGGAGGCACCGGAAATTTCCAATCAAAAATGCTGCTTCTGGGATCGTTCGCAGCCCAAAAATCCTCTTCAAGCACAGTTTTTCGTGCGGATTGGAACAGCTGGGGCTGCCTGCTGCGCCATGAGGAATCGAAATTTGGTTCCGAAGGAAAATGATTATCCAAGTCGGGGTACACGCATTGCATTACCGGAAAATTATCGTCGCCATAAAACCAAATTGCATATCCCATAATTTGGCGACGCCACTGCTTCTCTACGATCCTAAATTCACAATCGACATTTTCAATTAGACCGCTCTCTCGGTGACCGTCCGTGAATCGAATTTCGCCCTTTTGACGCCTGGCAACTTCATTCAATACAAAGTGGGCTAGATTCTCTTTCAGTCCGATGACCACGATTTCAGGCAGACGAAACAACTCGTACAATCCAACTGTGTAGGACCAACCAGGAATTCCGTTTTCCGGTTTTATCTGGATGATATGGCAGCCGAACCGGATTATGTCATCGGCGAGTTTTTTCTCGTCCGGTTCGAGGTTCCTGCTCTGAAGGAATCGAATGCGGTCACTGATTTGTTCACTCATTTAATTTAGCTAATCCTATACCTGAATTGCGGCGTAGGGCCAACCAGAATGATTGCTAGGGAGCGATTGCGATGTGTTGGATTTCTTGACTTTGAAGCAACCCACTGTCTAGACTTGAACTTCCCGCGCAAACCATGACCCAGGCGGAAGGCAAAACGATTGTTGTAGGTGTCACCGGAGCGTCCGGCGCGGTGCTGGCGCAGGCGGCGCTGCGGCTGCTCGAAGCCGATGCGCGAGTCGCGCGCATCCATCTCGTGGTCACGGACACGGGCGCGCGCCTGCTAGCCCATGAACTGGGCATTTCCACGAGCGACCCGAAAAAGCTGCCGTCGCTGCTTATTGGCGGCCGCTCAGAAAAAATCGAAGTGTTGCCCAATAAAGATGTGGGTGCGTCCATCGCCTCGGGCAGCTATCCGGTCGACGCGATGGTCGTGATCCCGTGCTCGATGGGCACGCTCGCCACAATCGCCGCCGGCACGAGCGACGATCTAATCGCGCGCGCCGCCGATGTTTGCCTGAAAGAAGGCCGCCGCCTCGTCTTGTGCGTGCGCGATACGCCGTTCAGCCGCATCCACCTGGAAAATATGCTGCGCGCGCAACAGGCTGGCGCCGTGATCATGCCGGCCATTGTTTCGTTCTATCACCAACCAAAAACGATAGACGACCTAGTCGCGCAATACGTTTACCGTGTGCTGGCGCAAATGAATCTGCCGCAAGACGAAATGTATCGCTGGGAAGGCCAGAACAAGAGTAAAGAGTAGGACAGGCTTCAGCCTGTCTTCTTTTGACCTCTGCCCAAGCAGCAAGAGTTCAACCCCAGACAGGCTGAAGCCTGTCCTACTAAATTCCGGAGACAACGAGTGAGCACGTCCCGCATCCGCACGATCCTCGAAATGATCAAGGTCGAGCACTCCGTCTTCGCCCTGCCGTTCGCGCTGATGGGGGCGCTGCTCGCCGCGCGCTATTCGCCCGCAGCAGGCCCGGCAGGGAACTGGCCCACGTGGCGGCAACTCGCGTGGATCATCGTCGCCATGGTCGGAGCGCGCTCAGCAGCGATGACCCTGAACCGCATCATCGACCTGCGCTACGATCGCGAAAATCCGCGCACGCGTACGCGTGCCCTAGCCACCGGAGCGCTCTCCGTACAATTCGCATGGGTATTTACCGCGGCCGCGGCAGCAGTATTAATAATCGCGGCGTGGCAATTAAATCCGCTGGCCTTAAAACTTTCGCCCGTCGCACTCGCTGTCCTGTTTTTCTATTCCTACACCAAGCGCTTCACGTCGTGGTCGCACCTCGTGCTCGGCTTTTGCCTAGGCATGTCTCCGGCCGCTGCGTGGATCGCGATCGCCGGCTCCCTCGATCCGCGCATGTTGATCCTCTGCGCCGCAGTCACACTCTGGGTCGGCGGCTTCGACGTTCTGTACGCCTGCCAGGACATCGAGTACGACAAATCGGTAGATCTTTTTTCCGTGCCCAAGCGTTTCGGCATAGCCAAAGCCCTGCTCATCGCGCGCGCCATGCACGTCATAATGATCGGGCTATTGGCGTGGCTGGCCTGGAGTTTTCTCCTGCCGTGGCCCGCATGGGTGGGAATCATGGTAGTCGCGGCCCTACTCGCCTACGAGCACTCGCTGGTTTCCGCCACAGACATGAGCCGGATGAATGCTGCGTTTTTCACCGTGAACGGTTATATTAGTCTCCTCTTCCTATTGTTCTGGGGAGCCGCAGTGGCCTTAAAGTAGGACGGGCTTTAGCCTGTCTGCTTTTAATCCCTGCGAGGAAGTCAAAATTCAAAAGAAGACAGGCTGAAGCCTGTCCTACTGTTGGCACAATGAATCAAGCGCGCATCAACGACGAAACACTTAAACCCATCGCCGAAAAGGTACTGGCCGGAGAACGCCTCACCGCCGAAGACGGCACGGCTCTCTACCGCTCGCCAGACTTACTGGCGATAGGCTGGCTGGCAAATTACGTCCGCGAAAAGCGCCACGGCAACACCTGTTTCTTCAACGTGAATCGCCACATCAACCCCACGAATATCTGCGTGGCGCACTGCAAGCTGTGCGCGTTCGGCCGCGATCCAAACGCGCCGGGCGCCTACAATTTCGCGCTTGAAGAAATTTACCAGCGCGCCGAGCAGGGCATGCGCGAAGGCGCCACCGAATTCCACATGGTCGGGGGTCTGCATCCCGATTTGCCGTTTGAATATTTTCTGGAAATGATGCGCGGCCTGAAAAAACGCTGCCCCACCGTCCACCTAAAAGCGTTCACGATGGTCGAAGTCGGCTATTTCTCGCGCATTGCGAAGCTTTCGATTCGTGACACTCTCGTCGCGCTGAAGGAAGCGGGCGTCGATTCGCTTCCCGGCGGCGGCGCAGAAATATTCAACCCGCGCGTGAGGAAGTTAATTTGCGATCACAAAGTGAGCGGCCGCCAGTGGTTGAATATCGCGCGCACCGCGCACGAAATCGGCCTGCGCTCGAATGCCACGATGCTCTACGGCCACGTGGAAACCGACGCAGAACGCGTCGAGCACATGCTTCTCCTGCGCGAATTGCAGGATGTGACGCACGGCTTCTCCGCGTTCATTCCGCTCGCGTTTCATCCCGATAATACTGGCCTCGCGCACCTGCCGCCGCCCACCGGCTATCACGATCTAAAGTCGATCGCCATTTCGCGCCTGCTGCTCGATAACTTTGATCACATCAAAGCCTACTGGGTAATGCTCACTCCCAGCATCGCGCAAATCGCGCTACGCTTCGGCGCCGACGATCTCGACGGCACAGTCGTCGAAGAAAAGATCTACCACGATGCCGGCGCGAAAACCGCCGAGTTCACCCCGCGTCTCGAACTCGAACGCCTCATCCGCGAAGCCGGCCGAGTCCCCGTTGAGCGAGACACGCTCTACCGACCCGTAGACCGCTCCAAAATGCCGCCGCCGCAAGGCCCGCGCCCCGACGTCACAATCTCGATTGACATTTAGTATTTAGTGTAAAATCGAGCGGAATTGAGTCTGCGGAGGCTACGATGCGGCAGATCATCCTCTATCCCGGCGAAGACGGCTACTGGGTTGTAGAATGCCCCAGCCTTCCCGGATGCGTGAGTCAGGGAGAAGACAAGGCCAAGGCCGTCGCAAATATTCGAGAAGCGATTGATGGCTATATCGCAGCACTAAAAGACGATGGCCTTCCGATTCCTGAAGAACGGTTTGAAACGATTGTCATGGCAGTATGACGACCCTGCCGCACGTGTCCGGTCGCGAATGCGTCGCAGCGCTACTCAAGATCGGATTTCAGTTCAAGCGCCAGAACGGAAGCCACATGATTCTCCGGCGCGAACAACTAGTTGCACAAACGGTAGTGCCCGACCATAAGACACTTGACCGAGGGACTCTTCGCTCCATTCTCCGGCAGGCGGAAATTTCTACCGAAGAATTTATCACTCTGCTGTAACTCGGCCTTGTGGCTGCTTCTTCCGCACAAATTCCCACCCCAGCAGTGCATAAAACGGCGCATAACACAGCCACAGAAACAGCGGATCGAAGTGCCAAACTCCCAGCGCGCGGTAATTCAGGAAAATTTTGTACGAGAGAAACTCTAAAATCGTCAGCATCAGCCACGCCGGACTCGGATAAAAGCACAGCAGCGGCACAATCCAGGTGAAATACCACGAATACCCATTCGGCGCGAAGAGCAGCACAGTGCCGATCATTAAAAACGCCGCCCGGGTTGGATCCACGCGGCGAAACGCCAGCCACAGCGCCAGCCCAAGCACGACCCCTTCGCCGATCCCGGCGGCGACTTCATGCGAGCCGGACAGCCAGAACAGCACCGGATAGATGCTCGAGTGATACCCGCGAAAAATACGCTCGTAATACTTCATCATCGCCAGGAATTCCCGCCAGGCGCGCCAGTAAGGCCACGTACACAGTGCGACCAGCAATGCGCAGGCGCCCGCCGCCAACCACCCGCGTAGCTTCCCCGGCCACCCCGCGCGAAGCAATGCCATCGGCAAAAGTGTGGCAGGAAAGGCTTTAGCCAACGCCCCCGCCGTCAGCGTGAGCGTTGACAATGCCGGAAACCGCCGTATAATCAGCAAAGTAGCGACGACGCCCGCGATGGCAAGTGCGTCGTTATGGCCGCTGGAGGCGAATTCGACAATCACCAGCGGGTTCCAGGCATAAATCGCTATCTGGTAGTTCCGTCCCCCAGTCGAACGGATCCACCCGGCGAGCATGGCCGCCACGGCTAGATCGGCCAGCAAAAATGGCAGCTTAAAGCCGACCGGGCCGGGCAGAAAGCGCCACGTCGCGCGAAATACAAGCTCAGACAGTGGCGGGTACATCGTGGGAATTTCCGGCACAGGCATCACGTACCAACCCGGATTGCGCAGCGGCGCAAGCCGCGGGTCCGTCGGTGCAACTGCATACGGATTCCAGCCCTCGTTCTGCACGTGGCCGTCCCAGCGATAGCGGTGCAGGTCGGTGGAAAGCGACGGCGGCTGCGGAAATAGCGTCAGGCGAAATGCCAGCGCGCCCAGCAGTACGAGCCAGAGCACCACGCGCCGATCTGGGGTATGCTCAAGCGCATAGAGGGTGACGAGATATAACACGCCGCCGCCCAGCGCGAGCGCCATGAATTCGGGGATGTGGACCGAGAGGTCTCCCAGGCGAGCCATCGCCGCAAACACGGCTTCGAGCGCCACGATGGCGACGACGGCAATGAGAATTTGCGGTTGAAGGCGGCGGCCAGGGAACGCGTTCAAGGCTTGCACGCTCGAGGCATAAAATTTCGCGGATTTATTTTTTGCAAAGGGGACTGTCCGTTTTGAATTTCGCGCACCATATGATGGCTCTGCTTGCCGTTGCGGCTCAAAATCCGCTCGCCAATTATTGGTCCAAGCTTACCGACCCGAACCGCAATCCCTTCCGCGGCCTGTATCAACTCAATTCCTTTGATCTCGCTATCATGATTCCGTATTTCGTCGTGCTCGTGATTCTCGCCGCCTACGGAATGCATCGCTACTATCTCGTGTACGAGTATTTTAAGAATCGCCGCAATATCCCGGGCCCGCCGCCCGCGATGGCCGAGTGGCCCAAGGTTACCATACAGCTTCCCATCTACAATGAGCGCTACGTCATCGAGCGCCTCGTCGACGCCGTGGCGCGCTTCGATTATCCGCGCGAGCTGCTCGACATTCAGGTGCTCGA
>Ga0075522_10003871_pt1 | contig 10843 bp, 8 predicted proteins | sample NGEPerA_FD_74796 | JGI IMG/M metagenome (GOLD analysis project Ga0075522, IMG submission 74796) | Arctic peat soil microbial communities from the Barrow Environmental Observatory site, Barrow, Alaska, USA - NGEE PermafrostL2-A | ecosystem: Environmental > Terrestrial > Soil > Wetlands > Peat ...
CCCGCCTCAAGCAGGCCCTTAACCTCCGCCAGCGTGCGCACGTCGCCAGACCCGCACACCCCGCAGCGGCCGCCCACCACGCCGCGCATCATTGCCACATCCGGCACCGTCGCGCTGCCTTTGGCAAAACCTGTTGATGTCTTAATAAAGTCCGCGCCCGCTTGAATGGCAATCTCGGCAACCCTTAATTTTTCCTGCACAGTAAGCAGGGAAGTCTCAAGAATCACTTTAAGGGTCGCGCCGTGATGATGGGCCACGCTAACCACCGCGTGAATCGTGTGTTGAACCGCGCTATGATTGCCGCTTTTGAGCTGTCCGATTGGGATCACCATGTCGAGTTCCCGCGCTCCAAGCTTGATCAGCGCGGTTGCCTCCTGACGCAGAGTAGACGTAAGCGAGGCACCGAAAGGAAACCCGAGCACCACTCCAACAGGAACGCCGGTGCCCGCAAGCATTCCTACCGCGGTGGACACCCACATCGGTTGCACAAGCACACTTGCAAACCGGTATCGAGCTGCCTCATCGCATACTTTCTTCACCTGGTCGCGCGCTACGTCCGGCCCAAGCAGAGCCGCATCGGTCACTGCCGCAAGTGACTGCCAGTTTTGCAAGGCCTGCCGGGCGAATGCCGCCGAATCGAAACTGCCGTGATCGAATTCCAGTTCGGACTGGTCAATTGGCGTAATTGCGCTCACGTTGCTCCTTCTCGTTTGTGGTGCGCTCATCGTTCCCCGCCGCACTCCGGGAAACGAGTATAGTACCTCTCCGAGCATCGCTCCAACGCCCGGCATCACACTTCCTTCTCATACGAATTCGTTCGTTTCCGCACCTGATGCGTCCGGCAAAATGTCCATCCTCGCAATCATGCCGTCGGCAAGGCGATAGGCGTGGTAAACCACGGTATCGACTAGCAATTCTCCATCCTGGTTGTGAACCACCTGGTGTACCTTCACCACCTGCTGCCCATTTTCGCCGGACTGAATATTGATCGGTTCAACATGCGGATCGAGCACTTCAAATTGCCGCGCCCAGTACGCGCGCACAGCCTCACGTCCATGGACGTGCCCACCCTCCCAACCGTTCGCCCATTCCACATTCGGGTGCAGGCTGGTCAGTAACTGGTCGATATTCCGCGCGTTGAAATTGCGGTAAGCGGATTTCAGCAGATCGTGCTCAGCGGATTCAGTGTCTCTGCCCATGCGCTACCCGCCCCGGCTTGTTAGACGCTATTCCGGCTCTCCCGGTGGCATCAGGCAAATATCGGGCAGATTGCGGTAGCGCTCCGCGTAGTCCATTCCATATCCAATCACAAAAAGATTGGGGATCGAAAATCCAACGTAATCGGCCTCAATCTTTTCGATACGCCGCGAAGGCTTGTCCAGCAAAGTTGCTATGCGCAAAGTCTTGGGATGCTGTTGAAGGAACAACTTGCGCAGATAAGCAAGCGTTAGTCCGGTGTCCAGAATGTCTTCCACTACCAGCACATTCTTTCCCTCAATCGAGTGGTCCAGGTCCTTGATCATTTTGACCGCGCCCGAGGAGCGCTGCCCCTTGCCGTAGCTTGAAACAGCCACAAAATCAAAGGTCGCATCCACTTGAATGGCGCGTGACAGGTCAGAGAGAAACGGCGCTGCGCCCTTCAATACGCCAATCATCACCAGTTTTTCGCCATTCAGGTCGCGTGTAATCTGCGCACCCATTTCTATCACCCGTTCGGCAATCTGCTGGCGCGAAAAAAGAACTTCTAGTCCCTGATAAGTCGTGGTAGCCATGCACCCAGTATCACCTGAAATCGGGCCGCCGCGCGACTGTGTAAATCACACCCGTATTTCTGCGCGGAACTTTCGAAAACTCCGGGCGTCTATACTGGATAAGGCATGCTTCCTTATATTCACATCGGACATTTCAACCTGCCCACCTTCGGGTTGATGCTCTGGCTGGCCGCTGTTGCGGCTGCGTTCGTCATGGACCGCGGATTTCGCCGCGCCCGCATCACCGCAGATGCAGTAGGAATGGTTGCCGTCGCGGTGATTCTGGGCATCATCGGCGCCAAGCTCTGGCATGTTGTCGACACGCCTTCTGAGTTCCGCGATCTCGGCTGGAAGGTCCTCTGGGATTCCGCCGGTTTCGCTTGGTTTGGCGGACTGGTCTTCGGCATCTCCGCGCTGCTGGTGCAGGGTAGGTGGGCCAAGATCGGCGCAGTTCGCACCCTCGACCTTGCCGCTCCCGCCGCGGCCCTTGGCTACGGCATCGGCCGCATTGGCTGTTTCCTCTCAGGCGACGGCTGCTACGGCATCGAAACCAATCTTCCGTTCCCCTGGGGTATGAGTTTTCCAAATGGCATTGAGCCCACCCCCTACGGCGTACGCGTCTACCCCACACCGCTCCTTGAGCTTGCAGCCGGCGTCCTCATCGCCTGGTGGTTATGGCGCCGCGCAGGCAAACCGCACGCCACCGGAACCATCGTCGGCTACTACCTCGTGCTCAGCGGAATTGCGCGCTTTTCAGTCGAATTTATCCGCCGCAATCCGCACGTCATGTTCGGCTTGTCGAACGCGCAGCTAGCCAGTCTCGGCTCAGTCGTGGCAGGCGCCGCCCTCATCTTCTGGGCCGTCCGTCGTCCGGTACCAGCGCAGCAACACTCCGCACCCGCAGTTGAAAAGCCCGCCTGAGAAGCGGCCTGAAACGTGGATCCAGCTTGAAACGCGGAAGGGTACGGGCTTTAGCCCGTACATAAACGCCTGCGAGATGAGCGGTGCTTTACAGGCTGCGAAATAACTCCATGGATGGTGTCGTTTTGAAGGGTACGGGCTTTAGCCCGTACATAAACCGCATGCAATAAATCGGGGCTTTAGCCCCTGAGGGATTCATTCCATCCGGGTGCCTGCACATCGATCGTCTTCCCCCATGGCAACCACTCTCCTACTAACCTCATCACAACTGCGGGAACGTGACGGCTAAACGAGAGGTGGTGTATTCACATGAAGCACATCGATTTGAAGGTCAAAACACTATGCGCGGCAACTGCGTTACTTGGCGGCGCCATGCTTTTCTCAGGTTGCGAAAAGTCGCATCCTGACGAGAAAGGCGCTGTTAATCAAGCGCTCAACAGCGGCAACTACAGCAGCATCGACGTTTCGCAGGATCGCGATAAAGGTGTAATCACACTGAAAGGAAACGTCACAAACGCGGACGACAAGTCCAAGGCTGGAGACCTAGCCAAACAGGCAGCTCCCGACTACACGATCGCCAACGAAATAGGAGTGCGGCCTCCCGACGCTTCCAACCCAGGCTCCGTCGCATCAAACATCGACTCCGCAATCGAAGACAATTTCAAGGCCGCCATCAAGGCACACCGGAATCTGAATGACCAGAGCATCAGCGGATCAGCCAAGAACGGAACGCTGGTCATTAAAGGCTCCGTTAGGACATCACAACAAAAGAAGGAAGCGAACGACCTGGCAAAGAAGGTGCCAAATGTTCAGCAGGTCGTCAACGAAATCGACGTAAAGCCCAGCAAGCACTCAACGCCGAATTCATAACTCCGGCACACTCCATTCGGAATGGGGACTTAGCCTATCCGTAAATCGAACACTAACCGGCCGTTGTCCCAGCTCAAATTCCCAATGAATGTGGGTGCCCCATCCATCTCGCAGTTTCATCGCGAGATGGGTGGGATACCACCAACGCCAGCCCTAGTTTCTCAATTCATGCCCTGCAAATACTTCTGCAACCATGCAACGGACCGGCTGAACTCGTCCCGCTGGTGTTCACGTTTCACAAAGCCGTGTCCCTCCTCGGGATAAAAAACCGAATCCACGGTGTGGCCCTCTGTCTTCAAAATGCTCACCAACTGTTCAGCCTCTTCTTTTGGCACGCGAATATCGTTATCGCCCTGCAGTACAAGCAGTGGTGCTGTTTCATTGCGGATGTACTTGAGTGGCGAGCTCGCTTCATATACGGCCCGGTCTTTCACCGGATCGCCAAGCAAAACCTTCTCGTATTCCTGCAGGCTGGGGTCTTCATGCTCCAGCATGCTGAGCCAGTTCAGGATGCCGTATTCGTCGACCGCGGCTGACCAAACCGTTGGCGTTTTGCCGATTGCCATCAGCGTCATATACCCGCCATAAGAACCACCCCAGATGCCAATACGCTTCGGATCAACAAAGCCTGTGGCCTTCAGGAAATCAACGCCTGCAATCTCGTCTTTCAGATCCGCTCCGCCAAGGTCCTTGATATTGGCGTTCTGGAAGTCCATGCCATAGCCGGTTGATCCCCGCACATTAGGCGCAATCACAACGAGGCCGCGCGAGGCCAGCAACTCGGCGCGTCCATTAAAGGAGTCCGTCACCTGGCCAGTGGGCCCGCCGTGCGGCATAACAACGGCCGCCGCAGTCCCGTTGCGCTTCAAATTGAACGGTACCCACATAAAGGCTGAAATCAGCTTGCCGTCGAAGCTGCGATAAGTCACAAGCTGTGACTTGGGCAAGGTGATGAGCTGCAGTGCTTCATTTGCATTGTGCGTGATTTGCGTAAGTGAGTTGTCAACGGCCAGGCGGTACAACTCCTGGGGATGGCTTGAGTCCTCGTGCAACAACAGCATGGAGCCATCGGGCAGGAACGGCTTCGATCCGGCGCCGGGCGTGTTCAAGCCTGCCGGTACGCTACGCTCCGTCTCCCGCATCGTCTTCAAATTGACAAAGCACGTCGAAATCCGTCCGTTCGCATTTTTGATATAAACAACGCTCTTGCCATCGAGCGCAAACGTAAAGCCTTCCGCTGACCACTGCGTGTCCGTCAGCCAACGAACCTTCTTTGTCGCAAGATCAAACAGAGCGACGTTGTCGTACCCACCCTTGGCGTTCGAGGTAATCAGCAGCGTTTTGCCGTCGCGCGAGACATCCGCAACAGCCACCAGTTCCTTACCGGTATGCTCCAGCAACCGCTCACTTGCGCCTGTAACCGCATCCACCCGATACATTTCGGAATCGTCGATGCCGATTTTCCGGGTCGCGTAGAGAAATTTGTCGTCCGGGCTCCAGGCGTCTTCTTCCCACGACGCTTTGGGATTGGTCTCGTGAGTTAGTTGTCTAATGGCGCCGCCCGGCCATTCCATCACAGCTAAATTAAACGGCGGCGAGGTCTTCTGTTTCACACCGATGGCCAGCAACTTGCCGTCAGGCGAAAACTCACTGACCCTTTCGGATACGTCAGGAGTGTTCGTCAGGTTGCGCGGTTCGCCTCCACCAACTGGCATCACGTAGATGTCGTAGTATTCGTTGCCGCCGTGGTCCTGGCCGTACACCACGGCGCTGTCGTCTCGCGTGAAGAGGGCCTCGATCTGGCGGTCGTTACTCGTGACAAGTTGGTGCGCGCCGGTGCCGTCCGTATTCATGATCCACAGATTCGGCCGGCCACTGGCATTGCTGATGTAAGCGAGTTTGTGGCCGTCGTTCGAGTGCGTCACTCCGGAAATGCGAGTCGTGGTGAGCAACGCCTCCACCGGCAACGGTACGATCTCCGTCGCGCCGGCAGAACTCACGGCGTGCGGATCACTCGGCACCCGGTCTCCGGGACCATCACCACGTGCCGTCAGGGAAGCACAAAGAAGACAACACAACGCAACGAAACCAGCTCGCATACGCAACCCCCAGGGAAGAGAATGCAATCACTGTAGCAGCCCGCAATGGAGGATTGCACCGCTGATTTCGGTCAAACTATTAATTTTGATATGTGAGTTGCAAGCGCGACTGATCCTGGTCCGGCCTGAGTCTTCGCAACTCATGTCGGCATACCCGGCCTCAGAACGAAAGATTCGTCTGAAACACAATCGCCCGATTACCCGGCGTAGGATTCGCGAACGCTCCGCCCGCCAGTGATTGCGACCGGTTAAACAGCGGCGAATTCAGCACGCCATTCGGCGTTCCCCAGTTCACAATGTTCAACACATTCGACGCGCCAACCACGAAAGTCAGATTGAACAGCCGGGGCGCGCTTGCATTCAGCAGGATCGAGGCACTGCTTCCGCTAAGGCCACGATCGCCGACGCCGCCGTCTCCTGATAGAGTGTTGCCTGCGCTCTCAGTCTTCATTCTCGGCCCAATCCCGAATGTCTTGCTCACGCGCGCGTCCAGCAACAGGTTTCTGGGTCCCAGTCCGATTCCGTACGGCACAATGCGCTCGCCCTTGCCTGCAGGATTGGGATCAAGGCATCCGTACTTCGTCGCAATCACGCCTGCGGAGCCGCACACTCCGTAGCCAGGTCGCGCATTGAATTGATTGTTGCCCGTCAGGTCAGAGCCAGTGATCACGTTGAACGGCGTTCCTGACTGGCCGGTAAACAGGGAAGCGAACACAAATCCGAAAGGCGCCGAATAGCTTTGCAGCACTGTGAAACGGTGGCGAACCCCAAAGCTCGCGCGGCCGTAGTCATAGCCCGGGTTCTGCGGAACCGATGCGAACGACTCCAGCCCCTGCGTGTCGCTGTTTGCAATGTTGAATGCGTACGACCCGTTCAGAATCAGTTTCCCGGTTTGCAAGTTCGCCGTCGCCACAACCTGGTGCTGTTTAAAGAATCCACCTGACTGGTACTGATAGTTGTAAACCGCGGGAGCCGGACCCACGACCGAGTAAGTGGCAGTATTAAATGCCGGGGCCGTAACGTTATTCGATAGATACTGATGCACGCCTTGCGTAAACAAATACGTTAAGTTTGCGGTAAACGCTTTGGTGAACTGGCGGTCAACGCCCAGGCCACCCTGCATGTTCAACGCGGCACGGAATCTTGGATCGATGGTGTGATACGACGGCACCGCTGAAGGCGAAGCCACGATCTGGTTCTGTGTGGCCGGCTGGTTGGCATTGAAGAAACCAGGATTGTTCACCACGTAGCTCTGCTGATTGATTCGATTATCGTGAATCGCCTGAACCACGTAGGGCGCGCCTGCAAATGAACTGAAGGCGCTGGGCACGGTGAACCGATCATAGAACCAGCCGTATCCCGCACGGATAACCGTTTTGCCGCCGCTGCTGGATGGCCGTCCGGGGCTCCATGCCAGGGCCAGCCGCGGAGCCCAGTCCGTATGATTGCGCAACCAGTTCTGCGCCTCGTACCGGACGCCGATGCCGAGCATAAGGTTGGGCTTTATCCGCCAGTCATCCTGAAAGAAAGCCGAACCGTCGGCCATAAACACCCTGGCAACCGGATTGTTGATTATTGTGGCTGAGTATTGCGAAGGTGTTCCCATCTGGTACGCGGCAAGCGTGTTGAAGACGTACACGCCGTTGCCACCCGACGTCGAGTAATTTGCATCCACGTATCCGTGTAGCCGCACGCCAAACCGTAAGGTGTGATTGCCGGCCGTCGCCGTGCCAATATCCTGAAGCTCAAAAATATTCTGACTGTCGCGAACCGTGCCGCCCATGTTGCCGCCACCTGTAAACGCGCCCGACACAATCACCGTCGGCGCATTTGAAGCAGCAGTCTGTCTGGTAATCGCCCGTCGCCACTCCAGGTGAAGCTCATTGAGCAGCTTCGGATTCACCAGGTATGCGTCGCTGAACTGAACCGTGTTCTGTAATAACTTGGAACTCGTCGCTTGAGACGCCAGGCTTAAAGCGCCCACCTCAGCGCCGTTCTGTTCGGCTTTGTAGTAGTAGTCGCGGAACGAAAGCGTATGCTTGCCTGCCTGCACGTCGATGCGCGGATTCACCACGATCAGGTTGGAAGGATTAGGAACTGCCTGCGAAACTCTCGCTGACGTATCTTGTGGATTCACGGCGCTGACAATGTTCTGGTTCTGCTTTACCAGCTTGTAGGCGCTTACCGTGAAAGCCGCGTTCTTGCTCAGCGGCCCGCTCAAATCTCCCGAATAGGAATACAGGTAGTAGTCAGGTTGCGCAGTCAACAAAGGGTTCCCCGAGTTCAAGTCAGAGGAATTGCCGTAAGCAGACAACGTGCCGTGAAACTTCTGAGATCCGGGCTTGGTAATGATCTCAACGCGGCCATAGCCAATCTTGTCGTACTCCGACGAGAAGGGGTTCTGGTTAACACGAATCTCCAGGATCGACGACTTGGGAGGAAGCCGGCCGCCGGCAAAACCATCAACGTAGATCTGGCCACCGTTCGGTCCCGCAACCGCCCCGGCCAATTGCTGAAGCTCACTCTGTAGCTGATTGGGGTCGTCGGATAACGCGTTCAGGTCTTTCCCACGAAAAACCATTGCGCTGGTGTTCTGGTCAGGATTGATGCCAACGCTCTTCACGCTGGCCATTACCGTTACCGACTGGCGATCTATCGCGATCTCAAGCGGTATGCTCATCTCCTTGATCTTGCCCTGCGAAAGCTCGATTCCTGTTCTCAGCGGGGTAAAGCCCTTCGCAGTCACCTTCAGCGTGTATAAGCCGGCTGAAGTGCGAATCATGAAACGGCCGTCGGCGTGTGTCTCCGTTTGATGAACCTGAGTTCTGCCTGCAAGAGTTATCTGCGCACCGGGCACAACCGCACCCGTCGGATCCTTAACCTCGCCACGCAAACCGCCCATCGATACATTGGTTTGCGAACGCAGCGCCAGCGGCATCAAAAACAACAGCGCCAGAACCACGGTTTTCAGGTTAAGAATCATGCACTCTTGCTCGCAAAAAAGGCGGGAGATTGCCTCTCTAGAAGATACCCTTGGTAACGCTTTTCTGCGGTAAGAAGTGGGCCATATAGAAGGCATCTGTGCCAGATGGGTTAATAGTCTTGCTTGAAGTAAAATCCGGTTCGGATCGCAGCGCAAGATCGATCTGTACAGCAACGCTCTGAGGGAGAATGAGAACTACCGCAAGGCCTGATTCTTGTTGAATCGGGAGAAATCTCAAATAGCACTTTAGGTATGTCCACTTAATCCATTGTGGAAAAGGATGTTACATCTCCAAGGCACTTTACTGGAACCAGGATAGGTACGGTTGCCGCCCTTTCTATTGTCCGGACTGCAATAAGAACATGATGAAATCGCTGTATCTGATTGAAGTCGAAATGGTTGACCTTGCGCCTGCTCAAATCGGCTTTAAGCGTGCGCTCCTGATGGTCGCCGATCATTTAGCAGTCACCACCACAAAAGCGAAACGGCGGAAGAGCAAGACCACGCCCTTCCACCGCTTTCCTCGTTCCAATATGGAACTGAAACCTCACGCGTACTTGTAAGGCGCCCGATAAGGCCGGCTCAGCAATTCGCTGGCCGCGCTGTCTCCAATTATTTTTTCGTTCTTCACATCCCACTGAATCTTGCGGCCGGTCATCATCGAGATCTGCCCAAGGTGTCCTGGAATGGTTGAGTGGTGAGCAACCTGCACCGGTGTAATGGTCGGCTTGCGCGACTTTACACAGTCCAGGAAGTTGCGGCGATGTTCCGGCGACTCGTACAGCTTGATCTTGCGCAATTCTTCCGGAAGCGATTCGGCCTTGATCCAATCTTCATTGGAGGCGTCGAACCCGGAGCGATCTACCCAGACCCAGCCGTCCGTGCCGATCCACTTGGTTCCCATACCAATCGATGGGTGCCCGCCTGCGATCGTGACCATAACGTCGTTCGCGTACCCGGTAACTTCCTTCTTGTACTTGCACTCTACCCTGAACTTGGTGCAGGTATTCCAGAGCGCATCGGCTGCCGGGAAGTCTCCGTGCGCTTCAACCTCAGATGGACCAGAGAGGTCGAATCCCAATCCCCAATGGGCGATGTCGCCGTGATGTCCGATCCAATCCATCAACTGCCCGCCGCCGGTGTTGTAATTCCAACGCCAGTTCATATGATGGCGGGTTTTAGCATACGGCTCCATGCGCGAGGGGCCAATCCAGGTTTGCCAATCTATAGCGGCCGGAGGCTCGGATACTGCCATATCCCATGCCGGAGTCCCCGGAAGCACAAGCGACAGGTCTGTGATCTTCGGATTAAGCGTAGCCAGTTTCGCCAGCAGTTCCGGCGCAGTGTGTTTGAAATCGTTATGACCGCCCGGCAGACCCACTTCCACATGAACAATGTTTCCAATCAGGCCATTGCGAACGATCTCAGCGGCCTTGTGAAACGGCTTCAGAGATCTCTGCCACGATCCTGTCTGCCAGATGATGTTGTTCCGCTCGACGGCGCGCACAATCGCCTGCTGTTCCGCAATCGTCTTTGCCAACGGCTTCTCGCCGTAAATGTCCTTCTTGCGGTTCGCCGCTTCGGTGGCAATAATCGCGTGCCAGTGATCCGGCACTGCAATCATCACAGCGTCAATGTCATCGCGGGCCAGCAATTCGTGGTAATCGTGATACGCTTTGCAGTCTTTGTTGCCGTACTTTGTATTCACCGTGTCCACGGCAATCTGGAGAGGGGCCGGGTCCAGGTCGCATGCAGCCACAATCTGGCAATCTGGATACTCGAGGAATTGCTTTGTGTTCGTGGGGCCTATCATGCCCCAGCCAATAATGCCGATTGTGATGCGGTCTGAGGCAGGATGACGGCTCGCCTGACCCCAGATCGCTCCGGGTACAACCGCAGCGGTTCCCGCAGCCGCCCCGGCAGCCTTCATAAAGGCTCGCCGCGATACTGACAGGTCAAAGGTCTCGGACGTCTTAACAGAAGAATCAATTGGATCGTTCATCGCAATCTCCACGTAGAGGTTTGTGGCCGCATCCCATCCCGCCGCATTCAGATTTCAAACACGACACTCAGCGCAGGATTACGGCTGAAACAAATGCGCGTGAAGTCTAGCACAGCAGGGCAGCAATGATCATTCGGTTTGCGGCGCTTGCTCGAACACCTCAGTCTGCTGCCGAGAAACCATGCAGTGAGAGTGTTTTGAAGGGTACGGGCAAAAG
>Ga0075522_10003872_pt1 | contig 10843 bp, 12 predicted proteins | sample NGEPerA_FD_74796 | JGI IMG/M metagenome (GOLD analysis project Ga0075522, IMG submission 74796) | Arctic peat soil microbial communities from the Barrow Environmental Observatory site, Barrow, Alaska, USA - NGEE PermafrostL2-A | ecosystem: Environmental > Terrestrial > Soil > Wetlands > Peat ...
GCCGAACGAAGGCCAGCGCGACGGCATCCTCCGAAGGCGGTCCGCCGGCAACCACGCGCGCCTCTTTGCCACCCAGCTTCTTGCGCTCCTCGAGGCTGATGACGATGCCGTCGGTGGTCATGGTCGACGCGCGGACATCACGCCCGATTGCGCACCGGCGGCGCGTCCAACGACCGTTTGACTGCGTCGGGTTGTGCGGACTGCAGATAGCGTTTGCATTCAATCGCCTTGTAGAACACGCGTCCGCCGCGCAGCACTGGCCTGGGCCAGAGTGGGTCGATGCGCTCGTGGCGATAGGCGCTGATCTTCGATCGGCCGGTCAGTTGGCAGAAGTACGCGCGCGTCACTTCGGCGTCGGGATGATCGAGTGGATTGAACGGCAATGTCATGGCGGTACAGCGTTATCGTTGCATCGGAGTTAACGGTTCAAAGTATGTGTGACATCGATTGAATTGCAAACGCAGTGAGGCGTGTTCGATCGCACTCGATCGTAGGCAACGCAAAATAATTGGCGTGACGTGCGGAAGATGAACCCATTGACGCACGCTTCTCTGCAGAACCGGATGATAAAAACGTCGACAACCACCCGTCTGCAGGAAACGAATAGATCTCGTCGCGATCCAACTCGCGGCTGCGCAATGACTCCGCGCGTTGTTGCAGAGCGTGATCAGTGGCGTCGCAATGCACCGTTGATCATCGGCTCGATGAACAAATCAAGCGCGCTGCGATTCGCGCTCGATGTGCAGACGGTTGATTTCCGGCGGGCGGGGACGACGGCGTGATCGCGAGACCTGTCGCGGGCATGAGGACGCAGGCACAACGGAGGGCAAGATGAAAGGAGTGGTGCTTCTCGTGCCCGAGAAGCGCGTCTGCACAGGGTTTGAAAAGGCACGTGACGTTTGCGCGTGGTGCCGTCATTGGACGTAGATCGAAGTAAACATGGCGCTTCGCGCGTGCCGTTTGCGCCGGAGCACTCTGGAATGTGCTGGTATGCCTCGGGGCGAAAACGATGAATCGACGTGACGAGAATCAATTTCGCATCAAGCCTGCAGCGCCAAGGGCCCAGCAATCACGTGCGGGTGAGCGCTTTACGACGAGGGTGCTGCGCGCTGGTAGCCGTATCGGACGGTTGCCCTCGCGCGCCACGCCGGCGAAGCCGCGAGCGAGCCTGGCGCGGCTCGGACGCGGCGCCGTCGCCGCAAGCTTTGCAGGGTCCAGGCTGGGCCCGCACTCACGCCGGGTGGTGGTCAAGTCGCGGATCGTCAATCTCAAGCACGTGACCCCTCAAGCGGTCGACGCGCACCTGCGCTATATCGCGCGGGAGGGGGTCGGACACGACAGCCAGCCGACACAACCCTACGGACCGGATACGGATGCCGCCGACCGTCAGGAATTCGCCGCAGCCGGACGCCAGGACCGTCATCAGTTTCGTTTCATCGTCGCCCCCGAAGATGGCGCCGAGCTCGCGGACCTGCATGACTTCACCCGCCAGCTGATGTCAACCATGGAGCGCGATCTAGGGACCAAGCTCGACTGGATTGCGGTGGACCACTGGGATACCGACAATCCCCACACGCACGTCGTTCTGCGGGGTAAGGATGATCAGGGCAAAGACTTGATCATTGCCCGCCGCTACCTCACCGACGGCATACGGCACCGCGCCTGCGAACTGTCCACTGAATGGCTGGGGCTACGTACCGAGCGCGAGATCCAGCAGAGCCTGCAGCGCGACGTAACCCAGGGGCGGTGGACGGGACTGGACCGGCAGTTGCAAGCCCTCGCGCGTGCCGGTGCCATCAACTTGGCCCGGCCCCACACCGACGCCGAAACGCTGCGACACCGCAGCCTGCTGATCGGTCGCCTTCAGGTGCTCGCGGGCATGGGGCTGGCCTTGGAACAAGGCAATGGGACCTGGGCGCTGGCGTCCACGGCCGAAACAACGCTCAGGGCACTCGGCGAGCGTGGCGACATCCTGCGGACCATGCGGCGGGCGCTGCGCGGTGAGCAGCGCGAACTGGCGCTGTTCGACGGGGATTCCAGGGCGGCGCCGATTGTCGGCCGCATCGTGGGGACCGGATATCGCGACGAGCTCGATGAGCGGGCGTATGTCATCGTTGATGGGATCGACGGATGGGCCCACCACGTGCCGATCGGAAAGGTGGACTTGGCCGAGTTTCCGGTCGGCGGCATCGTCGAAGTGCGATCCATACCGCGGCGTGCCGCGGACCGCAACATCGCGGCCATCGGCAAGAACGGCGTCTACCAAACCGCCGAGCATCGAGCGCAGCTTCTGGCGCACGCTGATTCCCGGAACCACGCTGACGAGATCGTTTCCGCCCACGTCCGGCGTCTGGAAGCGCTGCGTCGCGCGGGAATCGTGGAACGGCAAGCCGAAGGTGTCTGGCGGATTCCCGCGGACCTGGGGGCGCGTGGTCAGGACTATGACCGGCAGCGCACGGGTGGCGTCGACATCCAGCTGCATTCGCATCTGCCGATCGACAAGCAGGTGACGGCGCTCGGCGCGACATGGCTTGATCAGAGGCTCGTAGACGCCGACGCGCCGATGGCCAACGTTGGCTTTGGCGCAAGCGTAAATGCGGCTTTACGTAAACGCGTAGAGTTTCTGATTGAACACGGCTTCGTGCGACGCGAGGACGGTAGCGCGAAGCTGCCATCCCATCTGCTTACGGCGCTGCGTCAGCGTGACCTCGACAGCGTCGCTAAGGAAATCGCGGCCGAGACCGGCATGGTTCATCAACCGCTGCTCGATGGTGAGCGCACCGCCGGCGTCTATCGGCGCATGGTGGTCGCAACAAGCGGCCGCTTTGCGATGCTGGATGATGGCGTGGGCTTTAGCTTGGTGCCTTGGCGCCCGGTACTTGCGCAGCGTGTTGGCCAGCAGTTGGCCGCGACGCTACGTGGTGACCACGTTACCTGGAGCTTTGGCCGCCAGCGAGGTCTTTCGCGATAGTCTTCGGGTCGTTTGGCAACGAATTGCGAACAGGCGGACCGCTGGTTTGCGCCTGGGTATCAATGTGCTGTCATCCAAAGTTGTGGTATATTATACCATATGGCCTCCAACACCACAAGAGCGACCTTGCTCTTACATGAGAAGGTCGTCTTGGCCGACGGGGCGATCGTGGAGTTGATCATCTGGCGATTGCCGCGGGCGACACCGGACCGCCACCATGGATTGAAGTATCGACTGTACTTTGGCCGCGGCGGGAAATGCCTGGTGCGCTATGACAACGAGGCGGGCAAGGGCGACCACCGGCACATCAAGGGCCGCGAGGAGCCTTACCGATTCGTCTCGGTGGCAAAACTACGGCGCGATTTCGAAGCGGATATTCACAAATACGGAGGCAATAATGAAGAAGAAGATTGAAGTTACGGTCGGCCGCCTGTCAGATGTATTGGATCGATTCGAACAGGCGTGGCAGCGAGGCGTCGTTGGAAGTCCTCGCAGTGGCGAGGTGCGGCTGACCTTCGAAAGCCTGCCTGTGTTGCTCAAGAATCTCACTCCAGCTCGGTGGAAGCTGCTCGAAGCAGTCAAGCGGTCGGGGCCAATGTCCATCAACGAGCTTGCGCGGGTCCTCGGACGCAATTACAAGAACGTGCACACGGACGTCGTGAGGCTTGTCGAAATCGGGCTGATCGAGCGGGTTGCGGATCAACGTATTGCGGTGGTGTGGGACACGATCACGGCGGAAATGAAGCTGGCCGCGTGAGTCTAGCCTGTGCCGGTCGTGGAGTATTACTACCCGGGCGGCAAAGTTCCGCCCACGGGGCATAGCGCTCGATCGCAAGAGACGCCTGCGCCGGGCGTAGGAAAGTTGTAAATGCCACCTGCATCGTCCAACAAAAAACTCCTTCTCATTGGCGCGTCCCGCGGCCTTGGCTTTGCCCTTGCTCAGGAATATCTCGAGCGCGGCTGGCACGTTGTGGCCACTGAACGGGGCAGCGCCACATCAAAGCTGCACGATCTATTGGGAGCCGCCGAAGGTCGACTCGAAATCGAGACCGTCGACGTCGTCTCTCCCGATCAAGTGGCCGCACTGCGAGCGCGTCTGGCATCGAGAAAGTTCGACCTGCTGTTCGTCAATGCCGGCGTCAAGAACGACGATCGTGAAACGATCGCAGATGTTTCGACCGACGAATTCATGCGTGTGATGGTAACCAACGCCCTCAGTCCCATGCGCGTCGTCGAGACCCTGCGGGATCTTGTGCTCGCGAGTGGCACGATCGGGATCATGTCGTCCGGACAGGGCAGCATCGCCAACAATGAGAACGGAAACTATGAGGTCTATCGTGGAAGCAAGGCGGCGCTCAACATGTTCATGCGCAGCTTCGCCGCCCGTCACGCCGATGATCCGCGGACACTGCTGCTCATGGCTCCGGGCTGGGTACGGACGGATATGGGGGGCCCCCAGGCGCGTCTGAGCATCGCGGAGAGCATACCGAACCTCGTGAACACCATTGACGCGCAGGCCGGAAAAGCGGGGCTTCAATATCTGGATTATCTCGGCCGGACGGTTCCGTGGTGAGAGTTTCCTTAAGCGAACATTCAATGAGCGACGCGTAATTTGCGAATGTGAGGCGCGAATGTGCGGCGCGGGATTCGACTATCGCGCCGACGACCGGTTCAATGCTGCCGCGGCGCGTATGAGTGTCTTGAAGGCACCCTCGTCTATTTCATCACGCTCATGCAAATCGATAGCGCGCCTGGTTTTGCCTTCAAGGCTGGCGTTGAATAGTCCTGAAGGGTCTTTCAGCGACGCGCCCTTGGCGAACGTCAGCTTCACCGCGTTCTTGTACGCTTCGCCGGTACAAATCAGCCCATCGTGAGACCAAACCGGAACACTCCACTTCCATTCCTCGACAACCTCCGGGTCAGCCTGCTTGATGAGAGCGCGAATATGGGAGAGCGTCTTGCCCCTCCAGTCGCCCAGTTCCTTGATCCTCGCATCGATCAGCCGGGAAGGGGACTCACCCGTGGTGGTTGCGCTCTTTTTCATATTGTTTGTTCGCGGTCGCGCTGGGTGACTTCGTAAATGAGGTGGGTGACTTTTGGGTGAGCTATCGAAGCCCTGCACGTGCATCCCGACTCGCCCCGTTGCCGCCAACGGCGCTACGGTGGTAGCTTATACATCGTAGTCCAACCTTGGAGGTCTCATGACTCGCTCGACCTGGTTCGTTGCGTTCGCCGCCTTCGGAGTCGCACTGAGCTTTCCTGTCCTGGCGCAAGTCGTCAAGGTAACTCCGCTGGGCGGCATCGATGGCGAATTCTGCCCCTTGGATCGCGCGCTTATCTTCGAGGACCCGAACGGAACACGCATCCTCTACGACCCGGGACGTACCGTTGCTGGACCGAGTGACCCGCGGTTGGGGAAGATCGACATCATCCTTGTGACCCACATGCACGGCGACCACGTGGGGGACGTGCACAACAAGGCGCCGAACTCGGGTAGCTGCGCAAACCCGGACGTTTCGGTGTCGGCCGTGCCCAACACCAGCGCGGTGGAGATCGCGCTCGCCAAGAAATCGAAGATCGTGACCGGCAGCGAAATGCCACCTTTCTTTGCGGCCAAGCTCAAGGCGAACGGCGGCGATCCCGCCAATTCGATCCTCGCGCGCTTCGGCGGCAGCGTAACTATCGACGGGGTGCGCATCGCTACGGTGACGGCACTGCACAGCAATGGCGTGGACCCCGACTTCATCGGCGGTGACCTTGGCAAGGCGATGAAGGCGGCAGGCATCGCAGGCGATGTCGGCCTTGCCACTGGCTATGTGCTGCGATTCAGCAACGGGCTCGTGGCCTATCTCTCCGGTGACACCGGGATCATCGCGGATCAGGAGATGGTCGTGCGGGACTACTACCACGCCAAGCTCGCGGTCATGAACATGGGCGATGGCTTCACCACCGGCCCGGCCGAGGCTGCCTATGTAGTCAACGAGCTCGTGAAGCCCAATTCGGTGATCCCGTCACACGCCAATGAAGTCGGCACCGTCGGCGGCAAGGTTCGGCCTGGAAGCAAGACCGAAGCCTACATGAAGGCCGTCAAGATGCCCGCCTACATTCCGCTCTCCGGTAAAACCATGGAGTTCGACGCCAACGGAAAATGCACGGCGGGACGCTGAGCTGACGCGGCAGCGGGTAACGGTGGCCGAGTCGAGCGCTCCGGCGGTCTCCGTCATCATCCCGTGCTACAACGCAGCGCGCTTTCTTGGCGAGACGATAGACAGCGTGCTGGCGCAGACGTTTCGCGCTTTCGAGTTGATTGTCATCGACGACGGCTCGACCGACGCGACCGCCGAGATCATCGACCGCTACCGCGGTCGCCTGAAGGGAAAACTGATAGGCGAGTCGGGTCCGAATCGTGGTGTCAGCGCCGCGCGCAATCGGGGAACCGAGCTCGCGAGCGGCAGGTATTTGCAGTATCTCGACGCGGATGATCTGCTGCGACCGGATGCGCTGCGGTCGAAATTCGAGTCGCTGGAATTTTCGGGGGCCGACATCGCGTACACCGACTGGCAGAAACTCGTCGAGTCACCGTCCGGAAGTTTTATTCGCGGCGAGACGCATTCGCGCCGGTGCGAAGACGTGCATGCGGTGCCGGAGATTGCTGTCATGCGGGACTTCTGGGCCCCTCCGGCAGCGTTGTTGTATCGCCGCGAGATCGTCGACCGTATCGGGGGCTGGAATACCAGCCTGCCGATCGTCCAGGATGGTCGTTTCCTGTTCGATGCGCTGCGCTGCGGGGGACAGCTCCGGCATGTTCCCGGAGTTGGCGCCGATTACCGAGTCATCCACGGTGGACAGAACCTGTCCAAGCGCGATCCTGCCGCCTTCATGCGTGACTGGGCCGAGGACGCATTCCAGGTCGAGGCGATCTGGCGCCGGGACGGCGAACTGACTTCCGCAAGGAAGGGCGCCTTGCTCCATCGGCTCGGCAAGACCACCCGCGTGCTCTACGAACTCGACCGGCCGGCGTTCTGGAGAGTGTATCGACGAATGCAGACCCTTGACCCGAACTACATTCCGCAAATGCGGCGCTCGATCCGGCTCGCGTCCCGCTTGTTCGGATACCCGCGCGCCGAGGCGCTCGCCATGTTCGCGCGGCGGGCCCGGAAAATCCTGCGCGGCGCGGGTTAGGCAATTTGGTCGCGCCGCAGATGTCGAGCCGGCATGTAACGCGAACCGGATCGCTGGCTGCAACGTCCGCGCTGTTCGCGATATTCGCGTGGCGTTCGATCGCCAGCGCCTGATCCGGGAAAACCCAGTCTGCTGCCCGCGCCGCCAGCGCTGCGGTGGCTTCGTTATCCAGACCGCGTGCCTCTGCACCCAGCGCATCTGGGCCAACGTCAACGACGCTGGATTCCCGCTTTCGCGGGAATGACGGCGTGTGCGGCTGGATGGACATGTGCGGGGAAGCTCATCATCGTTTCCAGTCCAGCCATTCGCACACGCCGCGACCCATGATCCAGTGCTTGTCGTCCTCGCTTAGCCATGGCATTTCTTGGGCGATTTGCGTGACTGCCTGGCGATAGGTGCACGGCAGCCGCGAGAGGTCGCTGCCCCAGAAAACGCGCCGCGACTCGAAGGCGTCGCACACGCGGCGCATCGGCGCGTGAAGGCTGCGATACGGGTATTCGTCCTCAGCCAGCGCGGGTAATGCCGATGCCTTGACCGCGACGTTGGCGTGGCGCGCGAGCTTCAGCAGCTCGTCCAGTCGCGTGAATCGTTCGGCGGCAGGCACCGAGCTCGGTATCCCCAGATGATCGAGAACGAGTCGCAGTCCCGGGTAGCGCGCGGCAACGGCGTCGATGTGATGCATCCCGGTGTGCGGCACCAGCAACATGATGGGAACGTCGTGCGCTTCGGCGCTGCGAAAGACCGCGTCCATGTTGCCGGTGGCCAGCGATTCGGCAAGCCCGGGACGATGCAGGCTGAACCGAAGTCCGAGCATGCCTGGCTGTGCGCGCCACGTGGCGATGCGCTCCGGCGTCGAAGGATCGTCCGGATCGACACGCCCCATGACAGCGAAACGATCCGGATGGGCGGCTGCAGCGGCCAGCACCAAATCATTGCGCTCGCCTTCCCACGAAGGCGGCACGAGGATGGCGCCGTCAACGCCCGCTGCGTCCATCGACTGCAGCAGCTCGTCTGCGCCCAGCGGAATCTCGCGCTGCGCGGCGTGACGCGGCGGCCACGGGCGTTCAGGCGTGCTGGCCGCCCAGATGTGCACTTGCGAATCGACGATGCGCATCGGCGTTGCCATTACGCCACTGAAATCCGGATGGGCGCGCCGTCGAGGTAGGCGAGGATGTTCTCGACGCTCTGCGTGTAGAAATTCCTGAACGATTCCGCGACGACGAAACCGAGATGCGGTGTCAACACGACGTTGGGAAGCGTCGTCAGCGGATGGCCTGCGGGCAGCGGCTCGACGTCGAACACGTCGAGTCCTGCGACGATGCGACCGCTGCGCAACGCGGTGAGGAGGGCGGCGTCGTCGACCAGCGCGCCGCGCGACGTATTGACGAAGATGGCGCCCTGCTTCATGACCTCGAACTCGGGCGCGCCGATAATGCCGCGCGAGCGTTCGGACAGACCCAGATGAACCGAGATCACGTCGGATGTCTCGAACAGCGTGTGCTTGTCGACACGCTTGACGCCCCGACTGGCCGCCTTCTCGTCGGTGAGGTTGGTGCTCCACGCGACGACATCCATGTCGAACGCCTTGCCGTAGTGCGCAACCCGCGAACCCAATCGGCCCAGGCCGACGATGCCCAGCCGCTTGCCGGCCAGCGTGACGCCCAACGGAAGGCCTTCCTGCCAGCGCCCCGTCGCCGCATTCGCGTGCGCGCGCGGAAGCGAGCGCGCGCACGCGAGCATCAGCGCAAACGCCAGTTCCGGCGTCGAAAAAGAAGGAGTGGCGTCGGTGTGCGAGACCAGGATGCCACGCGCCGCACACGCGGCGAGATCGAGCGTCGACGCGCGATTGCCGGTCATGGCGATCATTTTTAGATTGGGCAGCCGCTCGATGAGACGCGCGGGAAAGGCGGTGCGCTCGCGCAGCAGCACGATGACGCTGAACGGCGCCAGCTTGTCCGCGATCTCGTTCTCGTCGCGCAAAGGCTTGGTGAAGACGGTGATATCGGCGCGCGCGGCGATGCTGCTCCAGTCCACCTGCGAGAGGGCGAGCGACTGGTAGTCGTCGATGATGGCAATGCTCGGTCGTTCCATGTCGATTTGCTCCGGATAACGGCGTGCGGTTGCGGCAGCGCGACCGTGTTCATGCCAACGCGTTGCAAGTCGCTTGCGCGACCCCGTCGTTCAGCCAGCGCGCAATGCAGCCAGCACTTCGTCGGTCGTGCGAATGTGCCGGCGTCGAAGCTGGCGGTCGAGCTCGGTACCGTAGAACGCGCCCCATTGGCGTTTTCGGATCCGCAGGTCGGTGGGTTGCGGATCGAGCTCCTCGACGATCGCTGCCCAGTTGGCGGGACGCGGGCCCGCTACGGGCGGCGCCGCGTCGGCGATGGGCGCGAGCATGTCCTTGCCCTCCGGCGAGCCGCCAACGGTGACGAGCACGACCGGCGCGTTCGTCGCACGAAACGTCTGCGCGAGCTGCTTCGCGCCCGTGACAACCTCAGCACTGGATTGCGGGTGCACGTCCATCGCGACGATGCCGTTTTGCAGGTCGATCAAGACCAACGCGGTCGTCGCGGGGTCGAGCGTCAATGAAGCGGGGTTCACGTTTCATTCCCGTAGGTGTTCTTCAATCTCTGGTGGAAACGGTTGACACGCGTGGCGCCAGGTGTTGACACTATGAACTCAACAACGCCGGCGCGGCCGCGCGCAATTGAGCATATCCGAAATGGAAATCGCCATTGGTCTGGCAAGACTGCAACTTCGGCGGACGCAAAGACGTGGGAAAAAATGTTGACACATCTGATGAGCTGGCTAGAATCGGATAATCGCGGGCGCCAAAGACTCGCGCTCGCCGAATCGCTGATGCGCGTGCCTATCGGCCGCGCCAGCGAGTTGCTGATCGCCGCGAATGCCAGCGCCGCTGGCGTCACACCCACCTGAATTACCAACTTTCCCGAAACTCATGGGCCAGCAAGCGCAGAAATTTCGCCGGCTTCTCGACAGCGGCGAATTCATCGTGTCACCCGGGGTCTACGACGGCTATTCCGTGCGTCTCGTCGAGGCGGCCGGCTTTTCGGTGGCATCCACCAGCGGCGCCGCGCTTTCGAATGCGCTGCTGGGCGTGCCGGACGCCGGTTTTCTGGACCTCACTGCAAACGTCAACCATTGCCGCCAGCTTGCCCGCTCGGTGAGCATTCCGCTGACCGCGGATGCCGACACCGGTTACGGCAATCCGATGAACGTGCATTACACGGTCCAGCAGTTCGAGGAAGCCGGCGTCGCGGGCGTCAACATCGAGGACCAGGTGAGTCCGAAGCGATGCGGCCACATGCCGGGCAAGGATGTCATTGCGCTCGGCGAGATGGTGCGCAAGATCGAGGCGGCGTGTCTTGCGCGCAAGGACGACGCGTTCGCCATCATCGCGCGCACCGACGCGATTGCGGTGGAGGGCATCGACGGTGCCGTCAAGCGCGCCAAGGCGTACGCCGCGGCAGGCGCCGACATGATTTTCGCGGATGCGGTGCGAACCGAAGACGACATCGCGCGAATCGTCGAGGGCAGCGGCATTCCCGTTTCCGTTAACATGGGCTTCGGCATCCGGTCGCGGCCAACGACGCCGTTGTTTCCCATCCCGCGACTGAAGGCGTTGGGCGTGAGACGGATTTCGCTTTCACGCATGTTGCCGGCAGCGAG
>Ga0075522_10003874_pt1 | contig 10841 bp, 28 predicted proteins | sample NGEPerA_FD_74796 | JGI IMG/M metagenome (GOLD analysis project Ga0075522, IMG submission 74796) | Arctic peat soil microbial communities from the Barrow Environmental Observatory site, Barrow, Alaska, USA - NGEE PermafrostL2-A | ecosystem: Environmental > Terrestrial > Soil > Wetlands > Peat ...
GCAATTCTTTCAAACAAAGATACCTATAAACGATGTACCTGTGTACTCTTTATGCCGATAGATAACCTTGAGTTCTTAGAGTGGGCAGCAGAGCGTAAGGAAAAGAAAGCATGAGCCTATATAAGAAATTACCCTGTACTTGTGGACATGAATTTTTAAAACATGAACCATGTGCCGATTGTTTGTGTAATAAATATGATCCAGCTGGTCATAATCCTGAACTTGAGAATATTGTCTGTCCTGAATGTACACTTGCACGATTGGAATTAGTAAATAAGATTTACCTTTGTCCTGTTTGTTCATTAGAATTATCAGAGATACAGGTATTGGAGCTAGTCGGATGAGCGAATTTAAATTAAGATGGTTGGTTAGAATTTCACTGTTTATCATAGCAATCTCAGCGGCTGGTATATGGGAGAGACATCCATAATGAAACTCTATAGAGGTATTCGCACGATGCCAGGATATGTCGCTACCGTCTATGTCGAGGGTGAGCTTTTGGCTATGGGGCCTTCTAAATTGGATATCCATGATTATGGCGCAGATGCTTTGGAGTGGGGATACTTTGGGGCAGGACCTTCGCAAACAGCTGCAGCAATACTTTATGATATCACAGCAGATCCTGATCTTACCAAGCGATACCATCAGGACTTTAAGCGGGAATTCATTGCTAATTTTGAACAGAATAGTTTCATATTGCTTGAGACACAAGTATGGCATTGGTTGGCAAAGTTTAAAAAATCAGAGGAGGGTTTATGAGCGACGAAAAGACGAAAGCTTTAGTTGTGATTAACAAACCAAAAGAAGATTATGGTCCTTCACCTGTAATGCAGCTGCTAACGTTGCAACAGGAACTAGAAGAGCTTTTAAATGATAAGGAACATTATCCTTGGTAGATAGTAAGGAAAATAGAAAAGAAGCTATCAGGGCAATGATAGTTTATGTTTGTGGACTTCCCTTGTTTGAACGAAAAAAGGAAATGATCCTTGCGTTGTATGATGCCGAATGGAGATTGATGCAATGAAATATATAGCTTTTGATATCGAAGCAGGTGGTACTGAGATTGAACACTCACTACTATCTGCTTATTTTGTTGTCATTGATGAGGATCTTAAGACCATCTATGGTGAGTTGGATCTACTTGTAAAGCCTGATAGTGGAAATTATGTAGTGACAGCTGAGGCACTTGAAGTAAATAAGATTCAATTGATTGAGCATGACAAGGTAGCGATTACGGAAAGTAAGGCTGGCACATTGCTCTATAATTTTCTTAAGACTCATGCACCTGATGGTGCAGTCAAGCTTACACCATTAGGACATGGAATTGCTTTTGATGTGCAGTTTGTTAAGAGGCATCTGCTTAACAAGAGCTTCAATCAGTTTGTGTCCTATCGGATGCTGGATACCTCAAGCATTATTCAGTTCATGAAGCTTACGGGGTCTGTGCCAAGAGATCTAGCTGGGTCACTGTCCGAGATAGCGGCTTATTTTGATGTTCTTACAGAAGAGAATGTGCCTCATACAGCTAAAGGTGACACCTGGATGGTCATAGAGGTATTGCGTAAACTTAGAGATCATGTATCGTAAAACAGCTCTTTATATAGACTAAAATCAGCAGTTGACTTTTGCTGGCATTCATGGTATACTTAATCAGGGAGAATGAAATGGCTCAATACAATTTTACTGATGGGCAGTCTAAGCCAGGGTTTACGGCTGATGGAATTAAATGGTATCAGCAATGCTTCGTTTGCAATAAGCAGATCAATTTTATCAAAGACTACAGGGAAAGCTGGATGTCAGTCGGTCAGTATGTAAGACATAAGAAGTGTGCTCCAACGACACTGAAGTAAAAGGAGGAAAAATTATGCTGAACCAATATCATAAGATATCCTTAATAAGCTTAGTACTTTGTGTTAGCACATTGCCTTTAGATGGTGGGATCTTGTCACGTACTACAGCAGAAGATGCAGCTAATAAAACTGAGTTGCAATATTATAAACAAGCTGCAGCTTTAAACGATTTGCTCTTTAGAGAGGGAACGCCAGTTCATGTTAATGTAGTGGTATCAATGCTCAAAGAGATTGATAAGAATGTTGCTATATTCTATCCTCAAGGTCCTTTCACTCGTACAGACTTCATAACGCTGGGGTGGCTTGAATCTGAATATAAGCAGTATGAAGGTGGGACGCATGGTGAACGTGGAATCTTTCAGATCATGCCTGATGAGTTTCAAGACTTTGATATCCATAAGAACTACTACAATGTTGATGTCAATACATTAATGGCATTTCGGGTGCTGCAGTCTAAGTATCATAAGTACCCAGACTATAAGACGGCTATCATGGCCTATAATGGATTGGTTCAATATCACAATGGACATTACTCACAGAAGTATTGGAATAATTTTGAGAAGCGTCGAGTTGCAATTGAGCTGGTACTGAATCAGCAGGAGTAGAATGACAACATTAGGCTTATCAGTAGGATTTTTTGTCATAGGTATTGTTGAATGGTACTTGGATACCTGGGAAAGACTTGTATCAGCACGGCTTAAGCTGTGGGCTACAATCTGTTATAGTACGTTGAACCAGATCATTGACTTCTTTATGTATGTGTTTCTTTTTAGTGTACTCATACAGTTTTGGGAAACATGGCATACGGGTGTCCATGACTATTACAAGCTGATTCCATATGTTTTATATACCGTCGGGAAGATCGTTGGTACTGGCTTAGCTACGTGGTTGTATGCCAGGAATAAGAAACGAAGTGATAAGGCCCGTGCTGTTGATATACTAGCCACATCTAATAAGGCAAAGAAGAAACGTGGTAAACGTAAACTGAGTAAGAAGACACATTCAGTAGAGGTTGGAAATTTGTTTGACTCCATTGATACTGCAGATTTAAAAGACGAGATCAAGGCCCAGGTCGTAGAGAATGTATCACAAAAGATTTCAGAAAAGGTAGATGAAGCATTGAACCAGGAGAGCAATTCATGAGCTTAAATAAGATTCAAAAAACTTTCATTAGATTAGCATTGAACAAGTTTGGCACAATGGGCAGCTATAAAACCAGGAGACACAGATTGGTTAAAGCTGATAAAGCTAAGGTACGAGTTGAAGTGATTGATGCTGTGTCAGGTGATAAGACATTTGCTAAAGCTTCTGAGTCATCTCCAGCGAAACTGCGTAAGTGGCTTAAGCTTAGGAATGCTCGTGCAGAATTCACTGAAGTTCTTTTAAAAAAGAAATCAAATTGGTTTAAATTATCTGATACTGATTTCATTGATTATCCTGTCATTATAAAAGTTGGTACATATAAGGCTCCATATCTTATCAAGCGTGTTCAAGATCGTGTGACATATAAGGGAAAGACAACACTTAGCATTCAATTGGAAACAACAGGTAACATTGACTACTTGAGTATTCTCAGTGAGAAGAAAGAACTACTTGCAAGCAAGAAAGGGAAGAAATGACACCAGAACAATATCTACAGATAAACGATCTTTGGGATCTAGAGCGACTAAAGAAACATGCACAAGATACTTTTGTGTATGTCATTGAGTCAGTACGATTCCCAGGGCTTGTAATGCTTCACTATGTGGATGCCTGTCAGTATAATAATATTTGGACACCCTTCGCTCGTTTATCGCGTGGGCTCATACTTGATATGAAGAATCAAAAGGTCCTTGCATATCCCTTTGACAAATTCTTTAATCTGGGACAAGTGGCTGAGACTAAATACACTGTCCTTGAAGGGCTGAAAGAGTTTCAAACCAGTGAGAAGCTTGATGGCAGCATGATCATCATGTTCAAAGATCCAAACACGAACAAACTTACTCTTACAACCAAAGGTTCATTTGATTCTGAGCATGGTGCTTATGCTAATGCGTTGCCATTCTCCTCTCAATTCCTTGTTAATGCCGAACGGTATACAAATAGGGGAACGCTGGTATTTGAACTTATTGCTAAACCATTTCAGATTGTAGTGGATTACAGAATCAAAGGCTACAAAGAAGGTCTATATCTCATTGGATACCGAGACCATATTACGGGTAAGTTGGCTACATTTAACGAAGTAGCTAAGATTGCTGGTATGCTGGGCGTTTCTACTTTCAAGACCTATTCCTTTGATTCCCTGGATAAGCTGATTGCTACTGTGAAGGATCTACCAGTGCTTGAGGAAGGCTTTGTCCTTCGCTATCCGAACGATCTTATGGTCAAAGTGAAGGGTGAGGCTTATCTGGCAGCTCATCGCTTTATAAGTCATCTTAGTGATCGGCACATATTAGAAGCAGTGGGTGAAGGAACAGCGGCAGCGTTGGCTGAGTTGGCTCCTGAAGAATACAAACAGGATGTACTAGATAAGATTGTCCTCTTTGAGAAACGAGTGGCTGAGATCAACGATATATGCTATACTTTATATAGTGGGGCTCCCAAGGATGGACCACGAAAAGATTTTGCTTTGTGGGTTATTGGTAATGCTCCTCCTCATTTGAAAGGATTTTTGTTTCAGTTGATGGATCATAAAGCATTAGACAAGAAACATGTGTGCAGAGTGATAGAAGAGATTGATAATGTGGACGGAAAAACGAGGATTTAATGAAAACACTATTGAAACTAGTATTTCTGTTTTGTTTCTTTGTTGTGGTATTCTTTGTAACTACAGCTTTCTTCGATACACTTGAACATCGTATGGGTTATTATGATCAAGGAATTAAAGAATCTAGCGAGGTGGGCCAATGAAAATAGAAAGCAAATGGTCTTATGTATTGACAGGTGTGAATGTATCCATTGCTATGCTTGGAGCTATTATTCATAGTCTTCCATTGTTGTTGATGGGCGGGATTTTTGGATTTTTGAATTGGGTAGCAGCCGAACTGAATAGGAGCTTAGAAGATGAAATCATCAGAAAAAAGAGCAGATCAGATTCAGGTACAGAAACAGAAGAGTAAGCTTTACGTTCTTTGTTTGCAATCAGAGAATGGTAAGATAGAACGTATTTTTACAGGCAGCGATTATGATCAGTTGTGGATGCAAGGTAGTACAGAATCAAAAGCTATCGGTGGGTATTGGTCAACGTATGATGTCCAGGGCCGATTCATCGACGGAAACTATCGCAGTAAAGTATCTAACTAAGGAGAATTAAAATGCCAGAGAATCCATTACAGCCTCAAACGCCACCACTATCCGAAAAACCATTAGGACCTGCTAATTGGGTTCGTGATATGGTAACAGATCGTCCCTTGGGAGCACCAGCTGTACCACCTTTAGCTGCTAAGCCCTTGGTTCCACCTGTGGTCCCTCCAGTCGTTGATAAATCTGTGGTTGTACCTCCAGTAGGAAAGCCCGTGGTTGCTCCTGTCATTGAAGAGAAACCCGCTGATGCAATTCCTGCTGCTACAACACCAGCACCAGCAGCCACACCAACACCTCCCCCAGCTTCAAAGTAATTCGGGAGGTTCAAAGGAGGCATACAACTGTATGTCTTGTCGAGTGTACTTAAGCGGTAAGATGTCAAACCGCTATGTAGAAGATGTGAAGTCTGAACGTAGACGCGCTACTGAAAAACTAGCTAAGTATAAAATGAGAGCTGTAGATCCTGCAGCGGCTGAAGAGAAATTGTGGCCTGATAAAAAGAAAGCCAAAATCTCCTCAACGTTTAAACGCAAGATCATGGATATCATGGTATGGCATGATCTATGGCTCATTCGGCGTTGTGACGTTATGCTAGTATTGACAGGTGATGTCGTATCAGAGGGTACATTGCTTGAGTGGCGTTACGCTCAGAATATTGGTATCCCTGTGGTAATGGTTGCACCTGAACGATTGAAAGGAAATTTCATGGGATGGGTGAATATTTTAATTCCCCAGGACCATATGTTTCCTGATGTCAGATCGGCGGTCAAGTTCATTCATAAAAAATACGCAAAAGAGTATGCAGAACATCATGAGTACTTTGCGGCAGCTGTTAAGAATCGCAAAGGAAAATAAACTTGACAGTGCGTTGTTAATCTGTTATACTGAATAGAGGAAAAATTAATGACATTTGATCCAGATAATGTTCGCGTAGATTTGCTCAAAGTAAAAAGAAAGATCTACATTAGTTATCCTGAAGGTTCGAAAGAACGTGAGGATTTTCTATTTGCTTCTAAGCTTTCAGAGCTTGGGTATCTTACAAAGCTAGTTGACCCTGTACTTGTCTCAGATGTTTATGCTGATTACAATGATAGACTAACATCAGAGGTTTTTACGATAGTTAGTTGCTTAGGTGTAGGGTTAGGAATTTCTATTGCGATGCTTGGATTTCATCAAAGTCATCCACATAGTGAATGGCTGTCTTTGTATATTTTACCTTTCCTATTTGGGGTTGGATTTGCTGGTACTCATGTATCACACTTAGTGAAGAATTGGAAAGACTTTCAGCCTTTCCGAAAAGAATGTGAAACGTTGCGTAAGAGAATTGAGAAACTTACCAAAGAAATTAAAGGATTAGCTAAATGAGCAGATACACAGCAGCTGATTTCCATGATCGCATTGTGTCCCTTCAGCCTGTAGATCTTTTCCAGTATGTGGATGAGATCCCTGAGCTTAAGTTGTTACGTTGCTGTGAGCAAAGCCCTCAGCACCATGCAGAAGGTAATGTTCTTATCCACTGCAATATGGCTGGGCAAATTGTACTGCAGCTCATGGAGGCAGAGCAGATTGCTCCTAAGTATCAAACTCTTTTATATATTGCCACACTCTTACATGATATCGGAAAGCCTAGCACCAGTGTCTTCAATGCAAAGAAGAATAAGATCACTGCATATGGACATGACACGGCTGGTGTTCTGATTGCTAATGAGTTCTTGCGTAAGTATTTCCCTGAGTTCCATTACGCTCAGCGGGAGATAATCACTAGACTTATTGAGCATCATATGGAACCTCGTCTATGGATGAAGGATGGTACAGCTTCAGTGACAAAGCTGAAGATGCTTTCTCTTGCAGTTAATACAAAGCTTTTATATGTCCTATCTCAGGCTGATACATTGGGCCGCACATGCAATGATATGGGATCTAGTATGCTCTTGCTTGAGATGTTCAAGCAGAACTGTGAAGACATTGGTATTTGGGATAAACAATACCGTGTGCCTCTTGCTACCCATTTGGATAATGCGTCCTACTCTCTTGCACGTTGGAACATCCTTATGCACAAGGCACCAGAAGAGATTGATACTTATGAAGCTGCACAAGAGCTGATGATTCAACCACCTAAGCCAAACTTTCAGCTTATGCTACTCATTGGTGCGCCTGGGTCTGGTAAGTCTACAGTACGTGAGCAGTTGGTTGCTTTATATCCTGATTTGAAAGTGCTCTCTATGGATGATCGGCGCAAAGAGCTTACAGGCGATGCCAATAACCAGAGCAAGAATAGTGAGGTCTTCAGCTGGCAGCAGCGGGAGCTTCACAAGGCTATGGAAGCAAGGCAGAACACCCTTATTGATGCCACAAACAGCAGCCGTAAGCTGCGTAGAGTCTTATGGGACATTGCCCGTGCTAATGGAGCATTGTGCTCAGCTATTTATTTCGATTTGCCTCTTGCAACACTGCACGAACGTAATGCAGCCAGAGAAAAGAGGGTCCCTGACAACGTTGTAGAACGCTTCTATAATACGATGCAATCTGTAGTTCCTTGGGAAGCCGATTTAATCAGAATTATCGACAAATAACACCTACCCCCTTGACATTGTTACTTACTCCTGATATACTAAAGTGTAACCAAATAAACTTAGGGAGGAAACAAACGATGATCAACGAACTGAATGCCTATCTGGAAGCAATCAAAATCGACTACCGCAAATGGTCTACCTATCGTGATGGCTCAATCTCTCAATCAATTCTTGATGCAGCTATTGTACGCTTTGAAGCGGGTCTCAAGGTTGTGGAGACTCAACTGTATTATAAGGTCATCAAAGAAGGCAGCGGTGTGCATTCCTTTATCGTTAAAGAAGATGGACTTAAATTTAAAAAGGGTGACATTCTCAAGGCGGCTACCTTTAAAGCTCCTGCAAAGAATCAGGCTCGTGGTAACTTATTCACTGGCTATCGCATTCGCTGGACTGGTGCAGAATATTTGCGCTAGGGCACTTGACAGCGCAGAGAATTTCTGATATACTAAACTCAAGGAGGAAACAACAATGAAAAATGAAAATGTATGGATGGAATGGGCGATGCAGAATCCTACACCGATTGATTTGCAGAAGATCTACAATAAGTCTTTCACACAAGTTTTATTTGAACAGCTTCTTGAACGCAATGATATTCAGTTAGATAATAAACCAAGGGAGAACTAAAATGGGTAGAAAGATAACACTAAATGATCAGCAGTTTTCTACAGCCTTGTTAGTTGGTGACTTTAATACACGATATGATGAGAGTATTGTGGAATTAAAATTACTTGATAGATATGAGTATGCTTCATTTCAAATTTATTTTAAGATTCACGATAGATTTGTTGATAGTGATATTTATGATAGTGGTACAGCAGTAATTTATCCTAATGAAGCAGTTTATGAAGCAATTCAGGAGATTGTTTCTAGGATTGCTCCAAACGCCGAAATTAGTTGGAACAACACACGATCTACTGGTTGGCTGAGCTTCAAATAATCCTGGGAGGGATAACTATGGGACAATGGAACTATAAACTCGATGTGAAAGAACCATGGCGGCAGCGTCAAGAGGGTGAGATCACCATCCAACAGTTGGCGGCTACTGTTGCTAAACGTCTCGTTAAGGTAGATTTCCGTGATGAGGATATCAACTTTGATCGTGATGACTTTGTTGATGAGCTGCTTGGATTGTCTGAAACCCTCTCAGCTACTGCAGATGATTTCGATGATGTGCTGGCACGGCTCTATGACTTCGCAGATGAACATCGTCTGTGGATTGCGACATTCTAATGAGTGACTATAAATTCATATCCTTAGAAGATGAGATTGATCTTCGCAGATCTATCCGAGCGGTGTATAAGCATGAAGGTTGGGTTGGAATCCTTAAGTGTTTAGGTGAGCTGTCCCGTTCATTGGAGATCGTTGCAGAAGTTGCCCAAGAGATTGATGCTGATGAACGCAAAGCGGAGGGTAAACAAGATGGCAACTAAATATCAAGAGCACGAGAAGCTATCTAAGGTGAGTAAGGAATCCCAGGCTATTGGTGAGTTCCTTGACTGGCTACAAACTGAGAAGGGCTATACAGTTGGTGAGTATAACAAGTTTGATGAGCTGCGTCCTGTCCGTTTCAATATCCAAGATATTCTTGCTGAATTCTATAGCATAGACCTTAATAAGCTTGAAGCAGAGAAACGTGCAATGCTTGATCTACTGCGGAAGGAAAACTAATATGGCTTGGAATACACCCTTTGATGAGTGGCCCGAAGAGCAGCAGCGTGAATGGCGTTTCAGCGCAAATGAATGGTACTCAGGTCACTCTAAGCATGTGGAACGATTGCTACAAGAAGAGAGCACATCCTACCCACCTTCTGGCAGCGACTGCGGTAAGCCTGAGCTGTGGAAAAGTGGTCATTGGAGATGGCATTTCAAGTTGGGTAATAAATAAGAATTTAGATTGTAGTCACATGGGAGAGATATGAAAAAGTATAAGGTGTACGGACCTGTACAAGATGGGATGTTTACAAGCTGGCACGTCATTGGTCCTCGTGGTGGATTCATTGCAGAGTTCTTTACCAAGAAGTCAGCAGTAGAGTTTGTGAAGTCCAAGCAGCCTAAAATCAAAGTGAAGGTGGAATTAAATGAGGCGTAAACTAACCCTAGAAGAGTCCCTTGCCATTATACATGAAACAGCCGAACCTATTAAGACGCTGGGCACACAGGATAAGCTGGTCCAATTCCTAATTGACTACGCTTTCCATATCACATTCAATGCCAATGATCTATTCGGCTGGGCCTGTGCTGATGCAGTAGATGTAGCCATAGAAGACTTGCCCAAGGCATTGGAGATGGAGAAGCTATATGGGTCGGATGGGGTCTTTGCACTCCTGGCCCTGATTGATGGATCTAATGTCCAAGAGCCATGTAACAATGAGAAGTATAAAGCAGCCCAAGAGTATTTAAAAGACTATCGCCCATGCAGTTGGGTACACTAAGGAGACGCAATGGCTAATTACAGCGGTGATGAGAAGTGGGAAATACTTACTAAAGCGTTGGGAAAATTGATTGGTCTGTTCATTGTCTTTCTAATTGATGGGATCATCCTGAAATACATTTGGAATAGTTTACTAGTAAATCTATTTCACCTCTCAGTAATTAATTATAGTCAAGCACTATTGCTTATAATTGCAGCTGGGATCTTATTTAAAGTGAAAAGTGTACAAACAACCGAAACCAAATAAAGGGGAACAAATGGCTAATCGAAAAAGTGGTGAAGAGAAGGTAGCAGCATTGCAGAGCGAATTAGAAGATCTTCAGTATGACTTGGATGCTAATCAATTAGAACAAGAAGAGTTGCGTGGTCTTGAACGTGGTTTACGGGAACGTATCGAAACCATTGAAGCACAACTTGATGAGACTAGCGTATCCTTAGAGGACTAAATGGTAGATAAGATTGAGGTTGATACCCCCACTGATTTAACGGATGGGGATATATCAAGGGAGTGGGCAATCCAACTCCTGGACTTGCAGAACGATGATACTGTATTCATTGTGCGTAACCTGCGGGTCTCTCAGATAGGACTAGAAGCAAAGGTAGTAGCTAAGATTGTATTTGGTGAGCAGCAGGAAACGCTAAAGCCATTTGATATTATATATAATGGCAAGTTCATAGCGGAGCAGGTCATAGATGACTGATATC
>Ga0075522_10003876_pt1 | contig 10834 bp, 10 predicted proteins | sample NGEPerA_FD_74796 | JGI IMG/M metagenome (GOLD analysis project Ga0075522, IMG submission 74796) | Arctic peat soil microbial communities from the Barrow Environmental Observatory site, Barrow, Alaska, USA - NGEE PermafrostL2-A | ecosystem: Environmental > Terrestrial > Soil > Wetlands > Peat ...
GCGCGCCTGCCCGTCGCTCACGGCGTAGCGGGCGAGTTGGTGCATTGCGGAGCGGAAGGTGTTCTGCGGGTGGTAGAGGGCCTTGGCGTTCTCGACAAATGCGGGCGTCGTGAGCCGCCGCGCGTCGAAGTCGAAGAGCGTGTCTTCGCCTACGAGCACGGCCTCGGGAAATCCCCCGATGCGCTCCCAGAGCGCGCGCGTAAAGGCCATAGACCTTGCGGTGCAGGATTTTGTGGGCTCCGCCGGGCCGAGCTTGATGCTGAAGAAGGGAGCCGATGCCAGGTCCCACAGGGTGTGATCGGCGGGGTCAAGGCAGGACCCGCCCAGAGCGTACTCGGTTGTGCCGGCAATGAGTGGCGCGGTGAGGTTGGCGACCCAGTCAGGGGCGTAGGTGCAGCCCGCATCGGCGGTTGCGATGATTTCCGACGCTGCGGCGGCGATAGCGACGTTGCGGCCGCGCGAGACCGGTCCTGCGGAGTACTTGAGGCTGCATGTCTCATCGCGGATGGCGACCAGGCGGGGGTCCTTTGCCTGTGTTTCTGCGAGCCACTCCCATGTGCCGTCGGACGACCCGCCGTCGACTACGATCACCTCGGCTGCTACGGGCTTCTGCGCCAGCAGGCTATGGACGACGCGGCCGATGTCCCCGGCCTCATTGAGAACGGTGACCACAATGCTGACCGGCTGGCTGACTGGCTGCATGGGGAAAGTATAGCGATGCGGGCTGCGCAGGATCATGGTTGACGGTCACAGAGGTTGGCTGCGATGTTGAGAAGGGTCTAATGTCAACATGCCGGCGCGGAATTATGATGGAGCGAATTATGAAGACTCTCGATATTGGCGGCCGCCAGGTACCGCAGCTTGGGCAGGGGACTTGGAACATTGGCGATTCGGCGGCAACACGCGCAGCTGAGATTGCTGCACTCAGGCGCGGAGTGGAGCTGGGGATGACGGTGATCGATACTGCCGAGATGTACGGCAGCGGGCGCTCGGAGATCCTGGTAGGAGAAGCGATAGACGGGTTGCGCGAACGCGTGCATCTGGTCAGCAAGGTTCTTCCATCGAACGCTTCTCTGGAGGGAACAGTGAAGGCGTGCGAGGCGAGCCTGAAACGTCTCCGGGTGGAGACGATCGACCTCTACCTTCTTCACTGGCCGGGGCGGTTTCCTCTTCGGGATACAGTTGCAGCCTTCCAGCGATTGCTGGAGCAGGGCAAGATTCGGGCCTGGGGCGTCTCGAACTTCGATGTGGATTACATCGAGGAGCTGTTCCATGTGCCTGGAGGGAACGCCTGCGCGGTCAACCAGATGCTCTACAACCCCGAACATCGGGGGATTGAATTCGACTTGCTGCCGTGGTGCGAGCAGAACAAAGTGACCGTTATGGCGTACTCCCCGGTCGGGCAGGGCGGTAGACTGCTTGATTCAAAGGTGTTACGCGGCATAGCTGAAAAGCATCGAGTTTCGCCACCGCAAGTTGCTCTGGCCTGGTGCCTGCGGAGGGCGGTGCTGGCTATTCCCAAGGCCGGGTCGATTCAACACGTTGAGGAAAATGTGGCGGCCGCGGGCCTGGAACTGGATGCGGAGGATCTGGCGAAGATTGAGAAGGCCTATCCGGGTCCAAAACGCAAGCAGGGGCTGGATATGCTGTAAAGGCCTGCAATGAAATTGACCCGAACCCCAATTTAACGATAGAATCGTAGAGTTTGGCGATGCACCCCCTTGCGGGTGTGCGGGATTCTGCTGGGTTCACCGCCGGTTTGGCGTGTGTGCGGCCCTCGTCCCGATGCAGTAGCTGTCTGTATCCGCCCCGACTGAGCACACGGATTCGAGTTTTCGCACCTGGTTCAAGAACCAGTGTGCCGGAGGGTTAGTTATGTACGCAGTGATTCGCACCGGCGGCAAGCAGTACCGGGTCGCTCCCGGCGACGTAGTGAAGATTGAGAGTGTCGCTTCAGAGAACCAGACCGTCGAGTTCAGCGATGTGCTGTTAGTCTCCGGCGAGCCGGGATTGGTGGCGAAGCCATCGACGGCCAAGGTGACTGCCGAAGTGCTCGGCGAGGGCCGCGGCGACAAGATTCTGGTGTTTCACCTGAAGCGGAAGAAGCAGTACAAGAAGCTGCAGGGACACCGTCAGAACTTTACCGAAGTGCGCATCAAGGCCATTGAGGCCGACGGCGTCACCTATTCGGAGAAGTAGCATTTAGCTCTCAGCCTTCAGTTTTTATTGCGAGGGCCGGGATGGTTGATTCACAGTTCACTCGCTGAAGGCTGAAAGCTGACAGCTCGATACAGAAGGGGATTCGGCAATGGCACATAAGAAGGGTGGAGGCAGCTCCACAAACGGACGGGATTCCAATGCACAGCGGCTGGGAGTGAAGGCCTTTGGTGGCCAACTCGTTACCGGTGGCTCGATCATCATGCGTCAGCGCGGCACGCGCATCAAGCCCGGCGTCAACGTCGGCATCGGCTCCGACGACACGCTTTTCGCGAAGGTTACTGGCCGCGTGAAGTTCGCTGACCGCGGCGGCCGAGGGCGTTTTGCGTCCATTGAGCCGGTTGCAGCCGAGTAGTCAGGCGACTCGAGCTCGACGGAGCGGCAGAGCTCCAATTACGTTGCAAAGCAAAGGCCCCGGCGATGCCGAGGCCTTTCTTTCGTTCTGTATGGATTATTGCCGATTGGCTATCCGTTCTATCTATTTTAAGATTCTGATGCGCGTCCTTTAAGATTCCGCGTGAGCACCTTCTCGACCACCTTCTCTACATCGGTCAGGAAGAAGCTGTTGGCGGGCTGCTGCACGGCGATCTGGGTTCCGGTATGGCCCAGAGCCGATGCAATCTCGTTCCAGCGATAGATGGTTGAATTGGCCGGCATCATCAGCGGCTTGCGGACCGCCTGTGGCAGGGCGCAGTAGGCCACCCAGATAGCCACAGAGGCCAGAAGCACGGCTTCGTAGACAAACTGCAGCGTGCCGGTCATGGTCGCCTTCCGGGAAGTCAATGCAGCAAAAACGAAGTCATTGGAAGACATCACGCCAAATCCGAGGGCGATGCCGAAGGCCAGGTCGCGAATCGAGAGGCGCAATGCATTCATGCTGAGGCAAAGGAACGCCAACAGGCAGAGTTCCACGACACTGACCGAGCGCATGAGTCCAACCGCGATGTCAGGCACGGCAGCAAGACCGTGATGCACGAACGATATGGATGAGAAAGTGAGAACCACGGAAACTAAAATTGCCCAGCGGAAGATGACAATGCCGATCTTCATCAGGCCGGGCAGTGCAGAGAGCGCGGAGCGGAAGACCTCAATGCACACGAGCAGCAGCAGCACGGCGCTTGTAATGTAAACAGTCCAGTAGGCAAAGAAGTAAACCGCGTAATAACTGCGGCCCCAGGGTTGCGATTGTATATAGAGTGTAGCCATAAGCGTGGGCATCGATGCCACGCGAAGCGCAAGATAGGAGGCCATGCCGGGAAAGCGCTGATAGAGCTTTTTCTTCCAGAACAGGAAGCCGAGCGTGGCCCATAGTGCGAATTCCGCTACGCTCATCGCCGACATTGCGAGTTGAGAAGACATATGGGTTAGGCCGCAATCCTAAGATCCCTCTCAGAATAGCGCCATTAGCTTATGCACTCAACCCGCAAAAGGGATACGTCACTGGTACTTTCGTGTTACTTCGCGTGCTTAGCGAATGTTGCCTGACGGGCCAGGATCCGGGGAGCAGGGTACCCAGGGGCCGCACAGCGGAACCGGCATAGCGGAGGTTGCCGACTGATGGCTGGTCATGGCGTGCGTGGAGGCAGACGACAGCGAAACGGCGGCGGCGCCGGAGAGTACGACGCAAATAGCGAAAGCGCGGACGATGAGTTTCATCATTGGTAACCCTTTCTAAGTTCGATACGGGCGGAGTCAGGCCCCGACCTACAAAAGGATCGTAGCGCATTATTAAGCACAAGTCTATTTTTTTCATATATATACATAGATAGTAACTACCTAGATTACTAACGTCATCTTTTATGCGTAAAAGTAACTGCCTCGAATGCAGTTCGCGGGGCCTTTTCAGGGCTCTTTTTCATCATCTCCGCATGCTAAAATAGAGGCAGACAGAAGGGCCTGAAAACCCTCGTTTTTCAGACGGTTAAACCCCGATTTCTGACCGGAATCGCGATCTGGAATCGCCCCTCCCGACCGGGGCCCGCAACAAGCAGCACCGCAAATGGAAACCTATGGCGACTAAGACAATGGCAATCGACGCACCTGATGAGTATCCCCTTCCAGGTAATGGTGGCGGCAACGGCGATAACGGTGACAATGGAAGCTATACCGGCGAGAACATCAAAATTCTCGAAGGCCTTGAGGCGGTGCGCCTCCGCCCCGCGATGTACATCGGCTCGACAGGCGATATGGGTCTTCATCACCTGGTCTACGAAGTTGTCGACAATTCCGTGGATGAAGCGCTGGCCGGCTATGCCAAGAGAATCGATGTCGTGATTCACGTGGACAACTCCATCACTGTTGTCGATGACGGCCGTGGAATCCCAGTGGACATGATGTCCGTGGGCAATGGCGAAATGATGCCGGCAGCTCAGGTCGTGCTCACCAAACTCCACGCCGGCGGCAAGTTTGACGCCTCCACCTACAAAGTTTCAGGCGGCCTGCACGGCGTCGGCGTCTCCTGCGTCAACGCCCTCAGCGAGGAGTTCGAGGTCGAAATCTGGCGCCCGGAAAAACCCGGCGAGCAGAGCCACACTTACGAGCAGAGCTACTCGAAGGGCGTCCCCACTTCGAAGCTGCTACAGACCGGAAACTCGAAGCGGCGCGGGACCAAAGTGCATTTCCTGCCCGACAAGAGCATCTTCACCGTCACCGAGTTCAACTACGACACGCTGGCACAGAGATTGCGCGAGATGGCCTTCCTGAACAAGGGACTGGAAATTACTCTCACCGATGAGCGCACCGCGGATGCCAAGACGGGCGAAGCGCGCCGGGCAGAGTTCAAATACGCCGGCGGCATAGCGGAGTTCGTGAAGCATCTCAACCGCGGCAAGACTGTGCTTCACGACAAGCCCATCGTGATGGAAGCCTCGCGCGACAACGTCGAGATCGAGATCGCCCTGCAGTACAACGACAGCTACTCTGAGACCGTTTTCAGCTTCGCCAACAATATCAACACGGTTGACGGCGGCTCGCACCTTTCGGGCTTTCGGACTTCGCTTACCCGCACCATCAACGCCATCGGCCAGCAACTCGGGCTCTTCAAGGATCTGAAGGAGAACCTGAGCGGCGACGATGTGCGCGAGGGCCTGGTTGCTGTGGTCAGCGTCAAGCTTTCACAGCCGCAGTTCGAGGGCCAGACCAAGGGCAAGCTCAACTCCGACATCGCCGGGACGGTGCAGGCGTTTGTGAACGAGCGGCTGGGCGGATTTCTGGAGCAGAATCCACCGATCGCAAAGCGGATCATCAACAAGGCGATTGAAGCGGCGCGCGCGCGCGAGGCAGCCCGCAAGGCTCGCGATCTTACGCGGCGCAAAGGTGCTCTCGATGGCGGCGGCCTGCCCGGAAAACTCGCTGACTGCTCGGAGCGCAATCCGGATCGCTGCGAACTCTATCTCGTCGAGGGTGAAAGCGCCGGTGGCACCGCCAAGCAGGGCCGCGATCGTCGCTTCCAGGCGATTCTGCCGCTGAAGGGAAAAATTCTCAACGTCGAAAAAGCGCGCTACGACAAGATGCTAGGCCACGAGGAAATCCGCGCCATGATTACCGCGCTGGGCTGCGGCATCGGCAAAGACGACTTCGACGCGACAAAGATTCGCTACGGCAAGATCATTCTGATGACCGACGCCGATGTGGATGGATCGCACATCCGCACGCTGTTGCTTACGTTCTTCTTCCGCCACATGACGGAGTTGATCAAGCGCGATAACATCTACATTGCGCAGCCGCCGCTTTACAAGATCAAAAAGGGCCGTTTCGAGCAGTACATCAAGGACGACCGCGAGTTTGTGAAGGTGATGGTGAAGCGGGCCGCTGAAGGAATGGTGGTGCGCCATGGCGAAGCGGCCAGCCGCATTGAAGGCGCCGACCTTACGCGCTTCATGGCCACGCTCAACGAGTACCTGAGCTTTGTCGAGAAGGTAGACAAGCGCATCCGCAACGAAAAGCTGACTGAGTTGCTGGCCCGCGCCGAGCTGGTTCACCGCGCCGACTTTGCATCGAAGTCCGAGAGCGTAGTTCCTGAAAAGCTTGCGTTGCTTCACACAGAGCTTACCGAACTTGCCGACGATTTCCAGTTCAAGGTTGCTGAACCGGTTGAGGACGAAGAGCACCACACCTGGTCGATTTGCTTTACCGATGCGCAGGGCGCTACGCGCTGCATCGATTGGACGCTTGCTTCGAGCCCCGAGTTCCGGCAGATGATGGCCAAGTACTCCCTGATCAAGGAATTCCTGGAGCCGCCATTTCTTATTGAGTTCGCTGCCAAGGGCGCTGCCGCCAACGCCGAAGCTGAGGCAGAGGAAGCCGAAGAAGGCGGTGACGGAGAAGCTCAAGCAGAGGCCAAGCAAGCCCGCCGCGCTGCTCGCATCACGCGCGAACCGGTTGAAAAGCAGACCGCCCGCGAGCTGTTTGCCTACATCGTTGAACAGGGCAAGAAGGACTACCAGGTGCAGCGTTACAAGGGCCTCGGCGAGATGACCTCCACGCAGCTCTGGGAGACCACGATGGATCCCGAACGCCGTACGCTGCTCCGGGTCAAGCTCGAAGACATTGCTGAAACCGATGCAATCTTCACCACTCTTATGGGTGAAGACGTTGAAGCGCGCAGAAAATTTATCGAAGACAATGCACTTGACGTAAAGAACCTAGACATCTAAGAACACAGGGCTTTCTGGCGGTGCGTCTTCATCCGGATGTGTCTGCGGCCGAGGTCCTGACTTCCCCCTCAAGGAGCTCGTGCAATGAATTTCTATCGCAGGTTTGTACCTCTTGTTGTGCTGGCGCTGGCGTTTGTGCTTGCGTGCAGCGGATGTAAGTCTGGAACACAGCAGGCCGGTACTCAGCAGGGAAATACTCAGCAGCCGAATAACCAAGGTGGGCAGCCGTCGCAGAACCCGCAGCAGGGTGGGTCTTCGCAACCTGGGTCGAGCGCATCGCAGTCAGGAGCAGGCGCTTCGCAGGCGCCGCCTCAACCCATGGTTGTGGATCTTCCCGCGGGCACGCGACTTCCTGTTCGTCTCGATCAGGACCTGGGATCGAAGATATCGCAGCCCGGAGACTCATTTGGCGCAACCATCGCCGACGATGTAATGGTGAATGGCCAAAACGTGATTCCTCGCGGCGCACGCGCTGAAGGCATCGTCATCGAAGCCAAAGCGCTGGGCAAGATCAAAGGCGGCGCTTATCTTTCTATTCGCCTGGAGCGTGTGCATACCAACTGGGGCAGCTATCCGGTGGCGACCAGTTCGATTGAGCGCGCGGAAAAAGGCAAGGGCAAGCGCACCGCGATAATGGCTGGCGGCGGCGCGGGCTTAGGAGCGCTGGTGGGCGCATTGGCTGGCGGCGGCAAGGGTGCGGCGATTGGCGCAATCGCCGGTGGTGGCGCCGGAACAGCAGGCGGCGCATTCACGGGCAACAAGCAGATCTTTCTGCCCGCGGAGACGCTGCTTACTTTCCGCCTGGAAGATCCGGTTCACATCACTGAGCAGAAGTAGACGCTTTGCGAATGAAGAATGGGCGGCCCAGGTCTCGGGGTGAAGATTCGATCCTGAGACCTGGGACGACCGCTCCGCTCTCTGCTCCACTACTGCCGCTGTGGTAGCCTCTACCCATCCCCGTGTTCTCCTGGAAATGCAAGCTCTATTCCAGCCGCGGTCTACAAGGACAACGAATGAAAAATCTTCTGCTGATTGCCGCCATTCCTGTCTTCGCATGCGGCATAGCCGCTGCGCAGACGAGTGATGAAAATCCGCTGGCAACCGCGCGCGTCTTCTCTTACGACGATATGAAGCCCAGGACGACGCCGAATGGCTCCCAGAACAGCATGGTTTTCAGGGGAACGCTGGCTACGGGCGAGGCGGTCGGTGCGCATGAGACTCTGCAGCCTGCCGGAACGGTGCCGCCCGCGCTGCACAAGATTCAGCACTCGGAGCTGATTATCTTGGAGCAAGGCACACTGGAGTTTGACCACGACGGCAAAGCCGAACGCGCCGGACCGGGCAGCATTATCTACGTGGCCTTCGGCACCATGCACGCCGTCAAGAATGTGGGCGACGGTCCGGCAAAATATGTTGTGATTCAAATCGGCGGCGACACGAAGAAGTAGCAGGCCGCAGGCTCTGAAATACTCAAATAGAAACAGGAGCGATTCCACGCCATGAATAAGCAGCCGCTCGTCCTGGTGCTTTCCAATGCAGATGATCCGGAGCTCCGCATGCTCGACGGCCTGCACCATATCCGCATAAACTCGCCCGCCGATCTGACTGAAGCTGCGAAGGAGGCAGAGGTAATCCTGCATTGGGCGGGTCCGCGCGATCTGCTGCGCACGGTGTTTCTGGCGAGCCCCGCCGTTCGCTGGGTCCATTCGCGCTCGGCCGGTCTCGACAGAATCCTGTTTCCGGAGTTAGCGCAAAGCCCCGTTCCTCTTACCAACGGCAGCGGAGTTTTTTCACAGTCGCTTGGCGAGTTTGCGCTCGCCGCAATTCTCTATTTCGCGAAGGATTTTCGGCGCATGCTTCGCAACCAGGAGGCGGGCTGCTGGGAGCAGTTCCTTGTGGAAGAGATCGCCGGCCAGACTGTCGGAATTGTAGGCTATGGCGACATTGGCCGGGCAGTTGCAAGCCGGGTGCACGCCATGGGGATGCGTGTTCTCGCGCTCAAGCGGCACGCACCTGCGACGCCCGACCCGTTCGTCGACCAATTCTATAAGCCGGACAAACTCTCTGGGCTGCTTGCTCAGTGCGATTACGTAGTGGTGGCGGCGCCGCTGACAGCTGAGACGCGCCACATGATCAGCGATGCTGCCTTTGCGGCCATGAAGCCTAACGCGGTGGTCATCAACGTTGGCCGAGGACCGGTAATCGACCAGGCGGCGATGGTGCGTGCGCTTACCGAAAAGAGAATCAAGGGTGCGGGCCTGGATGTCTTCGAAGAAGAGCCGATTCCCTCCGGCGACCCGATCTACAAACTCGAAAACGTTCTTATCTCTCCGCACTGCGCCGATCAAACCAAAGTCTGGCTTCGCCAGGCGATGCAATTCTTTCTTCAGCAATACGAGCGCTTCTGCAATGGTGAGCCTCTGGAAAACATCGTCGAGAAGCACCTGGGGTATTGAGCGCAGGCGTAACACTGGCGCCGTCGTCCCGGTGAGTTGAATCTGAAGTCATTTGCACAAGATCACAAGGCGTGCGACCCCAGTCGCACGCCCATCCTGGATCTCGGTTCTGCTGTCGTAAGTGTTGTCAGCCGGGTTTAATATTCCCGCCTTGCCTCGTCTGCATCCTCTGCCAGATCGCGCATTAGTCTGGAGAACGCCAGCGACTGGCCAATGAATAATCCCATCGCCGTCAGGAAATTGACGACGCCCATTGCAATCCCCTTTGTCTCCGTCGGTCGTATTACAGAGCATTTCGGAAGCTTGCGGCTGATGAAGGGGCACGGCTCAGGCATGATTAGGTTTGTCTGGAAGTTCTCGCCACCAAACGGCGGAGAATTCAGATCTGGGAAAGTCACCGAAACTCCTGTCATCGGATCTACCGCCGTTAACGGTGGCGCGTTGCCCGCCTTATCGGCCCAGGTCTGGAAGTGCATTGTTTCGGTGGGCCCAATGCTGATGAGAATTCTCAACACCTCGACGCTGCTGGCTCTTTGCGCCATCGCCGGATAGAGGCTGTTGCCGCCTTGTTCTATAGTAGGCATATGGAAACCAGCTGTATTTGCGATCGCCTGCAGGAAGTTAGCATCCGTTGTGTCAGCGTCCGTCCTGGGGATCGCAGTATGCTTCCCGACCGCCAGGGTTGGTACGGCCTGGGGGAAGGTAAAGGTCGGATCAAGGTCCGGATTATTTGAGTCACTGCGATACCGAGTCCACCAACTCGTATCAAGCGTGAGTTCCATCAAATTAGTGAGCCGCAACTCACCGCTGGAGCCTGTCGCGGTGCTGCCCGTCAGAGTGCGAAAAGGCTCAAGATTTACCGGATCTGCACCCTTTGAGACCAGATAGGCATTGAGAAAGTTCTGATGCGTGAACTCATCATCTGTATTGTCATGAACATACTGAGCCATATCGGAGTCCAGCACTGATAGAGCGGCGGTGAACGCAGGATTCCCGCTCCCGCCTGGAACTTCATTATCCGGAATGCCGCATAGCTCGTTGTACTGCACCCAGAAATCAGTTTCTAGAATTTCTGCCGCGGCCGCAAACCGCAACAGGGCGGCGTCTCCCCGAGAGAGGCGGCCGCTACGTTCACCTTTTTCCTCTTCCGCGAGTGCCGATGAACTGCTGCTCAGAAGCCCAACTCCTGCGGTTGCAAGACCCGCAGCCGTTAGTCCGTTCTTAACGAAGGAACGGCGGTCGATCACGCCGTTCAATTTATTCGTGTGCTCCATATTAAGAGCCTCCTATTGTGACGAGACTGCACTTGGCCAACGCCGCATGTGTCAGCGGAGAGTAATTGCATTGTCATTCCAATGTGCGGATTGATGAATTGAGGTAAACCGAGGTTCTTGGTGTGTAGTCGCAAATAACTGGCCAATATCCTTGAGGTGCTTCTGGACGGCTGCCTCAGAGTCTCGCGCGCGCGTGAGAGCAGCGTTATTATTTTTCAGCTGGTTTTCTTAA
>Ga0075522_10003877_pt1 | contig 10834 bp, 9 predicted proteins | sample NGEPerA_FD_74796 | JGI IMG/M metagenome (GOLD analysis project Ga0075522, IMG submission 74796) | Arctic peat soil microbial communities from the Barrow Environmental Observatory site, Barrow, Alaska, USA - NGEE PermafrostL2-A | ecosystem: Environmental > Terrestrial > Soil > Wetlands > Peat ...
CGCTGAGGCACAGTCACGCGATCACCTGTTCCCTGCGAAATATAAATTCTAAGATCTTATGAGTATCGGTATCTGCCCCATTTCGGACATTTTTGGCTTATGTCTGAAATTCTCGATTTGGGTATTCAAAGGGACACATAAATTTTGACTGTGCAAGACTGAGCAGTCATTAATGCCCCTACTAATCCAAAGTGTCTGATAAAGGGAGTCCTCACAAGTTCCATTAATCGGCCGGAAAATCCCGCGCCGACTCTGGAAAACATGAAAGCGGTTTGCAATGTCACATCTATCCCCGAACCAAATGCACCGGAATCGTCACAATGTTGCTGTCCGTCATATCGCGAAGGAAAACCAGACGGGTGCGAGTTCGTCGCCTGCGGGCATCAGCGCACAGCGGGCGGAGGATCGTCTCCGCCATCTTGCAATGACCGACGCGCTAACTGGTCTGGCAAACTATCGCAGCCTTTCCGAGGCCGTTGAATCAGAGATCAAACGCTCGGAGCGCACCGCTCGGGCGTTTGCGGTGCTCATTTTTGATCTGAATGGAATGAATCGGATTAACGACCGACTTGGCCATCCGGCAGGCAATTGTGCGCTTTGCCGTGTGGCAGATATTTTTCGCTCCTCCTGTCGGTCGATTGACACGACGGCGCGATATGGTGGCGACGAGTTTGCGCTTGTGCTTCCGGAAACTGGCGCTAAAGAAGCCGATGCGGTCGGGCGCAGGATTTGCGAACGACTTTCAAATGACTGCGAGGAGCCTCGGCTTTCAATGAGCATTGGTGTTGCGGTTTATCCTGAGCATGGCACAACCAATGAAACTCTGTTCCAGGCAGCGAATGGTGCACTCAACAAGATGAAACATCTTAAATATATGCTCTGACTCTATCCAAAGCATTGCAGCTCTTGCCATGCGTTTGTGGTGCATATGATGCCATGCGTCCCTGTCTACGGATGCCCATGGGAGGGGCTCTGGCTGCGCATGCGGTGGGTTGCGTAGCGCAAGGAGGAAATGATTAGATCCTTGCTCTCCTTGAGATCGAGCAACTTTCGCCTAGTGGAAAAGCAAGTACAATGCGAATGTGCCTCAATGTGAACAGATATTCCTCTCCACCTTTTTTATGCTACTGCTTGCGGAGGGACCAAAGCGAGACAATCGGCTTCCTCTGACAAAAGGAGAATCACATGGCAGAGCCAAGAGTAGCGAGATACACAGATATCGTTCCCGCGAAGAAGAACGTGATAGGCAGCAATGTCGTCAACGCTCAAAATGAGGATCTTGGAAAAATTGAAGACCTTGTACTTGATGCGGGAGCTGGCCGGATCGCTTACGCGGTCCTATCCTTTGGAGGGTTTCTTGGGATGGGTGACAAGTATTTTGCCATTCCGTGGAACGCGTTCCACTTCGATTTGAAGGAGAATCGCGCCGTCCTGAACGTTGACAAGAAATTGTTGGAGAACGCCCCAGGATTCGATAAGGACAACTGGCCGAACATGGCCGATTCGATATGGGGAACCAGCATTTTTAAACACTATGGTTACACCCCCTACTGGGATGAAGTGTCCGACACAACGAGTACGACGACGCGTGACCGTCGCTAAGTAGAGAACCGGGCCGCTCGGACTCGACCGGACGGCCTATTCTTATGAGCGGGCTGCAATTATTTGCAGAGTGTTGGACGAACGTCTGAGATTCATCCAACTCATCGAGCACGGTTAACTGACTCTCGGAGCAAGGAAACCCAGGTAGTGCTACTTGGCCTGTTGCGTCAGTACTTCCCTAAATGAACAGACTTGTCAGCGTATTCTCAAGAAGAACTCGATGCGGTGGCGTTGCGCTTAAATCAGCGTCCAAGAAAAACTTTGGCATTTCAAACTCCGGCAGATAATCTGCAAGCAAGTGTTGCACTGACCTGTTGAGACCGCCCTATTTCTCAGGGGGTTATGAACAATTCCAAGGAATCTCAAAGCGCCTCAAGCTGAATCACAGCGCTTGGCATCATCTGGCTTACGCAATGTACCGAATTCCTCTGGATGCTGGGATACAAAGGCAAAGAGCAAGTCTGTGAAGTGGTCAGGATACGCGAAAAACTCTCGGTCTAATTGGTCCAACCTATCGAGAATCTCAACTGGGAAATCGGATGCAACCGAGCTGATATTGTCGGGTTCCTTAGGCAATCCGGCAGGAAACGCAGTAGCGATGGCGCGACTGCAGATGCTCGCGCCTTGGCACCTATCGTATCAAGTGCTTCGACAACGAATGAGGCTGTTTCCGCACTGGAGTTCACAAAGTACTGCGAAAATCCACCGTTGTTGACTTCCTACTCGATGGACCAAATCGTCGAGAAAACTTTCTGAGGTAAAGACTGCAAAGCAAAGACTTCTTTCCCGAATTTCATCTTCTTAGACTCAGACAAATCGATGAGGATATTATTCTTATCCATCGCCCCTCTGGCCGGAAATAGCGTGTCAGAATTGAGGCGATTACAGCACACTTTTAGCAACCCGACAATAGTCCTGCCGAAACAAGAGACCCAAGTCCCATGAAGTCATGCCAGCTCAACCGGTCAATGCAGCACTCTATACCCAATTGCTACAGCAATACTTCCCGTCGAGAATCAATCTGTATGGCGGACCTCAATCAAAACCTAACCAGGGCTTTTGATTTGTTTGAATTGACGCATGCGGCCGAAATCAGTGTCTCAGACACCTATAAGAGGGTTTAGGGCAAGTGTTGCGTTGACCCATTGAGACCGCCCGGCTTACCGGAATCTGACTTTTCGCCTCATAGACTGGTTCCCACACTCCGAGACCGTCTATCAGAACCTAGGCTCTCAACCACGAGAAAGCATTCGTCCCTCGGGTCCGAGAATTCGCGCCATATTAACTCTCAGGGTCAACAGTCGGTATTTTAGGTCTCACCAGGTCTCATTGCACGGATTAGAAAGCACTCCCGGGGCTTGTAAGCGACACCATGACAAGCATTTAGATTTCAACATCCCTGCCTCCGAAGCACGAGGTCGGGCGTTCGAGTCGCCCCAGCCGCACCATTTTCCCTCGTAAAACGCGTCTTTTTGAGCCGCCCCACGACTCGCGGTATTTCGGTTTTACCGTGGTTTTACTTTCGGAGTCAGCGCGGCGAGCACGGATGGTGCAACGACAAGAGGAGTAATTGAGGCCCGAGCAAACGTGAGCGTCTCCAAAAAACAATACAACGGGCCGCTAACTAGCGTCCAGGCCGCAAATGCACTCCGGGCCGCAAGGCTGAATGCGATTGACCTGTTGGATACGGCGGAAATCCTTTTCTCCCTCAAGAGATTCGCTCACTCTATGGCGTTCGCGACGCTTGCGATCGAAGAAGCTTCAAAACATGCGATACTTTTTACTATCGCCCTGAGTTCTCCCTCAGATTTGGCCGGCCTATGGAAGTCTTATCGGTCGCACCGTGCCAAGACGGCGCTTTTAAACCCTGGTATCGAATCTCGCATTCGCGCTACGTTTGGCGAAATTCCACCTGAGGACGCTAAAAAAATCGGGGAGAAAGGGCCATCCCCTGAAGAACTCGAATACAACAAACAGATGGCAATCTACTCGGACTGTCTCGCTGGGGCGGAAGGATGCATTTGCCATCAACCCGCACTCTCCGAATCGTGGCGACGGCTGTCGTGGGAGAGAATCTGTGAGGCACAGGCACTCGTTCACAGTCTGCACGACCGCACTCCGGCAGAGCTAGAGATTTGGCTGAAACACGCTCAAGGTCGCCCTCAGGGATCACACATTCTTTCGATTCTCCCCGATGTTCATAAAGAGCTTGTCGAAAAGGGAATCATTCAAAAGGAATGGTGGGACACTCTTCTCAAAGACGCTGAGTTGGAATTAAAGAGAGCTCAAGAGAACGTACCGCAAGGCGCAGAAGCGGATCAAGGTGTTGCTGACGGAGTGGAGCCACTCGCACCGCCCGAGAGTGTATCGTGAGTCTATGCACGCTTACGCTTGAAAACCTTGGGCGCACGCGGACACTTCGACCCCCAAAATAGCGTCTTAGGTGTCCGATACAATCAGCGTTATCGTGGATTAAACTGCGGGCTGCGAGGTTAATCCATGACTGAATCGAACGCACTTCTCCCCCCAAACGAAGCAGCAAAAATTTTACACGTCAGCGTTGGCACGCTTGCGGTTTGGCGCTGCGAGAGTCGCTACGCGCTGAGGTTCGTCCGCATTGGCCGCAAAATTTTGTACCGTACCTCTGACATCGAATTGTTTATTCAATCGAGAACGCAACCAGGCGTCCCGTCGGCTCAAAAGCCATGCCGAAGTCGTTAATCTCAATGATTTGTTTGACAAAATGTCCGAGGAGAACTTGAAACGTATACGCGGGACGGCCGGCTTCCCGCTTGGTTTGAAAATACGATTGCCCGCACAGCCGAACCATCAACTCAACAATCGGAGTGCTGAAAATGAAAGAGATGGACAAGCGGAAACGGCGATTGACGGATACAGAATTACCTGTGCGCCCGGGCGACTTCCCGTTGGGAAGTCCTCAGTCGCGTGCCGCCGCAAGAACCCTGCTCGATAACTTCGGGGGAGACATTGCCCCGAATTTATTGATCGAATTCTATGAGCCCGGCGAGCTGCACGATGACGGTACGTCTGATGCCCCCGTCCGGGTGCAACCCCGCCGCGCGGTGATTTTTGGAGGCGGAAATAAACCGGACATTCACGTGAACTGTTTCGCGGATGAATTTTTACAAGCATTTGAAGATCGCGCAACGCAAATTATGGTTCACAGCCGGGGGCGAGCTGTTGAAATTGCGCTATTTATTGCCAAAACTTCGAATTTCATCCCTGGTTTCTATATTTTTAATCCCCTACATGGATTCCCGGATTCCCCGAATTCATGGCTGAATATAAACTTTTCTCGTATTTTGCTGAGAAAGAGAGCCAAATTTATATGCTGATCCAATTAGGTTATGACATTATTTTCGACATTCCGCGCCCGGCGCCTTTCGTTGCAATGCTTAACGTACATCCTTCGCGCGTTAAAGACCTCGAATCACCGGATGATTTGAAAATCGAGTCCGCCACGGATTTTGAAAACTATACCGACAGTTTTGGAAATAGGTGCTGTTGTTTCGTAGCACAACCCGGTGTGCTCCGGCTGACAAATTCAACCCTGATTCGCGACTCTGGCGAGCCTGACCCTGTCGCGCGTTGGGCACGCGAAGTTCCCGTGCAATATTTGCCCAAAAACGCGCTTCAATATCTTCTTAATAGCCGCTACTGCGAAGTGGACCGATTATCGAATACCGCCGCGCAACTCTTCGGGGGAATCGCGCCTGGCTGGAATCGGGTGCAAGCCGTATGCACCTGGGTCCACAACAGAGTGACATTCGGGTATCAGTACGCAAATCCCCAGAAGACCGCGCTTGATGTTTATAACGATGGCTTGGGGGTTTGCCGCGATTTTCAGCACCTTGCCATCACCATTTGCAGGGCTTTGAATATTCCCGCGCGATATGCAACGGGGTATTTAGGCGACATCGGAGTACCGGCGTCCCCCGTGCCAATGGATTTCAGCGCGTGGTTTGAAGTGTATTTGGAAGACCGGTGGTGGCCGTTCGACGCGCGCCACAATCATCCGCGTATTGGCCGGATACTCATGGCCCTCGGACGCGACGCTTCGGACGTAGCGCTAACGACATCCTTTGGCGCCGCGAATTTGCGGCAATTCCATGTCGTTACGGACGAGGTTTTCAAGCAGGTCGCGGCGTTTGCGTGATTGCCACCTAATGCAACGGTTCAACGCGCGCGTATGCGGTCCCTTATTTGCCGCGCCAGCTTTTCGATATCTTCCGCCTTCTTGACGAGGGACAGCGACAGCACATCGGTTTCCGGAGTTTTATCCGATTCCTCTTTCAAGTCCCTGGCCATATCCAATAAGCGATCTACGTCGCGCCGTAATATTTTTTGATCTTCCTTGAGTTGCACTTTTGGATCGGACCGCGGGGGCGCTGGCAGTTCGCCCGGAGCGGGCGGAGTCTGCCCGCTCGCATCCGGGATCTGAGCTATTGGAGGCGGAGAACCATGCCGCTGTGCAGTGGCCAGGAGTGCACGAGTGCCGGCCAGAGTCGCCGCAATCCCTGAAAGGAAGAATCTTCGCCCGGTCTTCATTTGATTCTCCTCCTTCGCATTTTAGGTTGCCATCCCCGCGTCCTGAATCGAATCCCGCAGTGCTATAATTTCGTGCCGATCGTATGTCGCCAATCGTATTCAAATGGACGGATTTAGCAATCGCGCACGGAATTCGCATCGCCGCGATTTTGCTGATCGCGGTGGTGTTGAACCGCATCTTGCGCATCCTGACGCGCCGCCTGATTCCGGCCCCAGGCGCCGAAACCTCGGGACGCATCGCGCGCCTGCGCGAGCATCATGTGAAAACCATGGCGGGGTTATTGTACAGCGCGGGAACCGCAGTCATCATTATCGGCGGGATTCTTACGGCGTTGCCGGAATTCGGCTTTAATGTGACGCCCATTGCGGCCGCCGCTGGCCTTGTGAGCCTGGCCGTCGGCTTCGGCGCGCAGCATCTGGTTCGAGACCTGATCAATGGCTTTTTCATCATCATCGAAGATCAATTCGCCGTCGGGGAATCCGTAAAGATCGGGACTGTGATCGGACGCGTCGAACATCTCACCTTGCGCCGAACGGTGATTCGTGACATCCAAGGCGCGGTGGTCACCATTCCCAATGGAGAGGTCGCGCAGGTTTCCAACCTCAGCCGAGATTGGGGCCAGGTGTTTGTGGACATTTCCATTCCGCCGGAATCTTCGTCTGACACGGCGCTTGCCGCGCTCGAACGCGTTTGCTCCGACCTTCGAGCCGATGTCTCCTGGTCGCCTGTGTTGGTGGATGGGCCGCGCGCCCTGGGTGTAGAGTCACTAGGACCAGCCGGAACGACTTTGCGTCTGCAGTTGCGGACTGTTCCCGGACGGCAGGATGACGCCGCGCGCGAATTGCGCCGTAGGATTCAGAATCGCTTCGAGCAGGAACGCATTCGGTGGGGCGGAGTGCAGCGCGTGGAGATTATTGGGAATGAGGCCATGCAAAGCGTTGCCGCACGGCCAAATTCCTAAAGAAACCACAATCGTCGAAATTTTATTCCTTTTGGTTGCCCTGCGAGGATAGTTCCAGAGTGGCGCGATGCGCCTCTTCCTGCTCCGCCGCACCCCCTATCACTGTGCGATCGCGTCCTTCTCCTTTTGCGCGGTAAAGAGCCAAGTCCGCCATTCGCAGGATTTGCGCCGGACCTTCCGCCGGCCATTCCGCGGTGTCAACCCCGCCGAGGCTGATCGTCACTTTCAGATCGCCCACCGGGGTCACTACAAGATTGCGGGAAACCGCATTCCGGAGCCTCTCGGCCGTTTCGTGGAGTGCGGAGCGACTGCAGCCCGGCAGCAGAATTATGAATTCCTCGCCTCCATACCTGCCCACAGCGTCATATGGGCGCACACCCGCCTTCATTCTTTTTGCAATTTCGCGAAGAACCGTATCCCCCGTCTGATGTCCGTGCGTGTCGTTTATGGCCTTGAAATGGTCCAGATCCATAATCAGGACCCCAAGCGAAACTCTCTCGCGCCTGGAACGCCACACTTCACTCTCCAGGGTCTCCAAAATCGCTCCGCGGTTCCAAACTTCTGTCAAGGCGTCGTGCGTCGCCTTAAAACGCATCACCTCGCGCGCCTGGACGAGATTGTCTTCCAATCCAAGCACACGCAATCCCACTCGAATTCGGGCCTTGAGCTCCTGCGGGTTGAACGGTTTGGTCAGATAGTCGTCCGCGCCGGACTCCAACCCTTCCACAATGCTTTCCTTTGCGTCTTTTGCCGTGAGCAACAGAATATAGGTATACGGTTCGGGCCGCTGCTTTCGCACGGCGCGGCAGACGTCGACCCCGTTTTGGCCAGGCATCATCCAGTCGAGCAAGGCCATGCGGGGAGCGTCCGGAGATTTCAATATTTCCCAGGCCGCGTTACCATCGGCCACGGCGATAACCTCATAGCCCCACTTTCCCAGCATGGCCTGAAGCATGCGTCGCGATATGGACTCGTCATCGGCGATGAGTATCTTCATTTCGTAACTTCCACGCAGAGATCGCTAAGAGCCGGCAGGAGAAGTTTTATGGAGCGTTCGACCTCAGCCAAACTCTCTTTCGCGGCTTCCGCATCTTTGTTATTTGCGTCTTTTTCGAGATTCATGGCGGCGGCGGCTGCTCGCTTTGCCGATAAATTGCCAGTCGCTCCCTTCATGGAGTGCGCGGTCCTCTCGAGCACGGCCATGTCCCCGCGTTCCAGGGACTCCCTCATCGTGCTAAGCATTTTGGGCACGTCGTCTTGAAACAGATGAATCATTTCGGTGAGCAGTTCTCGATCCCCTTCCACTCTCTCCAGCAAGGATTCACGATCAATGAACTCTTTTAAATCGCCAGTATTTTCCGTCACAGGTTGGCTCTTCTCCAATGCTCCTAGGCATCGGTCGATTTCGGCGAACAATGCGGTCGGGTGAATCGGCTTCGAAACGTATCCATCCATTCCATTGGCGAGGCACCTTTCCTTGTCTCCGTGCATGGCGTGGGCTGTCATCGCCACAACGGGGACATGCCTTCCGGAATTCTTTTCGCGGGCCCGAATCGCCCGCGTAGCTTCCATACCGTCCAACTCCGGCATCTGTATGTCCATGAGCACAAGGTCAATCTCTGGGTCCACCGCAGTTTCCCACGCCGCGATCACCTCAGTTCCAGTGCGCGCCAGCGTCACGCGATGCCCGGCCTTTTCAAGCAATCGAATCGCCAGTTTCTGATTCACTGCATTGTCTTCGGCAAGCAAAATGTTGAGTAATCTCGTTTTGGGCTTTTCCCGAAGCAGGACCAATGGCTCGACCAGGTTTTCTTCGATGATGGCGTTCTTGCCCAGAGATAGAAGAATTGCGTCGAGCAGCTCGGACTGTCCGATGGGCTTCATGAGAAAATATTTTGCACCCATCGCGCGGCATCGCTCCCGATCCGCAAGTTGGCGTTTCCTGGCGAGCAGCATGACCACCGCCCCGGCCAACCCTGGGGCCAATTGGATTTCCTGAAAGACTTGGAATCCGTCAAACCCAGGCAGATCCGAGTCCATTACAACAATCGGGAAGGCTTGGCCTGCGTTTTTTGCGGCTTGTAACAACTCTAGCGCGCCTTGTCCACTATCCGTTTGCGTTGCGTTCATGCCCCAGTTCTTCAACATCTCCGAAACAATTCCGCGGTTAATCTCGTTTGTATCCACGACCAGAACTTTCATTCCCGGCAGCGATCTCCCCGCAACCTGCTCCTGGTGCGACGCGGTTGCGGTCCCACGCTGCAAATTGCATGTGAAATGAAACGTGCTCCCCTTTCCAACTTCACTTTCCACCCAGATGCGGCCTCCCATGAGGTCCACCAGCTGGCGTGATATCGTGAGCCCCAGCCCCGTACCGCCGAAGCGGCGTGTCGTCGATCCGTCCACTTGCGCGAAAGAATCAAAAATGATTTGTTGCTTCGCAACCGGGATTCCCATGCCCGTGTCCGAAACGGAGATGTGCAAACGCACTACGTCTCCAGTGCTCGAATCGAGTTCCGTATTCAGGACGACGTTTCCTTGCTCGGTGAATTTGATTGCGTTTCCGACCAGATTCACCACGATCTGCCGCAATCTCGTAGGATCGCCGATCAAGGTCCTGGGCACACTGGGAGCCACCCGTGCAGAGACCCCCAATTCCTTATTGTCGGTCCGTTGAGCCAGCGTTTTCAGTGTGTCTCGGAACACGTCCCGAATCTCAAACTCTGTCTTCTCGAGTTCGAGTTTGCCCGCCTCAATTTTGGAAAAATCCAAAATGTCGTTGATCACATGCAACAGGCTATCGGCCGACGATTTGACTAAATTGAGATAATCGCGCTGCTCGTCCGTTACTTTTGTGTCTAATACTAGATCAGTCATACCGATAATTCCGTTCAGCGGCGTGCGAATTTCATGGCTCATGTTGGCCAGAAATTCACTTTTTGCACGACTGCCCGCTTCGGCCGCTTCCTTACTTTCAAGTAACGCCGCTTGCGCACGCTTGCGATCGGTGATGTCCAGGAACGTCACCACCGCACCGACGATTTCGCCCTCCCTGCGAATGGGAAAGGCCCAGTACTCCGCCGCAAAGCTTGTGCCGTCCGCTCGCCAGAACACCTCATTATCCAGATGCACTCCAGCGCCCATTGACCTGGATTCGACGATCGGGCATTCCTCAATCGGATAGATGGTCCCATCGGCGCGCGAATGGTGCATGATGTGGTGCGCGGATTTGCCCAGAAGTTCGGCTCCATTTTCCTGTCCCAACAATCGAAGCGTGGCGGGATTACAAAATGTAATCATCCCATCGCGATCAATTCCAAAAATCGCTTCGGCAGTGGAATCCAGCAGCAAGCGGATTCGCCCTTCACTCTCTTTCAATGCCTCCTGGGCGCGCCGGCGGTCGGCAATTTCCTGCTCCAGCTCGGCTGTGCGTTTCTCCACGCGCCGCTCCAGATCTTGGCGTGCGCCGCGTAATTCCGTGTCGCGATTGCGAATCTCCCCCAGCATTTCATTAAAGCCATCGATCAGGGCGCCGACTTCGTCTTCCGAATGCTTTGCCGCCTGAATGGAATAGTCACGCGTGCTGGTTACCATTTTCATGGTCCAAGCGAGTTGCAGAATCGGATCGGAGATGGGGCGTTGCAGGCGCCCGGCCATCACGTAAGCTCCAAGTGAGACAACCACAATGATGAATCCAAAAA
>Ga0075522_10003879_pt1 | contig 10821 bp, 15 predicted proteins | sample NGEPerA_FD_74796 | JGI IMG/M metagenome (GOLD analysis project Ga0075522, IMG submission 74796) | Arctic peat soil microbial communities from the Barrow Environmental Observatory site, Barrow, Alaska, USA - NGEE PermafrostL2-A | ecosystem: Environmental > Terrestrial > Soil > Wetlands > Peat ...
GTGGAATTGTTTGAGAAAGACTTCAGCCGCTCGCACGAAATCACCGAGCCGGGCGCGACCAGTTGGTTCGATTCGGTGGTCAAGGTGTTTACGGATCAATTGTGAATCGGGACGCGGAGCGCCGCTTCGACCACTTGGGCGAGCTTGATGCCGTTCAAACACCGCAGATCAATGGGGCATTCGCGGCGAAAGCAAGGCGCGCACGGCACCGCGTTGTGCACAATTTGCGCCGATGGCGAAAAAGTTGGGCCGGTCAACTCCGGCGATGTGCTGCCAAAAAGCACGATGACCGGCGTTCCTACGGCGGCGGCCAGGTGCATGGGGCCGGTGTCGTTGGTCAGAACCAAGCGGCAGATTTTGAGCGCGGCGGCCAGCTCGGGCAAAGTCGTTTGGCCGGCGAGATTTAAAACCGAGTCGGGCTCGGTGGCGGCCCGCTGAATTTCAGAGTTGATTTGTTGCGTCGTGCTTTGGTCGGCCCGGCCGCCAAAGAGGAGCCAGCGGCAGCGGGTTTTTTTCTGCAAGGTGATGGCGGCGGCGGCGAATCGTTCGGCGGGCCAGCGTTTGGCGGGACCATACTCGGCCCCAGGATTTAACCCGAACCAGGGACGGCCTTCCACGGCTTGCAGAGGCCAGCGCAGCATGAGTTCGGCAGCCTGCTGTTCGCTGACCCAGATGCGGGGGGGCAAAGGGTCGGTGGAAGCGCCCAGTTCGCCAGTCAACTTCAAATAATCGTGGACATGGTGCGCCGCACCGGGAATGGGCGGCGGAAGAATGCCACGCGCAATGAGCTGTCGCACCTCCTCATCGGAACGCTTGTGCATGGGCGTTTCCTCGGGGCGCCGGGGGACGGCGCGGGACAGAAAAAGACCGCGCGCGCCTCGTCTGAAACCGATCCGCCGGGGAATTCCGGCCAGCCAAAGCTCGAGCGCGGAGCGGACGGAATTGGGGAAAGCGATGGCGGCTGAAAATTTGTTTTGACGCAGTCTTTGTCCGACTTCCCAGATATTTTCCGAAGGGGAAAAGGACAATACTTCGTCCAGGAAGGGCTGGCCTTCCCAAAGCCCGGCCAGCTTCTGCGGTGTCAATAATGCGATGTGAGAATTCGGGCGGGCCTGGCGCAACCGCTGCAGGGCCGGGGTTGTCATGACGGCATCGCCCAGCCAGTTGGTGCTGCGAATCAGGATTTTTTCGTGGGCGTCGGGCATGTTCAGCGAAGACAAATGCGGCGCACACAATCGTCAAAGTCCTCCGCCCCGCTGAGAATTTTTATTTCGACCCGCATAAAATAAATCGGCAGGTCGCGCCGGTCCAGTTTGGGAAAACGCACGGCGTCTTTTTGGGTGGTGACAATGACCTCGGCGCGGCGTTTTTTGCTGCGGTTGATGGCATTGAGAATTTCCTGCTGCGTAAAACGATGGTGATCGGCGAAGCTTTTCGAGTAAACCAGTTCGCGGCATAATTTGACCAGGCTTTGCTCGAAACTTTCCGGCTGGGCAATGCCGCTGAGGGAAGCGACTCTTTTATCGCGCAGGAAATCGAGGCCCTTCCGTTCGCCGGTGAAGACGTCTTCAAAATAGAGCGGAGCATGGATGCACTCGATAATCCCGGCGGTGGAATTGTAACTGGTGATGCGCTGGCGCAGTTGCGCCGTGTTGCCATCGCTTTTGGTGATGAAGATGACCCCCGCCCGCGCCAACTGCGAGGGCGGCTCGCGCAACGTGCCGCGCGGCAGGAGATGTTCGTTGCCAAACGGTTGCTGGCAGTCAACTAAAACGACGTCCTGGCGCCGGCCGCCGAGCCGCCAATATTGAAACCCGTCGTCCAGCAGCAGGGTGTCGCAGCCGAAATTCTCGATGGCGTAACGTCCGCTCTTGACGCGATTTTTGTCCACCAGCACCACGACGTCCTTGAGGTTCGAGGCGAGCATGAACGGTTCGTCGCCCGCCGCTTCGGAATCCAGCAACAGTGATTTTCCATCCGAAACCACTCGCGGCGGCGTGCTGTCTTCGCGGAAGAGCAATTTATTCCACAACAACTCACCGAACGGCGGCGGAGTGGAGCGGTGACCGCGCGAAAGGATGGCCACGATGCGTCCCTGCTTTTGTAATTCGCGCGCAAACTTTTCCACCACCGGCGTTTTGCCGGTGCCGCCCGTGGTGAGATTGCCAATGGCAATGACTTGAATGCCCAGCGTGGAATCCCGAATCAAGCGCGCCTTAATGGCGAAGCGGTGAATTTTGAGGCCCACCTGATAAACCTTGGAAAGGGCAAATAAAATCGAGCGGGCCAGCGCGGCCCCTTTGCCTCGCCGCCTTTCGAAAACGGTTTCCAGGAACCACGTCTCGATTGCTTCGGTCCAGGCTCGCAGTGTCTGACGCATGTAAACTCCCAGTGTGCCAACACCTCGTCACCAGAGCAAGCCAAGGCAAGAAAACGGGCAAAACATAGGGGCAAAAAGATTCCGGCCAGAATTTTTTTGCCCCCATTTTTTTGCCTTTCAGCCGATGTTACGCGGCTTCCGCAGTGGCAATGTCCTCAACACATGTGATGTGTATGATAGCGCACTCGACAAAATGTTCCGCCAGGGAATGAGTGTCGATGTCGATGCCGATCATTACGGCATTGCGCTTCACGAACATTGCGTCGTGATTTGTGATGTCATAGGTTTTGCCGTCGGAAACGCAGATGCGAAAGGGCTTGAATGGTTTCGCTTCCTTGCGCCTTTTAAGTTCGATCGCGCTTATCATGACCGGAATTTATCCTTCGTAGTTTGAGATTTCAAGAATGTTTGTCCAGAATGCTTCTGGAACCAAATGAAGTCTGACAAGTTCAATGAAGAGATTGCGGCCAGTCAGGAAGACTGGCGGCCACGCCTGGCGCGGGAGACGGACGTTCCGGCGTTGGAGGCGCTCATCCCGATCTCGGTCCGGGCATTGCAGGCGTTGCACTATTCTGCGGCGCAGATGCAGGCGGCGCTTGGACCGGTCTTTGGCGTCGATAGACAGCTCATACGTGACAGGACGTATTTCGTGGTCGAGGACGGCGGCGGGATCGTGGGCTGCGGAGGCTGGAGCAGGCGCAAGTCGCTCTATGGGAGTGACAGTGTTCGAGGAGAAGAAGATGCCGCGCTGGATCCGCGAAGGGATGCCGCGCGCCTTCGAGCTTTTTTTACCCACCCGAAATGGGCGCGGCGCGGTGTCGGGCGCAGCATCATGGCGGCCTGTGAGGCGGCCATCGTCGAAGCCGGCTTTCGGCGGGTGGAGATTGTGGCGACGTTGCCAGGCGAGGCGCTTTATGCTTCATCGGGGTATGGGGTGGCCGAGCGATTCGAGATTCCGCTGGCGGAAGACTCGACACTGCCGGAGGTGCGAATGACCAAGTCGTTGGAAGGTAATGAATGATCCCCTCCCTTCCGGGCGCGCAAATTTTTCGGATCGAATTGCGAGAGCCAGGTGGGACCGGGGCCATGGCCACGGACGGATGTGTCTTCGCGACGGCGCAAACCGAAGGTCCGGGCCAGCATCCATTCCATTCCGTCCCAAAAATGAACTCTGTCAAGCACGGGGTTTAAAAAATTGGTGATGGTGCAGTAATGGCTATTTTTCGGATCGGTGTGATGGCGGGCGTGGTGCCGCGCGGTTTGAAGAACACGAATGTCTTGCAAGAATGAAATGACGCGGCCGTTTTCTTTGCGGGTGCGATGAGTCCATTTATGGATTTCATTAGCATTGGCGCTGACGATGGCGAAGAGCCAGACCTCCCAAGTCAGCCATCCAACACACCAGGCCGCCAGCACCAGCGAGACGGAAAGGCAAAGCAAGTCGAAGGAGCTTTGCCACCAATTGTGCCGTGTCATGTAACGCGGGTAGTGATGGTGAACGATGTTAGGCCGCGCGATGACTTTGCCAAGGAGCGGCGTGTTTTCGCGCACATAGGCGTCCTCAAACCAATGGACGAGACCGGCCACAAATTCGGCGGCAAACACAGTGGCCGCAATTCGCGCAAGCATGCTTAGGATTGTTTTCATTTGGTTCCTTTCGTGAAATGCCAACGGATGCGGAAGTCGCCACCAGGACGCGCGCAGAAAGAGGCGTTGCATACCGCGCGGCGCCGGGGATCGTTTCGGCAAGTTCGTTTTGCATGGGAGCGTTGTAATTCACCTTGCGGAGAAGGCGTGAATTGATAAAAGTTTCCCGGACATCGTCTGGCTCAATGAACGATTTGGCCTGACCTTGTAGAACGGCTTTGTGACGATTAGGATAATTGAGGCCCGCAATGGCGAACTATGAAGACGATTAATTTTTACAGGCAAATGCGGGTTGACGGTGGCAAGCGCACCGGTATCGAAATTGACGGGGAAACAGTCCTGGGACGATTCGAGCGAACGACCAAACCGGAGGATGCTGCCCTGCTTTGGTTTGTAGATATACGATGCTCTGGGGGCAATTTGCCCAACGAAGCCGAAGCGGCACGGGAATGGTTGCTAAATAAGTCTCTCCTCATTCAAGACGGGATGCGTGATCTGGCAAATAAACTACGGGCGGGCATTGATTTTTCCGCTCCCATTGAGCAACCCATTCCAAATGCCGAGAAAGGAACCCACATTAAAATCTTCTGCTCGGCCGCTCGCCGGCCCGAGGCGTTGGCCATCGCAAAAGCTCTCGACGAAATAAGCTCTCATTGGAAGGAGTTTCTCAATAAATTAGAAGTCCTGGAACCCGTGGTCCGCTAATTCTACGCATGGCCAATCGCATTTTTGATGCCAGCTATTTGATCAGTCATTGGCGGACTTTTCCCAAGACGAGCAAAAGGACCCTGGAAAATATGCGGTTGTGGTCGGAGAAGCTGATTGAGCAATATGGGAGTCGTCGTATTGTCACCCCAGTTTATATCGAAATGGTGGCGGGTGTGACCAGTTCCGCTGAATTGAAGCTGGCCCAGGCTTATCTCGCCTCCTTTGAGATAGTGGACGAAGGAAAAATTCCCAAGGAGGACTGGGATAAAGCCAAGTATATGGCGCAACGAGTGGCCGCGAACGGTGGGAAACGTCAGCTTGGAGACTGTCTGGTTCGGGCCATAGCCAATCGGCTCAACTGTGAGGTCTTAACGGCCGATAGACGATTCCCCGGACCGTAGGAGTTTCCCGAACATCGTCTGGCCAATGAACGTCCATCACCTCGAACTTTTTTATTACGTTGCCAAACATGGCGGCATCATGCCGGCGGTGCGGAATATTCCTTATGGCATCCAGCAGCCGGCGGTGAGTTCGCAGATTTCACAATTGGAAGAGTTTCTTGGAACTGCGTTGTTTCGGCGGCGGCCCTTTGCGCTGACGGCGGAGGGCGAAAAGCTCTTTCAATTTATCCAGCCATTTTTCGCGAACCTGGACAAAATTGCCGGCGAACTTCAAGGCGGGCAGGCGCGGCACATTCGCATTGGCGCTTCGACGGTGGTGCTGCGGGAACATTTGCCGGAGGTTTTCCAAGCGGCCTTAAAGAAATTTGCCGGATTGAAATTGTCGTTGCGCGAGGGGTATCCGGCGCAATTAGAGGAATTGCTGCAAAGGGACGAAATTGATTTGGCCATTACCTTGATGGAAAAGAAGACAGCAGCGGGAACGCACTCGCTGACGCTGCTGGAATTGCCGGTCATCCTCTTGGTCAACAAGAAAAGTGGCGTCGCATCGGCGGAGGAATTATGGGGACGCGACAAAATTGACGAGCCGCTGATTTGTCTGCCGGCGATGGAAAGCCCGTCCAAAGAATTCCAGGAGGAGTTGCAACGGCGCGGGGTGGATTGGTTTCCGGGCATTGAAGCCAGCTCGGTGGATTTGATTGAAGCTTACGTGGCCAATGGGCTGGGGATTGGGGTGTCGCTGGCGATTCCGGGAAAGGTATTTGCGGCGGAGGTGCGGGCGCTGCCGTTGAGCGGATTTCCGCCGGTGGTGATCGGGGCGTTGTGGCGCGGGCGCAAGACGCCGCTGATAGCGACTTTCTTGGAGGAAATACAGCGGCGAGCGAAGGGGCTATAACTCCTATGGGACCTATAGGACCCATAGGAGTTATGAAAACTTAGCGCAAGGCGGGACCGCCCCAGCCGAAGGACTTGGCCGAATAGAGTCTTGGCTCGGGGGTAATGACCTCGGCAATGCGGGCCGCCATGCGGTTCATGCGCTCGCGGATGAGCGGCGTGCGCAGGCAGCAGAGTAAAAACGAATCCAACACCCGCACCGTCGAGCCGCCTTTCCAATCCACGAGGAGGCTGCCCATGGCCAGGGAATCGTTCAGGCTGGTGGCGACGCCCAAGTGAGTGTCCGGGGCAAGGTAACTGCCTTGCACTTCGGCACCCGTGCCGACCCAGGTGCGGTCTTCGAGGATAACATTCGGGCCGATATGCGCGTCGCGTTCGACATGCACGCCTTCGCCCAGCCAGCAAGGGGCTTCCACCACCGCGCCGGGGGCAATGTGGCTGCGCAAGCCGGCCCATACGCCGGGCTTGATCTCCCGCGCACCGACCCGCCCTCGGGCGATGCCGGCCACCAGCGCTTTTTGCAATGTGGCGAAAAACTTTTCGTAGCCGTCAAATAATCTGTCTCCCGGCAATTCTGGAAAGCAATCGGCCAGCACAACATCGTTGGGAGCCGCCAGCCAGTCCGGCTGGCCTCGCACGTCGTACTTGCGGCAGGCGTCGAGCACGGTCAATTCGCGCATTTCACGGACGACTTCGACTTCCAAACCCCAACGGCTGCCGTCACCCACTTCGGCCCGCACCTGATCGGCACGGTCGGAGGCGAGCAAGCGCACCTGTTTGGCGCCAAGATGGCCCAAATGAGCCAGCCAGCGTCCGGCGAGCGTCGTGCCCATCAAGGGCAGGCTGGCCAGAGGGGCGGCATCACTCAACGCTTCCACCCCGGAACGGTCGCCGGGCAGAATCACGATGGTTTTCATTAATAGGCTCCTTTGCTAAAGAACACGGCGGGAACGGTTTTCAACAGCAACACGACATCCAGCCAGAAGCTCTGGCGCTCAATGTATTTCACATCCAATTCCACCTGTTGCGGAAAGTCGATCTCCGAGCGCCCGCCCACCTGCCAGAAGCAGGTGATGCCAGGGGTGACATACAAACGCCGGCGGTCGGCCTGCGAATAAAGCGCCACTTCCCGGGGAACAGGAGGACGAGGGCCCACGAGGGACATTTCGCCATTGAAGACGTTGAACAACTGGGGCAACTCGTCGAGGGACAGCTTGCGAATCCATTTGCCGATTTTGGTGATGCGAGGATCGTCCTTGATTTTGAAGGTTATGCCGGTCTGGTGTTGATTGCGAGCTAAAACTTCAGCCATGCGGGCCTCGGCATTCATGCACATGGAGCGAAATTTATACATTTTGAAGAGACGCCCAAATTTCCCAACGCGGGTTTGCGCAAAGACGATGGGGCCGCCGTCCTCGATTTTGATGCAGAGGGCGACGAAAAGCATGACGGGAGTCAAGGCGGCGATTAAAAGCGCGCTGCCCACCACATCCAGGGCGCGTTTGGTGAAAGCGGCGCTGGCCTGTCCCCAACTCCAAAGCAGTTGGCGCAGGCAAAAAGACATTTGCAGGTGCGTCCGTCCAGAGAACGTGCCAGCCCGAAGCAGCCTCTTCATCATTAGTTTGTCCATTTGAATAGCACTCATATTCCTCCTTATACTTTATCGAGACACTCAATTTTCCTGGCAAGCTGTGCCACTTCCCTCGCCATCACTGGCTTGCGTATAACCAAGTCCGACCATTGCATTTGCGGCCGGACAAATTTGTGATGCATGGGGGCGACCGACTGAAAAAACTGATGCCGCACCGACTCCGGGCTGCGGCCGCGTTGAGGGACATCCCGTTCCAAGCGGCGAAGCAGGCGGGTTTCTTCCGGGCAATCCAGGAAGATGCTCATATCGAAGAGCGCGCGCACCGAACGGCGATGGCAGGGCCATAAACCTTCCACCAACACCACGGGGCTTGCTTCGACGAAACGCCGGGCCGGCCTGCGGGTGTGGGTGGTAAAATCGTATTGGGGAACAGCCGCCGCCTGGCCGGAGGCCAATTGGGTCAGGACATGTTCCAGTTCAGCCCAGTCGAGGGCGCGGGGATGATCAAAATTGATCTGGGCCCGGCGGGCGGGAGAACAGGCGGAACGGTCACGGTAGAAATCATCCACCGCCAGGCGGGTGGCTTTAGTTCCCAGCTTTTTCTGAAGCAAGCCAGCCAAGTAACTCTTGCCCGCCCCACTGCCGCCGATGATGGCAACCAATGTGGCTTTGCGGCCCGGCGAATTGGCCTCTTGTTCTTTGACTGAGATTACCTCCCGTTTCATGTAGGTGATTTAAGCCGGGATGGACAATTGTTACAATCAGGGGCGGGTCTATTCATTCCACCCGATGAAAGTCCCTTGCGGAGATGGGACAGGGGCGTAAGGGCAGTCAGCTAAAATCCTCTGGTCTGAGTCAGCACTTTGGAGAACATTCCTTCGAGATTCTGCATATAGGAATCAAAACCGAAACGTTCGGTGACCAGTTTTAGACCCTGTTCACCCAACAAACGGGCCCGCGGCTTGTCAAGAAGCAACTCCTCCAGACGCCGGGCGAAGGCCGCGCAATCGCCCACCGGCACCAGAAAACCGTTGTAGCCATCGACCAGCCAGTCGGAAAGTCCGCCCACGTCGAACGCCACTACGGGAATGCCGTAGCGCAATACCTCCATTCCGATGGTCGCAAAAGGCTCCGGCCAGACCGAACTGACGGCCATGACGGTGCATTCCCGGTAATATTGTTTTAATTCCTCTTGCGGGACAAATCCCTTGAAATGGACTCGATCCTCCAATTTCAGCTTTCGATTGAGCGCCTCACAGTAAGGCTTATGGCGGCCGTCGCCCAGGATAACGCATTCAAAAGGCACTTTGACCAGCGCCAGGGTCCGCAACAACAAGTCCACCCCTTTGCCACGGATGATCTGCCCGGCGAAAAGAATCAGGTTTCGCTCGCTAAATGAACTGCGCAGTTGCGCGTCTCCGGGTATCGGCACCGGCGGATGAATCTCGATCCGAGCCGGGTCGAACCCGTTTTGGAGCAGTTCATCGCGCATATATTTCGTCACCACCACCATGCGATGGAATTGGTGGTTGAGTTTGATCTCCTTTTTCTTGGCCAGATAGCTGACCCAGCGGAGGGGAAAACCGGCGTTGGGATTGCGCCCGACGAAAGCGCCGCAGGGAACCAAACAATGCAGGCCGGCAGGGCGATGGCAGATTTTGCGGGTGAAATAATTGTACTTGTAGCCGCGCATGCAATAAATGTCGTGGTCATGCACCATGCGGACGAGGGCGCGCTTGGAATCGACCAAACTTTGAACGACTTCCAAGTCGGGCATTTTGTGGACGTAAACGATCTCGGGCTGAAACTTTTCCAAGGCATTATTGACCGAGCGCCGTTTGTCACCGTCCAGCGCATGGCGATGGTCGAAAATCTCGCGCCATGAATCCTCGCCCCGGCCAGTGCCCGGGCCGTGCAAGATGCCGACCTCATGGCCGCGGCGTTTGAACTCGCGGCCGGTGATGGCGACGTTCGCCTCCGCGCCCGCCAGCGACCCAAAACGATCATGGACAAACAATACTTTCATAGGCCTGACAGAAAAGAGCATCCTACTGGACGAGCGTCTCCGGCATAAGGGTGGAATCCATGAGCGATTGGTGCAAAGAATCCTGATTACCCGAGCAAGGGAGTCCCTGATTGCCAGTGCGGAAACCTCTTTGTACGCTCCGATGAACTTAGACTGAATTTATGAACCAAACCGCCCTGAATCGCCTGTCAAAGGACCTGCAAACCCTGGCCGTGGATGCCGAACAACTCCTCGGCTCGGCCGGCGACGACGTGGCCGAGAAAACCAGAGAAATTCGAGATCGTCTGGCTTGCGCCTTGGAAACTGCCGAGGATACTCTCGAAACGTTCAATGGGACCGTCCGAAAAGGGGCTAAAATGGCGGACGACGCCATTCGCGCCAAACCGTACCAAGCCTTGGGCATTGCCCTGGCCGTGGGCTTCCTGCTCGCTTTGGTCCTGCGGAAGAACAAATAACATGGCCGACTCCGCTCCAGCCGACTCCGGCCTGTTCGCCTCGCTGCGAGGATTGGCCGGCACCTTTTGGGCAATTGTTCAGAACCGGGTGGAACTATTCGCCTTGGAGGCGCGCGCCGAGAGAACCCGCCTGGCCACCATCCTTATTGGCAGCGTTATTCTGCTCATGACGGCGTTTGTCTGCATGCTGATCATTCCCGCCTTGTTTTTGGCCGCGTTCTGGGAAGAACGGGTCTGGGTCTTGCTGGCTTTTAGTATTTTATATCTGGCAATCATGGTCGTGGCTGCTTTGATCATTCGACGACGAACCCAGGAGCCTATTTTCGGCGAAACGATCACCCAATTGAAAAAGGACCAGCAATGGCTCATGCGCCGAAAATAGATTTTCAGGCTCGCCTGGCCGAATTGCGCGTGGAAAACGACTTGCTGCGGGAGACATTCGCGTTGCAATGCGAGGAATTGGCCCCCGCCACCGCGCGGATCGAACAGGGCTACGCCGTGGCCAGAATGGTCTGGCAAAACCGGGCCATGGTTTCAGCCGCCCTCAGTTTCTTTTCGCGCTTTAAGAATAAGGTGGTCGGGGACTTAGCGGATTAGTTCTTCGGCGTATTCTCTGGCCACTCAAACGGGGGACTTGCCCTTGAGCCCCATTCCCTCTTGCTTTAGTTTTTATCAAAGAGAAAGGGACATTATGGCTAAAGCAATATTTTGCATCTCAA
>Ga0075522_10003881_pt1 | contig 10820 bp, 11 predicted proteins | sample NGEPerA_FD_74796 | JGI IMG/M metagenome (GOLD analysis project Ga0075522, IMG submission 74796) | Arctic peat soil microbial communities from the Barrow Environmental Observatory site, Barrow, Alaska, USA - NGEE PermafrostL2-A | ecosystem: Environmental > Terrestrial > Soil > Wetlands > Peat ...
TCTCAGCCAGAAAGCGCTGCCGCCGCGTCTGCTTGCCGTGGCGTTCAAAACCCACACTCGAAAATGTCCGCTGGCGCATGGCATGTCCTCCCATGAACACTGAATCAAACAGACACACTCTGTGCAAGAGGGGTTAAATCAGAGGATCCCTAGATTTATTGACCACATGGACGGGGTTTTCTCGACCCAGCAATTTTCGGCCGAACACGACCAGGCTGCGAAGGATTACGCGAATAGAGTTCTAAAGACCCGCTTCGGCAAAGGTCACGAAATCTGGGATGGCGGGCGGCTAGTTCACAGAGAGATTTACACGTAGCCCTACATGCCCCAACGAGTATTCCTTTTTTACCGTCGAGCGGGCAAAGTTGCCCAGCTAGTCTGTCGCCACATGTAAGGGTTATGCGACATACAAGATCAGGCTGCCGCCGTCGAAATCTACGATCGCGCAAATAAGTTGCGGAAAATTGCGCGCGGTATATTCGACAAGACTGAGCGCCGGCCGGACCGCCTTGTTCATTGTTATGGGTGTAACTGCGATATCGGCTGTATTGGCCGTCATGATTGCTGGCGGCGTTTGGTTCTATGTTTTGATGGACCGATTGGAAAGCTCAAGTAACTCTCCAGGGCCGAAATCGCATCGTGGCCAATTCTTTATCGATCGTGTTGGCTTCCGTCTCGGGCGGAACGATAATATAGGGCGGCTGCAGATTAGTCACGGCTCCCGCTATGACAACGGCGTTGCGCCACGAGAATCCCTCGGAATCGAGCACCCTCACTTCCGGCCAGACATACGCCATGCTGCTCGCAATGCGATCCGGAAGCTGATCGCCATCATGTTGGACATGAACATTGGCCAATACAACGCCGCGTTGCGCCAGTCGGTCCCGGATCAGCCCATAGAATCGAAACGACTGAAGGTGTGACGGAATGCGGTCACCTTGAAAGGCGTCCAGGACGATGGCGTCATAGACCGACTTGTCCGACTTCAGAAAGGACTTTCCGTCACGCACATGGCACTCAACTGATGGCGGCAGATCAAAATATTGCCTGGCGAGGGCGAAAGACATCGGATTGACGTCAACAATTGTCACTGTGCACTTAGCGCGGTTCAACATCGTAGCAAGCGTGCCGCCGCCACAGCCAATTAACAGAATGTTTCGAGCTTTGACCTGGATAAGGAGTGCATAAAGAGCATGAATATAGGAAGCTAGGCTGACACCCTTTTGATCTGCCTCACTTTGACAACAGCCGCCCTGCATATAAGTGACGACTCCGCTGTCGCGCTTCTTGACAATGTTAATCGTCCCAAATTCCGATTCAATGACCTCCAACAGAATCATGCTGAACCTCCAAGCATAACGCTACGTCGTAACTCCTAACAAAACACATAGTGCGCGCGAAATACCTTTGTCTGGCCCTCCGATTCACGTGACTCAACAATTCTTTGTGTCAATCGTCGTCACCATAACGATGACGTTCGTTTCCCACAGTCCCTTCGCCCGACCGGTGATAGAATTGTAGGACAAGCAGCAGCGCTTTGATGAACCGCAGCATTCCCAGCGTCAGTATGCCAGTAAGTGGAAGCCAAATCAGTCCTTGGACCCAGAGCGGAGGGCTGAAGGTGAATTCAACCCAGAGCACGCCGCCCATTACGAGCGCGCCCTCAATGAGAATAACAAAAACGGCCGGGCCATCACCGGGGTCGAATACCGCGTAATCGAGATCGCAATGCGCACAGCGCGCGGCCACAGTGAGCCAGCCCCGAAACAGTTTGCCGACACCGCAACGCGGACAGCGGCCGAGGAATACGTCTCTCACGATGCCTTTTTGCGCTGTTGCCATGGTCGATTCCTATGTTCGGAGTGATGCGAGGATTGGACGGCGGTTAGCGGGTGAAATCCCATCGCGAGACTCTCCAGGCGCGGAAACGCAGCCGCGCCAATTCATTGTCGATGCTGTCCACATTCGTTACAGGTGGAACCAGGAGGGACGGCGCGCGCAAATGCGAGACCCGGCCAGCCATGACGATGGCGTTGCGGCCGCAGATACCCTCGGCGTCCAACAAGCGGACGTCTTTCCAGGTATTCTTCATGGTATTGGCTACACGGTCGGCATAGTCGTCAAAGTCATGCTTGACATGAACATTGGCAAAGACGGCACCCCGCAGTGTCAAGCGGTCGCGAACCAATCCAAAAAATGCCGAAGATTGAAGGTGAGAGGGAATGCGGTCTCCATGAAACGCATCAAGCACAATCGCGTCATAGGTATCAGTATTGGAGCGCAAAAACGCCTTGCCATCCGCGACATGGCAAATGACCGTCTTCGGAAGGCCAAAATGTTGCCTGGCTAGCGTGAAGGATACGGGGTTTATGTCGACAATGGTCGCTTTGCGGCGAGCCCGTGCCAGCATGGTGCCCAGTGTCCCGCCGGCGCCCCCGACGAGTAGGATGTTGCGCGCATTTGCCTGGGTCAATAGGCCGAAAATCGCATGGATGTAGGAAGCCAGGCTGGCGCCATTGCCGTCCGCCGAGCTTTGGTTGGCTCCCCCCAACTCGTAAATCACCGCGCCTGTGGACCGGTTTTTGAAGACGTTGATGGTTCCGAAGTCGGATTCGATTTCTTCGATTTGTTCCATCACAGGCATCGCCCATGGATGTCGTCATCACGCGATTGTTTCAGAAGCCGCAACAGGCCGGTCAGCATGTCCAGCGGGCGTGGCGGGCACCCCGGAATATACAAATCGACAGGTAGGACTGTGGCAACCCCGCCATTCACCGCGTAACTTTTGGCGAAAACGCCGCCATCTTTGGCGCAATCCCCGACGCCGACAACCCATTTGGGGCCGGGCATCGCATTGTGCGTGCGTTCGAGGGCCTCCCGCATGTTCTTTGTGACCGGTCCAGTCACGAACAAAACGTCCGCGTGGCGAGGCGAGGCAACAAATTTCATACCAAACCGCTCCAAATCGTAAAAAGCGTTACTTAGTGCATGCATTTCCAATTCGCAGCCGTTGCAAGAGCCGGCATCCAGCGCCCGTATCGAGAGACTTCGGCCGAGCCGCCGTTGGGCCTGGAGGTTGAGCTCCGCTGCAAGCGCGGTTGCTGCGACATCTTCTGGCCTAGGCGCGGCCTCGGTCAGAGGCTGGTGAAGCAAACCCTGTAGTAGAAGTGTACGCATTTGTGAGACCTATAAATCGTGACCGGAATAGGAGCAGTTGAACGACTTATTGCAGATAGGAAAATCCGCAACGATGTTGCCTTCGATCGCCGCCTCAAGCAGCGGCCATTGAAACCAGGATGGATCGCGCAGATGGCACCGCCCGATCGTCCCATCCGCGTCGATGCGCAGCCAAACCAAAATGTCACCCCGAAATCCCTCCACAATGGCCAGCCCTTCGCCCGTGCCCCGTTCAAAATCCTGGCGAACTGGACCGCTGGGTAGCTGGCGAAGGATTTGCTGGACCAGAGAGATGCTCTCTTTGACTTCGTGAATGCGTATCCAGACCCGCGCATTCACGTCGCCTTCCGTTAGCACCGGAACTTTAAAGGTGAGTTGATCGTAGGGCGCGTACCGAAAGGCACGGCGCGCATCAAAATTGCGCCCTGACGCGCGGCCGACATAGCCGCCCGCGCCGAATTGTTGCGCCAGTGCAGGCTTAAGGAAGCCGGTTGATACTGTGCGGTCCTGGATGGACGCCGTCTCCTCATAGAGCGTAACAATCGCCGCAAAGCGCTTTTCAAGGTCGGGCAGGAGCGCCCGCAAAGCATTAAGCCCATCCACGCTCACATCGCGGGCGCCGCCGGGGAAGACCGCATCTCGCATCATCCGGTGGCCAAAGCAGTGGTCAGCGACGCGAAGGACTCGTTCGCGCAGTACCGCGCAGTGGGCGTGCATCAACGAAAACGAGGCATCATTACAAATTGCGCCGATGTCACCGTAATGGTTGGCCAGCCGCTCCAGCTCCATCATCAAAGCCCGCAACCACTGCGCTCGTGGCGGCGGTACGACTTGCAGCGCGTCTTCTACCGCCATAGCGAATGAGGTGGCGTAGGCCACCGTGCTGTCGCCGGAAACCCGACCGGCCAGGGTGCTGGCTTCCTCCAGCGCGGCACCCTGCATGAGACCCTCGATTCCCTTATGGGCGTAACCGAGTCTTTCTTCGAGGCGAACGATTGCTTCGCCATTAGCAGTGAAGCGGAAATGCCCCGGCTCAATGATACCGGCATGAACCGGGCCGACCGCGATCTGGTGCAGGCTCTCGCCCGACGCGCTCATAAAAAGGTAGGGCTCCCGACGGTCACTGACCTTGTTGTCGCCCAGCGGATGGCGCACGCCCCACCGGCCATGGTCGAGCCACGGCCGTGAATCGGACGGCTTATGGGGCTCATGGCCGAAGAGGTCCCAGATCGCGCGCTCCAGGCGGATTGCGGGTGCATGAACCTTTCCGATCGACGGAAAATGGTGGTCGGGGCAGCCCACGGTGAGAATTTTGAGATTGTATGAAAACTCGTCCAGGATCGCCATGTGCACCGATCCAACATCGCCCCAAAACGCGGCCAAGGTGCATAGGGGCTGGGAAAGGAACTCGCTTGCGATTCGCCAGACGTCGGCGCTGACTAGAATCCGTTGCCAGGATCGATGGCGTTGAACTACCGATCCCGCACTTACCGCCGCGCTCAAGCTTTGAACTTTTGGCATCGCTTAACCCAGCATCCGTGCGACATGTTGAAACCAGGCGACGATGGCGGGCGGCAGAAAGATACCAGCTATCACGACGCACGCCAGATGCAGAAAAATCGGAATATACGATCCGCGGGCGGGCGCCATACGCCCGCTCGGTGCACCGAACGCCATACACTGCATGCGCCAGACGAGCGCGCCGAATGCTACGAGCAGGCCCAACACAAGAGCCAGCGCCAGCAACGGCGCGCGCGCAAAGGTGGAGCTGACAATCAAAAACTCGCTCATGAAAATCCCGAGAGGTGGCATACCGGCAATGGCAATAACACCGACCACAAGTGACCATCCGAGAACCGGGTTGCTCACGGTCAGACCCCGTATCTGCGCAATCTTTTGCGTGCCCTTGACCTGGGTAATCTGCCCGACCGTGAAAAAGATCGCCGATTTGGTGAGGCTGTGCATGGTCATCTGCAGCAGACCAGCGAAGTTCGCTAGTGGACCGCCCATCCCGAAGGCGAAGACGATGATCCCCATATGCTCGATCGATGAATAGGCGAAGAGCCGTTTGATGTCCCGCCGCCGATACAGCATGAACGCGGCGAAAAGCAACGAAACAAGGCCCACCGTGACCATCAAAGGTCCCGGATTGATCGCCTCAGCATTCGCCGCCATCAGCATTTTGAAGCGCAGGATCGCGTAGAGCGCGACATTCAGCAGAAGACCGGAGAGCACGGCGGAGATCGGCGTTGGGCCTTCCGCATGGGCGTCGGGGAGCCAAGCGTGAAGTGGCGCGAGGCCAACCTTGGTGCCGTACCCCAGAAACAGAAATATGAAGGCGACATTTAGGAGGCCGGGGTCGAACGCTGACGCGCGGGTTTCCAGCACCGTCCAGGTCATGCCTTGCAAACCCTCACCCAGAACTGGCTGCGCCGCCATGTAGACCAGGATGGTACCGAAAAGCGCAAAGGCAATCCCGACGCTGGCCAAGATGAAATATTTCCAAGCTGCTTCCAGGGCCTCATGGGTGCGGTAAAGACCAACCATGACGACCGTTGCCAGGGTCGCAAGTTCGATAGCAACCCACATCAGCCCGATATTGTTGGCGACCAGCGCCAGATTCATACCGAACATCATGATCTGGAACATGGCGTGATAGAAACGCAGGTTCGCGACGTTGAGCTTTCCCGACTCCAGTTCGTGCCCGATATAGCTCGCGCTAAAGACGCTGGTTGTGAAGCCAACGAGGGTATTGAGCACGATGAACACGATATTCAGGTCATCAATGGCGAAATAGCTGCTCGTAGGCGGGTGCCAGAAGAAAAGCGATATCGCGGCAAGAAATGATAGCAAGCTTGCGAGGACGTTCACACTTGCGGAGAGGCGGTAGCCGGGCAATACCGCGAGGAGCGCGGCGGCCACAGGCGGCAGCGCCAGGATGAGGCCCAGGCCGTTGGCCATCCCTGTCATTGGCGGTCACCGCGAAACTGATCCATCGCGGCAATATCGACTGTGTCGAAGCGCTCGCGGATACGGAACAGGAAGACACCGATAACGATGAAGGCAATCAGAACAGAAAAGGCGACGCTTATTTCCACCACCAGAGGCATGCCTCTGGCGCCGGTCGCGGCCAGGACAAGGCCGTTCTCCAGCGACATGAAGCCGATGATCTGACTGACCGCGTTGCGGCGGGTCACCATGATCAAAAGACCAAGCAACAGAACCGACAGTGCGAATGCGAGATCTTCGCGCGCCACCAAGTCGGCATGTGGCGTGATGCGCAACATCACAGCCATGGAGAGTCCGACAAGACCTAAGCCAATCAGCATTGTCAGGCCAATGCTTGCAGTCGTTTCCACTTCGCGATGTATGCCAAGAAGCACGATCATGCGGTGCAACGCGACGGGAATAATAATCGCCTTGAAACCTATTGCGATGACCGCGGTGATGTAGAGGTGTGGCGCGTCTTGTATGTGAGCCTGCCACGCGACAGATAGAGAAAGGACGACAGCATGTAGCGCGAACACATTCAGCAGAGCATAAAGGCGGTCCTGGTACAGCAACATGAAACTGACCAGGACCAGGCTACCGGCCAACAAATGCGCAACGTCAAAGGCGAAGCCGTGCATCACAACCCCCTCGACACGAAGAGGAGGAGCGCGCCAAGCAAGCCCAGCATAAGCGCGGCACCCACGAAGGTCGGTACCCGAAACACGCGCATCTTGGCGATAGCCGTTTCAAATCCTGCCAGAATGCAGACTCCAACGATCATCTTGGCCGCATAAAGCAGAAGGCCGAGGCCGAAGGCCGGCCAAGATCCATTCGCTGGTACGAGCCCCCAGGGCACAAAAAGACAGGCAATCAGCGAAAGGTAGAGCAGGAGTTTGATAAATGAGGCCAGCTCCAGAAGTGCCAGGTGCCGCCCGGAATATTCCAGCAGCATCGCTTCGTGAACCATGGTTAGTTCAAGATGAGTCGCAGGATTGTCGACGGGAATGCGGGCATTTTCCGCGATGCCGACCACCATCAGGGCAATTAGCGACAGGCCGAGCGTAACGCGCAGACCCACATTCGGCGAAAGCAGGTATTGGGCCATCACCGAAAGTTGGGTGGAACCCGCAAGCAGGGCCAAGGAGAAGATGATCATCATCATCGCTGGTTCAGCGAGCGACGCGATCATCATCTCCCGGCTGGAGCCAATGCCGCCAAAGCTTGTGCCCACATCCATGCCCGCGAGCGCAAGAAAGAATCGTCCGAGCGCTAAGAGCGCGACAATGCCGATCAGGTCCGCGGCCCAGTTGAAGGGCAATCCTGTCGCAAAAGTGGGCACAAGCGTGGCGGCCAGCCAGGTGGTGGCGAACACCAAGTACGGCGTTGCGCGAAACAGCCAGGATGCGTTGTCAGCCAGTACGACCTCTTTTTGGAGCAGTCGCCACAAATCGCGATATGGCTGGATGAGAGGTGGGCCGATGCGACGTAGCAGCCGCGCCTTAGCTTTGCGGACGACGCCGGTCAGTAGCGGCGCCAGCAACAATACTGCCAGCATCGCAATGGTTTGGAGCGTGAAGTCTCTCATCATTGCCACGTCGCCACCACCAGGAGCAGGACAACCAGTGTGGCGAATACCAAACTCAAGTAGCGGCGGATGGTCAGAAATTGGAGCACGTTCAGCCGGTCCGCCAGATAGGTGACGGCGCCCGACAAGGGGGCATAGCAAACATCCCACACCACGTCCTGCAGCCTGACTGTCATACGCGCGGGACGACTGTCGCCGGGCGGCGGAACTTCGATGCTTTCACGGGCTCGAAACAACACAGTGCCGAAAACGCGCCGGATCGGCTGCGAAAAACTTCCGGCCGTGTATTGCGTAAGTGTACCGGCATTGGGAAAACCACAATCCCAGGCGGGCGCGCGCCTTGTGGACCGAGAAGCCGCTATTCTGATCGCTACAAAGGCCAGTCCCAGGGCCACGGCGATCATCAGTAACAGCGTCAGGCCGTTATAAGAGCTTCGCGCGGCACTGATCGGCACTAACGACAACCAGGGCTGCGCAGATTGTATCGGCATCTGGCCGTGAAACAGAGACTGCGAGACCGGACCAAGAGCGTCGATTACGAAACCGGGCACGACGCCGATCACAAGACAGAACCCTGCAAATACGAGAAGCACCGACAGAGAAATCTTATCAGTCTCCAGTGCGTTCGCAGCAACTGGTGCGCGCGCGCGTCCCAAAAAAGCAATGCCAAACAGACGCACGAAGCACGCTCCTGCCAGTGCGACGGACAGCGCCAATAGGGCGCCCACGGCAGGGACACCGAGCTTCAGACCCCATTGCGGAAGTTCAGGACTGAGGAGAATCGCCTGAAATGTGAGCCACTCGGAGACAAATCCGTTGAACGGCGGAAGTCCGCTGATCGCAAGACATCCAGCAAGGCAAGCCAGCGCAGTCACGGGCATTCGATGAATCAGGCCCCCAAGGCGCTCCAGGTTGCGTTCGTGCGTGGCGCCGAGAACAGCACCGGAACAGAAAAACAACAGGCTTTTGAACAGCGAATGATTGATGACGTGAAACAAGGCCGCCGTCAGCGCGAGAATGGCGGCCTCTTCGAAATGATCGGCCCGAAAGGATAGCGCCAGGCCCAAGCCAATAAAGATGATGCCGATGTTCTCGATGGTGCTGTAGGCCAACACCCGCTTGATATCGGTTTGGAACAGTCCGTAGAGCACACCCATTAACGCGCTGGCGCCGCCCGCCGCTAGGAGAACCATACCCCACCACCAAACCGGCGGCCCCAACAGATCCAGTACGATACGGATGAACGCGTAAATCGCGACTTTCGTCATGATACCGCTCATCAGCGCGGAGACATGGCTGGGCGCGGCGGGATGGGCTAACGGCAACCAGACGTGCAAGGGCACCAGACCGGCTTTCGATCCTGCACCGACCAGCGCCAACAAGAAAACCAGACCCGCGACCATACCCATTGGCTGATGCAGGCGAATCGCCTCAAAGCTGTACTGGCCCCCAGGACCCGCGAGCAGTCCGAAGGCAAGCAGGAGCGCAAATGTTCCAAAGCTCGCCATCAAGATATAGACGAAGCCCGCATGGACATTTTCGGGCTCGCCGTGGTGCGCCAACACCAGCGCCCAAGACGCCAGTGACATCAACTCCCAGGACAGCAAGAATGTGAAAGCATCATCGGAAAGAACCACAAGGTTCATTGCGGCGAGGAAAACACAAAAGAACGGCAGGATGCGCCCGGGAAAAGCCTCGTGCCGACCATAACCAAGGCCGAAAATGCTGGCCCCGGCGCCGCCCAGATTCACGATTGCCAGAAACAGGGCCGACAGAACGTCCATGCGAAAGTTCGCGCCGATCCCCGGCAGGCCAAGCGGTAACTGCAGCGCCGCCGACTGGTGTGTCAGCAACGCCGTCACGGCGCCGGCGCAACCCAAAAGCGATATCAGCGCTGTGATGCAATATACGGGAGTCGTGGCATTCCACCGCTGTCCCGTGACAATGGCCGCCACGGCAGTGACCAGGAAAGCCAGAACGCACCAGAGCAGAAAAGCGAGCGGCATAATCGCCTTTCAGGCTGCGTGCATCGGTTTGATGGCGAAGGGGTTGTGCGTGGGATGCAGGGCTTTGGCTTTGGTGAGCCGGATACCGCGGCCACCTTCCAAGCTCGGGGCATTCTCGCCGATGAATTCGACGCCGGCGCTTTCGAGCGCAGTAATCAATTTCGTCAAGGAATCGACGTTACCCCGAATAACACCGCTGCTGGCCTCCATGCGCCAGATGGTGGGGACGGACAGGCCGCACAGTTCGGAAAGGTGCCGTTGGTCTAGTCCGAGCAAGGACCGAGCCGCCCGCAACTGGTCTGATGTTATCATGTTTAAAACATCATATATTGGTAGTAGACAATGACATATACAGTTTATACTAGTTGAATTGATGGTTCAATACGGTTATTTCGGGCTTGTCTGAGGCCTACCACCGTCAGGAGGCCACGCCGGACCAGTTCCTGGGACATTCCTTTCGGTAAAGGGCTACCTCACCCCAGGGCGCAACATAAGGCCGCCGACGCGGCGAAGGCGATGATGTGGATGAAAGTGTTCCGTCGAGCGACGCGACGAAAGTTGAACTGCCGCGCGCGATGTGGCGCGGTTTCCTGCGCCGCTGTCCGTGCTGCGGCCAAGGCGTCCTTTTTAAGGCTTACCTGAAACAGGTCGATTTCTGTGCAGTTTGCCATGAAGAATATGCCCATATCCGCGCCGACGATGCGCCACCCTGGCTCACGATTCTCGTTGTCGGGCATATTGTTGTGCCGTTGATATTCGTCGTGGATAGCTGGTTTTTCTGGCCCAATTGGCTCGTGATGCTGGTTTGGCCGGCTATCACCGTGCTGCTCGCCCTGGCAGTACTGCCGCGCGCGAAAGGCGTCTTTATCGCGCTGATTTGGGCCACGCACGCACCGGGTTCGGAACGGCGGTAATGCGCGCCACGCGATATCGAGAAAATCTAGTCGCCCGTGAAGAACTCCCAAGTCATTGATTTTGAATTTGGAATTTGGGTGTTGCAGTAAATGATTTTGCCGGAAACGGCGGGGTGAGAAGGCGATTCCTTGCAAATTGGATTTGTG
>Ga0075522_10003882_pt1 | contig 10816 bp, 8 predicted proteins | sample NGEPerA_FD_74796 | JGI IMG/M metagenome (GOLD analysis project Ga0075522, IMG submission 74796) | Arctic peat soil microbial communities from the Barrow Environmental Observatory site, Barrow, Alaska, USA - NGEE PermafrostL2-A | ecosystem: Environmental > Terrestrial > Soil > Wetlands > Peat ...
TTGGAGCGGGAGACCGGGGTCGAACCGGCGACGTCCAGCTTGGGAAAATGACCGTAGATTGAAAATAAAGAACAATGGCGTCTACGGCGATGAATCCAGGTCTATTGGATTCAGCAACTTCCGAAACTCCTTTTTTCCGTCAGTCCTTAATGGAGTGGAAATGGAGTGGAAGCGATGGACTACGGCTGAAGAAGCAGTAGCCTGCGTGGCCTGTAGCCCGGTCGTAGCTCAAGTTCGTGTTGGAATTGGGGTTATTCTGATATAGAGTGGGAACGCAACGAGTAGTCATTGAACGCTAGAACATGACAACCCCATCACAGCTCTCGGCCATCGCGCGCCTTTTTTCATCCGCCGTAATGCGGGAAATGGCTCGGCACGGGAGTTCTGCGCTCTTCGCAAGGCTGGCGCGGGAAGCAATCACGTCGTCGAACATACCTGCTGCTTCCAAGGTGGAGGGTTTCTTCGACGCCGCGTTTGACCTACTGAAGCGAATCGACTGCCGCCATGAGTACATATATAAAGCGGCCCTCACTCAGAAGATATTGCTGGGCAGGCATTCGCTCCAGACCGCATCCATGTTGAATGAGTTCCGCATTGGCGACTGCAAGGCTGACGTCTCCATACTTAATGGCACCGCTGCCGCGTACGAGATAAAATCTGAGCGGGACTCGCTGTCAAGGCTAGAGAAACAAATCGAGACTTACAAAAACTTCTACGCCAAAGTCTACGTGATTGCTGGTGACAATCACGTTGAAGCTATACGCGCGATGGTTTCAGATGATGTCGGAATTATGATTCTTTCGGGTCGGCACCATATCACTACGTTGAGGGAAGCGGTAGACTGTCCGGAACGGACATCTCCTCTTACTATCTTCGAATCGATCCGAACCGCCGAAGCCAAACAGATTCTCGAATTGATGGGCGTAGATGTTCCACAACTGCCAAATACCGAGATGCGCGCTGCGTTACGCGAGCGGTTCGTGAGCCTGAGTTCGCGGGACGCGCACGCTGGGATGGTTACAATCCTCAAGAAGACCCGCAATCTGCTGCCGCTCTCGGCTTTGGTCCAGAGCCTTCCCCGTTCGTTGCAGAGCTCGGCGCTTTCTGTGCCGCTCAGAAAAACAGATCACGAGAGGCTCCTTCGTGCCGTCGCCACACCACTCGCACAAGCGCTGAGCTGGGGCTAGCGCGCGATGTACCATCCTTACTTTCGTGGCAAACAGTACGAGCTCATTACCATCAGGGAGTCGCTTGACCTCCTCAAGGCTTCTGGCTTCGTGCCGATTATCGAGCCAGTAAAACAATCTCTTGGAGCCTTGCGAAAAACATTGGAAGCGGTTCGCGAGAAAGAAGCCAAGGCTATCGTCATCGTCAACCCCTTTCATGGGGATCACGCTAAGGATGGTCAAGGCATCTCGGCGCTCCTGGCGGAGGACTGCGCCAACTACGCGGACGTTTCTGCCGGAATCCTGCTGAAAGAAGATACGAGCATCGCTGACGTCATTGCTTGCTGCGACGCCCACGCGGGGCATCATGTAACGTTGATCCACAACGGATTCACCGATGGCAAAAGCCTGAGCTCACAACTCGGTGACCGTCTTCAAACCATGCAGAATGTATTCTTCGATGGACGGAGCAGCAAGCTCTATCAAAAACACTTCGCGGGCAACAGCCGCATCCTTCTCCGCGACGGGTTCAAGCAGCGCCGTAACAAGGATCATCCGGACGTAGAGTTTTTTTCGGATCTGCACGCCACTTACAAAGACGAGGGAATGGCAGGGTTCGGCGACTTCCTGATGGTTGGAGACGGCTACACCGATAGTGGCGGACCTGCCTACGCCATCGCGATCCACCTGACTTTCATAGACGGCGACAAGGATGATGAAATGCACATCCATCATTTCAAATCGATCCGGCAAGATACCCCAACCGACCCCGCAGGAAAATTCGCCGAGGCGCTGGCGAAACTCATTCAGGAACTCGACTCCCCCGGCAACAAGATATTGGAGTCGAAGTCAGTTGAAGAATTCAGGCAACTTCATGCGCAAGGCCACTTTCCCGGCTTGGGATACGTCAAGAAATTGTCGATGAATCACCACATCGAGACGCTGGCACGTTACTTCCAGCCCGCCGCGTAGATCCGCGCCATGAAGTGCTGCCCGAATTGCATAGGTGATCGCGGCCTCCGGAAAAACATTTTTCCTTCTCTCACAGACGAATCCGGCAGGTGCGAATACTGCCTCAGCGAAGATGTTCTACTCCTGGAACCACACCAACTGGGCGACATTTTCGCATCCATTACAAATATCTACGAGGCCAGCGAGGACGGTCTGTCACTCGTTCAATGCCTTAAGCAGGACTGGCGCATCTTCGATCACGAGCGGATGGACGATGAACGCGCTGGGGCTTTGCTGGCTGAGATTCTAGGCGACGCCTCCATTCTAGGAGCAACATTTGCACCCTCGCCGATCTATAAAACTGACCGCCTCATCCACTGGGAAAAACTGCGTGATGAACTAATGTTCGGAAACAGATTTTTCCCCACCGCCGAGCTGGATCGTGGTCGCTTGGCAGATCTGCTTACCCACCTGATCCTAGACTCCGATGAACTCGGCACCGATTGGTATCGCGCTCGTCTTTTACGCCACGACGAACCCTATGCCATCGGGGACATGGGAGCGCCTCCCAAGAAACTGGCTTCGCATGGAAGAGCGAATCCTGCGGGAATCCCTTATCTCTACCTCGGATCTACTGATGAAACAGCCATCGCCGAAATCCGGCCACACACCGGAGAGAAAGCCTGCGTCGCGACCTTCACGACGCCCCGAGATCTGAAAATCATCGATCTGCGCGACCCCCGCCGATCCGTTTCCCCGTTCGTACTCGGCGACGAAGAAACAATTGGATTCATGAGAAGCGACATTGGATTCCTCGCGCGGCTTGGAGACGAGCTTACGCGACCTGTGGTCCCGTACTCCGCCGCGTTCGACTACGTGCCAAGTCAGTATCTCTGCGAGTTCATAAAGAAATGCGGATACGACGGTGTCATGTATCGTAGTTCAGTCGGCGAAGGTATGAATATGGCTCTTTTCGATCCCTCGCGTGCGATAGGTGGAACAGTCACGCAACGCGTCGTGGCGCGCGTGCGCATTGAACTTCTATAGTCGTGAGACGTCCGCCCAAAAGCCCCTTTCAAGAAGACGCACATCGCCGGCCACGTTCAGGGAGCGAGTGAAGAATGACAACCGATGTCCCATTCCGCTTCTCCTACGAGCGGCTACCGCACTTTGAATATTTCAGATCAGCCACTCGCCCCCTCCATTTACGTAACATAATCTCTATTTGTAAGCTGCTGATTACACCCTAAAATCCAACGGTGTCCGACGCTCTGAAATCCCCTACGGTTTCTGGGAGCTATCTGCTGGAATCGCCGCTACAGACGTGGCAAGTCGTTTCGTATCAGCCTTACACCCCAGAACGTCTGCTACGCACGCGATGAATGCCAGCTGCCGTAGGCTCTGGTGTTGGGTGCTTTTTTCTTCAACCGGTGCTGACAATCGTGGGCCGCGCCTATATGGTTGCTACGATGGATATTCCTCCTGCGATGAAAATCTTGGAATGAACAAAAGAGACCTCAGCGAGCGCGACATCTGTACCAAGTTCATCACTCCCGCCGTGCGTCAGGCCGGGTGGGATGAAATCACACAGATGCGCGAAGAGGTCAGCTTTACCAAGGGCCGCATCATCGTTCGCGGAAAGCTCGTTACCCGAGGTAAGGCGAAGCGCGCCGACTACATCCTTTATTACAAGCCCAACATTCCAATCGCCATCATCGAAGCGAAGGACAACAATTGCGCTGTCGGAGACGGAATGCAACAGGCGCTGGATTACGCGACCACACTCGACATCCCGTTTGTGTTTTCCTCCAATGGCGACGGGTTTGTCTTTCATGACCGTACGGGCACATACCCGGAGAAAGAGGCCAGCTTGGGCCTAGGCTCCTTCCCGTCGCCCACGGAACTCTGGGCTGCCTATCGTGCATGGAAAGGACTCACCCCGGAACCGGAGATCGTATCGTAGCCGTCGCCGCCGTTGAGAGTGTCGTCGCCGCTCGTGCCTGTTATCGTTGATCCGGCGTTGCCTGCGAGCATGTCTTTGACGTCAGTCCACGTCAGACTGGAATCGGTAGCGTGCACCGCGCTATTGAGCCACGTATTTTCGTCGCCGGTAAGACTGGTTAATCCCTTCGCCGCATCCAGAAACTGAGCGATGGAAATCCAGTAAGCGTTGTTGGCGGCACCGGGAGAAGGCGCGTCATCTGCCAGATGGCCGACTGCCGTTTGATCGAGCGTCAGCGCGCCATCAAGCGTTGCCGTCCACGGATTGTAGGTGGCCGTCCCGTTAAATAGATCTTGCGCTCCCACCTGCAACAAAAGATCAGCCTTGAGGGTTTCGAAAAGCGAGTGATACGTATTATCCATCGCTTGCGCGGGATAGGCCCAAGGATTGGCTCCCATGCCGTTATATTGCTCGCCAAAAAACTTTTCGAGGAACGTAAGTTCACGGGCGTCGATATATGCGCCGCGGCTGGCCGGATCAACATCGGCGACGCCCGCCCAGGTATAGAGAATGCTGGTAATTGCGCTATCGAGCGATGCGTTATCTGCGAAGCTGCCCATCGTGAAGCCGCCGGAGAAATCCTCCACCGCCGATAGCAAGTCAGAATTCTGGCTCATGGCGATGTGCAGATCAGGAATCTGACCGAAGCCGTGTAGGTCCGGCAGGAGCAGCGTTTCGGCGTTGAGCGTATAGTCGCCGGTGTAGAAGGTGTTCACGCTGCTGTTCACGAACCATGCGTCGTCGATTGCCGCCGTCGCGCCGCCGGTGAAGGTGACGGTACTGGTATGGCTGATCGGGTTGCCGTCAATCGTAGAGGTGGAGGCCGCGACGCCCGCCAGATCGATGCTCGCGATACCGAGACTATCCAGCGAGTGAAGCTCGCCGCTTTGCGTCACCCCGTCGCCGTTCGTATCCGTCCAGACTACGAGCGAACTCCAGGCAGAATCGTTGTGGTCGATCTTGAGATCGAGGTTGGAATCAAGCGCAGCGAGTTTTGCGAAACCGTCCACGGTGGAGGACCCAAATAGTTCATTCACGGAATCGATCTTGCCGTTGCTGTTGAGGTCTTGCGCCAGCAGGCCGGTGTCCCCGCTAACCCAGGCCGTTTGCCGCGCGAAACCATCGCCGGCCATATCGAAGAACGTCGTGGTCGTCGAAGCATTAAACGTCGTCAGCGTCACGCCCGTATGGCCGGAACTCAGATCTATGACCAGTGGACTAATCGTGTTCAGAGTATGAAATTGGCCGGAATCCGTGGATACGAAGGAAGGAAGATCGCGGTCCGCAAGAGAAGCGGGATTCTCCGCATTAGCTCGATTCCCGGCGGCATCATCATGGATACTTCCTAAAGCGTCGCTGACGGCCGGTAACGATATGGATTCCGCAATTGTCGCCACTCCGGTGCTCAAAACGCCGTCTACGATAGCCGTAAGTGCGGACTCAGACAGAATTCCCCCTAAATAGGGAAGAGTGGCGGCTACAACTGTTGCAGTTGCGATTTCTGGCAATGCAGCCGCGACGGCCACACCGATTCCAACAGCGATCAACGCAGCGGTTGGACTTAAATCATGCGCCGCCGCTTCAGCTTCTGCCGCTAAGCCGGTTGCGCCCACTCCGAAGACTTGTATTTGCGTTGATAAGGTTCCCGCTTCATCACTCGGAAGGTATGCGGCTGCGGCGGCGGCTTCGTCAAGCGCAAAACTAATGACGTTCGACCATATTGACATGCGTTATCTCCTGTCGTTGGTTGTTAAATCGTCTTTGAAAAGAATGTTGGCCTTGCGTTGGGCGATCAAGAGCCCAAGTACGAGTCCAGTGATGGCAGCAGCGAGGCTTAACGAATAGTTCACGACGCCGAAATACTGTTCAGCGATGTATACGGGTATCGCGAATAGGAAGCAGAACAATGCGCCAAGCGAACCAGACAGCCTTCGCGTATAGGCTCGCTTACGAGCGGCGGGTGAGTTGGCAACTTTCTTGACTCGTTCCCAAAAGATCGATTTACGTTCTCTCATATAGATCTCTTGCACAACGGGTTCTTGAACGCTTTCATTTCCTCTCCCGGAACCTCAGCAGTGTGGTTCAAATGCTGGTGTTCAATCTTCACTGCGATCCACGGGGTTCTACTACGATGCGAGGCGAGAATCAACCGAAAAAGTTGTTAACGTATTGATCTGAATAGAGATTGCACATTTCTGCATATTTTATGCAGCAGACATTGCGCCGTGCGCTCACGGTTCAGAATTCAACGAGCGCCATGTGTGATTTGAGACGCCGGAGAGATGGCGGCGTCAGCGCACTTGAATTGTTTACCTTCAGAACGTAAAGATGCTATCGCCCATTCTGATGAGACTGACGCGGGCCGAAGGATTCCATGACGAGACGTTTAAAGTATTTTGCCCTGTTTCTATTTCTGGCGCCCACTTATGTGTTGGCCCAGGAAGCGAGCGCTGTGAAACTCTACCGCGTCACCCTTCCCAACGTGAATGTGATTCCGTATCAGGAGAACGATTCTGGGCAAACTCAATATCACATCACGTACAACGGGACTCTACGGGAATATCAGACCTATGCACATTCTCAAGGGGCCGATAAACCAAGGGCTGCGATTTTGCTCCTGCACGGCGCGGGGCGCACCGGCGTTTCTCTCGTAGAAAAATGGAAAGACATCGCCGATCAGCATAACGTCATACTCATTGGCCCGACTTCCACCAATAACTGGGGCGTCGAAGACGGCCCCTTGTTTTTGGACGCGGTGCTGAAAGATGTGAGCACGCATTACAACATTGATCCCAAAAGGCTGTATCTGTTTGGTCACTCAAGGGGCGCGATGCTTGCGCTGTATGTTTCGGTTTTGCGATCCCGAACGTTTGCAGCTACCGCCGTTCACGCTGGCATGTTTTACAATCCGAGCGACTACAGATATGTGGCCTCTGCGCAGCGAAAGATCCCTATCGCGTTTTTCAATGGAACCAACGACGAATCGTTTCCTCTGGACAAGGTCAAGGCGTCAGCGGAGGCCTTTGCCAGCAACGGGCATGATACGTCGTTATTTATTCTGGAAGATCAAACGCATTGGTATTACGACGCCGCGCCCTTTATCAACGCTAAAGCATGGGACTTCCTGAGCCAGTATCAGCTTGATTAGCTAAGACCAAAGCATCGTTTAGCATTGGTGTTTCCCGCGCTATGAGACCTGGGCGCATGAGAATAGACATGGTTATTACGTGCTCAGCTCCAAAGAATGTGGCGGACCCACTAGCCTGAAGTCCCGACCCGACATTTTACTCAGCCAGGCGCAGCTCTCGTCAATATCTTCCCGAGAGCAACCGCTGAATATCTTTTCCGTTTTCGTCCAGACCCCATCGATCCGTTCTTCCGTCTCGAAGAAGATCGTCGCCCACTCGAACCGCGACTTCAGTTCAGCCATCATCCTGTTATAGCGCTTTCGCATCGCTTGACCGCGTTCTCCTTTGCCGGGTTTTCGAAGAAGGATGCGAGCGTGGCCGCGCGCGCCGCCGCGTCAATTCCAGACACCCTTTCGTTTTGGGTTTCCCGCTTTCAGCGTGACCCTCCGCAAAACGAAGAGGGATGTTGGAGGACCCGGACGGCTTTTCCGCCCGCCCCCTTTTCCTCGCATCTTGAAAACCCTAGCAAAGGAGAAATCCAATGACTGAACATCACAAACACATCCCCTTAAACAAGCTCACCGCCTGGGACGGCAACGTCCGCAAAACGGCGGGAGCCGATACCGCCCTGGCCGAGCTGGCTGCTTCAATCGCGGCCCACGGTCTACTTCAATCGCTGGTCGTTCGCAAAGACAAGCGCGGCAAATACGCCGTGGTGGCCGGACGGAGGCGGCTCCTGGCCCTCTCGTCCCTTGTTCAAGCTGGCAAGATCGAAGCGGATATTCCGGTGGCCTGCCACGTCATCGGTGAAGACCAGTCCGCCGCGGAAGTCAGTTTGGCCGAGAATGTTGTTCGCGAGCCGATGCACCCGGCTGACGAATTCGAGGCCTTCCGCGACCTGATCGACGCGGGCGTTTCCATCGCCGACGTGGCCGCCCGGTTCGGCTACAACGAAAGCACGGTGGAAAAGCGCCTCAGACTGGCCCGCGTTTCTCCGGTCATCATCGTAGCCTACCGCGAAAGTGAAATAAGTCTTGAAGAGGTGATGGCCTTCGCCGTCTCCGACGATCACGCGGCGCAGGAACGCATCTGGTCGGAGGCCCCGCCGTGGATGCGTTCCGATGCGAGAGCGATCCGCGAGGCCCTGACGGAGAACGACATCGCGGCAAGCGACAGGCGCGTGAAGTTCGTTGGCTTAAAGGCCTACGAGAAAGCCGGGGGCGCCGTACGACGCGATCTTTTCAGCGAAGGCGATGGGGGCGTGTTTATCCTCGACGCTGGCCTCCTTTCGCAGATCGCCGCGACGAAGCTTGAGAAAACCGCAAAGGCGATCCGCAAGGAAGGCTGGAAATGGGTCGAGATCCATCCGGATTTCGGGTATGCCGAAGCCGGAGAATTTCAGCGCCACTATCCCGAACGTCTTCCCCTCAGCGATGAAGAAGCCGCCGAACTGGCCACGCTTGAGCAGGAGGCCGATGCGTCGTACGACATCGAAGGCGAACTCAGCAACGAACAGCAGGCGCGGTTCGATGTGGTCACGCAGCGTATGGAGGACCTGACGGACAACCGCGAGGAAATCTGGCCTGCGGAAACGCTCAGCATTGCCGGAGCCGTCGTCGGCATCGGCCGCGATGGAGAAGCAGAGATCACGCGCGGCCTCATCCGGTCGGAAGACGCGCCGAAGAAAGAGGCTAAGGCGAAGGCTAACGGGTCCACTGCAATAGGCGTCGCAACCTTGCCAGCCAGCCTGTTGCAGAGCCTCACCGAGCATAAATCTGCGGCCTTAAGCGCCGCAATGATCGAGCGGCCCGACATTGCGCTTGCAGCGGTGGTTCACCTCTTTGCTTCACGTGGGTTCTACCACTACCGGGATACGAGCCTCGATATAATCGTCAGCCCGCAGTCATTCCGCAACGTCAAAGGATCGAAGGCCTCCGAGGCGATTGAGAAAGCGCGGGCAAGCTGGGGGGATCGCATCCCCGGCGATCCGGGCGCGCTCTGGAACTGGTGCCTTGAGCAGCCCTCCGAAACGCTGCTCGACCTGCTCGCCTTCTGCGCGGCGCTCACGGTTGATGCAGTGCTTGTCAAAGGCAAGGCCCCAGATGCCGGACGCATTGCTCATGCTGACGCCTTGGCGAAGGCGCTGGAGTTCGACGTCGCCGCGTGGTTTCAGCCGAATGCTGAAAACTTCTTCAGCCGGATCAGCAAGCCGCAAATCCTGACCGCCCTGCAGGAAGCAAAGGGAGCGCCCGCTGCCCCGGCCTGGTCGTCAATGAAGGAAGCCGAGCTTGCCGCGATGGCCGAACGCGAAACGTCCGGCGCGGGCTGGCTTCCAGAACCGCTTCGTGCGCCCAAAGCCGCGCCCACGGCGGCATAAGACCACTTACCTTCGATGGCCCGCCCATAAGGCGGGCCATCTCTTTTCTTGACAAGTATTAGGCTCTGCTCCCTACTGGCCCCGCGCCAGGCGTCGGAACATTATCCATGCTGGGCGCATACCGGACATCGAAAAACGTAGGAGTCATCCATGCCAGCGCGTTACAAAACTGACCAATACTTTCACAGGTTCTTACACATACGCATTGAAGACGAACATTTAACAAGGTGAATCAAGGTCTTAGAAGAGACCTTATCAGACTCAAAAGCATCCCAGTCTTCTCACCTCACTCTCAAGAATCTAGCGGTAACAAATACTTAGAGGCCAGTTGACTTGTTCTTGAAGCCGAAATAGTCTTTCACAGGTCTTACACAAACTGACACAGGATCGAGCAATGCAAGATGAGGAACGAAAAGCGGCGCACCATGAACTCATGGGCGGCAAGCTCCATGTTTACAAACGCGAGAACAGCCAGTATTGGCAGTGCTCGACTTACCTTGAAGGAAAGAACAGGCGCGTGAGCACCAAGGAGGACGGCTTGCAGCGGGCCAAAGACTTCGCGGAAGACTGGTATCTTGAATTGCGCGGGAAGTCCCGCGCTGGCCAGCTCCACGACGGAAAAATATTTCGCGAAGCTGCGAAACAGTTTGAACTTGAATACGAAGTGATCACCGAAGGTCAGCGAAGCAAGGCATATGTGCAGTCGCAGAAGAATTGTATCCGCGTTCACCTGAATCCTTTTTTCGGCGATATGGTTCTCTCGGAGATCACGCCGGGAAAGGTTCAGGAGTACCGCGTTCATCGGCATCAAAATCCACGGCTCCGACCGGGACAGAAACCTGAAGACGCAAAACCCCCTGCGCGCAGCACGCTGCATCAGGAAATCATCGCGCTCCGCCACGTTCTGAAAACGGCGGAGCGCCACCGCTGGCTTCAATCGGTTCCCAATCTTTCGCCGCCCTACAAAATGTCCGGCAAAATCGGCCACCGGGCGTGGTTCTCTCCGGCTGAGTACAAACAGCTATACGAAGCGACGCGCCGCAGGGCGAAGAATCCGCCGAACAAGCGCTGGAAGTGGACTTGCGAACAGATGCACGATTTCGTCCTCTTCATGGCCAATACGGGATTGCGGCCTGATGAGGCCGCCCGCCTTGAATACCGGGACGTCAGCATCGTAGACGACGATGCGACC
>Ga0075522_10003883_pt1 | contig 10816 bp, 6 predicted proteins | sample NGEPerA_FD_74796 | JGI IMG/M metagenome (GOLD analysis project Ga0075522, IMG submission 74796) | Arctic peat soil microbial communities from the Barrow Environmental Observatory site, Barrow, Alaska, USA - NGEE PermafrostL2-A | ecosystem: Environmental > Terrestrial > Soil > Wetlands > Peat ...
CGCTGGACTATGCGCACCGACAGGGGATCATCCACCGCGACATCAAGCCCGAGAACATTCTCCTCGACGACGGCCACGCCATCGTCGCAGACTTCGGCATCGCGCACGCGATCAGTGCGATGGGCGAGGAGAAGCTCACGCAAACCGGCATCAGCCTCGGTACGCCCACCTACATGAGCCCCGAGCAGGCGATGGCCGAGAAGGACATCGACGGCCGGAGCGACGTGTACGCGCTGGGGTGCGTGCTCTACGAGATGATCGCGGGCACGCCGCCATTCGTGGGGCCTACGGCCGCGTCGATCATCGCGCGGCACACGATGGACCGCGTGCCATCGCTGGCGATCGTGCGCGAGAACGTGCCGGACGAGCTGGAGGACACCGTGCTCACGGCGCTCGCGAAGGTGCCGGCGGATCGCTTCCGTACTGCGGGCGCGTTCGCGGAGGCGCTGCAGCGTCCGGCCGGCGCGACGTACTCGCGGCGCGTGCAGGCCGCACGGAGCGCGACGCAGTCGATGCGCGTGATGAGCCCCGCGGCGCGCCGGAAGCGCATCGCGATTCGCTCCGCGGCGGCGCTCCTGCCGCTCGTGCTCATTGGCTGGGGCGCGTGGCACTTCACGCGCGGTGACCACATTCGCAATGCGGGCAAGAGCACGGGACTCGACCCGCGCCGAATTGCAGTGATGTACTTCGAGGACGACAGCAAGGGTCACGATCTGGGCTACATCGCGGACGGACTCACCGAGGCGCTGATCGCGAGACTGAGCGCGGTGTCGGGGCTGGACGTCGTGTCGGCCAACGGCGCGGCACTCTTTCGCGACGGCGGAGTGGCGCCCGACAGCATCGCGCGCGCTCTCAATGCCGGCACGCTCGTGGTGGGAACGGTGGAGCCGGACGGCAACAAGCTGCGCGTGAGTGTGCGGCTCAAGGATGGCACTGGAACGGACTTCGAGCGGGCGAGCTTCGAGCAGTCGCGTGGAAATCCGCTTGCGCTGCGCGACACGCTTTCCATGCGCGTCGCGGAATTTCTCCGGCGCCGGCTCGGCACCGAGGTACTGCTGCGCGAGCAGCGCGAAGGCACGTCGAACGCGGATGCCTGGGCGCTGCTGCAGCAGGCGGAGCAGCACTTTCGCGCCGAGCAGGATGCGATCAAGGGAAGCGACACGGCGGCGGTGCTGCGCGAGGTGAACAGTGCGGATACGTTGCTCGCGCAGGCGTCCGCCCTCGATCGCGCGTGGGCTGCGGTGCCGGTGCTGCGCGGCACGCTCGCGTATCGTGCGTCGCGATTCTTCGGCGACGACCAGATGAAAGCGGCGAAGTGGGTTAACGTGGGACTGGCGTTTGCCGACTCCGCGCTCACGCTCTCCGCGTCGAACCCGGACGCGCTCGAGCTCCGTGGCACACTCCGGTACTGGAGCTACCTGCTGGGTCTCGAGCCGGGCGCGGACGCGTCGAAGCGGATGCTCGACAGCGCGCAGGCCGATCTCGACGCGGCGGTGAAGATCAACCCTGCGCAGGCGGGCGCGTGGGGCGTTTTGAGCTCGCTGCTCACGCACACGGATGACGTGACGAGCGCCAAGCTCGCCGCAAGGCGTGCGTACGAGCAGGATGCGTATCTGAGCAACATCGACGTGATCGTGTGGCGGCTGTTCAACCTGGCGTACGATGATGCGCAGTTTCCGGAGGCGGTGCACTGGTGCGACGTGGGGAATAAGCGCTTTCCGGCTAATCCGCGTTTCGTCGAGTGCAGGCTGAGTCTAATGGCAACGAAGGCGCTGGATCCCGATCCCGCGCTCGCATGGCGGCTCGCGGACTCCATCGTGAAGCTCACCCCCGAGTCGTCGCGCCGCTACGCGACGGCGAGCTCGCAGGCTGCCGTCGCGGCGGTGCTCGTGCGCGCCAATCTCGCCGACAGCGCGAAGCACGTGCTCACCGCTGCGCGCGCACCGGCGGACATCGATCCCACCCGGGATCTCGAATACGATCGCGCGTTCGTGTGGACGCTGATCGGTGACAAGAGTGCGGCCATCAAGTCGCTCTCCATTTATCTCGCCGCGAATCCCAACGTTGCCTCCGGCTTCAACTCGGACAACAACTGGCGATGGCGAACGATCGCTGACGATCCGCGATTCCAGCGGCTCGTTAGTACGGGGAAGCAGTGATCCAGGCAGCAGAGACGTGAAGTGTTCGTGATGCGAATTGCTGTTTCAACCTGAATTGAGAGGATAGAGAGAATGCGGCGTTCACTGTTCGGAGTCTGCGTGGCTGCGGTTGCCGGCGCACTGCTCATCACGGCGTGCTCGAGCGACAGCCGCGCGCCAACGGAGGCGCCACCGCCGCCGGTGGAGGCGAGCATCGTGCCCTCCGGATGTCCCACGGTGGGGCAGACGGCGAAGATGATCGTCGCGCTGTACCCGGCGCGTGGCGGCGAGCGGCTGCTCGCGACGGTGACCTACGCGGCGATCCTGCTGTACATCAACACTCGGCATCAGGCGGACGCGCGCACGCTCGTTTTCCGTCTGCTCGACTTCACGCTGCAGCAGTTCAACGCGGAGAAGCTCATCGGCGCCGGCTCGCTGGCGACACGACAGCAGCTGCTCGCATTCGAGATGGGTCTGTATTGCACCGTGGGGTTGCCCACGACGGGGCTCACGCTTCCCGGCGATCCCGGAAATCCCGGAACGGTGAACCAGGTGGTGTTCCCGAGCGGTAACACGCAGAACGTCGTGACGAATGATGGCAACGCGGGTGTGCAGCTTCCGCCGAACTCGTTCAACACGCCGGCGGTGGTGGTCACGATCAGCGTGATCCCTGACGCGACGCATCCGCTCAATACCACGCTCGACCAGTACGGTCCGTTCTACGATGTGAAGGTGTCGCCGGAGTCGGGGATCACCTCGAATCTCACCGTCGGACTCTGCCTGGACACCGGCGGCGACATTTCGACCGTGCTCCTTGCGCACAACGTCACGCAGACGGTGAACGGCACGCCGACGCCGGGAATCGAGATACTGCCACCGGCCGGCCTGATCCCAGGACTGTGCACGGTGCAGACTGGCTCATTGAGCCCGCGCGAGATCCTTCATTTCGCAACGCACGGTGACATGGGTCGCGCGACGCGCGCGCTCGGCTCCGAGCTCGCGGATCTCGTGCTGCCAGAGAACGCGTACGCCGGCAGTGGCGGGAAGACGGGGACCACCAAGTCGTTTAGCCCGTTCGGCGGCGTGGACACGAAGGTATACCTCACGACGAATCCGAATCCGTTCCCGGCGCAGACGGCGCCTGCGGGATCGGCGGTGGCGAGCCCGCCGTCAGCGCTCGTGTCGACTCAGCTGGGTGTGCCGGTGAACAACGTGAACGTGACGTTCTCCGTGACGAGTGGTGGTGGTACGGTCGCGGGCGGCTCGAGCGCCACTGTGGGCACGGGCGCGAACGGCATCGCGACGGTGGGCAACTGGGTGGTGAACGCCGGTACGAATTCCGTGACGGCAGTTGGAACGTTTGCCGACCCAACGGTCACCTTTGCGCCAGGCGCCCAGCAGACTGTGTCGGTGGATCCGGCCGCCGGCGTGACGTATACGGCGACGGGCGGCGATGTCGTGCCGTACGGATCGTCGTATCTCTTCCTCGACGGACCGCAGGGTCACGACGCGGGCTTCGAGGCGCCGGGATTCAATACCGCGAACTGGCTGGCCGGCAACGGCCCATTCGGCAGCGGCGATCAGGGCGGCACGGTGTGCCCGCTCAACAGCGAGGCCGGGTTCACGCTCAATCACGCGTGGGCGGTTGGCACCGACATGCTGCTGCGCAAGAGCTTCCCGCTGCCGTCGGGGTGGAACGCGCCACTCACGATCACTACGGCCATCGACAACGACATTCAGGTATTCATGAATGGCAACGCGTTGACGACATATCAGGGGAGCCCGCTATACGCGTTTGTGGGCTCGGACGCGGGGAACTACTCGTTTAACGCGACGACCGGTTTCGTGACGCACGAGAACTGCGCGACGAAGGGCTCGCTGACGTTCAGCGTGCCAGTAGCGTTCCTGAACGTGGGCGGGCAGAACGTGCTCGCGATCCGGGCGCGTGACCGCGGGAGCGTGAATTACGTAGATGCGAAGGTGTCGGTGACGCCGACTCAGTGATCGGTGGGTTGTGAGGCAGGAAAAGGCGGGGCGGCGCGCAAGCGTCGCCCCGCCTTCGCAGTGTGCCCGGACCGATGCGCGGCAGCGCGTGTATCTTCCTTAGCGCACGCACGACCGTCCAGCGGAGTCGCAAATGTCCACGATATACATGCCGTCCATTATCGAGCGCACCAGCCGCGGCGAGCGGAGCTACGACATCTTCTCGCGGCTGCTCATGGACCGCATCGTCTTCCTCGGCTCCGAGATCGACGATGACGTCGCCAGCATCATTATCGCGCAGCTGCTCTTCCTCGAGGCAGACAAGCCGGGGAAAGACATCAGCGTCTATCTCAACTGCCCGGGCGGGAGCGTGAGCGCCGGGCTCGCGATGTACGACACGATGAAGCACATCTCATCGCCGGTGAGCACGATCTGCATGGGATTCGCCGCCAGCATGGGATGCTTCATGCTCGCCGCCGCCGGCACGAAAGGAAAGCGATACGCATTGCCGCACGCGCGGATCATGATGCATCAACCGTCCGGCGGCATGGAGGGAACAGCGGCCGACGTCGAGATCGTGGCGAAGGAGATTCTCTACATGCGCTCGCGCGTGAACGAGCTCATGTCCGAGTGCACGGGACAGCCGCTCGAGCGCATCGAGCGCGATTTCGACCGCGACTACTACATGTCGGCCGACGAGGCGAAGGACTACGGGATCATCGACCAGGTGATCGTGAAGCGATGAGCGTCACGACTTGTGCGCGCCCGGTGCGAAATGACTAATCGATCAGGAAGGGAATGACGAGCGGGGTCTTCCGTGCGCGGCCGGACTGGTTGCGCAGCGGCGGCCAGCGGCGCATGGCGTTGTCGAGCGCGGCAACGCGCGCAGCGGCGCGCAGCGAGTCCGCCGTCTGCTCCGTGCAGAAGCTCCGAACCTCGGCGCCACTCTCGAGAATCACCGCAGCGGACTCCGACGCGATCATCCGATCCTCTTCATCGATCGCGCTGTTCGGATCTTCGGTCGCGCGATGCTCGCGAACCACGTAGCGGCCGTTCTCAATGAGGAGAATGTCCACGCTCACCCAGCATTTGCCTTCACCGCCCGTCGAATCGGCGCGCTGGGAACCGAGCTCCCATCCCTCCACGGTGAACGACATGCCGTCCGCGCTGATCGCCTGCGGCGCCGGAGCGCCGAAGAGCTGCATCGCGAGAGGAATGGCATCGGGGTCGCCGCCGGGAGTCGCGAGAAGCGTCGCAGGGCCGCCAGACTGAATCGCCGCGTGCGAACCGGCCGACGCGATATCCGCCCCACGATCCTCGAGCATCGTAAGCGGGTCGACGATGATGATATCGTCGAGATCGTGCCGCCGCGCCGAATCGGCGTACCGCGCTGTGAAGGACAGATCGACTGTGGCTGAGGTGGAAGGAGACGACCAGCTCCGGATCGAATAGCGACTTTCGATCCAGACGGCTTGCCGGCGTTAAAGCCTTGCTACGCTTGGGTTTACCGTTTCATGCAAACGACGCGTCGGGCCTCGGCCGTGCGGCGTTGTGCAGTGGTTCTCGCACATTGCTCGGACCCTGCGGTCACATCTCCCGGGCAGTCCGATAGCGCTCGATCAGCCCATTGGTAGACGAATCGCGCTCGGGTGGCGTTTCGACGCCCGGATCGAGGTCGCGGGCTATCGACACCGCGAGCGTCTTGCCCAGCTCGACGCCCCATTGGTCGAACGAATCGATGTCCCAGATCACCCCCTGCACGAACACCATGTGCTCGTAGAGCGCGATGAGGGTGCCGAGCGTGGCGGGGGTGAGCCGCGGGGCGAGGATGACGCTCGACGGACGATTCCCTTCGAACACGCGATGCGGCACGAGCAGCTCGGCGGTGCCCTCCGCCCGCACCTCGCTTGCGGTCTTTCCGAACGCGAGTGCCGCCGCCTGTGCGAACATGTTCGCCATCAGAAGCTCGTACATCCTGCCGTTGGAGTTGAGCGGCGACAGAAACCCGATGAAATCCGCCGGCACCAGAGGTGTGCCCTGATGCAGCAGCTGATGGAAGGAATGCTGGCCGTTGGTTCCGGGCTCGCCCCAGATCACGGGCGACGTCGCGTAGGTCACGCGCGCGCCGCCGAGCGTCACCGACTTCCCATTGCTCTCCATGATGAGCTGCTGGAGATACGCCGGAAAGCGCGCGAGGTATTGGTCGTACGGAAGTATCGCCGCCGTCTGCGTGCCGAAGAAATCCGTGTACCACACGCCGAGCAGCGCCATGATCACCGGCAGATTCTGCTCCAGCGGAGCGGTGCGGAAATGCTCGTCCATCTCGCGGAAGCCACCGAGCATCTCGCCGAAGGCGTAAGCGCCGATCGCGAGCATCGTCGAGAGGCCGATGGCGGAATCCATCGAGTAGCGGCCGCCCACCCACTCCCAGAAGCCGAACATGTTCGCGGTGTCGATGCCGAACTGTTCGACGCCGCGCTCGTTGGTCGACACGGCGACGAAGTGGCGCGCCACCGCTTTCTCGTCGTGGAGTGTGGCAAGGAGCCAGCGACGGGCGGCGTTCGCGTTCTCCATTGTCTCGAGTGTCGTGAAGGTCTTGGACGACACGATGAACAGAGTCTCCGCGGGATCGAGCCCGCGCGTCGCCTCCACGAAGTCCGTGGGGTCGACGTTGGAGACGAAGCGGAAGGTGAGATCGCGCTGCGAGTAGTGTGCGAGCGCGCGGTACGCCATTTCGGGTCCAAGATCGGACCCGCCGATGCCGATGTTCACGACGTTGCGGATGCGCTTGCCCGTAAAGCCGCGCCACGCACCGCTCCGCACCTGATCCGTAAACGACCGCATGCGATCGAGCACCTCGTGCACGAGTGGCACGACGTTCACGCCATCGACCACGATGCGCGCATCGCGTGGCGCACGGAGGGCCGTGTGCAGCACCGCGCGCCCCTCCGTGGTATTGATCTTCTCGCCTGCGAACATCGCTCGGCGCCGTTCCTCCACCTGGCACTCTCGCGCGAGCGCGAACAGCAGCTCGAGCGTTTGCGGCGACGCGCGGTGCTTCGAGTAATCGAGGAAGAGCGACGCGCCCGTCGCGGTCATGCGCGTTCCGCGCGCGGGATCGGCGGCGAAGAGATCGCGGAGATGGACGTCGCGGATGGCTTCGTAGTGCGCGGCGAGCGCGCGCCACGCGGGTCGCGACGTGAGGGGCGGAGTGGGTGTAGTAGTCATGGGAGAAGTGAATCGCCGCCGGGCGGCGGGTTGCCGTGGGTCCAGCGCGGGAAGGTTCCGAGCAGGCGGTACGTCGCGCTCGCGCGCCGCACGGCTTCGAGCGCGAGCCCCGCTTCCGAATCCCCCGCATCGTGCTCGAACTCGATGTAATACATGTACTGCCACGGCTCGCGCGTGGGGCGGGCGACGAAGTGCGAGACGTTGAAGCCGCCTCTCGCAAGTGGCTGGAGCGCGGCGATCAGGCCGCCCGCCACATCGCGCACGGTGCACAGCGCCGCGCTGCGCACCGGCGTGCCGGACTCGAGTGCCGCAGGAGTTCGCCCGACGGCGAGGAAGCGCATCTGCGTGTCTGGGCGATCCTCGATGCGGTCCGCAAGGAGCTCGAGTCCGAAGCGATCAGCGGCGCGGCTGCTTCCTGCGGCCGCGCGCGACGGGTCGGCTGCCTGCATCACCGCGCGCGCCGCGCCCGCCGTGTCCCACCACGGCACTGGCGTGATGTGACTGTGCCGCTCGAGAAAGTGCGCGCACTGCGCGAGCATCAACGGATGACTCGCGAGCTGCGTGAGCTCCGCGAGCGTCGCACCCGGGATCCCGAGCACGCAGAGTCGAATGGGAACCACGGTCTCGGCCGCAATGAGCAGCCCATCGTGCATTGCCAGCAGATCGTACGCGCTGTCGACGCCGCCCATGAGCGTGCTCTCGATGGGCAGGAGGCCGAAGTCCACGGTTCCCGTTTCCGCGGCATCCATCACGTCCGCGAACGTGCGCATCGGCACAGGCTCAGCCTCCGCGCCCCAGAGCTGCACGATCGCCTCCTCGCTGAACGCGCCGGCCTCGCCCTGGAACGCGACGCGCAGCGGCGACAGCGTGGCCTGGAGCATCGGCTGCGGTTCCGTCTGTTGCTCGCCGCGCGCGAGGAGATCGAGCTCCCCGTCAAGGATCTCGCGCGGCGGCGGCAGCATCGTCGGGTCGACGGGCCTGTCGTCCATCGTCAGATGATGCTGCCGAGCGTCGTCATCACTTCGCCAGCGCCGCCGCAGCCTGATCCACCAGTGCTGCTTCCGCGTTCACCACCGCGGACACGCGCGACATCGCCTCGTCCACCTCTCCGTACTTGTGTTGCTCGATGGATTCGCGCACTGCAGGAATGGTCTTCACGCCGTAACCCGTGTAGAAGCCTGGCGCGTACAACAGGTGCTGGAACCACGGCCGCATCGGGAGCCCACGCGGATCCGTGAGCACGTGCTCGCTCTTCGCGAGAATCGCGTTCACGGCGGCGAGAGACACGCTCGCGCGCGACGCATCGCCCGCACCTAGTGCCTTGTCGTACGCCTTCGAGTAGCGCGCGGCCGCGCGCGTGAGCGAGTCGGCGGCGTTCTGAAGTGGCGCGAAGGAGATGTGCGGCGGCAGCGGGATCGCGGGTGGCGCGACCGTGGGATAGCGCGGATCGTTGGTGGCCGCGAAGGTGCCCTCCTCGAGCTCCGTGTTGCGCTCCTTCGCCGCATCCTGCTCGCTGGACGCGAGTTTCTGCAGCTCATCGATGTACGTGTGAATCGTCTCGGCGAGATCCGTGTAATCGTAAGGCAGCACGTCCGCATCTGCGAGGCGCATGATTGCCGTGCCGCCCGTTTGCGAGAGCGCGCGTCCGTACACGAACGACGTGTCGCCGAAGTGCGTGTACCAGTAGAAGTCGTCGTAGATCGAGTGGTAGATGCCGCCGTCGTCCTCACCGCCGTAGCCAATGTTGAGCGACGGAACTCCGAGATGCTGGAGGAACGGCGTGAAGTCGGAGCCGGAGCCGAGCGCGCCGATGCGCAGGTCCGCGCGATCGCGCGCGTCGCGGCGCTCGTCCGCGGAACCCTGGCTGATGACCGCTTGCTGATCCCGCTTCCACACTGAGAGATGCGTCTCTGGATCCTCAACGTCCTTCGCGACGCCGTTGATGAACTTCTCGAGCACGTGCGAGCCTTCCATGAACAGATAACCGCGGTCGTTCGTATCGCTGTTGAGATACGCGACGCCCTTCTTGCGCAGCTCGTCCGCGTGCGTCTCCGCCCACTCGGTGGAGCCGAGCAACCCCGGCTCCTCGCCGTCCCACATTGCGTAGATGATCGTGCGACGCGGGTGCCAGCCCTGCTTGAGCAGCACGCTGAGTGCTCGCGCTTCCTCGAGCTCGGGCACCAGGCCGGCGATCGGATCTTCGGCGCCGTTCACCCAGGCGTCGTGGTGGTTGCCGCGGATCACCCACTGATCCGGCTCGGTGCTGCCGGGGATCGTGGCGATGACGTCGTAGAGCGGCTTGAGCGTCCAGGTGGATTTCACCTTGAGGTGCACTTTCGCGGGGCCGGCTCCAATGCGATATGTGATGGGCAGCGCGCCGCGCCATGACTCCGGAGCGAGTGGTCCGCCGAGTGCTTCGAGGAGCGGCTGCGCATCGCCGTACGAGATCGGAAGGACGGGGATCTTCGTGATCGTTTTCGCGTCCGCGACGGCGAGGCGCTTCGCATCCTTCGTGGCGCCGACACCGGGGGTGAGCGGATCGCCGGGGTAGAGCGGCATGTCCTCTACGGAGCCGCGCTGCACGCCATCGCGCGGACGCATCGGACCGTTCGGCATCACGGTGCCGGCGGAGTAGCCGTCGTCGCGGGGATCGGAGTAGATGAGGCAGCCAACGGCGCCGTGCTCGGCGGCGACCTTGGGCTTGATGCCGCGCCACGAGCCGCCGTATCGGGCGATGACGATTGCGCCCTTCACGGAGATGTTGTGTCGTGCGAGCTCATCGTAGTCGGCGGGGATGCCGAAGTTCACGTACACGAGAGGCGCGGTGACATCGCCGTCGATCGAGTACGCGTTGTACGTGGGCAACGCCTCGGCGCGCTGGTTCGAGGTGGGGTCCTGCGGGAACGCCGGCTCCTGCAGCTTGGCGACGAAGTGTGTGGGTGCCACGAGCTCCACGACGCGCTCGAGGGGGGTGGGGAAGAGGACATCGAACGATTCAATGTGCGCATCGAGCCCGTAGCTCTTGAGCTGCGCGAGGATCCACTCCGCGTTGGTCTTGTCGTATGGTGAGCCGACGTGGTGCGGATGCGCGGTGAGCAGCTTCATCTCGCTGCGCATTCTCGCGGTGTCGGGGATCGCCTTGAACTTCTCTTCCCAATCGCGTTCTGCGCGGGAGGTGCTGTCGGAGAATCCGAGCAGAGTTGCAGGGGTCGGCGCGCGGTTGGGAGTTGCGGGGGCGGCGGCGACGAGAAAAAGGGCGGCGGCGAGGCCGGACACGATGCGGACGGCGGGCACGTGCATGTAGGCGCGAATCCTGTGTTGGGGAGTAGTCTTTCGAAAATGCGCGGCGGTGCGGCCGCGCGCCAGCGGTCGGCGTTCTACTGGAATGCGGCCACCGCGGCGTCGAGTGCGCTTGCGTCGGGAACGGTGCCCTGGGCGATGCGCGCGTTGCCGCCGCCGCGCCCGCC
>Ga0075522_10003885_pt1 | contig 10813 bp, 6 predicted proteins | sample NGEPerA_FD_74796 | JGI IMG/M metagenome (GOLD analysis project Ga0075522, IMG submission 74796) | Arctic peat soil microbial communities from the Barrow Environmental Observatory site, Barrow, Alaska, USA - NGEE PermafrostL2-A | ecosystem: Environmental > Terrestrial > Soil > Wetlands > Peat ...
TCCGCCGGATGGGCCGGCGCGGCAGATCGTGCTCGGCGCCCACATGCTCGATGCCGCGCAGCTTGAAGCGCTGCCGGCCGATGCGATTCTCTACAACTCCGAGCAGATGGACGCCGACTCGCGCTGGCTCACCGGTCCGTATATCGCAGCGCTGAAGCGGCACACGGTCTGGGACTACAGCACCGAGAATGCCCGGCGCTTAAGCGCGCTCGGTGCGCAGTCCGTGCAGTTCGTGCCCTTGGGCTATGTGCCGGAGCTGGCCCGGGTGCCGCACTTGAGCGATGAGATCGACGTGCTGTTTTATGGTTCGGTCAATCCTCGGCGGCAGAAGATTCTGGACGAACTGAAGGCCTGGGGCCTGAACGTCGTCGTGCTCTTCGGCACGTACGGTGAGGAGCGCGACCGCGCCATCGCCCGTGCCAAGGTCGTGCTGATCGTGCATTTCTACGAGGCCAAGATATTCGAGGTCGTGCGGGCGGCCTACCTGCTGTCGAACCGTAAGGCCGTGGTTGCCGAGGGCGGTCCGGACACGTTCCTCGAGCCGGATCTGCGCGATGCGGTCTGCGGTGTGCCTTACGAGCGGCTGGTGGAAACCTGCGTGGAGCTGGTGCGCGATCCGGCGCGGCGGCACGCGCAGGGTGAGCAGGGACAGCGCATCTTTGCCCTGCGCCGCGAGGAGGAGATTCTCAGAGACGCCCTGAAACTGCCCGCAACATTTGGCGCAACCCCGGCGGTCACCGCGGCCGCGGCGCCGCTCCTGCCGCCCACCCTGCAGCTGGGCAGCGGCAAGGACTTCCGGCCGGACTGTCTGAATGTCGACATCAATCCGGCCTGGGGACCGGATGCGGTGTTCGACCTGTCATCGCCAACGTTGATCGGTTCGCAACTGGAGACCGCGCGCTTCGGCAATGTGACGCTTGCGGAAAACAGTTTCGAAAGCGCGATTGCCAACGATGTGCTCGAGCACATCGGGGATCTGACGACAGCGATGACGAATATCCTGCGGCTGCTGAAGCCGGGCGGCGTTTTCAACATCGTCGTCCCCTACGACATGGGACTGGGTGCCTGGCAGGACCCCACTCATGTGCGTGCCTTCAATGAGCGCAGCTGGTTGTACTACACCGACTGGCACTGGTATCTGGGTTGGACCGAGGCGCGCTTTGACCTCCTGGCCCTGGAAGTGGAGATGAGTCCGCTGGGGAGCGAACTGCAACGTGCCGGCAAGACCACGGATGAAATTGTCCGCGTACCGCGTGCGGTGGACGCCCTGCGGGTGCAGCTGCGCAAACGCTACCTGCAGGAATCGGAGCGGCATGAGGCGGCGCGCCGCCAACCCGGCCAGCAGCGTATGCAGGCTTTGACCCGCGCCGCCGCCGGCTGAGCCGGTCTGATTCAACAATATCTGGCGCCGCACACCCGTTTGCGGCCCCGGGGGGCGTGCCCACCCTAAAGTTCTGAGGTCTTTTGCCGTTAGCTGGAGTGTTGACGGCTAAACGGAATCAGACCTGCGGCTGCACTAAACATAAGCCGCGCACGCAAGCTGGAGCGTCCTTATGACCGAGGAAACGGGTTCGATCAGCGCGGTGGGAGCGATGAGCTCCATGGATGACTACGTCTCGACCCAGGACAACGCGCCTCCGCCGCAGGCACCGGTCGGCCTTCCAGGTGCCGGGGCGACGGTTTCAAGCGCGACCCCGCCGCCCAGTCCACAGGCCGTACAGACCGCCTTGGCGCAGATTAATGCCCACCTGGCGAGCTTCGATCGGGTGCTGTCACTGAAGGTGGATCCGGACTCCGGCTACACCGTCGCCCAGATCTCCAATTCGCAGACCGGCCAGGTCCTGCAGCAGTTTCCCACCGAAGATCGTCTGCAGCTCGAGCGCATGCTCGCGCGCTGGTCTGCGGCGCATGGCGGCAACGTGCTGATGGACGAGGAAGCTTAAGCCGTAAAGCGGCGCGCATTGCGGAACATGCGCATCCACCCACTCCATTCCCCGACGCCATCCGGCGCCCAGGAGTTCTGGACGTTGCGGTAGGAGCGTTCCGGGTGAGGCATGGTGATGGTCACCCGCCCGTCGGCATTGGCAAGCGCCGCGATGGCGAGCGGACTGCCGTTCGGATTCGCCGGATAACGCTGCGCCGGCTGCAAATCGTTCGACACATAGCGATAGGCGATCAACCCGCTGCGTTCACATTCGGCGAGCTGCGCTGCCGATGCAAATTCCGCACGGCCTTCCCCATGCGAGACGGCGATCGGCAGTACCGACCCCGCCATGCCCCGCAGCAGCACCGAGGGGGAGTCCAGGATTTCCACCAGTGCAAAGCGCGCCTCGAACTGCTCGACGCGATTGCGGACGAACCGCGGCCACAGTTCTGTGCCAGGTATCAGGGTCTTCAGCGCCGCCAGCATCTGACAGCCATTGCAGGATCCGAGCGTAAAGGTGTCGGGCCTGGCGAAGAAGGTTTCGAATTGCGTGCGCGCGTGGCCGTTGAACAGGATGGACTTGGCCCACCCTTCGCCGGCGCCCAGCACATCGCCATACGAGAAACCGCCGCAGGCAATAAGACCCTTGAACTCCGCGAGGCTGCGCCGTCCCGAGAGAATGTCACTCATGTGCACGTCGTGAGGCTCAAAGCCCGCCTGCGCGCACACCGCCGCGGTCTCCACCTGACTATTGACGCCCTGCTCGCGCAAAATGGCGATCCGCGGACGCGTACCAGTGACGATCCACGGCGCGGCAATGTCCACCTCGGGATCAAAGCTCAGTGCCACACTCAGCCCCGGGTCGGTCACATCGAGCTGGGCCGCCAGTTCCTCGGCCGCACACTCCGGATCATCGCGTAGCTGGCGCATCTGAAACGAGGTCTCTGACCAGGCGCGCCGCAACTCGCTCCAGGGGACCACCAGATTTTCGCCGGCACCGCTAATGTGGATCAGCATGTCGGTGCGGGGCGAACCGACCCGCCGCGCGTGCGCCAGCAGTCCCTGCTCGTCGAGCAACTCGAGAAATTCGGTCCGGCGTGCATCGGTGACCTGGACCACCACGCCGGGCTCCTCGGCGAACAGATGGGCGAGCGTCGCCGATTGGCCGCACGCCGCGGTATCGATGCTCAGGCCGCAGTGGCCGGCAAACGCCATCTCCAGCAAGGTCACCACGAGTCCGCCGTCCGAGCGGTCGTGATAGGCCTGCACGGCGCCGGCGGCCCGCAGCTTCGGCAGGGCCTTCGACCAGGCGATCAGCAGCTTTGGATCATCCAGATCGGGCGTTTCGGCGCCGAGCTGGCCGTGGACCTGCGCCAGCACCGAGCCACCCAGGCGCGCCTTGCCGCCCGACAGGTCGATCAACCACAACGATGAGGGTCCCAGATCCTTGCGCAGCACGGGCGTCAGCGTACGGCGCACGTCACCCACTTTGGCGAACGCTGAAACGATCAGCGATACCGGCGCGACGACGCTGTGGCCCACACCGCCGTCTTGCCAGTTGGTTCGCATCGACAAGGAATCCTTGCCCACCGGTATGGCGATCCCCAACGCCGGGCACAGCTCCTCACCGACCGCCTGCACCGCGGCATATAACGCCGCATCCTCGCCCGGTTCTCCACAGGCCGCCATCCAGTTGGCCGACAAGCGCACGTCGGCAAGGCTGGCGACATCGGCCGCCAGAATGTTGGTCACGGCCTCCACCACCGCCAGGCGCGCGGAAGCCGGCGCATTCAACACCGCCACCGGCGTGCGCTCACCCATGGACATAGCCTCACCGGCATGGCCCACATAGTCGCTGACCGTGACTGCGACATCGCTGACCGGAACCTGCCAGGGGCCGACCATCTGATCACGGCTGACCAAGCCGCCGACCGTGCGATCGCCGATGGAGATCAGGAAGGTCTTGTCCGCCACCGTCGGACAGCGCAGCACCCGCAAAATGGCTTCGCGCAGGTCGAGGGAGGCCGGGTCAAAATCAACGGCACGCGGCACCTGGCTTGCTACATCCCGATGCATGCGCGGGGTCTTGCCCAAGAGCACCTCGATCGGCATGTCCACCGGCGTACCGCCGAGCAGCGAATCGCTGACCTTCAGCACGCCGCTGTCATCGATCGCACCGATCACGGCAAAGGGGCAGCGCTCGCGCGCGGCGATGTCGGTAAATGGCTTCAGACCGTCGGGCTGCAGCGCGATGACGTAACGCTCCTGCGCCTCATTGCACCAGATCTCCAGCGGCGACATGCCAGGATCCCCGCTCGGCACGGCGCGCAGATCCACCCGCGCCCCGCGCTTGCTGTGCGCCACCGCTTCGGGAACCGCATTGGATAAACCGCCGGCACCCACATCGTGGATGAGCGCGATGGGATTGTGATCGCCCAGTGCCCAGCATCGATCGATCACTTCCTGGGCGCGCCGCTCGATTTCCGGATTGCCGCGCTGGACCGAGGCGAAGTCCAGATCCGCGCTGCTGGTACCACTGGCCATCGATGAGGCGGCGCCGCCGCCCAGCCCGATCAGCATCGCCGGGCCGCCCAGCACCACCAGCAACGCGCCCAACGGTACTTCGCCTTTTTCAACATGGGCACGGCGGATATTGCCCAGGCCGCCGGCGATCATGATGGGCTTGTGGTAGCCGCGGCTGCGCTGCGGGCCATCCCCAACCGCCTGTTGTTCAAACGTGCGGAAGTACCCGCAGATGTTCGGGCGCCCGAATTCATTGTTGAAGGCCGCGGCGCCGAGCGGGCCCTCGATCATGATGTCGAGCGCGGAGGCGATGCGCTCGGGTCTGCCCAGACTGTGTTCCCAGGGCTGCACGAAGTCGGGGATCATGAGGTTCGACACCGAAAATCCGGCGAGCCCCGCCTTGGGCTTCGCGCCGATGCCGGTCGCCCCTTCATCGCGAATCTCCCCGCCCGAACCGGTCGAGGCCCCGGGAAACGGCGAGATCGCGGTGGGATGATTGTGGGTCTCCACCTTCATCAGGATGTCGATCGGCTCGCGGTGTCCGCGATATACCCCCGCGGGATCCGGGAAGTAGCGGACACCGATCGAGCCCTCCATGACGGCGGCGTTGTCGCGATAGGCGGAGGAGATGCCCTGCGGCGCGCGCTCATGGGTATTGCGGATCATCGCGAACAGGGATTTGCGCTGCGGTACGCCATCGATGGTCCACTGCGCATTGAAGATCTTGTGGCGGCAGTGTTCCGAGTTGGCCTGCGCGAACATCATCAGTTCGGCATCCGTCGGGTCGCGACCCAGTTGCGTGAAGGCCGCGAGCAGGTAGCTGATCTCATCCGCCGCGAGTGCCAGTCCGAGCTCGACGTTGGCAGCCTCAAGGCCTTCACGTGCGCCGTTGAGCGCGATCCGGCGCACATCAGCGGGCGGGTGGTGGGCGAACAGCTGCTGAGCGTCCGCCGAGGTGGCAACCGCCATTTCAGTCATGCGATCAAACAACGCCGCCGCCACCCGGCTCGATGCCAGGGCATCCAGCCGCCCGGACACCGCAAGCTCGTAGCGAATGCCCCGTTCGATGCGCCGCACCGCCTCAAGCCCGCACACCTGGGCGATGTCGGTGGCTTTGCTCGACCAGGCAGAGATGGTTCCCGCACGGGGCACGACCAGCAGCACCTGGATGTGCGGCCCGGCCGCATCCGGTGACGGCTGTACCGCGGGGCCGTAGGTCAGCAGTTTCGCGAGCAGCGCGTGCTGGCTCTCAGAGAGGGGCCTCGCCGCATCGATGAAATGTGCAAAACGGGACCGCACGGCCTGGACCCGGGGCTCCACGGCCTGCAATCGCGCCAGCAGCTTCGCAATACGGAATTCTGAAAGGGCTGCCCTCCCTGCCAGCTCGAGCATCAGCGTGACAGCCTACTTACGCGAGGGCGGCTCGCCCGCCGGAGCAGAATAGACCGGCATGGGGAAAGCGGAGACGTTCCCCCCTTCGATCGCGATGATCTTGGCCGTACCCTGCTTCCTCACCTCATCTATGCGCAGCACCGAATGCATGGGCAGGAAGCTGCGTTTGACGCCGTCGAACTCCGTCTTGATCCGCTCCTCGTTGGGGTCCACGACCACGCTGGCCCGTTCGCCAAAGACGATGTCTTCCATCTCGATGAAGCCGAAGAGGGTGCCATGCGTGACCTTTTTGGCATAAACCTCGTAAACCTTGCCCTGATTCAGAAACTGGACTTTGAAAATGTGACTGGCTGCCATGGGTACCGGGGGGTGAACTTGCTACTTTGGGGTGGGATTATATGTCCCCCAACCCGCCAATAGCGGCCGACTGGGTGTATTTGTCCTCACGGGGGCGCCATTGGCGCTACAACTTCGCATAATAAGTGACCACCGCAGGCTGCTCGGCGACCGCAATATGGCGGTGTTCGACAGTGTGGGCGGCAATATCGGCCGCTCGACGGACAACGACTGGGTGCTGCCGGACCCGCAGCGCTTCATTTCCGCGCACCACGCCCGCATCCACTTCCGCGACGGTCTGTACATCCTCGAGGACACCAGTACCAACGGCGTCTACATCAATGACGATGAGCGCCCGGTAGCCAAGCGTGGCGCGCATGTCCTGCAGAATGGCGACATCCTGCGGTTCGGCGAATACCAGGTCGTGGCCATGGTCGAGGCGCGGCCGCCCGATGCCGCCCAAGATCAGCCCGGCGCCTTCGGTCCCGTGGCCGCCACCAGCAGCGTCGCCATCCACACCTCGGCAAACAGCGTCGAGGTGCTCGCCGCCGTCGGCCAGGCGGAGCAAACCGACCTGGGTGCCTCGCTCGATATGGACGAGCTGCTGCTGGCGGACGCCGAGGAGCTGCACACGGGCCTCGCCGTGAACGCCTACGGCCAGCCGGTCACGCCGCTGGCGGCCCCGGTGGCCGGCAAGTCACCGCCCGCGGCCACCCCCGCATCCGCAGCCTCGCCCACCGAGCTGAGCGCCGCACTCGCTGAGAGCGAGACGGAGCAGCGGGCGATCGCCCGGCGCATCGAGCGGCTCGCCCGTGCGGCGGCGCGCGCCCAGGACCGGCGCGCGGCGGCCGGGCCGCCCGTGCCGCCCGATGCCAACAGCGGTCTGTCGGCATTCTGCAAAGGCGCCGGGGTGGCGGCGGACCATTTCGCGCCCGAACTGCAGTCGCGGCTGCTGCATCTGGCCGGCCAGTTGCTGCGTGAGGCGTTGGTGGGTCTCAAGGATCTGGAGCGCGTGCGCTCGGAGATGCTGCGGCCCATGCAGATCGAGGCAGCGCCGGATACCGATGATCCGCGGCCCTCCCTGGTACGCGCCGGGGTCGAGGACCTGCTGGTGCAGATCGTGAGTCAGCACGAGAGTCGGCGGCTGGATGCGGTGCAGTGGCTGCGCGAGATGATCGATCGCGCCAAAACTCATGATCGGGCAACCTTCGAGGCACTGCGAGCCGCGTTCGGGGATTTCATCGCGAGACTCGAGCCCGCGGAGCTGGAATCGCGCTTCGGACCGCGCGCCCGTGGCGCCGCAGACAGCGGCGCGCGCAACTGGGAGCTGTACCAGGAGTTCTATCGCAGCCTGGCCGCTCGCGGCGACGGGGAGCTGCCGCGGGTATTCCTGGATGCCTTCGCTGCCGCCTACGGCGAAAAATCTACGCCGCACCGGTAGGCCCGCTCAGGACTGCGGTTTACCGCAGCGCGCCAGCACCGTGCGCAAATCCCGAATCGGTGGAAACACTTCGTTGTTCCAGTCCGCGCCCTGCGCATCGTAGGCGCGCTGCTCGAACTCGACGATTTCCTTGTCCTCGCGAAAGATATTTTCCGTGAAGTGCGTGACGAACGGCCACACCGCGTGGATCACGCCGGGCACCGGCGGCTTCTTCACCGACAGGTAGCCGAAGGTACGATTGGTGCGCTGCTCGGCATCGAGCGGCGTATAGCCCAACCACACGGACAGCACCGGCGCAGCATGGTCGTAATCGGTATTGCGGCCCAGCCACACCCTCAGGCTCTGATACGGATAGTCCGTGCGGATGCGCATGTGATCGGAGAAGTCGGCCTTCTTCTGGGTGCGGCGGTTGCGGGTCAGCTCGACGATGACGCGCTCGCCCGCCGACTTGCCACCGCCGGCGCGGCTGAAGCTGTATTCCACCTGCGCCCAGTCCTCGCCGTGGTCGCGGCCGAGGCACTTCGCGGTAATCGAGCCCATCTGCTTGCGATGCATGAACTGATGGTTCATGTCGAACAGGTTCTCGTGCATGAAGGTGTAGTGGCAGGCCACTTCGCGGTTCAATTGCCGGGTCTTGTAGGCCTTGTTGGCGTACGCCCCGAGCGCCTTGGGTTTGCGGGCCTCCGCCAAAGCCGGATCACCGGGAAACACAAAGATCAGATTATCGACCTCGTGTAGCGGGTAGCCGCGCACCCCGTTCGGCAAACGTTCCTTCCCCAGATAGGGCACATCCACGCACTGGCCCGTGCCGCTGTAGGACCAGCCGTGGTAGTGGCACTTGAGCTGGTTGTCGCACACGACCCCCAGGTGCAGGGGTACCTGGCGGTGCGCACAGCGGTCCTCCAGCGCATAGGCCTGCCCGTTGCGGCCGCGGAACAGCACGATGGGTTCGCCGGCAAAGCAGCGAGCGAGGGTCTTGCCGGCCTTCAGCTCATCGGCCCAGGCCAGGGGGTACCAGAAGTCCGGGTGCGCCCCAATGCGCCGCAAATCGACCGCCTTGGGGGCGATGGCGGGCGTTGCGGGCAGCCGGGTCACGGCATCTTCGAGCATTGATCACTCCATCTATGGCGGAGAGGGTGGGATTCGAACCCACGGTAGGCTTGCGCCTACGCCTGATTTCGAGTCAGGTACAATCGACCACTCTGCCACCTCTCCCAGGCGGTTCTGTCTGCGCAGAATTCCTTTCAAAATCAAAATCTTACGCCGTGGCAAGCGCAATTAACATAACTCGATCCACTTTTGTCTCATGCAGCACGCAGACGGTCCCGCGGCAGGTATTCTAGCCCAACCTGAAGGCTTGAAGTGAGGTCCCGATGCGTCGCCTGTCGACCATGGACTCGTTCTATCGGTTCTATAAAGGCAGGCAGGTCACCCGATGTGTCATGGCCGCTGTCGCGGCGACGTTTCTGGTGGCCGCCAGCTACTCGCCGCCGCTGCGATCGATCAACCCGGTTCACGGCAAGGGGGAACTGCGCGTGGTGACCCTCGAGGGTCCGACCACCTATACCAAGGGCACCCGCGGGACCGAGGGGCTGGAGTTCCGCCTGGCGCAGGAGTTCGCGCGCCAGCAGGGCCTCGACCTGTACATCTACCCCGTGGCGACCCCGGCGCTGATGCGCGCCGAGCTGGCCGCCGGCCGCGCCGACATCGCCGCCGCGCAGCTGACGGCGGACAGCACCTGGTCGCGGGTCGGCGATGCGGCCGCCGTGTATGACCAGGTTCCCCAGATGGTCGTCTATCACCGCGGCGAAGATCAGCCTGCCATCGCGGACCTCGCCGCCATGGACCTGCTGGTCAAGGCGGGCAGCCCCCAGGAGCGGATGCTGCGGCGGCTGAAGATCCGGCTGTTCCCCAATCTGGGCTGGACCGCGGTCTCACCGTACGCCGTGGACCCCATGCAGGACATTCAAAACGGCGTGGGCGATTACGCCGTAGTCGATGCCAATGAATATGCGTACGCGCGGCACCTGTACCCGGATGTGGTGCCGGCGTTCCCGCTCCCCGAAACTCGCCCCGTGCAATGGGTGGTGCGCCATACCGACCCCGACCTGTATGCCTCGGTTAACCGCTTCATCGAGGCATCCCGGCAATCGGGCCTGCTCAGTTCGCTGATCGCCGCCCCCTCCCAGGACCGTCGTCTGCTCGCGTACGAGGATAGCCGTCAGTTCCATCAGGACCTCGCCGCGCGTCTGCCGCAATACCGGGCCTGGTTCGAGGAAGCATCGCAGGAAACCGGGGTGGACTGGCGCTTGCTCGCGGCCATCGGCTACCAGGAGTCCAAGTGGGACCCTGAAGCGCAATCTTCGATGGGCGCGTTGGGCATGATGATGCTGACCTCCACGACCGCCGATTCGCTGGGCGTGGAGGACCGCTCGGATGCGCATGAGAGCATCCTCGCCGGGGCGCGCTATTTCGAGGAAGTGCGTGAGAAGGTGCCGGCGCATATTCCGGAGCCGGACCGCACGTGGCTCGCCATCGCGGCCTACAACGTGGGCTACGGCCATGTCGAGGATGCGCGGCGTCTCGCCCAGATGCGCGGCAAGAATCCGGACTCCTGGCTGGACGTGCGTGAGCAGCTGCCGCTGCTGGCCGATGAAAGCTGGTATGACCGCCTCAAACATGGCTTCGCGCGCGGCGCCGAGCCGGCGCAATTCGTCGATCGCATCCAAAGCTTCCTGAAGCTGCTGGAATGGCAGCCGGGAAATAACCTCAAGGTGCACCCTGCCACCGACAATCCGGATGCGACCTGGGTCGGGCGGCCGGCGGCCTGATTAGCGGCGCTGCGCGAAAAACTCCTGCAGCAGCGCGCCGCACTCCTCGCTTAACACGCCGCCAAAGACATCGACGCGGTGGTTGAGCGCCGGCAGACGAAAGATATCGACGATGCTGCCGGCCGCACCGGCGCGGGGATCCCACGCGCCAAACACCACCCGACGCACCCGCGCATGCACGATGGCCGCGGCACACATGGCACACGGCTCGAGGGTCACATACAGCGTCGTATCGGTGAGCCGATAGCTGCCGAGCGCCTGGCCACCGGCGCGCAGCGCCTCGATCTCCGCATGCGCGGTGGGGTCATGGGTGCCAATCGGGCAGTTGCTGCCCTGGGCGATGACGCGCTGCCCCAACACCAGGAC
>Ga0075522_10003889_pt1 | contig 10803 bp, 14 predicted proteins | sample NGEPerA_FD_74796 | JGI IMG/M metagenome (GOLD analysis project Ga0075522, IMG submission 74796) | Arctic peat soil microbial communities from the Barrow Environmental Observatory site, Barrow, Alaska, USA - NGEE PermafrostL2-A | ecosystem: Environmental > Terrestrial > Soil > Wetlands > Peat ...
GTGTGACCCCGTAGATTAGCCGCCAATGACCCACTTGCCTGCTTTGAAGAGAATGCTGGCGACGGCGGGACGGGTGAACTTACCTTCCGCCCACTGGATACGGACACGGTCGGAGTTGCCAGCTTCTCCACGATATTCACCGGACTTGCCTTGAACGATGCCGTACTCGTTGCGAGCGGCGTTCCAGACTTTCGTGCCGGGCGTGAGAATGTCGCCGGGAACGAGTTTGGGTTTGGGCGTTTTGTCGGGCGTCCTTTTCGTGCCGCCGATGATGGAGAAGATAAAATCAGTTCCTTTGACCGGGAAGGTCCATGTCGTCCAGAACGACAGTTTGCTGTCGCCGTATTGATGACCCACTTGATTCCCGTTCTTATCGTACAGATAGGCGAACTTGTAGCGGCCCTGTTGCCAATGAACGGCGACCCATCCGTTTGCGAACCGCCCCGTAACAATGTCGCTTGTTGACCGTCCGATTCCATCTGTCGTGAAGCTGGACGATGATTTTACTTTGTTGTCGATCTGGTAATCGTCGAGGGCTTCCTCCACGTCGTCCATCGTGCTGTGCCAGCTAAGGCTGAACGGCTCGAAGTCGGTTTTGCCGCCCTTCTTGACGACGGTAAGCTCGTATTTCGGGCGTTCCTTGTCATGGCGTTGAAGCCAAAGGCCCATTGCAGCGGCACGTTCGTCCAGTTGTTTGAATCGTGTTTTCATGTGTGACTCCGTGAAAGTTGCCCCGATTGCAAACTGGCGTGGAAGAAAGCCCCGTAGGTAAATAAAAACAGGCGGGTAGGAGAACGTCTCCTACCCGCCCGCCATTCAGGGGTCTTATTCAGGAGACGGCGTCGTCATGGTGATCGGGGTTCATGCGATTGCTCTCGTCGTCATCTTCCGGTTCGCTGACCTCGTCGTCGGCGCTATCCACGTCGCCCGTCACGATGAACGAGTAATCGTCGTATTCCGGGTCGCCCCATTCGATTCGTGGGTCGCTTGTCTGGAGTGGAGATTCTTGATTCTCCATCATCTTAACAACCGCCTTGAAGGCTTGTGGAGAGGACTCCGCTGTGACCTTGATCTTGCCCGTCACAATCAATTTCTTCTCAACTGACACTTCAAATTCCGGCATGACTGACTCCAGTTAAGCTTCCCCCATTTAGAACTCGCCGCCACCATGACCCCGTAGGCTAGGCCGGGAGGCTCCAGTTCTGGCTGCCGTCCACTTCCTCGCCGTCCAAATTGGCGTGGTCAATGACCGCCAGACCGGGCTTGAAGTGAACGGAAAGAAGTTTGCGAATCGTCGGCTGGCGGTCGTTGGGCGATTGGACAAACAGGGTCATCGACCACTCGCCGATAGCCGCAGCGGACCAATTGCCAGATTCTTCGATTTGTTCGCCGGTCAGAGTGCAGACGTTGCCGAAAAACGCATCAGCGCATCGCCGACATTGATCGCCCAAATCGTTCTGGAAGATACCGACCTGACATTCGTTGTTGTAGAACTTGAGGTCGATTGGACCTTTCATTCCGGGCGGAAAACTGGTGGTGCCGCCGTTCAGGACGCAGACGTGGGTTTCGTCCATTTCGGTAACGCCAACGCCTTCATCCCGACGACCGTAGCTGATAAACAACCAATCGTTGTAACGCTTCTTGGCTGCCTCTGCCGTCTCGCCAAAGGCGATGGCAAATGGACTGTGAATGCCGCCGATGATCTGAAATGCTTTCATATCTGACTCCCTAAATGGCACTATCGCCAGATAGAAACTCAACGCCTGCTGGACCCCGTAGGTCAGAGATTCCGAAACGACGAAATCACTTCGTTCAGTTGATCTCGCCCACGTTCAAAAACTCGCACGATGGAATCAACCGTGTACTTCCCGTCCACCATCTGCCCGCCTTCCTTGGCTTCCCGCACGATCCAGAGGAACAACGTGTCGCCCCACCCCTTGGCCTCTTCCTCCAACCCGGAGAATGTTTTGAACTCCCGATTCACTTCGATCTCGGAGTCCGTCTCTTCCGGTTTGAGTGCCAGCGGGAACTCTTCCTTGCCGGGGTAAGAGTCCAAAATCATTCCCACGGCTGCTTGCTCATTGATAAGTTTCTTCACGGTAGATACTCCTGAATGGTTGACTTCCCCACTTAAAACTGGCGCAGTGTGTGACCCCGCAGGATCAATGCAACGAGTCGTCCAGAATGGTCTTCATGTGGCGGCGGATGTTGCGGGGATGCCGCTTGCCCATCTGCAACCCGCCGAACCGTTTGGCTTTGATGTAATAGTCCACCGTCACGGCGTCCAGATTGCCGAACTGCGCAATGACGGTTTTGAGGGCTTTGATGACGCTGGACGGCGTGTACTCAGGAAACAGAGCAAGCCAATGGTCAAGCTGCAAATCAGTCAGCGTGACGGCATTGACTTGCTCTTTCTTGGGGGCTTTCGTTTTCATCTGAATCTCCTATGGCGGAATTGCCAATAGGAAACCGGCGCAGTGTATGACCCCGTAGGCTACTTGCCTTTGCGGTTTGGTTTCTTATAACCTTCCCGATCCGCCTGTGTTTTGGGCATTACGGTGTAGCAGGCGTCCCCGCCATTGCCTGTTACCTTGCCGTTGTGATTGTAAGTCCAATCATCGCACTCGCCTTTAGAGCCGTCAATCACGATGGTATGTTCGTCCGTGTCCACCACAACGTAGCCGGGCAGTTTGTCGTTGTCGTCTTCCCGCTGTCGTGCGTCCAGAAGTTGCTCAATCTGTTCAAGTTCCTTCTCGACCGTGAGGGCGTTGTCGCTTTCGCCGATCTCGCCCAACAGCATGTCTTCCACTTCCGCATCGGCGCTCAGTTGAGACTTGAGGAAGGTGACGGCGTACTTGACGATCTTACTTTGACGCTCGGTCATGGCTGACTCCAGTTAGAAGGTTTGGTTGATGATGTTAATAAACGCAGCGACGGAGGCGTTGAAATCGGCTTGAGTGACGGTGCAGAACTGCCACCCACGATCAAAGTCCGCATCGCTCAGGTCGGGCCTGATTTGTTGCGCCAAATCCCGAAACTCGTGGTAGCGGCTATGGGACAGTTCCCATGCAGCTTCCCACAAGTTCCGAAATTCCTCTCCATGTTCGTCGGGCAGCTTTGTGATTGGCATAGTGACTCTTGAATGGCGGAATTGCCAATGCAAAACTGGTGCAGTGCATGACCCCGTAGGCTACCGGCTGTCGGTGACTTTGTGGGAGAGCAGCTTCAACTTGGCCGTGCCGTTGATATGGCAAAAGATGGCTTGATTCAGAGCTTCCGTAAGCTCGGCGTTGTCGAGATCATTTTCGATGCCGCTCTCGCCGATCCGCACGGTTTCTTCGATCTGAACATCTTGGATGTCGGCGTTCGTGAACTTCTCACGCTTAGCCCAACGATTGACCGTGACTAAAATATCGGCGTCGTCATCGGCATGAACATAGATGTCCACGTTGACCCGAACAGGGACGAGGACTTCGACTTCCGCTTCGATAAGAACTGTTCGCATTGCTGACTCCATAAATGGCACAATCGCCGGTGAATAACTCACTGGCGATTGAACCCCGTAGGAATCGGGAATTACTGCCACGCAAAAAGTTCGATGATGCGTTTGATTCCGTCGTCCAGATTGTTTTTGGTGGAGTTGTAATTCTCAGTCTTGCCGCCGGATTCGACGGGACAACTGACATTGATAACCAACCAGTTATCGCCCCAATCAATCGCCTCAAATCCAACATGGGAGCATTCGTTTGACCCGAACCGCTCGTAGAAACCATCGGTGTCGGAAATCAACTTGTCGTCTGACTCCATGACGACATTCACGCCGGCTTCTTCCAACTGGCGGCGGAAATTGTCAATGACGGTCGGCCCCTTGTACTTGCGATCATCCACCACGTTTTCACGCTTAGACCACGACGCAATGACGCTCCTGTAATGTTCGGGCCGACTGCGATCCACGGTGCGGGCGGGCCACAGACCGCCGTTGGCGTCACGAAGATAGATGCCGGTGAAGCCCGGCTTTTCATCGAGCAGAGTGATGCCCACGGCCTTTGGGGTGTACTTGCCGTTTCCGATGTGAGTTTCAGGATAGACGGCCAACGTGGTGTGTCGGAACTCGTTCGGTGCCATTGCTTCCATGAGGCTCTCCTTGGATGGCGGAATTGCCTCTTGGAAACTGGCGCAGTGCATGACCCCGTAGGGATGTCAGATTTGGGAGAACAAATCAGGCAGCTTCATGGTTGGCACGTTAGCGAGCATCGCCGCCTTGATTTCATCAGGCAGTTTGCCAGTTTCTTCATAGAGTGCCAGTTGCGGAAAATAGTTCGTGTTGAAGTGGGGCAGGAAGTGGCCGGGTGCGAAGAAATCGGCAAGGCGCTGACGAGTCGTGCGGTTGAAGATGACGCCAATCTCGTGTTCGTACTGCTCGTAGGCTGTCAACGCCGTGCGGTCGGAAACGTTCGATGGATTTACTGACATAATGATCTCCTGAATGGCGGAAATGCCTCATCAGAACTGGCGCAGTGCGTGACCCCGTAGGAAGGTCGAGGTAGAAGTCATTGAGGAGAAAAAATGGGATCGGTGATGACCATGTGGCGTCGTGCGGTTTATCAACGTGAGCGGTTGCTGTGTTCATCGAGCCGTCGCCTTCCGGCCGTCACGCAGTCGGCATCGAGATCGCAGCCGACGAATTTACGGCCGAGATCGGCACAAGCGACGGCGGTCGTGAAGCCGCCGGCGCACGGATCGCAGACCAGATCACCCGGATCGCTGAAATAGCGGGTCAGCTTCGTTACCTCGGCCAGTGACTGCTGCCAATCGTGATATTCCTTTTCTCTTGAGTCGATCTGCGACACATCCGACCACCGATCCGATCTCTTCCACTTTCCCTTTGAAAAGACCAAGATTGGCTTGAACTGGCTGGCAAGGTTGTACGGATGGATCATGTTGGCGTTGCCGGGCCATGTCGAGCTAATCACCCACCGATAGGTCAGGTGCTTGGCCAGCCCTTCCAGTACATGAGGCAGATGAAATTGTCCCGAGTAGGTCACGAAAATGCCTCCTTCTTTCAGCACTCGTGCGGCGAAGGCGCTGAGGGCCGTCAGTTCAGGCAGAAATTCTTTTCCGTACGGAATGTCGGTCAGGATGAGACTGACCGTGGCGGGTTTCAGTCGAGCCATCTCTTCCAGCTTTTGAAAGGCGCAGTGGAAGAGGCGAATCGAACCATTGCCATTCGATTGCGGCACCGTGGCACTCTCGTCTCTTCCCTGCGCCCGTGCGTGGCGTCGGGCGTGGCGGGATGCCGTGGTGGTGTCCAACATCTTGCCGTTCGATGACGGCGGCAATTCGGTAACGATCTGACGAGCAATCTCCACTTCTCTCGGCGTATTGGCCATGACCTGACTGTACTGCGATGCACGTTGACGGCCGTCCTTGCCACGGAGCTTCGTCAACTTCGGAATTTCCGAAGTTGATTCCAATCGCTTGCGTGTTGCCAGAACGGTCTTCTCATCTATCCCAAGATTCTCGGCTATCCAATGATTGGAAATGTCGGGCATCCTCTTGAGTTCCTGCTCGATCAACGCCCGCTTCTGCGCAGTGCTGAGGTGTCGGCGCTTTACGTTGACGGATAGGGCATATTGCCATTTTTGTTCTTCCGTCAGGCCGGCCATGACTTTGACTGGATAATTCTTGCGGCCGAGTTCACGAGCGGCTCGTTCACGTTGATGGCCGTCGAGGGTTTGGCCGTGCTCGTCTTGGATGACGGGGATTTGGATTCCGTGTTCGGCGATGTCGCTCTTCAGGATGTCGAATTCTTCGGGGGACAGATCGGGGAGAGGCTGGTATTTCGGCCTTGCGGTTTTTGAAGGCTGTGGGCGGGTGCGGTTCATCACGACAAGGGTAATCGCTTCCCGAACCGGGTGCCAGTCTTGGGCCGATGCCTCGGTCGAGCTTCTGGTCGTCAATCACCATTGAACAGGTTTGGATGGGCGCAGTGCTTGCGATTGCAGTCCGCAATTCAACGCATTGAATCTGATGACGGTTTTGTCGGTGGAAGAGGAGAGCAGCAGCTTTCACGGGATTTTCGTTGATCCGCTGGATACCGGAAAAATAGGGATGCCGGGTGACGACAGAATTTGCGTGTGGGATTCTGAGATCGGTCGTTCCAGCGTGCTCCACCGGGCCGTCTCTCCGTGACCGCAGTCAGCGATCTTATAACTCTCGGCAAGCCGTTGAGATTGCAATCCACGTTTCGGTCGCAGATGGTAGTGCAAACAATCCTGAGCGGGCAGTAAAACGGCGAAGAGGAAGAAGATCGGGACTTAGGGAGACCGCATAATTTGTCGAGAACAAGAGACTTAAAGGTCAGCTTGTGCGATTTTCAGAACACGATTCTCGAATGGCGTTAGAGGCACACCATCGACGTTAAGCGCACGGAGCCGACTCAAGGCAACGTCCAAATCGCCATGCGGGTTCAGATACGATTGGATGCGCTGGCCAATCTGAAGCGGAACGCCATATTCATCGAGTCCGATGATCGCTGGATCAATGAACAGATTCTCTACTTGGCTTGCGAATACGGAGTAATCTCCTGCTGGTAACTTCTGCTTTGTGAAGATGCTCCGCTGGATAGCGTCCAGCGCCATAAGGTGACGGGGAAAATGAAATGTCGCCCAGTACCGCAGGAATTCCAGTACGTTCTCCACAGCCTCGTCGGGATCGGTCGTTCGACTCATCTCATTCTGAATCAATGCCCGCACGTTTTGAATCGACCGAAGTTGATTGATCTTGAACGTCAGTTGCGAACCGGAGGCTACGCCCGCTCTCATCGACTTCTGAACCACAAGGAAATCCCAGATGAGGGTACACACCACCTTCAATTGGTCATAGGTCGGCATCCCGCTCCAGTTAAGTTCTCGGGAATACGCCTGCGGCTTTGCGAGGATTGTCTGGGCCAGTCGAAGCTGCGCTGCTGGATCAACACCCACGTTTCGACGAAGAACATCAACATCCAGAATGCCTTGCGTCAGAAATGGTCGAAGGCGAGCCTCCGACTGAGGCGTTAGGTCTCCTTTTTCCAGTTGAATAAGAAGCCCCTCCGGTGTCTTCGCATTCTGCGTGAACCAAGGAAAATCGACGAACGGTAGCTCTGCGTGCGGCGGGTCGTGGAATATGTAGACTCGACCAATAAAATGCTCGAACATTCTGCCCGACCGCCCCCTGATATTGTTGAACGTAAAGTAATCGAATTTCTTCTTGGCCACCTTATTGTCAAGAATGATGACATTCTTCGCTTTCGTGTTTACGCCCTCGATCAAGGTCGATGTGCATATGAGGAACGGAAGAAGCTCATCGTTGAAAAGCCGGACGACGAGTTGGCTTAGTGATCTAGGCACTCGCCCGTGATGCAGGCCAATGCCCTGTCGAAGTGCTGTGCCAAATATCCATGCCGGGTCATATTCCGCCGCTACCCAATCCGCCATCTCAGCGGCGGCTGCTACGCCAGTCCCAATCTTGTTTTCAACAAGGAGCTTGGCAACATAGCGGACACGGGCTGGCGATGAACAGTAGATCAACGTCGGCTCTTGGAGGGTACGACACAAGTCTAATAGACCGGCGTCGTCGTCCTTAGCAGTCACACGATGGACTTCAGATACGACTGTGGCAAAGTCAGTTCTGAAGAAGGTACATTTGAATCGCTCGGGAAACGTGGATGGTATCCCGGTGATGTTGGGGCCAAGAAGGTAAAACTGCTTTCCGTTGCGGAGGAGTTTGTAAAACGCATGGTTGAGGAGAAGACTTCGCTCTGGTCGGCCTCCATGTGGAGCTTGTAGAATTCATCAATCACGAAGAAATCCACCTTTGCCGAATCCTCCATTTCGAGAAGACGCTCCTGCGTTACAACGAAGATGTTTTTCTTCGCCCGTGCCTGTGATGGATGAGTGATAACTTTGTAAGTCTGCCTAAACCTTGACAACCGCCGCCTTGTTTCATCAACCAATGCGATGGTCGGTACGACCACTGCGAAATTGGAATAGCGCCCGGTGGCGATCATTGCGTCGATAATCAGACTTTTTCCGAAGCTAGTCGGCGCACTCAAGATGACGCTGTTGCCCTGATAGAGTTCCCGATAGACTTCCGCCTGCACACGATGAAAGACGATGTTCGCCAGTTCCATGTTCAAAGGTCTGTGGAACTCATAGGCTATTCGATCAGATGTGTCGAGATCGGCTGGGTTAAGATAGGGATACAGCCCGAGTGTCTCGGTCAACGCATCCAGCAGGATCACGGCGTCACCGAATTGGGAGCGCCGATCCAGCGCCCGGAGGACCAGTTCGTGACCTGTCGATGACGAGGCTTCTGCGTTCAGGATAGCGGCTATACTGCGAAGCAGAAGAAAAGCGTTGCCGTTTATTCCTTGCGCAGACGCTAACGAAGTACGGATTTGATCTGCGGTCAGATGCTCTGGCATGCTTCAAGCCTCCGGTGAAGGCAGTCAACCAGCGTCTTCTTGTTCTGGAGAGGTAGTAGTAGCAGGTGAATGCGAACCTTCTTCGGGAGTGTTTTGCTGGCGAACTTGGTGTGATGCTTGGTGATTTCGTCCGTAAAGGCCGTGATGTAGGCGGAATCGCAGAGCTTGTGCGTGTTCACCACGCTGCTGTCATAGGTCAGCAATACCGGAATGCAGGCCGAATCAAACACGAGGTCGAGCGACGTGTTCGGGTTGAGAAGGCGTCTGAGTCGTTCTGCATGGGGCCAGTTGTCATCAATCTTGTTGGCGATGAGTGCAAATTCATCTCGAAGGTAATCCCGTTGGGTATGGGCATCGAGTTCCGAAACCACATCCCGAATGGCGGCGTCTATGTCCGTGTAGAACTTGACTTCGCCGATCCAAAGCTCCAATTGTGTGTTGGCAATGACATGAACGCAATCAAATCCCTTGACGGTGTTGTTCGCACTATCTTTGTAATAGAGTTTGCTGATGGCCGGGATAGTCCCGAAGACCTGCCGAAGCACGGCGTGAAGCAATAGCTCCCCGAACTCGCCCCGATTCTTGTATTTGTCAGTGTTGTAGACAAGTTTGGCTGCCCGGCGCACGAATGCGATAGCCGTGGCGTCTTGTAATCTTTGTCGATCCGTCCATTTGAGGGCGAAGTTTGGGAGCCATTCGATCAGATGGGCGGCAAGCTGATCGCAGCGGTATTCATCGGATTCGTAACCGGCGCACATACCCGTGAGGCCCGGTGTATCTGCCGGTCGATGTACATGAACCTCAAGAAATGGCTCTGGCTGTGGTTCGACGGTGACCGGCATCAGTAATCCTTCTGAGCGGATGGCTAAGGTTGCGCCGACATTATTGCACGCCCAATGCTTTGAACACTGCATCCACCGGATCGGCGTAAAAGCTCGTCTGGAACTTGGCGAAAAGCTCACCCGGCACGCTCGGAATGTCCTTCACGCTCGCCATCGGGAGCAGCAGACGCTTGGCTCCAGCGTCGAATGCCACCTGCAACGACTCGGCGAGGTTTTGGACGGGCACGATGTTGCCGCCGAGGCTCATGCTGCCCAGCACGACCATCTGCTGCTGCACTGGCTTGCCAAGGACGCCGGAACAGAGCGCCACGAATGTGGCGAGCGTCATGGCCGTCGTCGGCCCGGTGTTGTGAAGTTCGACAAAATGAAGGTGGTAGTCGTTGTCGCCGGGCTTGATCGACGCACTGACCCTCGAAGCATTCGCTCGGAAGTAATCGAAACCGACCTTGATTCCTTCTTTCGCTTCAGAATTCGATCCCAGTCCTGACATCTTTAGCGAGCCATTGCCGGATGTGATCTGCGTTTCCAAGCGATACAAGCCGAGATGCCCACCCGACCCGGTGGCGACCGTATGCAGTACGCCCGGATTTAGCGGTCCATCTGGAATCAGCGAACCCCCGCCTTGCTCGGGGACGCTGATGAACTTCTCTTCCCTCGTCTCCTGATCGATGTGGCTGAAGTGAACGTCGTAAAACTCCATGCCGCCGATTTTCTTCAACTGTTCCTTCACCCTACGGCGGGCTTCGAGAGCGTATTCGAGGCAGCGGGCGACTGCCGCCTTGTCGTAATCCTCGCCGGGGTACAGCAGCTTCAGCAGGCCCGAAACGGTGTGCTTGACGGCGATGGTGTCTCGCTGGTTCAAGTCCCGGCCCAGCTTGAAGAATTTGTTGATCGCATCCCCGAAGCTCCGCTTCCTCATCTCCCGCAGATACTCGGCCAAATAGTCCACGATCAGCCCATACTGGTTCGTGAAGAACTCGGGACGCATCTTGGGGATTTCCCAGCCGGGAATGTAAGCGTGGAAGCGGTCGAAGAACGCCGAGTCGATCATCGTTTCTGGGAACGGAGCCAGCAGATGGCTGGTCTTCACCAGTGTGTCCACCGGCTGGTTGATATTTCCTACGAAGACCATCGAGGCGTGTGCGGCGACTGAATCCCGGCCACGGGCAAAAGACCCGGAAGCCATGTAATCCTTCATGATCTGAACGCCGTCTTTATCGGCGAAGGAAATCCCCGCCACTTCATCGAAGGCCACCACGTCCCACACGCCCACCAGTCCGACCGTGCGCCGGGCCATGTTGTAAAACAAGTTGGCAACGGTCGTCTGTCCACCTGAGATCAGGATGCTGTTGGGGCTGATTTCCTTGTAAATGTGGCTCTTGCCGGTGCCACGAGGGCCAAGCTCGCAGACATTGTAGTTGTTCTCGACCAGCGGGATCATCCGGGCCAGAAGATGCCACTTCACCCGCTGCGTGAAGTTCGTTGGTTCCATGC
>Ga0075522_10003891_pt1 | contig 10800 bp, 12 predicted proteins | sample NGEPerA_FD_74796 | JGI IMG/M metagenome (GOLD analysis project Ga0075522, IMG submission 74796) | Arctic peat soil microbial communities from the Barrow Environmental Observatory site, Barrow, Alaska, USA - NGEE PermafrostL2-A | ecosystem: Environmental > Terrestrial > Soil > Wetlands > Peat ...
TATGTAGTCGTGAACAAGATGGACCGACCCGGTCGTGAGGCCGTGGCCGCGCAACTCCTTGCCGCGAGCCAAGTCGTCGACGAGATCGCCGCCGAAGCGAACCTCCAAGAGGCCGCCGAACGCGTCGAGTATTTGCCCGTGTCCGCGAAGACCGGCGAAGGGACCGCAGCGCTGTTGGTGCTGCTCACGGCCGCAATGCCCGAGTCGCCGTTCCTCTTTCCGGACGAGGAAGTCTCGGACGTGCCCGAGGCGATGTGGGTCGCAGAGTTAGTGCGCGAACAGCTCGTTCGAAAGACGAAACAGGAACTTCCGCACTCCATCCACTGTCGTGTGAGTGAGTTCGAATGGCCCCACGTCACCGTCGAGATCCTCGTCGAACGTGAGAGTCAAAAGGGCATGGTGATCGGCAAGGGCGGACAACTCTTGAAGGACGTCGGGATCGCCGCGCGCCGTCAACTGCCCGAGGGTATGTACCTCGAACTCCGCGTTCGCGTGGAGCCGGGCTGGCAGAAGCGCGACGACGTCCTAGACCGCTTCGGGTATTGATTCGAACGTCGTCACGAGACGACGACGTTCGCGGGCGTGTTTCAGCGACAAGACAATGATGCCGGCCGCGAGTCCGACGGCTACGAAGCCGAGTGCCGTCGTTGTCACGCCGACGTACTTGAGACCGCTCAAGAGCACGGTCGCGGTGATGATACGGCGAAGCGCTATTCCGTTCGACCGTGACGAGAGCAACGAACCCACGATGACCATCGGCACGGAGCCAATAATGATTGACGTCGTCAGCGAGAAGTTGACGTGGCTGAAGATGAGCGTGCCCACCGTGGCCGAGAGCGTGAGGGGGACGGACTGGGCAAGGTCGGTGCCCACGAGTTGGCTGTTGCGAAGGCTCGGGTAGAGGAACAGCAAAAGCACCAAGATCAGCGATCCCGCGCCCACTGAGGTGAGGCCCACCATGAAGCCACCGACCGCGCCGATGGCGATCGTGGCGCTCGGTCGAACGGTAATGCCCTTGTCGCTCGCCGTGGGCGGCAACAAGGTGCGGCCAAGCATCGCCAGTGCGCCAATGATGAGCGCGGTGCCGAGCAGGATCTGGAGTCGATGCTCCGCGACGGCGCCCTGTCCCAAGAGGTGCATCACGTAGGTGCCGAGGAACGCGCCGGGGAGCGAGCCGTAACAGAGGTATTTGACCAGTCCCGTGTGCACCGTCTTCTTTCGCCAGTGGATGAGGACACCCGCGGGCTTCATGAAGAGGGCCGCCACGAGGTCAGACGTGATGGCAGCTGTTGGGGTGATCCCGAAGACGAGGACCAACATCGGTGTCATGAGGGCCCCACCGCCCACGCCCGTGAGGCCAACGAGGAGACCTACGACGGCGCTTCCGAGCACCAAGTAAAGGTCGATGTGCATGCGTCTCCATAACTAACACTAAAACCAGTGAAATACTAGTTTATTCGACGAAAACTGGACGGACGATGATATTTTCCTAATTATTGCTGGGAAGTGGGTCAGTTGAGTGCGGGATCACGTCGGGTCTCCGACACCAGTAATTTGGAAGGCGCGTAAATTATCCTTCCCCTTCGGATTGCTACTAGATAGCCCGAACCAACGAGCCATTCGGTGCACTGCACTCGGTGATCGAGTTGTCGCCGATATCTGTCTCTTATACGTGGGTACCGCTGGGGACAATGCCGGCTCTCGAAGATGCGGCTTATTGCATTATCTCGGATCTCAGTGGGCGTGGCGGATCGCTTCCAGACACACCAGGGAGCATCGGATTGACCTCGAATCCGCCGCCGCAATATGTCCAAGCTTGGAAGCGTTCGGGAACCGGAATCGATGCGAAACCGGACAGCGATTTCACCGTGACTGTCAAGCCGTCAGCATTGATGCACTTCGACATCACGTCATTCCCGAAAACCCAAAATGACGCGACCCCTCCGGGCAAGAGCCGAATCGAAGGGACTGGTCTTCCGGGAGCAACACCCATTTGGTCGTTGCCGTTATGTCCATCGAGGTCAGTTGTCTTCATAGGGAGACGCTTGCCTTTCAAGTAAACGGCAACACTCGGAAATCCGCTTATGACGCAAGGGGAAGCGCCCTCATTTCGGATCCAGAATAGGTCACCGAACGTCCCTGCGAGGCCCCCGGTGGTCCCACGCCAGACGACGCTCAATTGATCGGAGCCACATCTCATGCTGGATTGGGACGTTGATGATGCTCCAGACGAACTGCCGCCAATCAGTGCGAGCGAACTCGCGACCACGATAAAACCAAGCAAAGCTCCGACGCTCTTCGAAATGACCCGGTGCACGAGTGCAAACCTACCTTGCAGTGCGCCAGCGGATTTGTCGCTACTCCCAGCGCTTGTGGCGTCCGGTCTCCGACTCAAGGTCGTCTAAACTTGCCAATCGCCAGTGCAAGGTTGCAGAACTGTCACGTCGGGTCACCGGCGCAAACAATCACTGAGTGTTCGATACACAGTGAGCGCACGTGATCTGATGCGGTTGACACCCTACGTGTGAAGCTCTGGATTCTTCTTTGGGCCTAAGCAGCCACACGCTGAGCCTCAGCTCTCATCCATTGACGGTAGGTTTGAAATGAGCCCCAAGGAGAGATGCGCTGAGGTAGATCGCGACGGTGGCAGGACTGGAAGAGTGATGGCGCCGTTCCTCGGAAGTTGGCTTTCGATTCGACGCGGAGATTCTGTGGCTCGGCTAGGAATCCTAACCGTGATCGTGATGTCGGCAATGCTGTCGATGTTCCCAAGCGGTGCGTCAGCCGCATCTTCATTGGACAAGTGGTCTTCACCAGTTCTCATTGGTTCGAAAGGTTCATCCGCGACACAGGTGGATTACTCGGTCTCATGCCCGACGTCCACGTTCTGCGTTTCGGTGAATGGAGATGGACAGGTGTTGTATTACCGAAGCGGAGTGTGGTCGTCGCCTCAGTCACTTGCGTTGGGAGGATCAATAGATTCTGTTTCATGCCCGAACAAGTCGTTCTGCGTTGCTGTTGCCTCGGGTAAGGCAGCGGTGTACAACGGTCACGTCTGGTCGCCCGTCGTTTCAATGGGCCCCACGGGAGATAGTTACAAGGTCTCGTGCCCGACGTCAACCTTTTGTGCAGCGGTCGGCGCCAATGGTATTCCGGGGAAGCTAAGCGCCCTCGTGACGTTCAATGGCCATTCCTGGACCACGTACAAGACCACCACCACGGGAGCACTCAATGATCGATTGTTGAGTGTTTCCTGTTCGACGTCTCAGTTCTGCATGGCCACGAACTTTGATGGTCAGATCTTGGCATTCAACGGAAAGAAATGGACACCGAGCCACGGCACGGCGCCGAAAGGGCTGATCTCAATCTCGTGCACGGCCTCAAGATTCTGCATGGCCGTGACCACCACCGGAGATTCAACGACGTTCCATAGCGGGAGTTGGTCACCGCCCAAGCTCATCACCGCTTTGAAGAGTGCTTTTTCATACTCAGTCTCCTGCGTCTCCGCAGCGGAGTGTTCCGTCATTGGACTGAGCGGCGCGGCGACAACGTGGACATCCGGACGATGGTCACGTCCTTTGACGGTGTTCCCCGGAGGCGGCGTAGCGGGAGTGGCAATTTCATGTTCCACTGGAAACAACTGTGTGGCCGTGAATGATAGGGGCATGAGCGCGAGTCGATGACTTAAGATCAAGGCGCCAGTGGAGGGTTGCAGATCTGTTACGTCGGGCCTCCGATTCGAACCCTCACTCGATCTCCTGTTTTCGAAGCGAGACTCGGGCCTGTACTAACAGCCCAGTGAGAGCGACGAGAGCGGGACCGTCTGGGCATTCGGTCCCGAGGCACTACCAACAGTGAAGGTACCAACGACCGTGACGCCATCGCTTTCGTAAACGGGGATCGTGATATTCCGGTTCTGGCTCGCTTTGTCCCATGCGAGAGCTTCCGCCCGCGATGTGGGGTCACCACCTCCTGCGCACTTCAAATCGCTCTCCTTGACGTAGCCGTTAGTACTCCCCTGATTGATAATGACGGCGATGAGGTCTGGGGTGCCGTTCTGATTCTCCACGCCGTACGTCTCTCCGCTCGCGTTGACACCCCAGGGGGTCGTGACTTGGTTCACGTACATAGCTTGCAACGTCCATGTTGCGTTCGGGCTGGTCTTGATGGTCACTGTGTCTACGCCGGCAGTGAGCGGCACAACTTCGCTGGCCGGTCCGTCGCTTGGTGGCACGTGAGTCAGATCGGCGGAGTCACAGTTCATGCTCGAACCGTTGGGAAAGTAGAACGTGCCGACGGTGAGGCACGTCAAAGCGAGTGAAACATCCGTCGCTGTTGCGGGCGGCGTGCCGATATCGATCGTCGCGGTTCCGGTTCGCGTTGCGGTGATGACATTGCCGAGGGGAGAGTCCACCGGCGCGCCGGGGGGAGAAAACATTCCCGACGCCAAGGCCACTCCGCCGGCCACGAGGGTTAAACCGAGAAACGTGCCAGTTCCCACGCGCCACCGCCAGCGACGTCGTACGCGAGGAGTATCCTTGACGGTTGCCACGAGAGCTTCGCGCAAGGCCGCTGTGAAAACCGGATCCATCTCCATGGTGCTCATCGATTCGTCTCCTTTGTAGCACCGATGTTCTCGTCGTCGTCCAAGGCTTCGAGCGTCGCGGCCATACGGGTTCGCGCGCGGAATATGCGCGTGCGTGCTGCGCCGTCGGTGATGCCCAGGGCAGCCGCGGCTTGGGCAGGTGAGTAGTGCTCGAACACGGTGAGCGTGATGAGGGCGGCGTCCGAGGGCGACAGGCCGCTCAGCGCATCTCGTACCCGCACAACGATTCGAAATTCTTCGATCTGTTCCAACGCGACGTCCTCTGCACTTCTCGCGACGTCGGCACGGGGGAGCGTAGCGATGAGTGCCCGATAGCGACGAAGACCGCGCGTCAGATTTTTCGCCAGATTTGTTGTCGTTACGAGGAGCCAGGGCAGCACGGAACCGTCGACCACCCGAGCCGCCTTCCGGCGTCGCCAGAGCTCAAGGAACGCACCGGCCGTGACATCTTCCGCGTCGTGCACGTTCGCGGTCATTCTGAGAGCGTGGCGATACACACGGTCGCGATGCTGATCGAAGATAGCGACAAAAGCATCGCCGTTGTTGTCGAGAACGGCCGCCCAAGCGGTCGCTTCGTCCCCATTGGATCTCACCACCTGTACTGTCCGCACCAGGGCCAGCGTTACACGGATCCACGAATCGGGGTACCGCGCGGTGCCGGAAAGCGGAGTTGCCTAGGTTAGAGGAGCCGCCATTTTCTGGCGGCGGATTGTTCGCGTCGAGTCTCCGACGCCAGATCATTTCAAGCGACTAGCTTCCAGTGCTTGGTAGCAGATCCAACCCCAACGAAAGACATCACCATTATGAGAGTTGCTTCGGGTCTTCGAAACGAACCCAGACGCTCCATCGCCATATTGCCGAGCAAAGCGTCCCGCACTGGTACAAGAGTCCAGCCAATAAGCATCGGTGTTTCGTGATCGTGTGCTCAGCCAATTGACGGATGAACGTCGCGGACGGCGCCCTTTTGAACTGACGGACCGATTCCCTCGTGATCGATTAACTAATCGATTGAGCGATGCCGACACTATTACGACTTCCGTACTAACATACAAACGGAGGGGTACCTATGGCCCGGAGCAAGATTGGACGAACGCAGGACGCGACGATACTTGTGCTCACGAGTTTGGCCGAGGGTCCGAAGCACGGATACGCGCTCATCAAGGACATCGAAGCAATGAGCGGTGAAGCGATGGGGCCCGGGACTCTCTACGGTGTTCTCGTCCGCTTGGAGCAGGAAGGCCTCGTCGAGCCTCTCGAGTCCGAGGACCGCCGCCGCCCATACCGCTTGACCGGAGCCGGCGCAGTGGTGCTGCGCGAGCGCCTCGAGGCCACCACCCGCGTTGCCAAAATCGGCCTCCGACGACTCGGGGCAATGTGAGAATCGACCTGGTCCGAATCGCCCTCGCGATGCACCCTCGGTGGTGGCGACGACGATACGCAGACGAGGTCGCGACCATCACCGCCGATGTCCTCGAGGAAGGACGATCCCGTTGGCTCGTCGCCGGTGGCCTTGCCATTGATGCCCTGCGCCAATGGGCGCGCGGGCCGGTTCCGGACCTGACGCACTCACCGGCGATCCGTCGTCAAGTCGTCGCCTCCGCCGCGGCCCTCCCCATTGCGCTCGTGATTCCCCTTGTGCTCTACACCACGAGCTATCAGAGTTACCGCTCAGCTTTGTGGTTTCAGTCGGGCGCTCTACTGCCGTCGCCCTCATGGCCAAGTCCGCACGCATTTGATCACCGTGCGATCAAAATGATCACGAACGGCACCAACACAACCATGACCCCCAGCGGCCCGATCGTTCACGGGTCGATGTCGTGGCCGACGTACATGTCGGGCATCGGGTACTTCCTCATTACGGTCCTGGCACTAGTAAGTCTTTTGGGCCTCCTCACCGTCTGGTCCTCTATGAGGGGCGCACTGCGGCACCGCAGCCGGCACTCACGAACCCGGCGTTTCCTCGTGTGGTCGCCGGCCATCGCCATGGTGGCCATAACTGGCCTCTACCTCTGGTCGAATTATCTCAACCAACAGCAAAAGCCCAGCTTCGTCACGGTGCACGGGCGCCCCGTCTTCTCCATGACAGTCCTCCATCCGTTACTCGCGCGAATGGTGAGCGATTCAAACGTGACTCTGGGCCTCGGCACCTTGGTTGGATCAATCGTGGCCATGGCCTTTTTGGCATCTCGCGTCGAATTGAGTGCCGATGAGGCTCGAGTCCCACTTGGTCTCAGTCGAATGATCGGTCGTATCGTTCCGCTAATGACCGTGGCGTATTCGCTGTGGGTGTTGGGACTTCGGCTTCAAGGAGATCCGAGTTCGCGAGGGCAGGTAATTGTGAGTTATGCCCATAGCGGGTGGTGGCCACTGGCGTTGGTGTGTTTGGTCTTTTCATCAGTGGTATCCGTACGCGCGATCGGTACCGAGTCGCATCGACTGCAACACCAAATGCTGCCAATTACACACGGCTAGTTGCGCGAAGCAGCGAGGTGAATCGGGAGACTTCGCGATTCCACAAAGCGGTTTCAGGTGCGATCAGCTGCTCTCACCTAGTTGACCCAACTGAACCGGTCCAGGTACTCGAGAGACTTTGACAATTGTCAGGCGCTGTTCTCGTTCTTCGGCTTGGTCTCGAGTGTTGCAAAAATCGGTGGCCTAAAATGTGGCCTGACCGGATCTCGCAGCTCGCAATCTGCTCGGCAAGTTTTAAGATCGGATTGTTAGAGTTCGCGTGTGGTTTCGCATCAGGTCTCCGACACCAACAATCACCGACTGGTTGAATTCCGGTCGCTGCCTGGAAATTGATACGTCATTGAGGACCCAGTGCAGTATGCGGGTGCTGTGATAGAGAGAGCGCACCCGTCTCAGGATCGGCGATAGAAATGTCCCTCTTGCAAATTGCCCCTGGACAGCAATTGAGTGAAAGCATTAGGTGACTGCTTTTGGCCCCTCGGCGGAAGTGACGCGCCTAGTCACTCTTCATAATCAGACAGAACGGGTGACCTACTGGGTCCAGGAACACTCTAAAAGTCTCCCCGGGCTGGTAATCGGCCTTTCGAGCACCGATGCTAAGGACGTGACGTTCTCCCTCGTCGAGATCATCAACTTCAAAGTCGAGATGCATCTGTTTCGGCATGACCCCGTCGGGCCAGGTGGGCGCCACGTAGTTCTCGACTCTCTGAAAACTCAAAGCCGGAAGGGAATCATGCACCAAGTCGATGTCTGGCATGTCTTCCGGGGCGTAACCCGGCCAAGTCTCTACCGCAATGCCGGTGAGGGCCGAGTAAAACTTTGCGAGCTCGAACGGGTCGGGACAGTCAAGCAGGACAAGGTGCAGTCGTGGAAAGTTCATACCGCCCCGTTATATCGCACTTCGATGTGCCGACCAACCGCCGAGTCTCCGCTCGGAGAATGTGCAAGTCGGCCCCACCGGTACCCATTTGCCGGCGCGCCTTGAACGCGGCGATGTGCAAACATTCCTGGCGTGACCTCGTTTGAATCGGTCTCCACGTGGCGACAGCCGCAGCCCGAACCGGCATCAAGCTCTCGGACAAGGCTCATAGGGGACGTCGCGCAGACGATTAGCCATCTCTCCACGCGCCGGCTTCGCATCGCCATCGATGGGCGTACCGGCGCTGGAAAGACTTCCTTCGGTCACGAACTTGCCGCGGCGCTTCGCGAGCGCGGGCGCTCAACGCTCAGAGCGAGCTTTGACGATTTTAAACATCCATGGCGCGACGCCCGCGAGCGCGGGTATGACCGCGTGACCGGTGAGGGGTACTACCGCAATGCCTACGACTTCCGATCGGCAGTGGACCTCCTGCTTGTTCCTTCGGGGCCCGGCGGGAATGGCGAAGTCGTGCTCTGCGCACATGATCCGCTCACCGGCGCGGACCGTCGCGACATCTTCGTGACCGCTCCCGATGACGCAGTCTTGATCGTCGACTCAGTCTTCGCGCTGCGATCCGAATACAACGCGTATTGGGACTTTCGGATCTGGTTGGAAGTGGAGCCCAAAGTCGCCGTCGCGCGAGGAATCGAGCGAGACCTAGATACAGAGGGCATTGACGAGGCAACGAGAGTTCGTCGAGATCGGTATGGCCCGGCAGAGGAGATCTACATCGCCGAAGTACACCCAATCTCCAAGTCTGATCTCATCATCGACAACAACGACTACTCATGTCCCTTGATCCTGCCTTCAGTCTCGGACTAACGAGTCCTTTCGACCTTTAATGCAGGGACAAGCCCACCGTCTGAGTTGCCTACCCCACTGAGGCTCACCGCGGCTGCGGGTAAACCAAAAGCCTGTAATTTGAATGCTGGTGCAGATAAACCGGACGCCTTTGAATGGCAGCGCTTAGGCTGCAATTCGTTTCCGAACGATGGCCTTTTCGATCGACACCGAGCGATTGTCATTGCGACTGCGCACGAAGGACGACGTTGAGTGCAACCTCGAACTCCTTCGAGAACACGAGGGGGGCACGACGTTGTCACTAGATGACGTTGCGCGGCGAATGGTCGAGCGCAACATACAAGCTCGCGCAGACGGCTTCGGTGTACTGAGTATCCGGCGGCTTAAAGAGGCGAACTCGATTGGGTATTGCGGCCTGATCGTTGGACGGGCATCCTTTGATGAACCGGAAATCGCCTTTGAGATCCTTCCCCGATTCCAGGGCCACGGCTACGCAACAGAAGCCGCTGGCGCTGTGATCGATGCAGCCTTCGCAACTGGCAGAAAGAAGATTTGGGCAACTGTCGCTAGTTGGAATGCACCTTCGTTCTTGAAAAAAATATGTTCGCCGCACATCACAGAGGTACCGGTGAAAACGGCGAATTTGTTTGGATGGTTCGAGACGCGCCAGCGGAATATGACGGAAACAGAATCAGACTCCGGGTAACGGCTACGGAATCCACGAATTGATCCTCCACCCGGAGATTGTTGACGTCGGCCCTCCGACGCCAGCGATCGACCGTAATAGCGATCCGCGGTCGCATTCCCTCGATCGCAGGTCATAACGAACTCAGCTTCGACCATCAACCTGTCTGAGCATCGCCTCGAGTTCGGGGTCCTCTCCAATCTCCCAAACCTCCTGCGCACAACGGCACGCGACAGCGATCTTGGCGGCCCACTCGAGCGCCTCCTCGCGTGTGGGCACGTCGACAATCGTGACTCCTCCCATGGCCTTCGGCTCCGGACCTTCGGTAACTGTCCCATCGATGGCCACGATGCTCGCCATTCGATTCGCCAGTCCACCGGCGACTACAAATACACCTTCGTTGATGATCTCCCGGACTACGCCGCGAGCAGCCTTCGCAACTTCGGGCATTACCTCGTCGGGAAGGTGATCCATCGCGTTGGCACCGAACGAGATCATGAACTTCGACATCACTTGCCTCCTCGCTTTCGCGGCCGTGTCAGGCAGCCGCACAGAACCTACCTCGACGGCATAGGCAGATTCCGAAATTGATTCGGGGTCTCGCGGGCCTGCAGCTGTTTCGTCAGTCGCGTTCGAACTCCGTGCTTCGAGTCAATGGTCAAATTCTGGAAGACGCTGGTCGCCATTGTAAGGCTCGACGTCGTGGATGTCGAAGTGGACTCAGCTGTCGAGCGTGACCGCGTCCAGTCGGCGCCGAACCTCTAAGACGTTCACGTCGAGAGCGCCCAGCAGTGCTGCCGCGGGATCTGGTGGTTGGAGACTGAGTATCTGGGCCAGTACCTGCTGGGCCGTCACCTGGGTCTTCCGGCGCGTGGGCTTGACCGCTTCCTCCAGCACTTTCTTTGCCGCGGGCGTCATGCGGAGACGATCCTTTTTCATGACGTCTCTGATTTTTGGCTTCTTCGGCACGACGCGCGTCGGAAGTAGAGGAGCGTCGGTGCCGGATCCCACGCCCAGGGTACCGAGGGCTTCCTGATCGAGCGACTCAAGGGCGTGTCGAGCTTGCTGCAGGCTCACGCCCAACACGGCTTCGATCGAGGAATCCTCCAACAAGCTGAGCAAGACGTGATCGGTACCAGTTCGGCGGTCACCTCGGCGTCGGGCCTCCTCACTGGCCTGCATATAGATGGCCCAGGGGTGAAGCATCTCTGGCACAACGGATTCGGCGGTCATGAAGACTCCTTGCAGTATTTGGTGTGCACGGACTGGCGGGTGACGCCCAAGGCGTCTCCGATCTGCTGCCACGACCAGCCCTTT
>Ga0075522_10003892_pt1 | contig 10795 bp, 8 predicted proteins | sample NGEPerA_FD_74796 | JGI IMG/M metagenome (GOLD analysis project Ga0075522, IMG submission 74796) | Arctic peat soil microbial communities from the Barrow Environmental Observatory site, Barrow, Alaska, USA - NGEE PermafrostL2-A | ecosystem: Environmental > Terrestrial > Soil > Wetlands > Peat ...
GCTCGACGAAGCCTTCTTGGACGTGACGGCCTCGCGCAGCCTTTTCGGAACGCCCGCCGAGATCGCCCGCCGGTTGCGGCGGCGGATCGCCGACGAGGTCGGCCTGCCGGCCTCGGCCGGCATCGCGGGGGTCAAGCTGGTGGCCAAGATCGCCTCCGACCTGGCCAAGCCCAACGGCCAGCTCGAGGTCCCGGAGGGCGGCGGCGCGGCCTTTCTGGCCCCCCTGCCCGTCTCGCGGCTGTGGGGCATCGGACCCAAGAGCGCCGAGCAGCTGAATCGGATGGGCATCACCACCATCGGCGATCTGGCCCGCCTGACGCCCGATTCGTTGGAGCAGCGGTTAGGGCCGGGAGGACGCGATCTGTGGCAGCGGGCCTGCGCGATCGATCCGCGGCCGGTGATCCCCGATCGTGAGGCCAAGAGCATCGGCGCCGAGGAGACCTTCGACGAAGATCTGACCGGCGTCGAAGCGCTGCGGCCGCGCGTCCACGCGCAAGCGCTGCGCGTGGGCCACCGCCTGCGGCGGGCCGGGCTGCGCGCCCGCACCGTGCAACTCAAGCTCAAGCGCGCCGACTTCACGCTGATCACCCGCCGGGTCACGCTGGAAGAGGCCACCGACGACGGACAGACCATCTACCGCCAGGCCGCCGACCTGCTGGCGCGCGAGCCGCCCCGCCCCACCCGCCTGACCGGCGTCTCGGCGCAGAACCTGGTCGCCGCCACGGCGACTCAACTCGGTCTCTTCGCGCCGCCGCCCACCCACGCCGACACACTCAACCGCTCCCTCGACGCCATCGCCAGCCGCTTCGGCGCCGGCGCCATCACCACCGGCGACATCGCCGGCGACGAGTGACGTTCAGTAAGACGGCTGAAAAAGATCAGCGCGGGAAGCGGGCGATCGAGAACGGGGCCAGGTCGGTGGTGGAGCGCCCGGTCGCGACCAGCTCGGCGATCGCGTAGGCGGTGATGGGGGCCAGCAGGATCCCGTTGCGGAAGTGGCCGGTGGCCAGCACCAACCCGTTGATGGCGGTGAGGCCCAACACCGGCAGGTGATCCTCGGTGAACGGGCGAAAGTTCGACCAGGAGCCGGTGACCGGCGCCGTGCCCAGCGCCGGGATCAGCGTGTGGGCCAAGGTCAGGATGGCCGCCAGGCCGCCGACGGTGACCTGCTTCTGAAAGCCGACCATCTCGACGGTGCTTCCGGCCAGCACGGTGCCGTCTCGCCGGGGAACCAGGTAGCCACCCGGGGCCGCGATCACCTGGCGGAAGATCGGCGGTCGCGTCTCGATCGAGACCAGCTGGCCGCGCGCCGGGCGCACCACCGTGGTCGGCACGCCGGCCCCTTCGACCAGGCCCGACCAGCTCCCGGCCGCCACCACCACCGCGCCGGCCGGCAGCGTCTCGCCGTCCAGCTCGACGCCGACGGCGGTGCCCTTTTCGACCAGCACCCGCCGGACGTAACGCCCGGTCAGGAAGCGCGCGCCGGCGCCGGCCGCCGCCTGCGAGAAGGCCCGCGCCAGCTCGCGGGCCACCACCTGCGCGTCGTCCGGGAAGGCCAGCGCGGCGCGCACGGCCGGACCCAGCGCCGGCTCGCGGGCCCGGGCCGCCTCGCCGGAGAGGCTCTCGACCCGCAGCCCACGCGCCAGCTGCCAGGTGCGCCGCGCGCCGAGCTCGCGCTCGCCCGCCTCGTCGAGCGCCACCGACAGCACGCCCGAGCGATCGTAGCCGACGTCGATGCCGGTCAGATCGCGCAGCTCGGCCGCCAGCGCCGGATACAGCGCCCGGCTCTTGAGCCCCAGATCCAGCAGCGGCCCCGGCCCTTCGGCCTCCATCTGCGGGCCCAGGATCCCGGCGGCGGCGCTGGAGGCCTCGGCCCCCGGGATCCCGCGCTCGATCACCGTCACGCCGATCCCGCGCTGGGCCAGGCGGAGAGCCACCGCCGAGCCCATGATTCCACCACCAATGATCGCGACGTCGCTCATCTCGCTCAAATCCCGTCCGTGGGTGCGCCCAGGCGCTGCAGCTTGCCCTCCAGCGACTTCGACATCCAGACCTGATTGTGGGCGTCCACGATCACCGTGGCGCAATCCGGGAACGAATCGACCAATTGCATCCCTTTCTTGGGTCCCAAGATGAACACGGCGTCGTCGATGGTGTCGGCCAAGAACGCGGTGGGCGCGAAGATGGTCACCGCGCGCGAGGCCGTGGCCGGATAGCCGGTCTTGGGATCGATGATGTGGTGGTAGCGCTTGCCACCGAGGACGAAGCCGCGCTCATAGTCGCCGGCCGTCGAGAAGGCGTGATCTTCGATGGGCATGCGCGCGATGATGTCGCGCGGGCCGCCGCGCGGATCGCGCACCCCCACCATCCAGCGCACGTTGCCTTTGCGACCGGCGACGAAGAGATCGCCGCCCGCCTGCACCATGAAATTTTGTAGCCCCTGCGCGCGCATGACCGCCGCGCAGCGATCGACCGCGTAGCCCTTGGCGATGCCGCCGAGACCCATGCGCATGCCGACCCGGCGCAGCTTGACGGTGCCGGCCTTGTGATCGACCAGAACGTCACGCCAGTTGATGAGCCGGCGGCGCTTCTCGATCTCGGCCGGATCGGGGAGCGTCTTGTCCATGTCCTCGTCGAACTTCCACAGGCCGTGCATGGCCGCGAAGGTGATGTCGAAGGCCCCCTGCGAGCGGCGCGACATGTCGAGCGACTTGTCGATGACCGCGATGGTCTCGGCGCTCACGTGGACGGCCTTCTTGCCGGCCGCCTTGTTGATGCGAACGACGTCGCTCTCCGGCACGCCGGGACGCTCCCAATCGGTCATCAGGAGCTCGACGCGGCGGATCTCGTCGTAGGCGGCGGCGAAGGCGCGCTCGGCTTGTGCCCGATCGGCGGTGTAGGCCGAGAAGGTCGCCTCGGTCCCCATCACCGGATAGGTCCGCGCGAAGACCTGGGCTGGCCGTCCAGAGACGGGCGCGGCGGCCGCGTGAACCGCGGGCGGCGGCGCCGGCGGCGCAATGTCGGCCATCGGCGCCAGGCCCGCCAGCAATGTTACGCATCCCAAAAGCACGCGCGACACCATAGCATCCGTCGGCCGGGCCGACCGCCCGGTCTGGCGATCTCCCGCGCGGGTGGTGCTCCTGCCGCCCCCGTCACAAGCTTCCGGGAATCGGGGCCTCGATGTCACGCGGTTTTCCCTTGAAGACCCATCGGGCGTCGGGGAAAACTCAGCGGCCCATGACCATCGACGGCGAGACGCTCACCACCCTGCGACGCCGGTCCTTCGATCTGCGGATCGACAACCTCGGCGCCATCGCGGCGGCAGGGAGCGGCCACCCCGGCGGCACCTTGTCGGCCATGGACATCCTGCAGACGCTGTATTTCGTCGAGATGCGCCACCGCGCGGCCGAGCCGCACTGGCCGCTGCGCGATCGCTTCGTGCTGTCGAAAGGACACGCGGTGCCGGCGCTCTACACGGTGCTGGCCCACTCAAATTATTTTTCGCGCGATCTGCTGCCGACGCTGCGCCACTTGGGAAGCCCGCTGCAGGGCCACCCCGCCAACTTCATGTTGCCGGGAATCGAGGCCTCGACCGGCTCGCTCGGGCAGGGATTCTCGATCGGGATTGGCCTGGCGATGGCGTCGAAGCTGGACGGCGACACCTTCCGGACCTACGTCATGATCGGCGACGGCGAGTCGCAAGAGGGGCAGATCTGGGAGGCCGCCATGTCGGCGCCCAAGTTCCAGCTCGATAACCTGTGCGTGATCCTGGACCACAACAAGATCCAGCTCGACGGCGCGGTCATCGACATCATGAACATCGAGCCGTTCGCCGACAAGATGCGGGCCTTCAACTGGAACGTCCTGACCATCGACGGCCACGACTACCAGCAGATCGCGGGCGCCTTCGATCAGGCGCGCGCGACCAAGGGCAAGCCGACCTTCGTCATCGCGCAGACGATCAAAGGGAAAGGGGTCTCGTTCATGGAAGGGCAGGTCGCTTGGCACGGGGTGGCGCCAAACAAGGACCAGCTGGCGGCGGCGGTCGCCGAGCTGCGCGCGGCGCAGGCGCAGATCCCTGCGTCGACCCAGACGTCGACGCAGACTTCGGCGCAGGCTTCGACTAAAGCTTCCACGAAAGCGGGGGCGTAATGGCCGACGACAAAGCCCCCGCGGCGGTGGCCTCGCGCGACGCTTTCGGCGACGCGCTGGTGCGCCTCGGCGAGATCCACCCGGACATCGTCGTCCTGGACGCCGATCTCTCGGAGAGCACGCGGACCCGCAAGTTCTCCAAGAAGTTCCCCCAGCGCTTCTTCGACATGGGGATCGCCGAGGCCAACATGCTGGGCGTGGCGGCCGGCCTGTCGCTGGCCGGCAAGATCCCCTTCTGCTGCTCGTTCGCCTGTTTCATCAGCGGGCGCTTCGACCAGCTCAAGATGTCGATCTGCTACTCGGCGACCAACGTGCGCGTGGTGGGCAGCCACTGCGGCGTCGCCATCGGCGAAGACGGCTATTCGCAAATGGGACTGGAAGACATTGCGCTCATGCGTTCGCTGCCGACCATGTCGGTCATCCAGCCGGCCGACGATCTGGAGACCGCCGGCGCGGTCGAGTACCTGGTCGAGCACAAGGGCCCGGCGTTCTTGCGCACCACGCGCCAGAAGCTGGACCGGGTGAACAAAGACGGCTACGTGTTCCAGTTCGGCAAGGGGGTCACGCTGGTCGACGGCACCGACCTCACGATCGTCGCCACCGGCGGCACGGTCGGCCCGTCGGTCAAGGCCGCCGCGCTGCTGGCCAAGGACGGCGTCTCGACGCGGGTCATCAACATCCACACCATCAAGCCGATCGACGTCGAGCTATTGGCCAAGGCGGCCCGCGAGACCAAGCGGATCCTGACCGTCGAGGATCACCAGATCACCGGCGGCCTGGGCGGCGCGGTGTGCGAAGCCCTGGCCGAGCGCGAGCCGGTCAAGATCCGCCGCCACGGCATCCCGGATGTCTTCGGCGAATCCGGCAGCCCCGAGGCGCTCTACCAGCACTTCAGGCTCGACGCCGTCGGCATCGCCACGGTCGCCCGCGAGCTGATCGGCAAGTAACGCCGCGGGGTGCGGCCCTCAGGCGAGCGCGGCGGCCAGGGCGACGGCGCGGGGCCCGATGGGCCGCAAGGTCAGCCTGCGGCCGCCGTCGGCGGAGATCGCGATCTCGATCTCCAGGCGCTCGGCGGGCGCCGCCTCGGGGAAGCGATCGAGCCACTCGATGGCCACCGCGGCGCGATCGAAGGCGTCGCTCAGGCCCAGCTCGTCGAGCTCGCGCGGGTCGGCGATCCGGTAGAGATCGGCGTGGACCAGCGGCACCCGGCCGGGGTGCTCGTTGACCAGCGCGAAGGTCGGGCTGGCCACGTGGCGGCTGGACGGCACGCCGACGCCGCGCGCGACCCCCTGCACGAAAGTGGTCTTGCCGGCGCCGAGCGGGCCCTGCAGCGCCAGCACATCCCCCGCGCAGAGCGCGCGCCCCAACCGCTCGCCGAGCGCCTGCATGGCGGCGGCGGTCGGCGCAACGATGGTCAGCGTCGCGGACACCGCGGTCAGATCGTGATCTTGTCGAAGTGGACCAGGTCGGCGAAGGCGGCGAAGCGCTCCCGGATCTGTCCGAGGTCGAGGCGGCGGAAGCGATCGAGGCTGAAGTCCTCGACCGAGAACGACGCCAGGACCGAGCCCATGATCATCGCGCTGCGGATGGTGACCGGGCTGGTATCCCCTTGCCGCGCCATCCAGCCCATGAAGCCACCCGCGAAGGAATCGCCCGCGCCGGTCGGATCGACCACATCCTCGATCGGAAAGGCGGGCGCCGAGAAGACGCCCCCTTCATGGAACAACAACGCGCCGGCGTCGCCACGCTTGATCACCACCGCGCGCGGGCCGAGCGCCCGGATCGCGCGGGCCGCCGCCGGCAGGTTGGCTTGCCCCGAGAGCTGGCGCGCCTCTTCGTCGTTGAGCAGCAGCATGTCGACCCGCTGCAGGAGCCGCAGCAGATCGGGGCGTTTGCCCTCGATCCAGAAGTTCATGGTGTCGCAGGCCACGAACTTCGGCGTCCCCGTCTGCTCCAGGACCTTGAGCTGCAGGACCGGATCGATGTTGGCCAGGAAGACGAAGTCGGAGTCGGTCCAGGCGGCCGGGAGCTTGGGGCTGAAGTCCTGGAAGACGTTGAGCTGGGTGTCGAGCGTGGTGCGGGTCGAAAAATCCGCCGCGTAGACGCCCGACCAACGGAAGGTCCGCCCTTCCACCCGCTCGAGGCCCGCCAGGTCGACGTGGTGGGTTTCGAGGAGCTGGGTGTGGGCAGCCGGAAAGTCGGTACCGACGACCGCCGTCAGACGGACCGGCGCCAGGAACGACGCCGCGACCGAGAAGTACGACGCCGCGCCGCCCAGGACGTCGACGCGCTTGCCCGCGCGGGTTTCAACCGTATCGAGGCCGACGGAACCCACGACCAACAAGGACGAAGTGCTCAAGTGTCTCTCCCGTAAAGTGCCCGCAGGCGTTGACGTGCGCCGGGCGAGATCGCGTCCGGTGCGGTGACAATGGCATGGGCGGCGGCCCGCGCGCAGCCACAGTCGGCGAGCGACGCCGCGGCGGCCGGCAAGCGGCGCACGATCTCCATGGCGCCGGCGATGTTGGTACGAAGCACCTCGACCACCGCCTCGGCCGTGACGGCCGCCTCTTCCGCGTGCCAGCCGTCGTAGTCGGTCACCAGCGCCAGCGCCGCGAAGCACAGCTCGGCCTCGCGACAGAGCTTGGCCTCGGTGGCAGCGGTCATGCCGATCACGTCGGCGCCCCAGCCACGGTGGAGCTGCGACTCGGCGCGGGTCGAGAACTGCGGGCCCTCCATGCAGACGTAGGTGCCGCCGCGGTGAAAGCGCTTCGGGTCGCCGGCCGGCGACGCCACCAAGCGCGACTCCGGCGAGGCCGCGGCGAATCCGGCGGCGGTGGCGGCGCCCGCCAGCGCGCCACCGAAGGCCGGGCAGGTCGGCTCGGCGAAACCGACGTGGCCGACCACGCCGTCGCCGAAGAAGGTTGTCGCCCGTCCCCAGGTCTTGTCGATGAACTGATCGGCCAGCACGAAGTCGCCTGGCCGCATCCCCTCGCGCAGCGAGCCGACCGCCGACACCGAGAGCACCCGGGTCGCGCCCGCCGCCTTGAGCGCGAAGACGTTGGCGCGGTAGTTGATCTCCGACGGAGAGAAGCGGTGTCCGCGACCGTGTCGGGCCAAGAACAGCAGGCGGTCCTGTCCGATCCGCGCGCCCACCACCGGGCCCGACGGCGCGCCGAACGGCGTCGAGATCTCCTCGGCGCGCGCATCGACCAGACCGTCGATGTCGTAGAGCCCGCTCCCGCCGAAAACGCCGAGTATCATGAGGAAGGTGACCGCGCTTCTATCATGGTCGACGGATCGCGTGGGGGAGGACGAGCTTCGCTCGGCCGGGCCGATCTCGCGGGACCGTGGCCCGCTGCCGCCCGCACGTCTCCGGGCCCCCCCCGCTCCGCCCAGCCAAGCTGGGCTACCCTCGCATGCTCAAGGCTGCAACCAAATTGATTGATGTGGTCGACTATCTCGTCTCGCATGGCGCGTATGTCGAGGCGGCGCGGATCGCGGCGGAGCGCGGGGAGCTGGCGCGGGCCATAAGCCTGTACGAGCGGGTGTGGCGTTTCGCGGACGCCTGGCCGCTGGCGCTGGCGATGGGAGATCGGGCGCTGGCGGTGCGGCTGGCGCTGGACGCCCAGCTTCCCGGACAGGCCAAGGAGCTGGCCGAGGCGGCCCAAGACCCCGACGAGCTCGGGCGCGTGGCCGAGGCGTTCGCCGCGCGCGGACAGCCCTTCGAGGCGGCGCGGGTGGCCGAGCGGGCCGGCGTTTGGGCGCGCGCGGCCGAGCTCTATCGGCGGGCCGACGCGCCCCTCGACGAAGCGCGCGCGCGCGCGCAGGCAGGAGAGCTGCGGGCCGCCGGGCTCATCTACGAACGGCTGGTGGCGCAAGGGAGCGGCGAAGAGGCCGCCGGCGCTCGGCTGGCGCTCGGGCGGCTGTTGACGCGGCTGGGACGTAATGAAGAAGCGGCCCGCCATCTCCAGGCCGCCGCGCAGACGCCGGCGCTTCAGACCGCGGCTTGGCGGGCGCTCTGCGGACCGCTGCTGGCGCTGGGCTTTCGTGGGGCCGCGGTGGAGCTGCTCACCCGCCTGCGGCGGCTCGACCCTTCGCTGCCGCTGGCGCCGGAGGATCTCGCCAGCCTGGAAGACGCCGAGGCCGCGGCCAGCGACGGCGCGGCCTCGGGCGGCGTGGGACGGCGATTCCACCTCCGCCGGTTGCTGGGCGGCGGCGCCCTCGGGCGCGTCTACGAGGCGTTCGACAGCCTGCTCGGCGCGCCAGTGGCCCTCAAGCTGCTGGCCATCGGCGACACCGGCGGCGAGATGGAACGCCAGGCGTATCTGCGCTTCGCGCGCGAGGCCGAGGCGGCTGGACGACTGCGGCACCCCAACATCGTCGCGCTCTACGATGCCCAACCGGCCGCCGGCCTGTTCGTGCTGGAGCTCATGACGGGCGGAACACTGGCCGATCGGCTGGCCACCGACGGCCCGCTCTCGCTGGCGGCCGCGCGGCGCCTGGCGCTCGATGTCCTCTCCGCGCTGGGCGCCGCCCACGAGCGCGGCATCGTCCACCGGGACGTCAAACCGCCCAACGTCTGCTTCGACTCGGCCGGCAACGCCAAGCTGGGCGACTTTGGCAGCGCCCACCTGGCCGACTTCGGACAGACGCAGACGGGAGGTTTTCTGGGCACGGTCGCGTACATGTCGCCCGAACAGATCAGCGGCGCGCCGATCGGCTTCGCGGCCGATCTCTACGCGCTGGGCGCCACGCTGGTGGAAGCGCTGACTGGGCAGCCGCCATTTTTGGGGCCAGATCTGGTCGGCCAGCACCTCGGCGAGGCGCCACCCCGGCCGTCGGCGCGACGGCCCGAGCTGACGGCCGCGCACGATCGCGTGCTCCAGCGCGCGCTGGTCAAGTCGCCCCTCGAACGCTTCGGATCGGCCGCCGAGATGGCCGAAGAGATCGCAACCTGGCCGGTGGAGGGAGCGGCGTCTCCGTCCGTCGCGGCGCGGCCCACCGCGGACGCCGTGGCGCCGCCCGAGATCGCGGGGACCGCGGCGCCATTGGATCGCGAGCTCGGGCCGACGCCGCTCGGGCGCCTGGTGCTGCGCCACGATCGCCGAACCGCGCGCGATGTCCTGGTCGAGGAACGATCGGCACCCGCCGAAGGCGCCGCGCTCGACGAGCTGCGGAGAATCGCGGCGGCCGGTGGTCCGCAGGTTCAGCGAATCCTTCGCCTGTCGGATGATCGGCGCGCGATCTGGTACGAGATCATCGACGGCGCTCCGCTCTCGATCGACGCCCTCGTCGCCGAAGAGCAGGCCGCGCTCACGGAGGCTCTGGCCCGCTTGCCCGCGGACCACCAACGTTTGGCGGTTCGAACGCCCGGCGGACCCGTGCTCCTGGTTTGTCCACAGCCGATCTAGTCGCCCTCGAAAAGTTGCGAAGCACGACACCGATGTCGCGCTTTTCTGAGACCGCGCGCGCACGCCGGTGACCAAAGGCGCGTCGTTGCTAGCACAGGGTGTGGCACGCCGGTTGCGTTCTGTCGGACACCATGACGAGGGCTCTGCTCATCGGATGGTTGCTGTCCGCGCTGGGCTGCGCGGGTATCGGAGGGTCGGCGTCGGGCAGCTCGGACCCCAACAGCGGCGGATCTCCGGCGACGGGCGCCGGCAATGCCTCGGGCACAGCGTCCGGCGCGGCGGGCGCCGGACCGGGATCGGGCCTGACCGGCGGTAGCTCGCTGCCGCCCGAGACGGAGGTCGAGACCTCCTACGAGGTCCCTGTCGCGACCGGCAATTACATCTGGGTCGCCAATCCCGAGAGCGGGCGCATCGCCTACGTCGGGGGCGCCGCGCTCGACGTCCATACCGTCGAGGCCGGCAACGCGCCGACTTACCTGGCGCCCATCCCCAGCGCCACCGGCGACGCGGTCATCGTGCTCAATGTGCTCTCCGACGACGCGACGATCCTGCGCATCGACGGCAGCGGGACGCTCAGCGCGGCCACCGTGGCCGGCGTCGCCGACGGCGCCAACGCACTGGCGATCTCCTCGACCGGGCACTGGGCCATCGCCTGGACCGACGCCCGTCAGATCGCCACCAGCGATCCGCTGGTCGGCTACCAGGACGTCACGGTCATCGATCTGTCCGCCTCGCCGCCCACCAAACGGATCTTATCGGTGGGCTTCCGGCCGGTCGCGGTGGCCTACGCGGCGGACGACTCGCAGGCCTTCGCGGTGACCGAGGACGGTGTCTCGGTGATCGCGCTCGACGGCGCCGGTGGTCCGCTCGCGACCGGGAACGTGGCCGTCACCGACGATCCCACCGAGGACGCCGACACGCGCGACGTCTCGATCACGCCGAATGGGCTGCTGGCGGTGATCCGCCGCGAGGGGAGCGCGTCGGTCGGGATCGTCAACCTACAGACCGGCGTCCTGTCGTCGGTCGATCTCTCCGGACCGGTCACCGACGTCGATCTGACGGTGGCGGGCGATCGCGCGGTGGCCGTCGTCCGCGACACCGCCGAGGTCGCCATCATCCCACTCACCGATGGCGCCCCCGATCCGAGCGCCGTCACGCACGTGACCATCACCGGCGAGACGGTGGGCTCGGTCTCGATCGCCCCCGACGGCAACACGGCGCTGCTTTACACC
>Ga0075522_10003893_pt1 | contig 10794 bp, 7 predicted proteins | sample NGEPerA_FD_74796 | JGI IMG/M metagenome (GOLD analysis project Ga0075522, IMG submission 74796) | Arctic peat soil microbial communities from the Barrow Environmental Observatory site, Barrow, Alaska, USA - NGEE PermafrostL2-A | ecosystem: Environmental > Terrestrial > Soil > Wetlands > Peat ...
GTTCGGCAGCAGCAACAACTGTGATTACCCGGCTGCTTCGCGTGCCACGAGCTAACACCCCCTCAGAGCGGACGCTGGTATCCATGGAGGCCCGCTTTGTCAGGATGGCTGCCTCCGCGTCCGTTCTGTCTCAAATCAATTCTACCGACCCACCGTTACCTTCAGTTACCCATAGTGACACTCCAAACGTCGAGGCGCGAAATTTCAGGTATGTTTTCGGTCGTATCGTGCCACGAAGGTCACGCCCCTGCGACCCGTCTTCGACGACCATAACGACATCGTCGATAAACCTTGTGCCGCGCGGACTTTCTTCGCTCACAATCCAACACGTCGATTGCACTACGTCCCGCAATTCGAAAGGGGCAATTTTCAAATCCGTTGCTATCGAGACCGGAAAAAGGTGTAGGCTGATCGATGTTTCAGCGGATTGGGAGCCATCTGTTGGCGGACCGTAGCACAACGGTAGATCAGCCAGCCCCCCTGCCCGGCCTGCCGTTCACCGAGCAGCCCGCGTTGCAACTTCTCTACGATACGGCGCCAATCGGGCTCGCATTCCTGTCTCCCGACTGCCGCTACCTCCGTATCAACCAGCGCCTCGCTGAAATATGCGGCATTTCCATTGAGGGGCATCTGGGACGAACGGTGCGCGAGTGCGTACCGGCGCTGGCCGAATCAGTCGAAGCGATCGTCCGCTCCATCATGACGACCGGCGAACCGGTGACCGGGATCGAGGTAGCCGGGCAGCGCGCTGATCAGATTGAGGACCGCGCGTGGATCACCTACTGGCACCCGGTCCGGGGTCCGGGTGGCGAGATTGTAGGTGTCAATGTCGCAGCCGAGGAGATCACCGAACGCAAGCGCGCCGAAGCGGCACTTCGGGCAAGCGAGCGGCAATTTCACACGCTGGCCGACTCCATCCCGCAATTGGTTTGGATGGCGGAGGCCAACGGGAGGATATTCTGGGTCAACAGCCATTGGTACGATTATACAGGCGTACCAACCGGAGATGGCAATGCCCATGACTGGCAGGCGCTTCTCGCCCCTGCTTTGCTTCCGGATGTGCGCCGCCGCTGGGCGCAGTCCCTTCAAGCCGGAGCAGCACTGGAGATGGAACTGCCCCTGCTCGGAAGGGACGGGCAATATCGTCCATTCCTGACCCGGGTGATTCCACTGCGCGACGCAACGTGGAGGGTCTATCGGTGGATTGGAACTCACATCGATATCAGCGAGCAGAAGCGCCGCGAAGAGCACATCCGATTCATCATCGACGAGCTTTCACATCGCAGCAAGAATCTGCTAGCGGTCGTCATGGCGGTCGCCAACCAGACCGCGCGATACGCGGGCGATGTGCGTCAGTACCAGATAAGCTTTTCGGAGCGCCTGCAGGCGCTCGCGCATTGTCAAGATCTGCTGGTCAAAGATAGCTGGCACGGCGCTTCGCTCCACGATCTCGTAGCGGCGCAGATGCTGCCCTTCGGCGAAACCAACGCAGGCAGGATCGACGCAGCCGGTCCCCCGGTCATCCTGAAACCCGATGCCGTGCAACACCTGGGCTTGGCCTTGCACGAGCTGGCGACCAACGCATCAAAGCATGGCGCCTTGTCGGGACCGCAGGGCGAGGTGCTGATCCGCTGGCAGGTCGACGAGGCGGAAGACAAGGTTCGAATCCATTGGTGTGAAAAGGGTGGACCACCCGTTATGCCGCCGCAACGGCGGGGCTTCGGCCACGTCGTGATCGAGCAAATCGTACCTCGCGCGCTCAATGGCAGCGGCATACTGGATTTTGCTCCAGCGGGCGTAAACTGGACGTTTGAATTTCTCCAACGCGTCCGTGAATGACGACGCGTGAAGCACTTCTTCCGCAGGGAGAATTGCTCCGAACCACCCGAGGCGGCTTCTCACTTTGCCCACAAGCTCTGAGTCCGCAATTTTATTCCGAATGATGGCAATTGGCGCGCCATTGAGAATAAAGCTACGAACTTTCGAGCGCGGGTGGGCTATCGCAGCCGGGTCGATCCCAGAATGCACTTACCATGTGTAGCGAACGACGCCCTTTCCGGCGTAGCTGCGGGTGACGTCGGAGAACTCGCCCTCGAAGGTGGCGGCGACCGCCCAGCCGTTCATCCACTTCAGTTCGGCGGAAGCGGTGGTCAAGGCTGCGTCGCGCGCCTGCGCCGCGCCATTGACGACGAAGCTTGCGCCAGGAAGCGTCTGGAAGGTGGCGCCGGTGCTGCGATCCGGATCGAAGTCGTGCGCCCAGGCGGCGCGGCCGCGGAGGGTCAGGATCGCGTCGGTGAGCGCCCAGGACTTGTCGGTGCGCAGGCCGAGTTCGCTGCGTGTGTCGGTCACGTTCCTGGCGGCATAGGCCAACGCAAAGGTGTTGGCGCCGGAGAGAACGCCTTCGGCATAGGCCGGCAGTGCGAAGGTCGTGAACTGACCGGCGGCGTAGGGCGTGATGCCCAATCCGCCCACCCATGGCGCGACAAGGCGATAACCGCTCTCCAGCCGTCCGGAATAGGCGTTGGCGTTGAAGCGGGCCTGCAACTGATCGAGGCCGGTGACGGTCACCGTGCGGTTGGTCGTCACATCCTGCCAGCCATAGGCCAAGGCGCCGGAGAGATAGGCCGCGCCGACATTATGCCGGATGAAGGCGCCGGCCTGGAACAGGTCGGAATGACCGGAGCCGCCATTGGTCACGCTGAAGTTCGTTCCGCCACCGGCGAGCGCGAAGCCTGCGATGGTGTTGGGCGAGAGCGAATAGTCGGCGCCGACCGCCGTGCCGTAGATGCTGCTGGCGGAATTGTTCGATCCCGTCGCCACATTGCCGTCGGTGGCCTGCGAACCGCCGAAGCCCGACGCCCACACGCTCCAGCGCTGCGCGAACGGATCGGCCTTCACCGGCATCGCCTTGGTGAACATGGCGTTGGCATCGCGCGGATCGGCGTAGGGCATGGCGCCGCCTTGCGAGGTCGCGCCACCGCCATGCGAGAACGGATCGGTCATCGCGCCCATGAACAGGTTCATGGCGTCGAACGTGGCCTGCTGCGTTCCGGTCGCAGTCTGGCCGGAGACCTGCGTCAGCCCCGCGGGGGTGAGGCTGCCGAACACAAGGGGAATGCCGCCGGTCGTGTTGAAGAAGTTCGTCAGCGCATTGCCGACCGCCTGCTGATTGCCGTGGAGGCTGCCCGGCACGGCGAAGCCCAGTGTGAGGTTGAGAAAGACGTCATCGAGGTCATAGCCCAGGCTCGCCTTGAAGCCTGACGGCAGGTTGGTGTTGACCAGCGAGCCGAATGTGCCTGACACGCCGCCGGTGGCCATGAGGATGGTGTATTGCTTCGCGACATAGCTGCCGCCGGCATAGCTCGCGTTCACCGTGGCGCCGCCGAGCGTCGCCGTGCCGGTGCCGCCGCCGATGACGCTGGTGGCGCTGTTCGCCGCCGGCGAGATATTGACGTTGTAGAACGCGCCGGCTGCGAAGGTCAGCGGGCCGTTGATGGTCAGCGTGCCATAGGGACTGGCGACGCTGCCCGGCGCCAGCGTGCCGCCCGCGCTGATGAGGGGATCGCCGATCGTGCCGATGCCCGACAGCGTGCCGCCTGAATTGACCGTGACCGTCGGACTGGCGACCGAACCGTCCACCTCCAGCGTGCCGCCGCTCACCGTCGTCGCGCCCGTATAGGTGTTCGAGCCGGTCAAGGTCAGGGTGCCGCTGCCCACTTTGACCAGCGACCCGCCGGTAGCGCCGCTCTGGACACAAGCATTACCACCCACGCCGCAATCGCTGATAACCCCACTCACGGTGGTGCTCTGGTTGTTGCCGCCGACGATGAGTTGATTGCTGCCCAGATAATAGACGCCGGCGCCCGCGATCGAGCCGGCGCTGAGCCCTAAGGCGGAGGTTGCGGAGAAATCGACCGTGCCCCCGCTGTTGTTGATAATGGCGGCGCTGCCCGCAGTGCTGGAGCTTAGGAACGTGACCCAGCCGGCGTCAGAGTTGTTGATGGTGGCGCTGCCCGCAGTGCTGGAGGCGTTGAAGGTGACGCCGCCGGTGCCGGAGTTGTTGATGGTGGCGCTGCCCGCAGTGCTGGAGGCGTTGAAGGAGACGCCGCCGTTGCCGGAGTTGTTGATGGTGGCGCTGCCAGCCGTGCCGGAGGCGTTGAAGGAGACGCCGCCGCTGCCGGAGTTGTTGAGGGTGGCGCTGCCACCGTTAATGCTGATGCCGGCGCCTGTAAACGCAACCCCGGAGGGGCCGAAAAAGTTGAAGGTATAGTTTGCTGTCGAATTGAACGTCCAGCCGTCGACGAACGCAGTAGAACCTCCTTGAATCGTCAGAGTCGTCTGGCTCGACGTGCTAAACGTTGCCGTGTCGGTGCTGCCCGGCACCGTGTTGGTGCTCCAGTTGGCTTGGAAGTTGTAATCGCCGGAAACGGGATTTGAGAGCCAGCTCGCGTTCTGCGCCCGTGCCTGCGCAACAAATACGGCCGCACAGAAAAACGCTGCTACGGCAAGGCTGAAAGCCCTGCGAATGATTGCCCGATCCACGAAATCCCAACCCCTCAAGCCGCTCACAAGCGGCCATGCCTGCGCAACGCGCCCGCTGAAGCCGCTTACTTGATTCTCGCCCCCGCGAGCCATAAACGTGGATAGATGATTTGGCGCCGCCAAGGCGGTCATAAACGCACCCGATCCGGATCGCTCGTCTTATGCACGACAGTGTTGCAAGGAATACACAGCCGCAGAGCGATGGCTGCGGGGGAGATCCGCTGCTCGCCGAGGCCGCGGCGCTCCGCGCCCTGCCTGCCTTTGCGCAGGCGATCCGCGAATACAGCGTCGGGCTCGCAAGATTTCGCGAGGATTCGCGGCTGATCAACAAGATGGTCTCGTATGACAGCCGGCATCGCGTGGTCGGCTATCTCTTTTATCTCCATGCCGATCGCGAGCGATACGGCCCGGCCGGCGGCGCCACCTATGGACACCTCCACGATCTGTGCACGCGGCGCAACGAGGTGAGCCCGCGCACCCTGAAAACGACACTGGCGCTGCTGCGGCTGACCGGTTTCGTCAGTACGGTGCGCAGCAAGACCGACGGCCGCCAGAAATTTTATCGGCCGATGCCCCGCATGCTTGCCTTCGTCGAGGGATGGCTCGGCTATGCCACGGCCGCGCTCGATACGCTGCAGCCCCAGATGCGGCGCGGCGAGATGCTGCACGACGACCCGACGTTCATCGAGCGCTTCCTTGTCGCCGGCGGACGCGATCACACCGACAACGAACCGCCGGCGGACCGCATGCCGGAATTCATCGGCTTTTTCGGCGCGCGCGAAGGCGCCAACGCCGTGATCCTGTCCGTGATACTCGCCGGGATTGACGCGACGCCGATGCCGAGCCGCGCGCGCATCGCCAAACGCTACGGCCTGAGCAAGACGCAGGTCAGCAACGTCATCGGCGAAGGCGCAAGAATTGGATATTTCGCGGTCGATGCGACCGGCATCGCCGCGACTACGCAAAAACTGCGCGACGACTTCAGCCGCTGGATATCCATTGAACTGGCATTCTACGCGCGCCACATGCGGCGCGGCTGAGACATCGAAAGAGACCTTTTGCTGTCTGAGCTTGTCGACCGCCCGATCAATCCTCGCAAACCGCCCCGCGCGCCGAGACGGAAACGAGTCTTGTCGTCTCTCCTGAACTCCCGATCGAGACTTACGCGAAAATGCGGACGTGCAGCGATGCAGCGGCATCCGCAAAGCGACAACAAGCCGCAGCAGACGACATTCGCGCAGCAATGGCAGTCCACTACGAGATCCCGTTCATGCATACGCTGCAACCACTTTTGATGCTGAAGTGGCTCTATGTTGATCCCGAGTACCGAGGCGGCCGCGTGGGCCAAAGACTTATGCGGCAAATGGCGCCGCACGCCCGCGGGACTGGGCACGAGCGCTTCTGCTGGTTTGTGCTAAACGATAACGTGTTGGCGCAGTCATTCTACCGCGGCCTCGGCGCGACCGAGGACCCTGAGTGGCGACGGTGGATTCTACCGAGCAGCGCCTTGAACCGTCTCGTGGACGGCGCGGAATGATCTTGGCAGCCCGTTGGCGTGCAGCCGATGGAAAGCCAGATCGCCGGTTGCGGTGCCCGAATTGTAAATCACCGGCGCGATCGGAGTCGCGCGTCTCTACTTCTTGATATCGGCGTTCACGATGACGCGGTGATCGCGCAGCAATTCCTGCAGCGCCTGCAAGGCAGCAACTCCACATTGCGTATCCTGCTCGCCGTTGCCGCCGCTGAGGCCGATGCCGCCCACCACCTCGTCGTCCACGACGACAGGAAATCCTCCGACGTAAATGGCGAATTTGCCGTCAAAGCTCCACTGGATACCGAAAGCCTCGTTGCCCGGAAGCGCAGGCCCGTTCGGCATCTGGTTGAACAAATGAGTGGAGCGCTTGTGGCCGGCGGCGGTGAAGGCCTTGTTCCAGGCGATCTGCGGGCCGGTGATCCGTGCGCCGTCCATTCGCTCGAGGACCAGCGGATAGCCGCCGTCATCCACCACGCATACGGTTTCCAACACCCCGATGTCTCCGGATTTGCGGATCGCCGCCGCCACCATGTGGCGGGCTTCCTGCAATTCAAGCTTGAATGAGCGTCTCATCTGTTCCTTCCAACTTCTTCCGATTGAGCGAGGTTCGCGAAGATGACGTTTGCCTGTCAGCAACCGCGATAGACGGTCTTGATTTGTGTGTAGAACTCCAGACCCGTCCGCCCGGACTCGCGGAACGTCGACGTGCTGGAACGCTTGAGACCGCCGAACGGCGCGTTGATCAGATTGCCGGTGGTCGTCCGATTGATCTTGACCGTTCCCGACTGAATGTCCCGGGCGAAGTCGTGCATGTAGCGCGGATTGCGGGTGGCGATCGCCGCGGAAAGTCCGTACTCCGTGTCGTTGGCCTTCGCAATCGCATCGGCATAGCTCTCGACTTCGATGACCGCAATAACGGGTCCGAAGATCTCCTCGCGTGCAATCGTCATATCCTGCGTGACGTCGCTGAAGATCGCCGGGGAGACATAATAGCCGTTATCAAAGTCGCGACCGGTGAGACGCTCGCCGCCGCAGACCAACTTTGCCTGTTTTTTTCCGATCGCGATATAACGCAGCACCGTATCGAGCTGCTTCGCGGTCGCCAGCGGGCCCATGTCCATTCCGGCCGTAAAGCCGCTGCCGATCTTCAACGCCTTCACTTTGGCAACCAGCCTTGCGGTGAACTCCGTCCGTACCTGCTTCATGACCAGAACGCGGCTGGTGCCGGTGCAGGCCTGGCCAGCGAGCGACAGGCCGCCCTTGATCGTCAGATCGACCGCCTTGTCGAGATCGGCGTCCTCCATGACGATCAACGGATTCTTGCCTCCGAGTTCCATCTGGGTGCGGGTGGTGAACTCGACCGCGCGGCATATCTGCTCGCCGGCCGCCGTGGATCCGGTAAAGGAAATGGCGCGCACGACCGCCGGTTCGGTGATTGCAGGGCCGACGTCCGCCGCGCTTCCGGTGACGAAATTCAACACTCCCTTCGGAATGCCGGCTTCTACGAAGGCTTCGACCAGCCTGTAGCCGCTCAGCGGCGCATCGGAAGAAGGCTTGAAAACCACGGTGTTTCCCGTGATCAGCGCAGGCGCAATCTTTCTGGCCGGGATGGATACGGGAAAATTCCATGGCGTGATGATCGAGACCACGCCCAGCGGTTCGCGCAGGGTGTAGACGGTCATATCGGCATCATCGTTCGGAAAGGTTTCGCCGGTGAGAGACTGCCCCTCAACCGCATAGAACCGCAGCGTCTGCGCCGAGCGGAGAATCTCGTCCCTGGCAAGGTTCAACGCTTTGCCCTGTTCGCGTGTCACTTCATTCGCAAAACGATCGGCGTTGCCTTCGAGATAATTGGCCGCGCGGTTGAGGACCATTGCTCGCGCTGAAACCGGCACGTTCTTCCAGACTTCGAACGCCGCCGACGCGGCGCCGACCGCGGACCGGGCATCGGCGGATGTCGACGCCTGAAACCGGCCCACGACTTCCGAGATATCGGCCGGATTGGTATTGTCGAACAACTTGTTCGAGCCACTCCGGACCCATTTGCCGTCGATATAGTTCCGAAACTCCTCGACCGACGCGATGCTCCGATCGGAAGTCCGCGCATCCTGCATCACAATCTCACTCATCGTCATCACACCTTTCAATGCCAGATCAGCACGGCGCAGAGCGTGGAGGTGGCAAGTCCGATCAGCACGGGCACCATCACCGTCTGAACGATCTGAAACACCGGCACGCGGGCGAAGCCAGCAACCGCGATCAGCGACGACCACGCCACCAGCGTGCCGCCGCCGGTCCACACGGCGCCCATCTGGCCGACGGCCGCGAGCGTGGCGGAGTCGAGCCCCACCGTGGGAGCCAGGGCGCCCGACAGCGAGCCGGTAAGCGGCAAGCCGGCAAAGCCGGAGCCATCGATACCGGTGATCATGCCGGCGATCAGCACGCCGAACGCCACCACGACCTGATTGCTCGGGATCCACCCCTGCGCGGCCTGGATCAGTTCGAACAGCAGGCTCGGTGCATGGGCGGCGGACACGCCGAGTATCGGAGATGACAGGCTCGGCTCGGCCCCAAGGAAGAAGAAGCCGGCGATTGGCAACACGGAGCCCATCGCCCTGAACGCAAACACAAATCCTTCCGTGACATGGTCGGCGCTGACATCCAGGAATTTGCGCATCTTGTCGGTCGCAAACGCGACGCAGATCATCAGCGCGGCTGCGACACCACCGACCAGCGCCGCCGCGGCGCCGCCCTTCAAATCCTGTCCGATGCCGAATTTCGCGAGCACCATCACCGCGATAACGCAGAGGAAGGCAACCGGCGTCGCGACGGCGAAGAACTTCGACCATCCTTCGCGTCGTCCATCGACCGTCGCGAGCTCTTTCGCGATTTGCGCGTCGGTGACGAGCGGCTTCTGGCCTTCGGCAGTCCCACGCGCGATCTGGGCCTTGTCGAAAGTGCCTTGTTCCTCGACACGCGCCAGTTCGCCATTGATTGACTGCGCCTGCCAGCGTTCGAGCAACCCGTTGTCCGGCAGGGCGATGGATTTTCGGATCGCGAAATAGGCCAGCACCAGCGCGATGATGCCCGTGATCAGCGAGAGCACCAGCGCCTTATCGGCGACGGCACTGACCGCGGCACCGGCTGCCTTGGCGCTGATGCCGGGTGCGACGCCGATCACATAATCGGATGATAGCGCCATGCCCTGCCCGGCGATCGCGATCGCCAGCGCGGCGCCGAGCGGCGGCAGGCCGGCGGCAATGGCGGCCGGCAACAACACCGCCGACACCAGCGGCACCGCCGGAGTCGGCCAGAAGAACAGCGAGATGACGTAAGTGATGGCGGCGAGGACAAAGTAGGCGGTGTGGCCATTCTTCATGACCGCGCGAAACGGTTCGACCATGCGAACGTCCGAACGCAATACCTTCAGCGCGTTCAACAACGCCGTCATCAGCGCGATCACGAGGAAGATATTGAACAGTTCCCTGGCCGCGGTGAAGCTCGCATTGAAGATGCTGGCCACGGCGGAAACCGGGCTGTGGGTCCAGGCCAATGTCACGAGAAACGTCGCGACGATCGACGGCACGACGACGTTCGCACGCCAGATCATGGTCAGAACGATGACGGCTACCCCGAGCAGATACACCCAGTGAGCCGTGCCGATGACGGCGTGCGTTTGCATATTCCTGTCCCCCAAAGGCCAAAACCTTGGTCATATTGTATACTGTATTCGAAAATAGCAATTGATTATTGTACGATGGGCGCCCTCCAGATAGAACGTCAGATCGGGCGACCGAGCTAGAAAACTATCTAAACCGCCTATTTCTCTTTGATTTCTTGCCTTTCCGCAGCGATCAGCGGGTTGACTCGCTAATGTCTTTTTGTATACAGTATACTATTAGATGACGCTCAGCGCCGGCTTGTCCGGCGGGGCGCCACCGAACAAGCCGCCAGGATCCCTTGCAGCAGACAGGAGCGCGCCAAATGCCCGAGCTGATGAACCACGTTGAATTCCGCACAGCCCTCGAAAATGCGATCAAGGGCAAGAGCGCCAACAAGGCCCCCTTCAGCATCGCATGGGCCAGCGGCAAGCTCAGTCGCGCGCATTTGGCGCGGTGGGCCGAGAATCACTATCACTACGTCGGGCCGTTCGCCGATTACCTCGGCTACATCTATGCGCGGATGCCGCATCAATACCTGGAGGCCAAGGACTTCCTCCTCGCCAACATGTATGAGGAGGAAATCGGCGGCGATCGTCATACCGATCTGCTGATCCGCTTCGCCAAAGCGTGCGGCACCACCGCCGAGCGGGTCAAGGATCCCGACAATATGACCGCCACGACGCGCGGCCTGCAGAGCTGGTGCTATTCGGTTGCCATGCGGGAGGATCCGATCGTCGCCGTCGCGGGACTCGTCGTCGGTCTCGAGTCGCAGGTCCCGTCGATCTACCGCAAGCAGACACCGACACTGCGCGAAAAGTACAAATTCACCGACGAGGAGGTCGAATTTTTCGATCTCCACATCGTATCCGACGAAATTCACGGCGAGCGCGGCTACCAGATCGTTCTCGAACACGCCAACACCGTCGAGCTTCAGCAGCGCTGCCTGAAGATCTGCGAGATCGGCGCCCAGATGCGACTGCTTTACACGACCGCGCTGTATCATGACTACGTCGCGAACGAGATCCCCCTGTCCGAACTCGACCAGGTCGAGAACAA
>Ga0075522_10003894_pt1 | contig 10794 bp, 6 predicted proteins | sample NGEPerA_FD_74796 | JGI IMG/M metagenome (GOLD analysis project Ga0075522, IMG submission 74796) | Arctic peat soil microbial communities from the Barrow Environmental Observatory site, Barrow, Alaska, USA - NGEE PermafrostL2-A | ecosystem: Environmental > Terrestrial > Soil > Wetlands > Peat ...
CTCTGGCCGCTTTCCACGTCCTTGACGGCTTGCATTTTGAATCCATGACTGTATCGAATAACTTTCATAATACTTGGAATTTCTCTTTCCAAAGTACCAACCTATTTCAGGACGTGACCCGATGACCAATAACAGATTTTCAATGACCAACTCTCAATCAAGAAGTCCGAAATCTTAACGCACTACTTCGCCAATAGGACTTGCCCAAAAAAGTAAATGCGCCCAGTTCATACCTTCCCGGGCCAGACATTTTTTGTCCGGAAGAAATTTCCTTTCGTCTTGCCAGCCGGGGCGGATGGAAATAGGCTTGGGCCGTGTTCAGCAACCGAGCTTTTCAAATTCAAGCACGCCCGTCGCCATGATTGAACTAATTCAAATTCCCTCGAGCTCTTTCTGTATGGTGCAACGCCGCATTTTGGAATACAGCGGAGCGGCCTTCAAAGTGACCACCATTCCCGCGATGGACCGATCCCTGGTCTGGCGTTTGACCCGCCAGCGCTATTACGGCGTGCCGGTCATCCGCGATGGCCGCACGGTGGTGTTCGAGACGGACGACTATTCGCAGGTCATTGCCAAGTACGTGGACGGAAAATTTCAATTGGACCTTTTTCCTCAATTGTTTCGCGGAGTGGACCGGATTCTGTGGCGATATATCGAAGACCAGATTGAAGCGCCGTGTTTCAAGCTGAACGATATTTATTGGGAGGAATTTGTGCCCAAGGCGCAGCGCCTGAGTTTCCTGCGCCACAAAGAACGAAAGTTCGGCCGCGGCTGCCTGGAGCAATGGCGGGCCCAGCAAGCGGAGTTGGTGGCGCAACTCACGGAGGCCCTCGTGCCCTTTGAATCGATGCTGGCGGGACGGCCCTTCCTTGTGCGGGAAGCGCCGCATTTTGTCGATTTTGATTTGTGGGGAATGCTGGCGGGATTCCTCCATACTAAACATTACCAGTTGCCGGCCGTTCACAGTTCTTTGAATGAATGGTTCGCGCGCTTGTCCAATCTAAAAAAGACCGGTTTCTCCACGTGAAAAATTATATTCTTGACACCAATGTTCTGCTGCACGATCCAAACTCCATCCTCGCTTTCAAGGGCAACAATGTCCTCATCCCGATCGAAGTCCTCGAAGAAATAGACCGCTTCAAGAGAGAATCGACCGAGCTGGGCCAGAACGCCCGCTCCGTCTCCCGCAGCCTGGACGCCCTGCGCAGCAAAGGCCATCTCAACAAGGGGGTCAAACTGGAAAACGGCGGAACCTTGCGCATTATTTTTCCCGAGAAAAATGGCCAGCCCATCTTTCCGTTTGGCCAGAACACGGTGGACAGCCGCATTGTCGGCCAATCATTGGCGGTGCAAAAGAACGACGCAAAGACGCCGGCCATTCTGGTCACCAAAGACATCAACCTGCGCATCAAGGCCGACAGCCTGGGTCTGCCGGCCGAGGATTACGAGACGGACCGCGTCCAACTGACCGATCTGTACACTGGGATGAGGGACATGACGATCAGCGCCGAGAAGATGGCCCGCTTCCGCCTCGAGGGAGAGCTTGAACTCAACGGGCACGGCAAATATTTTCCCAACGAATTTTGCACGCTGACCGAAGAAGCCAATACGAAACGGACCGCTTTGACCAAAGTAGACCCCACCGGGACGAAGCTCATCCCCATTCTGGATTGCCGCGAAGGGGTCTGGGGGATCAAGCCGCGCAACCGCGAACAACATTTTGCCTTCGATGCGTTGCTGGATGACCGCGTCAAGCTGGTCACATTGATGGGCAAAGCGGGCACGGGCAAGACGTTGATGGCCATGGCCGCCGGCCTCAAGCGCACAGTGCTCGACCGGGAATTTCGCCGCCTGGTGGTGGCGCGGCCCACCGTTTCCATGGGGCGGGAACTCGGCTTCCTGCCCGGCTCACTGGAGGAAAAACTAAACCCCTGGATGCAGCCCATTCACGACGCTTTGGAATTGTTGAGCGACCTGAACATGGGGTCCGACCACCGCCGCAGCACCGACCTGATGCGCTCGGGAACGATCATGGTCGAGGCGCTGAGCTATATCCGGGGACGCAGCATCGCCCATCAATTCATGGTCATCGACGAAGCGCAGAATCTCACGCCGCTGGAGGTCAAGACTATTATTACGCGTGTTGGGACAGGCACAAAAATCATTTTCACCGGAGACCCTTATCAAATCGACAATCCCTATGTCGATTCCTCCTCCAACGGGTTCAATTACATCATTAGCAAATTCCGGGACCAGCCAATTGCGGCCCATATCGAATTGCAAAAAGGCGAGCGATCCGAATTGGCGGAGTTGGCGGCCAATATCCTATAGGCGATGGACTAACGCCGCCGGCCGGGGCCGAAGCTATAACCGCCGCGGATGCGTCCGCCCCGCACTTTCCCGGGGAAGGACGTTTTCTGACCGGCCTTTTCTTCCTCGAAGAGCGCGGTGTATTGGTAATTGAATCCTTCGAGTTTGGCGCGGGTGATTTTTCGGCTGATGAACCGCTCGATGGCATAGACGTGGGTGGCATCCGCCGCCACCATCAGGGTCATGGCATCGCCGGATTGCTCGGCGCGTCCCGTGCGGCCAATGCGATGGATGTAATCCTCAGGATGCTGCGGCACGTCGTAATTGACGACGTGGCTGACGTCGGCGATATCGAGCCCGCGCGAGGCGATGTCGGTCGCAACCAGCACTTCATATTTTCCTTGGCGAAAACCTTTGAGAGCCTCTTCGCGTTCCTTTTGGGTGCGATTGGAATGAAGCACGGCGACGGCATGGCGGCTGCGCTTGAGCAGACTGGCGATTTGATCCGCGCGATGTTTGGTGCGGCAAAAAACAATGACCGAGTCGTAATGCGTCCGTTCCAGCAATTCCAACAGCAAGTCCGTTTTCTGCGATTCGGCCACGGCGTAGATGACGTGCTCGACCGTCTCGGCGGGAGAACGCCGGACACCGATTTCGACCGTCTCCGGGTTGCGCATCGTCCATTCAATGAGCGAAGCGATTTGAATCGGAATAGTCGCGGAAAAAAGCGAAGTGTGACGCTCGCGCGGACACTTTTGGACAATGCGCCGAACGTCGGGCAGGAAGCCCATATCCAGCATGCGGTCGGCTTCATCAAGCACGAGGTACTTGATGCCGTCGAGATGGCAGGTGCGCCGCTCCAAATGGTCGAGCAAACGTCCGGGGGTGGCGATGAGAATATCCGCGCCTGCCGCAAGCCCATCCATCTGTTTGCCGTAACCCACGCCGCCATACAACACAACGGTGCGCAAATTGGTGAAGCGGGCAAAATCGTGGATGGCCGTTTCTACTTGGGCGGCCAGTTCGCGGGTCGGTTCCAGGACCAAGGCGCGCGATTTCTGTTCGTGCTGGCCGAGTTGGGACAAAATGGGCAGGGCAAAGGCGGCGGTTTTTCCCGTGCCGGTTTGGGCGCTGCCGATGACATCGCGCCCCGCCATAACCAAAGGAATAGCGCGCAGTTGAATCGGCGTCGGTTCCACGTAGCCCATGGCTTTGACCCCTTCCATGATGGTTGGGGAAAGCCCAAAAGTAGTAAAAGACATATCTGAGAGTAAAATCGTCTCAGTAGCCCACTTATGCAAGCTTGATTGACAGGCTATGCGCCACCCTCGGGAACTTCGGACGGGGCGGCGGGCGCAGGCTCTGACGCCGGAGTTGCAACCGCCTCTTCCTGAACAGGCTCCGCAACAGATGCCGAAGCATCTCCAGTGACGACGCCGGCTTCGGCTGGCTCTGCTGGTGCAGCCGCCGGAGTTTTCCGCTCGGGCTTTGGCGGACGCGGCAAAGGCTTTTTTGCCGTTTCCAGAACGCCATTGGCAAATTCTATGACGTGTCCCTGATGAATGAGCCAATGCAAATCGCTCGCCACCGCCGTTTGCTCGGGCGACGATTCCGGGGCCGGAGCGGGCGCGGGCGCAGGCGCTGGCTGACCCGGTTCGGCTGGCGCGGCAGCGGCAGCCACCGTGGGAGCGGACGAAGCTGGCAACGGAGCCAAGGCCGCCAGAAGTTTGCGGCGCGTGCTGCGCGGGTTCTGGTTGATGAAATCGACAATGCGTTTGACCCCTTCCGACACCGGAGTGGCTTCCAGATCGAGGTAATGCGGGCGGGCGACTGAAACGTGGGTCAGCGTCCGGTTCACCTTGAAAAATTGCAGACCGTGCCCGGCAAACTGCTGGCTCAAGGTGGTGGCGACTTTGAGAGGGAAACGGCGTTGTTCCTCGCCGGTCAGGCGCAGCAAACGCTGCAAATCGGGCGAGCGCAATTGCCGGGCGGCCACGCCGCTGACGGTATGGGCGTCCTCCGGCTTGACGATATTGCCCAGATGCACCTCGCGGAAATGCTTTTCCACTTCCTCGCGGCTGCCCAGCTTGAGAGGCTCCGCGACATTGAGGCAGACAAACTCAGTCTTGAAACTTTGATCTTCGATCCACTTCTTCACCACCGCCTCGTCCTTGACGATTTTGACCCGCGCCTTGAAGGATTCAAACGGCATGCGGGCAAAACGCTCGGCATGCAACTTGCGGAGTTGGTTCTGGTAATCGTGATGGTTGGGCGGCCCCAGAATCGCGCCGCTCAAGCCGCATTGCGCGACGAAAGTATAAGTTCCGCGCGGCGGATCGGTGGGAGTCCGTTCGGCTTTGTAAAAGGTGTCGAAGTGCCGGTTTAGCAAATGATTGACCGCCTCGTCCGTCGAAAGCCACAACGTGTCGTCCAGCGCGCAAAAATACAACGGCTGGGCCGGCTGCCCATCCGCTTTCTTGACGGTTTCAAAACGAATCTGCTGCCGCTCGGGCTTCTGCAAAACCAAACGCGCAATATCGAACAGCGGATAGGCGCGCCCGGTCATGCGAATTTGCCGCGCCAGGGATTCAACCACCTTTTCGTCCGGCAGGATGTTGACGTTTAATTGCGGCAAAGGGGCGGCTGGCGGAGGCAGCTCCCGATGAGCCGGAGGAGCATTACGGTCAAAAGGTTTGCCGCCGCCGGAGCGCGGAAAGCGATCGCCGCCGCGCCCGCCTTGGGGCCGGCCCCCGGATCGGTCGCCGGAAGGGCCTGAATCGCGGCGAGGCGGCGGGCGGCGGCCACCGCGGTCGTCCATGCGGCGATTGGGGCGGTCCTCCCCTGAGAAGCTGGCGTATTTATTGGTGGCGGGCGGATTCTGGGCCCAAGCCGGCAGGAAAAGTTTTTCCAAGTCGAACTCGGATTCTGGCGGTGTACTGCTCATCTAGTAGTCGAAGGTCGTCGGTTTAAATGTTTAATTCAAGCCAGCATGGAGGGCCGGCGGGCGGATTGCAAGTATTCCGTGATACTAAAACCTGATGTAAATTGAGACATGTATTGACTTGCCTTGATTGAAGAAAAGCTGATTTCCAAGAAAATGCCGCGCAGAGCGGCATACCACGTTCTTGCTCTTTATCGGCGCATTGCTATAGTCCCTCCCATGTCCATTGGCGACGTTCGCACACACGAGGTGACTTTTTGCAGTCGCGTTTCAAAATGGGCTGATAACCTGTTTTCGCAAAACCCAGCATGGAATTTCGTCCGAACGGAAATTGAGGAAGCGGTCAAGCGCAAGCGTTCTGATTTGAGGATTTACGGCCCAAATAATCGGCTCGTGCTGGCTGGCGAAGTAAAGTTGCCGGGCACCGCCGAAGGCCGCAACCCATATAACCATCTTTTAATTGGGGATGCCTTTCAAAAGGCGTCCAATCTTGGAGCGGAATTTTTCTTCACTTGGAACGTCAACAAGCTGGTTTTGTTTGATTCTAAAAAGTGGAACGTTCCTATCATGGAGCGGCGGTTAAACGATTGGGACTTGGGCCTCGATCTCGAGAAGACGGAAGACGTATCACGCGCCGAGGTTGAAGCCGCCATCCGAGAATTTCTTGCCAGGTTTTTTGCGGAATTTCATGAAATCGCCGAGGGGATCCGAACAGATTGGGCAAAGCCGCCCGACCAGTATTTTATCAGCGCGTTCGAAAGTCATATCAGTTGGCCGGTAAAACTCGCGCGGGAATTCCTGACGGAAAAATCCGCCACCAACAAAAGTTTTGACACGCACTTGCAAGAATGGATGTCCAACGACCAAGGCTGGCAGGTTATCCGCAACGATCAAAACATCTGGCGCACACTGATTGATCGTGCGGCGCGAACACTCTGTTACGTTTTCTCGAATAGACTTCTATTCTACGAGTCTGTTCGCCGCAAATTCACGAATTTGGATGAAATCACGATTCCCAAAAATATCGCTACGTCAGAAGATCTGGACGTTTACTTCCGCAAAGCCTTTCAAAATGCCGTCAACGAAACCGCTGATTACGAAACCCTTTTCTATCCTGCCGAAAAGGACTGGGGCGGCCCGCTTATTTTTGCCCATCCCTTCGCGGCGGACGCCTGGCGTTCGGTCTTGGGAGAACTTCACCAATTCAATTTCAAGGAAGTCCGCACGGACATTTTGGGGGGCATTTTCCAACGCCTGATCGCCCCGGAAGAACGCCATAAATTCGGCCAGCATTACACCAATGAAGATTTGGTTGACGTGGTGAACGCCTTTTGCATCCGCAAAGGGGAAGACATCGTTTTCGACCCAGCGTGCGGCTCCGGCAGTTTCTTGGTTCGCGCCTATCATCGGAAGGCGTATTTGAATCCCAGCGCATCGCATCAAAATCGAATCGCGGAGATTTATGGCGCGGACATTTCCCTTTTCGCGGCGCATCTGGCGACGCTCAATCTGGCCTCGCGCGATATTAACGAAGAAGAAAATTACCCGCGAATTGCCAGGCGCAACTTTTTTGAAATTCGCGCTGATAAAAAATTCTGGCAACTGCCGAGCGGCTTGCGTGGTGAAAAGACCATCGAGCCTATCTTTCTTCCCAAACTGAACGCCGTTGTCGGCAATCCGCCTTACGTAAGGCAGGAATTAATTCCCCGTCGCAGTGATAAATCCAAATCGATGCAGGCAAAGGAGGACTTATTTGATCTTTGCAAAGAACTTGGGGGTGTGGAACTTTCGGGACGAAGTGATTTGCACTGTTACTTTTGGCCGGCGGCCACAGCCTTTCTGAAAGACGGCGGGTGGTTTGGTTTTCTGGTTTCATCGAGCTGGCTGGATGTCGAATACGGTTTTGCTTTGCAGGAATGGGCTTTAACGCATTTCAAGATTCACGCCATTCTGGAAAGCAACGCGGAGCCGTGGTTTGAAGACGCCCGCGTAAAAACGTGCGCCGTGATTATGCAGCGTTGCGACGATCAAGCCGAGCGCAACGAACAGTTAGTAAAGTTTGTCCGTCTGAATGTTCCCCTTGCCGCGATATTGGGGGAGCGCAAAGACGAGAATTCCCGGCAAGTTGCCGCCAACAAATTCCGCGAGATAATTTTACGCTGCAAACAAGACAAAGCGCGTGAGCAATTCCGCATTGTCGTCGTCCCGCAGAAAAAACTGTGGGAAGACGGTTTACGCGCGGGAAAATTATTTGCGCTCCAGAAACAGCGCAATTTGGCCGAAGGCATTGGCAATAGCAGCAGTGATGACGACACCGACGAGGAAAACGGAAAAATTTACGACGAAAACGGCAACGGAATCTTGCACGACGAAGGAGGCATCGGTTACGGCCCGAAATACGGCGGCGGCAAATGGGGGAAATATCTTCGTGCGCCCAGCCTTTATTTTCAAATCCTGGAGCGTTACGCCGGCCACTTCGTGCCACTTGGCGAAATTGCGACCATCCGTTTTGGCGTGAAAAGCGGCTGCGATGCCTTCTTTATGCCGCGGGATGTTTCTCAAAAATTTCTGGATGCATATTCCAAATTGGAATGGAACGACGCTCCTTTGCATACGTATTGCAAACGCAGCGAAGTCGAATCAGGCGACGTGGTTCTCGTTTGCGCACGCGACGGAACAGTCCACCCGATTGAAAAAGAATATTTGAAGCCGGAACTCCATAGCGGAATGACAATTTACAAGCCGCTGATTGCGCCGAATGAAGTAGAATCACTGGTTCTGATGGTCAACATGCCCAAGGCCGCGCTTCACGGCACTTACGTTTTAAAATACCTTCGATACGGAGAAACCCATCCTGTAACCACAAATAAGAAGACCGACGCACTAACGGTCCCGGAGCGTTTAACCTGTGCAAACCGCAAACTGTGGTATGATTTAACCTATACGATGCCAGGCCACGTCGTTTGGGCGAAAGGCCAGCAATATCGACACATTGTTGTTTTTAACCAACACCGACTTACGGCAAACTGCCGCCTTTACGACGTGACGTTGATTGATGCCAAGTCGAATGAGCCGGAATTACTTGCTGCGATTGCCAATGCCACTCTAGTCGCCCTTTTCAAAAGCTTTTACGGCCGTTATACCGGGACCGAAGGAAGTTTTGAGATGATGGTTGTTGATTTGAACCTGTTGGAATTACCCGACCCCCGCAATGTACCAAAGAATGTTGCCAAAAAGTTATGCCACGCATTTGGAAAGCTGTGCCACCGCAATACGAGTGCCATGGTCGAAGAAGCATTCATGGAGTGCCGTTCATCCGAGCGTATTAAAAAACTGGCCGAAACTCCGGTCGGATTGCCGAACGAATTGAAAATGGCAGATCGCCGTGATCTCGACTTGGCAGTGTTTGAATTGCTTGGCGTGGCCGACGCCAGCGAGCGTGAAAAGCTGGTTGATGAATTATATTTCGAGACTGCCAACCACTTTCGGCAAATTCGCATTGTCGAAGTTCAAAAGCAAGAACAACGGGCCAAATCCGGTGGCAGGGAATTTCGCACGGACGATCTTGCGGCCGATCTTTGGGACAGCTTGGCAGAAGAGGACAAGCAACCCCTTGCGGTGTGGCTGGAAAAGCAGGCTGGCCAAGATTTGCGGGTGAACATTCCTGAAGGCGAGGCGCTTTTGCCGGACGCCAGTGACTTTTTGGATGCCTGCACGGTCTTCTTTCGCGTGCCAAGCGCGGGCAAATCGTCTTTCCAACCTCTTCAACTTCCAAGCCGTTCTCATGCGGAGTTGGTGCATTTCGCATGGCAGCAAAAAATTCATGGCGAAATGGCGTTGCCCCACACTGAAATTGCCGCCCGTAACTTGTTTGCCACCGCAACGTCTCGCCTGAAGGCATTGACAGCCAAAGCGGATGAACTTGCTCGCAGCCGCTCCAGCGACGAGCAAAAAGCCATGGACTTATCAAGACTCCTCCTGCATTGGATGATTCACGGCAAGCCCAGTCGTGAAATAGTCCCAAAAGGTTAGACGACGGTCACCGGGCGAAGATTTGGCGGATGACGTCTTCGATGGGCACTTCTTCGATGTCGATGTCGTTGACGGGCAATTCGTCCAGCAGCCGCTTGCAAACCGGGATGACTTGGTCGCGCTTGATTTTAAGCTGGATGCGATTGGGCGTTTGTTGAAGAACTTCTCCAAATTGATGAATGTCCACCGGCGGAAAACTGGTCCCGCTCAACCACGAGATGGTCACGGTTTTGAAATCGGCAAAGCGATCGACAATTTCGCTGAGACGGCCATCGAAGAAAATTTTCCCGTGGTCGATGATGATGACCCGCTGGCACAGCTCCTGGATGTCGGTCATGTAATGGCTGGTCAGGACGATGGTGGTCTTCTGAGTCGCGTTGTAGGAGCGCAGAAATTCGCGGACGGTTTTCTGCGAAATGACGTCGAGGCCAATGGTGGGCTCGTCGAGAAATAAAACCTTGGGCTGATGGAGCAAGGCGGCGATCAACTCCATTTTCATGCGTTCGCCCAGCGACAATTCGCGCACCATGACGTTAAGTTTATCTTTGACAGTGAGGAGTTCGGTCAATTCGCCGACGGTGCGCTCGAAGACCTTGGCGGAGATGCCGTAAATTTTGCGGTTAAGCTCGAGCGATTCGCGCGCGGGCAAGTCCCACCACAATTGATTCTTTTGCCCCAGTAAGAGAGCGAATTGGCGGCGGTAGCCGTCGTGCCGTTCCCAAGGGACGTAGCCGAGGACGCGCGCCGAACCTTTGGTCGGATAAAGCAAGCCGGCCAGCATCTTGAGGGTGGTCGTTTTTCCCGCGCCGTTGGGACCCAGGAAGCCGACGAATTCCCCTTCTTCAATGGCAAAGCTGATCTCGTGGACCGCGACCGTTTGTTCGTAACGCCGATGAAAAAGCCCGCGCACAGCCCCGCGCAGTCCCGGCTCCTTTTTGTAAGTCCGAAATGCCTTGGTCAAGTCGTGGACTTCAATCAGGGCCATTTATTTCGGGCGCTATCCCCCCGGCTAACGCAGCAGTTGCTTCTCCAAAAGGAGGACGACTTGGCGGACGTTGGCATCGATCTCCATGCGGTCTTTGACCAGCCGGCAGGCGTGCAGCACGGTGCCGTGATCGCGCCCGCCAAAGGCTTCGCCGATGGTGTTGAGGGAGCTTTCGGTCATTTGCCGGGCCAGGAACATGGCGATCTGCCGTGGAAAAGCGATGTTCTCCGGGCGGCGTTTGCTGGTCATGTCCGCCAGGCGAATATCGAAATGGTCGGCGACCTTTTTCTGGATGCAATCAATATTGACCGAATACCGGCCCTCCTCGTGCAGGATTTCGCGCAGCAAATTTTCCACCACCGGCAGGGTGAGTTTTTTGCCGGTGAGGGAAGCGAAAGAAGCCACGCGAATCAAAGCGCCTTCGAGGCGGCGGATATTGGTGCGGATGCGCTGGGCCACGAAATTGACGATCTCCTCGGGCAACTCGACGCCCATCGCCTTTTCCTTTTTGCGCAAAATGGCCAGG
>Ga0075522_10003897_pt1 | contig 10786 bp, 12 predicted proteins | sample NGEPerA_FD_74796 | JGI IMG/M metagenome (GOLD analysis project Ga0075522, IMG submission 74796) | Arctic peat soil microbial communities from the Barrow Environmental Observatory site, Barrow, Alaska, USA - NGEE PermafrostL2-A | ecosystem: Environmental > Terrestrial > Soil > Wetlands > Peat ...
GTTACCGCCACAGGGATCTCGCCAGCGCCGAAATGATCGCCATACAGTCTGAAGACCTCGCCGGTCGAATTCAGCACTGACGCGGTCGGCGTGATATCGAGCGTCGAGACCCCCATGGTGTAGGCCGACATCCTGAGGAAATCCGTGTGCCGCAACATTTCCTGCAGCACCATGGAGTACGCCAACGCGCTCTTCAGATTGGCCGGTGCGCCGGTGTAGGCATATTCGTCGATCCAGAGAAACGTACCCTTGTCCTTCATAGCCGGGAAGCGGTCCTGGTATTCAGCCCATTCGTCCGCTTTCATCCGCACCTGATTCGAGGGTTGCCGCGCAAATTCAAGCAATTCGTCGCTCGCCGGCACGTCGGGCCGGGGCTCCGCCTTGTCGTACCAATGTTCGGTCAGGCCATCGAAGTAGCCCCAGCTGTTGCTCAGCAAACTGCCCGTCCAGTCAAGATCGGTGCCGAACTTCGCCTGAATGTTGTCCAGCGAAGCGTTCTCCTTCACGCCTTCGGGCTTCATCTGATCCGGCATGGCCCCAGAGGCCAGCAGGATGATTGCCGGATCGACCCTGCGCATGGCACGAGCAAACTCATTGTGCTTGAGTACGAAATATTTGGCTGTCGTATGACCCAATTGCCATGCCCCATAGGGCTCGTTGCCGATGTTCCAGTATTTAATATTGTACGGTGCCGGGTGGCCGTTCTTTGCGCGCACCGCGCCCCACATGCTCGCTGCAGGCCCGTTGGCATATTCCACCAGTTCGGCGGCCGAATGCGCATCGCCAAAGCCAGCATTGACGGTTACATACGGTTCGACGTCGAGCAGACGGCACAGGGTCATGAACTCATCCATGCCCACATCGTTGGTCTGCATGGCATCCCACGCGTAATCGTAGGTCGGCTGGCGCCGGTCGCGCGGCCCGATAGCATCGTGCCAGTCATGATCGGAGAGAAAGTTGCCGCCCGGCAGCCGCCAGATCCCCGAATGTAGGCTGCGCAACTGTGCGGTGGTATCCGCCCGCCAGCCCTCCACGTTGTTCCCCGGCATCAGCGATACCGCTCCGACACGAAACGCGCCTGCACCCGTGCCGGTAATCTCCAGTCGGCCGTCCGTCGCATCTGCGCCGGCGGTAAATAGGATCGGTACGCTACGCCACGCCTTGCCGAGGGCCGGCAGCGCTATCACCTGCTGCCCGCTCACGCCTGCACCCCACGCGAGCGTTACCGCGACTTTTGCAGTCGGCGAGCCGCTGAGCACGACATGGCCGACGTAGCGCCTGCCCTTCCCCAGCGCCAGGCCAGCCTGCTGCAGGCCGCGAGGCCCGGCGCCGGTAGTCGCTACCATTACGCTTTGCTCGCCCACGAAGGCGTCATGCGTATCCATCGCGACCGCATCGTCGCCGCCAACCGGCCGCCACTTGCGCGGTGTCATTGCTGGAAACAGGTGCAAGCTGGGTTTCGCTTCCGGATCCTTGCCCTCCGGTCTCACCGGATAGTAGAACTTCCGGTCGTCGAGCATCTCCGCCCACAGGCTTCGGTAGATCAGCTCACCGATGTGCTCGATGAACATCCCATATTCATACTTGCTTATGGGCGTGCTTTCCGAATTCACTGCAATAGTCGCAGCCACGCGCTGCGCGGGCGCATCTTGCGCCACGGCGGACTCAGAAAACCCGATGCCGTACATCGCCACTGATGCCAACGTAATACGCACACCCGAAACGCGCGTCTGTCGCATCGCATTCCTTATCACCACCGGAGTTTTTCGGCCCGACGGCGACTACCCTACTGTATTCCCACAACTCAGACAAATTGGGAAATTGCAGAGAGATGCAATTACAATGTTGGTCTGCTGCCGATGGTCTGGTTACACGGGTAATTTCAGCTTACGCAGCAGTGCCTTGAAGGCCGCGTCATCTATCAAACTGGCCAGCATCGGATCATGTGCCATCGACAACAGGCCCATCTCCAGGGGCGCAAGCACGGCTTCGCAGCCCGCAACACGCCGGATCAGCCGCCGCCGGAGGAGTTATGGCAGTCACAACGGCAACTTGATGCCTGGCTTATCAAGTGGAGCGACGAAGTCAGCGAGGAGTCGCTGGCAGAACGAGTGACCTTCAAATTCGTGGGTGGCGGCCAGGGTGTCATGACCCGTGAACAGATGCTGCTGCATGTGGTCAACCACACGACCTGCCACAGGGGATACATTGCAGATCTTTTCTATCAGATTCCGGCTCGTGTGCCGACGACGGATCTGCCGGTGTTCCTCAGGGACGTTCCACAGGACTCGATTTGACGTACCAACGCACCGGCAGCGCCGATTTGCCTCTCCACGCCGGGCGCGTCCCTCCCTGGCTGTCATCGCGGATGGCAGCGCTCGGGCGCGTGATCGCCGAGGCGATCGTGCACGAATACGGACGCGATGAGCTGTTGCGGCGCTTGGCGCACCCATTCTGGTTCCAGTCCTTCGGGGCCGTAATGGGCATGGATTGGCACTCATCCGGGATTACGACCAGCGTCATTGGTGCTTTGAAACGCGGTCTCGCTCCGATACAGCGCGAACTTGGCATATACGTCTGCGGCGGCAAAGGGATGCGCGCACGTCAGACGCCGAATGAACTGCTCCAGGTCGGAGAGACGACGGGTGTTGATGCTCTGTCGCTGGTGCGAGCCAGTCGCCTGGTGGCGAAGATCGACGGGGCTGCGGTTCAGGATGGCTTCGATCTCTATATGCACGCCTTTTTCGTCACCGTTGACGGGCATTGGTGCGTCGTCCAGCAAGGTATGAACGAACGGCTTCGCGAGGCCCGCCGTTACCACTGGCAATCGGAAAATCTGCCTGGCTACTTCGACTCACCGCATGCGGCCATCGAGGGACGAAACGTTGGAGCAATCGTCAACCTTGCCGACGCGCGCGCCGCCAGGAATCGCATCGCCGGACTCGAACTTTTGCGTGCCGGTCCGGACCGGACTATTTCAGTGCTGCGGCACTACCGGTCCTCGGCGAATACCGCGCTGCCGCTGTTTCCGGAGACCGAATCGGTCGGCGCACCGCTGCCGCGTTTGCAGATGCCGCATCACCATGACGTGCGTGCTTCGGATGTCACTCTTAAGCGATTGCGCGGTACGCTGGCTGCAGCGGCCGACGCCGGGCCGAAGGATTTCGCGGATTTGTTGTTGACTCCGGGCGTCGGCGCACGAACGGTGGCGGCGCTGGCGTTCGTCGCAGAAGTCGTACACGGAGCGCCATCGAGATTTTCCGATCCGGCGCGTTTTTCGCTGGCACATGGCGGCAAGGACGGGCATCCGTTTCCTGTGCCCATCACTGTGTTCGACCACACAATCAAGCTTCTCAAGCGCGCAGTGGATCGCGCCAGGCTCGGATCAACCGAAGCGCTGGCAGCGATTCGACGCCTGGATGCTCAAGCGCGGGGTTTGGAAGCCATCGCCACTGAACCAACCTTCGAGGCTTTTATCGCCGGCGAGCGCTCGCAGTCGCACTGCTACGGCGGGCGCACGGTGTAACAGAGCCAGTCGCTCGCGAATGCCGGGTGTCTGGCAGTATCGGATGCGCACTACTGACGAGGTACCGCTGCGTCTTCGCAACGATAGGCAACTCCGCTACCACCAGTTCGAAATACGACATTGGCGCGGCACGGTCGACGCGAACGGAATTTACAGCGCCAGCACCAGCTTGATACCCGCTTCAACGTCGCGCAGTGATTGCGCTGGCAACCGACCCACGCTCTCGGTCAGCATATGTTTGTCCAACGTAATTAGCTGCGATACGTTAACGATCGAGTCGTGGGGTAGGCCGCTGACGCGACGGGTAACACGAACGTTACCGGGAGCGTCTGCCAGACGCATGTTCGAGGTAATCGCTGCACAGATCGAGGTACGGATTGCGCTTTGGTTGAACTCGTTAGACTGAACGATCAGTACCGGCCTTCTAAATCCCGGCCCGGAGCCATGCGGCTCTCCGAGGGATGCCCACCAGATCTCTCCGCGGCGCACTACCACTTCTCTTTCGGTAGGGAGCGTGCCTGGGCTTTAGCAAGGAGTGGATCGACGGCCGAGTCATCGACGTTCCGTCCGTACACGGCATCGAGCTTTTCACGAACACCCAAAAATCTCTCGCTATTGACGTATGCAGACACTGCATTGGCATAAAGCTCGCTTCGGGACCAGCCTCGGATTTTGGCGAGTCGTTCAGCCTCCTCAAAAATCGCATCCGGAATGGAAATTGCGGTTTTCATATGTTGAGTATAACCGTGGTTATACCTAAGCTGCAAACATCCGGGACACGGCTTCACGAACGGGCCGCCGACCTCGGTATCACGATAAATTGAAGCGCCCGCCACAATTGGGGCGAGCCCTGTGGAAGCGGGTGATGGGAATCGAACCCAAGCGAGATCTGCTCTGTTTGTCTGACAGATCATATGCTTACGATGCGAGCGAGTTGCTGCGTGTGGCTGGCGTGTGATCCGCAGGCAATACCGGACCAGTGACAGTCTCTGCGGACTCATGCTAGTCTTTTTCCTCTGTTTTACGTCAAGTTGATCGATTGGAGTTTCGTATGAATACGATAACGGTCTCTTCGAAGTACCAGATCGTAATTCCGTTGAGGATTCGCGAAGCACTGGGGATAAAACCCGGCGAGAAGCTGCATGCCATCGAATATCGTGGCCGGATCGAACTTGTGCCAATTCGCCCAGCGCGGGCAGCGCGTGGTTCGCTGAAAGGGATCGATACCGACGTGCCCAGGGATAGCGATCGTGTATGAACGTAGTCGACTCCTCGGCCTGGCTTGAGTATTTTGCGGACGGGTCTAACGCCTCCATTTTCGCAAAGCCGATCGAAGCAACCCGATCGCTACTCGTTCCGTCGCTCGCTCTATACGAAGTCTTCAAGCGCGTGAGCCAACAACGCGACGAGGACGAAGCCTTGCGAGCTATCGCTGTCATGGAGCAGGGCAAGGTCTTGGAACTCGATCGGGCGACGGCGCTCGAAGCGGCGCGCGTTTCAATTCAGTACGCGATTGCAATGGCCGGCAGCATCATGTTTGCCACTGCGCAACGACACCGTGCGACGCTTTGGACCCAGGACTCGGACTTCGACGGCCTGCCAGGCACCAAGTATATCGCCAAACACAGATAGAGACGCGGCACTCAGACAGGAGGAACCGTCGCGCAAGGAGCAGGCCAGCCGCGGTCGCCGACCGGCCAGTTCCCGTCATTTGGAAACGCGCTGCCCGAATAATTCGCGAACACCCTGGACAAGATCGCGAACAATCTCTTGCGCCGGCTTGATGTCGTGGATTTGGCCCCCGACGAGCTGGCAGGCGCTGAGAGTACGGGAACAGAGTGGAGCGGGTGATGGGAATCGAACCCACGTTAGCAGCTTGGGAAGCTGCAGTTCTACCATTGAACTACACCCGCAGCCATCGTTGATTCTAAGAGAGCTTTCAGATGATTCGCAATCATCATGGGCGTGCGGTAATTGGCCGAGAACCGTCACCCTCGCTATTGGCTGGGCAGGCGGACCCTGTGCAACAGTCTGGAATATCGGGCCGCCATTGTACGTGAACAGAAGTTTGTGTTCTCTGAACAATACCATCATGTGATGCGAGAGCAAGAGGTCGCAACCAATCAGCATGGTGGGCAGATCATCAACGGGCCTGGCCAGATTCGACCCGGTATCTTGTACCGTGTCCTTGCCGAATAAGTCGGAGATCCAGAATTTCACATTGCGAGCCAACTCGTCACCCAGCGCGAACGTTGCAAACGTCGCTTCCCCAGGCTTCAATCTTTTTACCGGCATTCGCACTCTCTATGTGGGCGCGATAATCATTACCGGTTGATCACCAATTGCCGGTCGAGTCGCTGAAAGGACAGCTGACATGAAGTGGGCAACGATTTCTGTGATCGCAGCGGTAGCTGCCACGGTACTGTTTGTTGGGGTGACTCGTCCCATGCACAACTGGGACATGATCGGCTATGTCGCCTCCGCTCACGCAGAGGTAAGGGACGAAGTCGGCCCGGAAGTCTTCACGGTACTGACGACCGGCAATGATTATCGGCGGCAAGTATTCCAAAGTGCGCAGGCTCTGCAGGAGCAGCTGCCCTTCTATTCGATCAGAGTGGTCTACGTCGAGATGATCCGTGGATTGGGTTTGTTCGGTGTCGCCTATCCCAGGGCAACGTATCTGATTGGTGCGTTCTTCTCGGCAGTGTCAGCGGCGGCCCTCGGGATCATCTGTGTGCGTGCACTGCTGTCCGTATGCGTTCTGCCCTTGGTCGTGCTGGTCACCGGTTTTCTGCAACTGGCCCCCCTTTCAACTCCGGATTCGCTCGCACTGTCCGGTGCATTGCTGACGACCCTGGCGTGCATGTCGGGCAGCGCCTGAGTTTATATTCTGGCCGCGCTACTGCCCGCCTTGAGGACGGAATTCGTCATTTTTTCCGCCCTGCTGATGCTGGCAGCGTTCCATCGTGGCCAGAGGCTGCGCTCGTCCGTCGCTCTCGCAGCATCGCTATTGGTCTATTTCGCCATCAGCCTGTCGCAACACGCGTACGGCTGGCTGACACTACTCAATTTCAGCCTGATTAAGGCCGTGCCTTTTCCTTCGAAGCTCGTGCCGTCCCATGACCTGGTCATCTATCTGAAAATGTATGCCCGCTCAGCATGGTGGCTGATTGGTTCAGCGCACTTTGTCATTTACCTGATTGCCGGTTATCTGTTGGTTGTGTTCCGAAGCGCGGTCTATACGCGCGAATTGCATGCCCGTGAATTGTTCGCAATACCGATGGGCTTCGTTGTGATCCACTGGCTGCTGTATCCCTCATACGAGTACCGGCAGTTTGTCTTGCCGGCATCATTGACTCTGGTTTGGACTCTAAGCTCCTTGAGGAGCATTGCCGCGCGCCTGCGATGAGTCATTCGTTGGCGAGTGTCTCGGTGCCCGGCTCTCCGAGGTGGCAGGACTCCGGAAAGGTATGGATCCCCGGCACCTCACCTGCGCGCAATGCCTGTTGCAGTCCTTCCCAATACTCGACCGTAAGCAACTCGCCATGGGCGGCGCGAAACGCGCGGCGCAGGTACCGGTCATCGACGCGCAGCCCGGATTCGATTTCCTCCGGAAGAAACACCACCCCGTCTTCAAAGTACCAGGCCGGAACATCCTCCTCGCCATCGTACCGGTCGAGATTCGTGCGCACCTTGACGTCGGTGAGCAGTTCCACCGCGTCGAAATCGTACAGATAGACCTTCAGATAACGGTTCACGCCGTAGTTGCGAACGTCGAAATCCTTGTTGAACACATTGGCTGCGGCATTGTTCCTGATGCAGTAGCCGAGATTGACAATGGCGCGGCTGGCCCGATCTTCCGGCGCCGCGGCCAGGAATACATTCAGAGGCGTGAGTTTTCGCTGCACCACCAGGTACCTGAAAACCAGCGCTTCATCCTGGAGCTGCACCGCGTTGCTGGCCCCGCCCAGCAGATCAGCCAGCAGTTCAGGCCTGAACCAGGAGCGGTCCAGCTTCAGGTTGTTGTAGAGGATATTGTCCAGCATGCTCCCCGTTCGATTGATCTCGTGCACGCGCCGGTACTTGTCCATCACCGCCTCGGCCCCCTGGTAACTGTCCCATTTGTAACCAGCGGTTGGTCGGTCGCGAATGACTTTCAGAATGTAGGCCGAGCGTGGCGAGGTAAATGCAATGGCGACGGTCCCCGGCCAGCCCGGCGCGGTATCGAGCAATTCGCGCTGGCGGCTCAGTTGCCGCCTGACCTCGTTCATCACTGCGACCTTGCTGACATGATGAAAGCCGATGGTCGAGTAGTGCAGGCCGAGCGGCCGGCGCGGCATGATGCTGTGCAGGAAATCGCTGAGTTCGTGGTAGAGACGGTTGGTAACCTGAAATGGCGCCTCGGTCGAACTGAACAGATTGTGGGCATGAGGGGTGGTGTGAAGCAGCGCTTCTGCCCTGACTCCGTTCGGTTCATTCAGCAACGCGACCACGAACGGCTTATATTCATTCCCCTTCAGCACCAGGCGACCCACCAGGTAGGCGCCGCGATTGCGAAAGAAGCCGGCGCTGATCATCTCGATCGCATACAGGCCCGCGCCTGCCTTTACTGCCAGCACATCGTTCAATCGCCGGGTGATGAGCGCGGCATCCGAGGCGGCGTCGAGAAACGGCACGGACAGGCCGGCGACCGCCAGTATTCTCTGCACCACGCGATGATCCACCGGCCACGAGCAGGCGAAGGTTTCGTAAACGGCATCGCGTTCGTAGGCTGCCGCCCGGTGCTCGCCGAACGCGTACTCCACCGGCTTCCAGTCGCCCTCATACAGTCGGCGGCGCGTGGAGTGCAGATAGGCCAGCGCGAGATCCGCCTCGTAGCGATCTGCCACGGCCGGCAGGTACTCGGCTTCGACCTGGACCCACAGCTCTTCGTGCTGCGCCAGCGCTGGATACGCTGCCCGCATTTCCTGCGCCAGCGCATACACCGTGGCGTTGTACAGTCCCAGGCGCTTCTTGGCATGAGCGACCGACGCCTGCGGGTCGCGATTCTCAAACGCCTCTTTCGCAAGCCACGTGAGGGTCAGAAACTCCTCGTAGAACCGGGTGAACACGGCAGCGACCCAGGCGGCGCCCAGCGCAACACGCTCGCGTTCGGTATCGGCCGATGACACCAGCGCCGCATAGTCGCCCGCCAGGCTTGGGCTCTTCATTGATTCGATAGTAATCCAGTACCCCTGTGATTTGCCTGCCGCGTGCAGCAGGCGCAAATTCCGTCAAAATCCCAGCGAAATCTCTCGTGAAGCAACTAGGTGTGCACGGCACTTCCGGATCGTACGCGGCGGTGAAGCAGTAGGCGACAGCCGCTAGCGGTATTCGCGATGACACGCCTCGCAGGCGTCATCAATCGTCTTGACGTCTGCGAGCGCGTTGGCGCAGGTTTGGGCGGCGCCCGCCGGCGTCTGTAGCGCATCCCGCAACGCGTCTGCGCGCGTATGAAATTGCGCATCCTGCGCATACGCCAGCGGGAATGCCTGCAGTAATTCGCCATACACCCTCAGCAGATACTCACGCTGCTGATTGAAGTCGGGGCACGCCCCGCCCTTTGCCGCCGCCGCCAGACGATCGAGATGAAACTGCGCCAGACCCATGACCGCGCGCGTATGTTGGTGACGCTGCGCCGTCATGCGCGCCACGCCATTGCCCAGGAAGGCGCCCAGCATCAGGCACAGCACTGCAACCATGATCCACTTGGCCATGCCTTATCATCCTCCCAATGAGCCTTGAAGCGATCATCTTCGATGTCGACGGCACGCTCGCTGAAACCGAGGAAATCCACCGTGCGTCCTTCAACCTGGCCTTCATGGATGCCGGGCTGCCGTGGCACTGGGACCAGGATTTATATGCCCGCCTGCTCGACGTCACCGGCGGCAAGGAACGGCTTCGTCATTTTATCGGCTCGCAGGAATCGAGCGCACTGGGCGCAGACCCGGCAGCAACCATCGCCTCACTGCACGCCGCCAAGACGGCCCATTACGCCGACCTGGTCGAGCGTGGCGCCATCCAGTTGCGCCCTGGTTTTGCGGCGCTGATCGAGGATGCGCGGCATGCCGGAGTGCGGCTGGCCATCGCCACCACCACCAGCCTGCCGAATGTCGAGGCACTGCTGCGCGCCACGCTCGGTGAGCGGGCCGTGGGTTTTTTCGAAATCATTGCGGCCGGAGACACGGTGGCACGCAAAAAACCGGCGCCGGACATATACCTGAGCGTGCTGGCGCATATGCGCATTGCCGCTGCCGCATGCCTGGCGGTGGAGGATTCATGCAACGGCCTGCTGTCGGCACTTGCAGCGGGCATCGCAACGCTGGTGGTCAGGAGCAGCTACACGCGCGACCAGGAATTTCCTGGAGCGGCGCTGGTGGTCGATGACCTCGAGCAGACGCCGCACCGGCTCGGCGCCGGCAACATACTCGCGGCATTGCAGGAACTGCATCGGCGCACTTAAGTGCGCGCGGGCAGCAGCAGGGCAGGCAATTCGCCCATGCTGTCGATCCAGGCATCGCACGGCAGCGAGCGCGGGTCCTGGCCCTCGTTGTAGCCGTAGGTGACACAGATGATCGCGATCCCCGCGGCACGCGCAGCCTGCACATCGTTGATCGAATCCCCGACCATGAGCGCCTGCGCCGCCGGCAGCCGCAGCGACTGGCAGGCAAACAGCAACGGCTGCGGATCCGGTTTGCGCCGCTCGCAGCTGTCGCCACCGACAGTGAGATCGAACCACTGGCTCAGTCCCAGCCGCTCGAGCAACGCCACCGCGAAGCGTCGCTGCTTGTTGGTGATGACGGCGGTGCGCAGCCCGGCCTCATGCAGGCGCTGCAACGCCGCCATCACGCCGGGGTACGGTTGCGCAGTGCTGTCATCCCGCTCTTCCAGTTCGCCGTAGTGATGGAAGAAACGCTCGAGGATACTGGCCTTGGTGGACTCGTCCAGCGTGCGCTGCTGCGCCTGCGCCGCGCGCTCCACCAGCACCAGACCGCCGCGTCCGATCATGCGCCGCACATCGCTCTCGGCCATGGCGGTCCAGCCGTACTCCGCTACGGCGCGATTGATCGCCAGGGTAATGTCGGCAGCGGTATCCAGCAGCGTGCCGTCGAGGTCGAACAGCACCCCGGCCAGTGGCTGCCCGCGCCAGCGCGCGTTCAGGAGTTCTGGCTTCGCGCCGGCGGCTGCTTGAGTTCGAACTGATCCTGCGCAACTCCACTG